>Ga0209278_1000120_pt1 | contig 111361 bp, 102 predicted proteins | sample JI81BgreenDNA_FD_187504 | JGI IMG/M metagenome (GOLD analysis project Ga0209278, IMG submission 187504) | Wastewater effluent complex algal communities from Wisconsin, to seasonally profile nutrient transformation and Carbon sequestration -... | ecosystem: Engineered > WWTP > Effluent > Algae... | reverse complement strand
GCTGGTTGGGGTGTAGGTAAATGCGGTATTGCTGCAGATGGCAGGTGGGGTGAGCGTACTGTTGAGTGCAGGGGTTGGGTTTACCCGGACAGTTACCGATTGAGAACTTCCACTGCATCCATTAGCCAAAGTCACAAAGGTATAGATCACATCCACCGGATTTGCAGTCGTATTGATCAGCACCTCATTTGGATTCGTGCTTTGGGGAGTGGTGACGGGAACATTGCTGATACCTGCAACTGCAGCCCTTGTCCAGGTAAATGAAGCACCTGAAGTGGCACTGCTTGGGGTGTAGGTAAAGGCTGTATTGTTACAAATAGCAGGAGGAGTCAGTGTACTATTCAATACAGGAGAAGGATTTACGGTGACGATCGCAGTAAATGGCGTTCCTGTACAGCCTCCCGCGCTCGGAGTGACTGAATAAGTAGCAGTTTGTGGACTCGTACTTGGATTGGTAAGTGTTCCGCTGATGCTGCTTCCACTTCCAGCCACAGCTCCAGTGATTCCTCCCGTGACGCTAGTTACAGTCCAAGCGTAGGTGGTACCAGTTGGGACGATGCCATTTGTGCCGTTCACAGGAGTCATTGTAAATGTACCTCCGCTGCAAATCGTGGATGTCACCGGCGTGATTGCAGGTCTTGGCGAGACATTCACTGCAACGGTAAATGAATTTCCTATGCAGGTACCCAAATCACCTGAAGTAGGTGTCACGGTATAGGTCACTGTTTGGACTGTATTGCTGGTATTGGTTAAAGCTTGTGAAATAGCAGCTTGAGGAGCTCCCTGACTCGCTTCTCCTGTCACGTTCGGGTTGTCGGCTACCGTCCAGGTGTAGGTAGTACCTGAGGGTACGATCGTACTCGCTGTTGGACTCCCGTTGGTTGGCGTAAACGTGAAGGTGTCTCCGCTGCAGATGGACAGTGTTTGGTTGGGTATTTCAGGTTTTGGCTGGACATTGACTGTGACAGTGAAAGGGCTGCCTACGCAAGAACCCGCAGCTCCTGAGGTTGGGGTTACACTGTACGTGATTGTTCGACTTGCATTGGTTGTATTTACCAGTGTTTGGGTAAAGTTTGCTTGGGGGGTAGATTGGCTGCTTTGTCCCGTGATGTTTGCATTATTCGTTTGAATAGCCCAAGTGTAGGTGGTTCCTGCGGGTACGATGGTAGCAGCAGTGGGTGATCCATTGACAGGGTCAAAGATCAGCGTTTCTCCACTACAGATGGTAAGGGTTTGATTTGGAATCGATGGTCTCGGATTGACCGTCACCACTACGTCAAAGGGATCCCCGTCACAGGTGCCGACTCTTGGAGTTACCCGATAGGTGGCAGTTCGTGGGACATTGGTTGGATTGATCAGGGTACCTGTGATCCCGGTAGCGAGAGTTCCTGTGCCCGCTGTCCCTCCGGTCATTCCGCCGGTCACAATGGGTGCCGACCAGGAGTAGGTGGTGCCTGCCAGTACAGAGCCATCGGTACCATTGACTGGGATGGCTGAAAAGGCAGTTCCACTGCATACTGTCCGCGTCATGTCGTTGATGACCGAACTTGGACTTACAGTGATGGTTCCTGAAGCGTTGACCGTGCCGCAACCCCCAGTCAGTGGGATAAGGTAATCGTAAGTTCCCGCAGTAGTTGGCGTTCCGGAGATGGTAATGGTATTGGAGACCCAAACTGCAGTAAGCCCAGGAGGAAGGTTGACCGGTGTCCCGATGTTATCCGCTCCTGTGGTGGTGAATGTGATGGGGGTCAAAGGAGCATTCACACATAGATCCCTATTTTGATTTGCTGAGACGCTATTGTTTGGGGGTACTGTTATAGTAATGGTTGGCGAAATTACTCCTGTACAGCTTCCTTCAGAAACTACAGCTCTGAAATAAGTAGTACCTGTCACCGCACCAGCTTGTGCGGGAGATAATGAAAGAGAGTTGGTGCCTACATTCGTAAAGGTGGTAAATCCGGGATTAGTTGATCTCTGCCATTGGATATTTCCAGTGGCGGTGATCAAGTCCATTTGCGCAGGAAGACTTCCATTACAAACCTCCTGATTTGGTGATACACCACTTAGGCCAATTACCCGAACAGTTTTGGTTGAACTAGTAGGGGGGCAACTTCCCCCTGAGGCTGTCAATGTTAAGGTAGCCACTCCTTCATAGGTGGCGGGTGGTCTCCAAGTAGCATTTAGGGTGGTTGCATTAGGTAAAAAAGTCCCACCTATTCCACCATCAGACCATGTTCCTACGGTTGCGCCGGAAATAGATCCCCCAAGTCCTGTAGTAGTTCCACCTTGGCAAACGGTTAGATTAGATCCTGCGTTGGCAGTTGTGCCAGCAATAATTGTGATGTTTGGGGAGATATATTCCGAATTTCCTGGACGATCTCTAAACCAAAAATTGCCCTCATTTACTACATCAAATCTGATATTATTCGTGCCAGTTGCTAATGGAGTGGTATATCCCCCGCCTTCATTATTTGAAGCGGTAAATGGGATAGTGTATGTTCTTGTTTCTCCTGGTGCAAGATTATTTGCATCTGTTCTTATGTGAAAATCTGTCCAGTTTGCTCCATTTTGGTTCCATCTTACCCCAATATTGATGTCTGGAGATGCGTTGGTCCATGTTGCAGTGCCACCGTTTCGGATAGTGACAGAGATATTTCTGGTTTCTCCTGCGCACCATGAGGAAGATCCTGAGTTGAGTGATACAAACTCGGCGCAAAAATCATAAGTATATGTTATTCTGATTCGGCCGTTACCGCCATTACCTCCATTTTGACTACCTGAGGTTCTAACTGCTCCACCGCCGCCCCCTCCTGGGAGAAAACCAGCAGTTCCATTTCCATTACCTGTTCTTCCGTTTCCACCATTTCCACCACCAGTTGGGGCTGCTCCACCAGTGGAATTATTTGTTGAAGTTCCGTTCGCTCCGGTTCCAGCTGAAGACCCTCCTCCTCCACTTGTTGTGGTGTTTGCGGCATTTGCTCCATTTCCACCCACAAATCGAACTTGGCCAACTCCAAGTCCACCCCCAGCTCCTCCAGCTTGGCTATTATTAGCGACTCCCCTACCTCCATTTGCTGAGACCTCATTGACGCCAGATCCAAAAATTGTATTTCCTCCATTAATATTACTAGAGTTTCCTCCGGCTCCTACCGAAAAGGAGAAATTTTGTCCTGTGGTTACTGTAAGAGTAGACCTAGAATATCCACCACCACCACCACCACCATATGCGTTACTTCCTGATGTTCTACTACCACCTCTTCCTCCACCTCCCCAAACTTCAACGGTAATTGATGTGACACCTGCCGGAACGGCCCAATTCCCATTACCTGTCAAAGTCTCGGTCTCTGTGCACTGCCCCCAAACCTCTCCTGCTCCCAAAAAAAACCAAAAAGCCAATGCCAATCCCAGCCCAGGGTTGAGCAGGAAGTTCTTCAAAAAAAGCGTACTTAACTTTGATCTAGAGTTCACAGGGTAATGGAGGATGCTAATAAACTGAACCTGAGAGCAAAGGTAGGAAAGAAATGAATTTCAAATCATAAAAAATGAATTTTAAATTCACTTTTTTCTATTTGGTCTCAAATTTTGCGTGCCAAGCGTACTTGGGTAGCCGTGCCATGTTTTTTACAACTTGGATTATTTCTTTACTTAGTCTTTTTTGTTGTTTCGATATAAACTAAGTACTCACTTTTGTAAACCAAATGTAACTTAACATCACATAAATACTAAGTATTCTATAAAAAACAAGGGCTTTTCTTTCGTTAATCCTTTTTTTAATTTTTCATCAGAACTGATATAATATCTTGTAGTTCAAGAGACTGAATAGCTAGTTATGTTAATCCTCCTTGTGTGTTTGAGTTAAGTTTTATGTTAAATATCTTTTAAGTTATTCATTGTGCATTTTTTTTATGATAAAAGTTGTTTTTGTCATGCAGATGCGAGTAGGGAATGAGGGCTTTCCAGTTCCTGTGGCAGTTTTTCTTTTGGTGTAATGCTTGTTTAAAAAAAAGCTTTGTAAGGGTACTTTCACTGAATTTTTTTTGGCTTTTGCCATTAGGTGTAGGCCTTAGTTAGAAATAAATCCGTGATTGGGACAGGCTTTGGATGGGGGCAAGTGTACGTTCCATGTTTGTTTCTGAGGCCTAGTGATTTTTTCGATAGACGAATAGTTCCTCGATCTCATATGAGACGCTTCGATAGCACTAAGTATTCTAGTATATACTTCAACGAGCTTCATAAAACGAAGTAAAGAATTGGCCGTTGTCGGGTTCATTTAGCTGGTGTTTTATACTAAAGGTAAAACTTGCTGTAGGCTTACTAAAGTTTATTTGGCTCGATTGTTTTTATCACCTGATGATTGATTACTTCTTGTGCTTGTATGGTAAACATGTATAACCTCGGCCCTTCAGGCCTCACCTATACGGTGCCCTGTCTGACAGCATCCCAGTCCTATCGGACCGGGTTAGTATAAGCCGGCCCTTTGGGCCTGATGTGGTCTGGGTTTCAATATGCTGCTGGATATTGTTTTCATTAACCTTGTAGAAATAAGGCCAAAGGCCTGACTTATATCAGCCAAGGGCGTCAGCCCTTGGTATGTTGGGAGTAATTGGGATTTGTAGAGGTCTGAAGGACCGGATTTTCCATTAGGATGTTTGATGTTTTGTCGCAAAAGCCGGCCCTTTGGGCCTGACCTTGATTGTATGGTAGTCCGTCCTTATCCCAGCCCTATCGGACTGGGTTAGTATGAGTCGGCCCCTTGGGCCTTACCCATATCATGCCTTCTTTCACAATATCCCAGTCCTATCGGACCGGGTTAGTATAAGCCGGCCCTTTGGGCCTGATGTGGTCTGGGTTTCAATATGCTGCTGGATATTGTTTTCATTAACCTTGTAGAAATAAGGCCAAAGGCCTGACTTATACCAGCCCAGGGTGTCAGCCCTTGGTATTTTGGATGGAATCGCAGTTTGTAGAGGTCTGAAGGACCGGATTTTCCATTAGGATGTTTGATGTTTTGTCGTAAAAGTCGGCCCTTTGGGCCTTACCCATATCATGCCTTCTTTCACAATATCCCAGCCCTATCGGACTGGGTTGGTATGAGTCGGCCCTTTGGGCCTGATGTGGTCTGGGTTTCAATATGCTTTCTCTTTGGGCCTGAACACTGTATTTTGCTTTCCCAAGGCCAAAGGCCTGACTTATACCAGCCCAGGGTGTCAGCCCTGGGACCTTGGGTAAAATAATCGATCAAGTCCCAAAGGTCGCCCCCCACGTAGGTCTGAAGGACCGTGGTTTCCAAAGGTTAAATTCAGTGACAATATGATTGTGATTAATCCATCATTAGTTAAATTGGGTGTATTGTTATGTTGATTATCAATTTTTTCTAAAGAATCATGGCACAGTCCTTAGCAAAAGTTTATCTCCACATCATTTTTTCCACAAAAGGAAGAAAACCTTGGGTAAAGAAGGAATTTAAAGGTGGGATGGAATCCTATCTTGTCAAAATCGGTAGTGATTTAGGATCCTACACAGAGGCAATTTACCTCAATCCGGATCACCTGCATTGGCTTTGTACTTTACCTAGGACGATCACTATTGCTGATTTTTTAAACAAGGTAAAATCCAATTCTTCCAAAATTGGGAAAATCGAAGTTGATAAGGACTTCTTCTGGCAGAATGGATATGGAGCCTTTTCGGTGAGTCAATCAAAGGTGGAAGTGGTCAAGAAGTATATAGCCAATCAGGAAGAGCATCACAAGAAAGTCACTTTTCAGGATGAGTACAGAAAGTTTTTAGAGGAGTATCGGATTGAATATGACGAAGAATATGTCTGGGATTGATGAGAAGAATAGCCGGCCCTTCAGGCCTAAGGCAGCGCGTAGTTGCATCTGTTTACCCAGCCCTAATGGACTGGGTTAGTATAAGCCGGCCCTTTGGGCCTTACCTATAACCTACCTTTTCTGACAGCAACCCAGCCCTATCGGGCGGGGTTGGTATGAGTCGGCCCTTTGGGCCTCACCCATATCGTACACTGTCTGACAATCTCTCAGCCCTATCGGGCGGGGTTGGTATGAGCCGGCCCTTTGGGCCTTACCTATAACCTACCTTTTCTCACAGCATCCCAGCCCTAACGGACTGGGTTGGTATAAATCGGCCCTTTGGGCCTTACCTATAACCTACCTTTTCTGACAGCAACCCAGCCCTAATGGACTGGGTTAGTATGAGTCGGCCCTTTGGGCCTTACCTATAACCTACCTTTTCTGACAGCATCCCAGCCCTAACGGACTGGGTTGGTATGAGTCGGCCCTTTGGGCCTCACCCATATCGTACACTGTCTGACAATCTCTCAGCCCTATCGGGCGGGGTTGGTATGAGCCGGCCCTTTGGGCCTTACCTATAACCTACCTTTTCTGACAGCATCCCAGCCCTAACGGACTGGGTTGGTATAAATCGGCCCTTTGGGCCTTACCTATAACCTACCTTTTCTGACAGCATCCCAGCCCTAATGGACTGGGTTGGTATAAATCGGCCCTTTGGGCCTTACCTATAACCTACCTTTTCTGACAGCAACCCAGCCCTAATGGACTGGGTTAGTATGAGTCGGCCCTTTGGGCCTTACCCATATCGTACACTGTCTGACAATCTCCCAGCCCTATCGGGCGGGGTTAGTATGAGTCGGCCCTTTGGGCCTTACCTATAACCTACCTTTTCTGACAGCAACCCAGCCCTAACGGACTGGATTAGTATGAGCCGGCCCTTTGGGCCTTACCTATAACCTACCTTTTCTGACAGCATCCCAGCCCTAATGGACTGGGATGGTATGAGCCGGCTCCTTAGGTCTGACTTTGATTGTGTAGTGGTCTTTCCTTATTCCCAGCCAAGGGTGTTAACACTTGGTATGTTGGAGGGAATCGTGGTTTGTAGAAGAGGTCTGATGGATCGAATTTTTTCAAAAAAAACAACCCCGACTTTGCGGCCGGGGTTGGGGAATATTTGGTTGATTGTAAATTATCCGTTCATGCTGATCAAAAACTCGGCATTGTCTCGGGTTCCTTTCATACGCTGTAAAAGGAACTCCATGGACTCCTGCGAGGTCATGTCGCTCATTAGCTTTCTGAGTATCCACACGCGCTGCATTTCTTCTTTGTCCATCAGTAGGTCTTCTCTTCGAGTTCCGGAGCTGAGTACATCGATTGAAGGATAGATTCTTCTGTTTGCAAGCTTGCGGTCTAGGGCGAGTTCCATGTTGCCGGTTCCTTTGAATTCTTCAAAGATCACCTCATCCATTTTAGATCCTGTCTCCACAAGTGCGGTGGCAATGATGGTCAGCGAACCGCCATTTTCCACATTTCTTGCCGCGCCGAAGAATCGCTTTGGCTTGTGTAATGCATTGGCATCCACACCACCGGAAAGGATTTTACCTGAGCTAGGCACCACAGTATTGTGCGCCCGTGCCAATCTGGTGATGGAGTCAAGAAGGATGACCACATCATGACCCACTTCCACCATTCGCTTGGCTTTTTCGAGTACGATATTGGCTACTTTGACATGACGCTCTGCCTGTTCATCAAAGGTGGAGGAGATTACCTCTGCCTTTACGGAGCGGGCCATGTCCGTCACTTCTTCAGGTCTTTCGTCGATCAAGAGGATCATCAGGTGGACTTCCGGATGGTTGACCGTGATGGCATTGGCGATTTGTTGCAAAAGTACGGTCTTACCTGTCTTTGGCTGCGCCACGATCATACCTCGCTGACCTTTTCCGATCGGAGCAAATAGGTCGAGTATCCGGGTTGAATACCCATCTGCTTTGGTGGAGAGATTAAGTCTCTCTTCCGGGAAAAGTGGCGTGAGGTATTCAAACGGTACACGGTCTCGGATTTCGTCTGTTGTCTTTCCGTTTACAGTTCCGAGTTTGAGTAGGGCAAAGTATTTCTCTCCTTCTTTAGGTGGGCGAATGGAGCCTTTGATGTGGTCACCTGTCTTTAGTCCAAAAAGTTTTATCTGACTAGGAGACACATAGATATCATCGGGTGATGCGAGGTAGTTATAATCCAAGGATCTCAAAAATCCATAGCCCTCCTGCATGATTTCCAACACGCCTTCGTTTTCGATCACCCCGTCAAATTCTCTAGGGCTTACAAAAGGTTTCTTTCTCGGAGGTCCTGGAATAGTCTCAGCGGTCGGCATCAACACTTCATCCTGCGACTTGAAATTCTTTCTTCTTGGCAGTTCTACTTCGGCCTCAGGTCGGGGAGCTTTTGGCTCCTGTGGGACAGGGGCTGCGGGTTGTTGATCAGACTGTACTTCTTCGGAGATATTTTCCGATACGTTGACCTCTTCAAATACTCTTCTTCTGGGTCTAAAGGATTTGGGTTCCTCAGCTGTAGGTTCAGAGATTGGCTTTCGCTCAGGTCTTGGCTCTCGGGTGTCAGGTCTTGGCTCCCTTGGTTCAGTTTTTGGTTCTCTGCGCTCCGGTCTTGGAGTAAATTCCTTGGCTGCCTTGGGCTCTTGCTTAGGAGATTCCTGTTTTGGAGTTTCGTTTTCCTGTGTTTTCGGTTCTTCGGCTTGAGCTTCAGCAGCCACAGGAGGCAATTCAGTTACGTTTTGTCTTCTGAACTTGGATTTGAATTCGGGCTGATCTCCCTGTGGGGTAGGAGTGACGGGTGGGATTTCTGGTTTTTTTTCGGCTTGTTCCAGTGCCTGAGTCTCTACGATGGATGGTTTTTTCTTAGGTAGAGCTTGTTCGGGGGTGATGGCTTGCTGATCGAGAATTGCATAGACCAGTTCGTCTTTCTTGAGTGATTTGAAGTTTTTGACTCCAAGTTCTTCAGCAATCTCCTTCAGTTCAGATAAAAGCCTGATTCTGAGTTCTTCTATGTTGTACATAAAGAGGGTGTGAAATAAATAAGATCAGTAAAATGCGGTATTTGGGGACGTGAATAATTTTCTGAGCGAAAAAGGTCTGCAGGAAAGGCTCAAGTCAAAGCGGGCTGACTTGCTTTATTCACGGTGATGTCACAATATTAAATGATGCATGTGGATTTAACAAATTTTTTCTTTTTGGCAGATTCATTTAAATCCGATAGCATTCAGCCCATTAGCTGCCGGATAATGGGCAGTGACTTAATCGGAGTCGGATGCTCTAGGTGCTCGGTGTGGAATTCGAGCAAGTAATCGAGCAGTTTTCTGCGGAGGGATACTGGTACTTTGAAAGAACTATCGAATCTGTAGGTCAGAAGATCCTTCAGGTAGCTGACAGTGGTGGTAATTTCGTCCGGTGTAAAAGGGTGATGGATACTTTCTACCAAAAAGCCTTCGGCTACTTCGGGAGCAAATCCCAGGTACTTTGCCTTTTCAAGCAGGAAAACCAAAGGGAAATGGCCAAGGCTACATTCTGCATTGTCAAGAAGCAAGATACTTTCCTCTAGAAAATCAAAAAGCCAGTCATTTTGATAGCCTTCATAGATGCTTCTGTTGATCACCTCAGTCATAAATAAGGCGATGCTTGTCCTTGCAAAATCGAAAGGAATCAGACGGTGAGGGTACAGGATTTTTGCTTCAGAGATCCGCTGTAGGCCTGCGTTTTCTTTGTCATACACCACCAAATCCAGAAGAGTGAGGGGTTGGTAAAGTGCGATTTTGCTTCCTTTGCTTTGCGTCCTGACTCCATTGACGAGGTAGGCTTTGAGTCCCAGTTCGCGGGTGAATACCCGCACGATAATGCTGGTATCCTTGTATTTGAGGTAATTGAGTACGATCCCGCGGGTCTTCTTTAGCATGAGCTGCGCAGGTTACTTTTTATCCTCCAAAAAGCACTTCCTGCATCTGGCTTCATAGCTTTCCTTTTCACCCAAAACCACTTTTTCCTTTGCCTCAGTCAGGCGGAGTGAAAAGGCGGCCAAGTCTCCACATTTCATACAAATGGCGTGAACCTTGGTGACGTATTCTGCGATGGCCATGATTTTTGGCATCGGTTCAAAGGGTTTGCCCTCAAAATCCATATCAAGCCCGGCTAGTATGACCCGCTTTCCCTGATTGGCGAGTAGCTGAACTACCCGTATGATTTCTTCATCAAAAAACTGGGCTTCATCGATACCGACTACATCACAGTCTCCTGCCAGGAGAAGAATATCTCCGGCAAAATTGACAGGAGTAGATCGAATGCTGGTTTCATTGTGGGATACTACATCGGACTCGTGGTACCGCTTATCAACAGAGGGCTTGAAAATTTCCACTTTCAGCTTTGCCAATCTTGATCTGTTGAGTCTTCTGATCAGCTCTTCGGTTTTCCCGGAAAACATAGACCCGCAGATCACTTCGATCTGTCCGCTGCGGTCTGCATTTTTTCGGCTGCTTAGGGAGGGTTCTACAAACATGATCAGCTGGAATAGGTCATATGTGGAAACTTGTTGGCATCTGCTACGCGAATAGTCAGGGTATCGGAATGCAAAATGGATTGGCAGGCAAGTCGTTCGTTTGCTTTCAGCCGCAGTTGATTTCTGTAGAAAAGCTCCCGTTCTGTTTCGCTGCTGAGGTGCTCTTGGCCCGATACCACGATCATTTTACAGGTGGTACATCTCCCTTTTTTCCCGCAGGCATGCATCCAGTCGGTACCGTTTTCATGAATTAATTCGATAACTTTACGATCGGTGCTTTCCGTATCAATACATAAATTTTCTAGATTTTGAATGATAATCCGGGGCATCAGTTCGTTTGCTTTTGAAAACCAGACCCACCCATGACAGTTCAATTTAACAGCAATTATTTAGAAAGCTACTCCAAAGAATACGCGCAGGCAGTCTCAGATCGATTTTTTAACGGACGGCAATTTATCACCGGACAGGAAATAATTCAGCTTACTGCCAGTACCCAGGTAAATTTTTTCATCATCAAGCGCCTGTTTGAACTTTGGCAGGAGGAATTGGCCAAGCTCAAAAGTAGTCCTTACTTCGATTATAGAGACATCGCTGTATACGACGCACTGACACAATTTATGAATGTCCTGTCCCGCCGAATTAAGGTAGAACGAGCCTACCTGGAGCCCATGGTCAAAGTGGCTGTCGAGCAGGCGATACAGGTCGCGGTGGATCCGGTTTCTTTTTTCCAAGGGGAAATCAAAAAGGCCCCGGCCGGTAAGATCAACGAGTTTATCCGTGAAAACAAAAAGTATTACAAATGGCACGACCGAGTCATCTCTTTTCTGATTGACAAGGCTGGTTTTGGACATGATCCGGACGCCTACCAGAGGGCTATTTCGGCCAATTACCAAGTAATCAAGGACTCACTCGAGTCTACCAATATGCTGTTGGCCACCTTGGGAGAAATCAAAGCGTTTGATCTGGATTTGTATTTACCACAAGAAACACCCGTAATACATAAACCAGAACCCGAAATAGCCCAAGGTGAAGCAGATACACCAGCCCCTTCTTTTTTTGAGGACATCGAAGAAGAAGTAATCCCCGCTCCGACTTTTTCCCAATCGTACAGATTTGAGCCAGTAGTCGAAAAATCAAAACCTGAGCCTATACCGGTGGTTAAAAGTATGCCTCAGCGTGCAGGTCTGAGCCTAGATGCTGCTATGCTGAAAGCTCATTTTTCGGCGGAGTCTTACAAAGGTATGAAAGGCATAATTGGCGAACTGTCTGAAAGCCTTGCCTTGAATCAGCGATTCATGTTTACCAAAGAATTGTTTGATGGCAATGCAGATTTACTCCGCCATGCCTTGAAATCCATTGATGAAGCTGGATCATTTGAGAAAGCCGTAGACCTGGTCAATACTAGATTCGTATCTGAACTGGGTTGGGGGACCGATTCTGAAGCCGTTTGGGAATTTATGCGGTTGATCTACCGGAAATTTCTGGATTGAACCGAAAAACGCATAAAAGTAAAAAGCGGAAGACCTCTTCCGCTTTTTTTATTTGTCTGTAATTCCAGTTTTGCTGCTTGATCCAGTTAACTGATTCGGCCTAATTGAGTACCTCGGGAAGAGTCAAATTTGATGAAGATGAAAAGAAGTACGGTAAAAGACCAAAGGGAAGAACCGCCATAGCTGAAGAAAGGCAATGGAATACCCACCACAGGAAATAGTCCTATGGTCATGGCGATATTGATCATGAAGTGGAAAAGCAAAATGGAAATCACTCCATAGCCATAGATTCTGGAAAAACGCGTCTTTTGCCGCTCGGCCATGATGACCAATCGATAGAGTAATCCGGAAAATAGCCCAATCACCACCAAGCTGCCTACCCATCCAAACTCCTCGCCTAGGGTACAGAAAATGAAATCGGTATGTTGCTCAGGCACAAAATCAAACTTGGTCTGCGTACCCTCGAGGTATCCTTTTCCAAGTAGACCACCCGAACCGATTGCGATTTTGGATTGAGTCACATTCCATCCCACCCCCAACGGATCTAGATCTGGGTTGAAAAGGACCATAATCCTGTTTTGCTGATGGGGGGGGAGCTTGGACACTACAAAATCAATGGAGTAAATGTAGGCGATCAAACCCACTGCGATTAGCGAAAAAGCAATAGTTCGCTGCCAGGATCGTCTGCCTGAAAAGATCATTGCGGCTGCAATCACTACAATCGCACCTACCAGGTAGAGGTTATTTTCTATACCCAACCCCAACAGCGTGATGGTGATCATGCCTAAGCCCAAAACGTAGTACCATTGAGGAAGCCCTTCTCTATAAAACATCACCAATAGCGAAAAATAAACCATAGCCGTACCTGTATCCGGTTGAAGTAGGATCAACACGACAGGGATCAGCAAGACAGTGAATGCGATGAGTTGGTATTGTTTTTTTGAAAGGTCAAAGGTGGGACGCTCCATCACTTTTGCCAAGGCCAAGGCAGTAGCAAACTTGGCAAATTCCCCCGGCTGTATTCTGAACTCTCCAAATCCGATCGAAAGAATCTGGCCATTGACCTCTTTCCCTAATACTGGGGTCACAACCAAGATTAAGAGAAAAAGAATGTAAATGACCAAAGACAGATTTTCAAAAAAACGGTAGTCGGATACCATGATGATCGTTATCAATCCTACTGCTACTCCGATTCGGACCAATTGCTTGCCGGAGTTGATCGAGAGATCAAAAATGCTCTGATCCAATTGGCTGTCGTACACGGTCGCATAGATATTAAACCAGCCAATAATGACCAAGGCAAAATAGATCGAGACGGCAATCCAATCGACCCGGTTGATATGAATGTCTGACTCTTTCATTTAATAGATAAAATTTCCTGCTAGGACATATTCCTGAAGCTCAGGTCTGGTGATTTCACCTTTGATGTATTTTTCGATCATCAGAGAGGCTGTACTTGCAGCGGCCCTGCCTCCCCATCCTGCATTTTCTACATATACAGCGATGGCGATTTTGGGATCATCTTTAGGGGCAAAAGCAATAAAAACAGAGTGGTCTTCGCCGTGAGGATTTTGGGCTGTTCCTGTCTTCCCGGCTATGACTAGATCTTTGATTACAGCTCTGTTTGCAGTACCATACAGCGCCTCCGCCATGGCATCTTGAATGAGGTTAAAGTGATGAGCATCGATCCCGACATCATGCTTGATCTGAAATTTTCCAGGGATCTGGCTAGGATCTCCGTCGATGGCTTTTACTAAATGAGGTGTGTAATAGTATCCCTTATTGGCAAAAATGGCTGCCAGATTAGCCATCTGTAAAGGCGTTACCTGCATTTCTCCTTGGCCAATAGAGAGGGAATAGATGGTCGAATACTTCCATCTCCCCGAGCCATACACGCGGTCATAAAGTTTGCTGGAAGGGATATCTCCGCCTTTTTCTCCGTAAATATCCATTCCAAGCGGGCTCCCCAATCCAAACTTAAGGACTTTTTCTCGCCAGGAATTTAGGCCGATCTCTGTGTCTTTGAAGGTGTTGGTAGAGACTTCTTGATTGATAATTTGCCTGAATGCCTGATGATAGTAAGGATTGCACGAGTTGCGGATAGCACCAAATAGGTTTACAGGGTTTGGGTGATTGTGGCAGGCAACGAGTGAGCGATTACAGGCAAATGTGGTGCTTGGAGTTAGAATACCTTCCTGAAGTCCGATCAGACTTTGGACTATTTTGAAAATCGAACCCGGAGGATAAGTCGCCATAATTGGCCGGTTAAACAGCGGCTTGGACACATCATTGTTTAGCCTTCGGTAGGTTTTGCTGAATTCAGCTCCGGTCAGTTCATTTGGATCATAAAATGGAGCTGAAATCATAGCTAAGATTTCTCCTGTTTTTGGCTCGATTGCTACGACCGAACCTGTTTTGCCGTTCATGAGCATCTCCCCATAGCGCTGAAGCTCGAGGTCGATGGTGGAGGTGATGTTTTTTCCTGCCACCGAGGCGGTATCGTATTCACCGTCTTTGAAGGGTCCTTTGTCGACTCCACGTACATTGACCATTTTGTACTTTACGCCTTTTTTACCTCTTAACTCGTTTTCGTAATACTTTTCCAATCCACTAAGTCCCACGTAATCACCCTGTGAATAATACTTTAGGGTGTCTTTTTCGAGTTGGGAGGAGTTGATCTCCCCGATATATCCCAAGGCGTGTGAAGCGGAGGGGAGTGGGTAAGACCGGACGGACCTGGTCATGATAAACAATCCCGGGTAATCCACGAGGAAGTCTTGAATCCTGGCGAAATCAGTGGTAGAGATCTGCTTGATCAGGGGAGAAGGCTTGACAGAGGAGTACTTTTTGGCCGCGGTGTAGCCCTCTATAAGTTCTTCTTTACTGATTTTAAAAAGCTGGCAAAACTGAGTAGTATCCTGAACTTTAAATTCTTTGGGCACCACCATCAAGTCAAAAATCGGATTGTTGAAGACCATCAGCTTGCCATTGCGATCGTAGACTAATCCCCGGTATGGGTGGTCTACGATCCGCTGAATAGCGTTGCGCTCAGCCCGCTTCATAAAGCTGTCGTCCAAAACTTGGATCATGAAAAGCTTGATAAGCAAAACTGCACTCACCAAGAAAATCACGATAAGTATGACTAAGGGTCTTTGGTCTTTCATCTGATCGTCACTTGATTTGTTATGGTCATGCTGATAGCTGTCGGGAGGAATCTTGCACAGTTCATTTTCAGGTTACTTTGAATTGGTTAGTGCGGCTTCCATTTATGTGATTGTCTCTCTAAAGTGACAAGAAATTTCGTTTGGCGGCAGGCAAGTGACATGGAGTAGTCTAATCTGGATCCCGATTCTACCGACATGCTGGATTCCATGCGCTTCGTTTTTGATTTTTTTGCCTACAGAATACTCTAAATTATTTTCCCTTTGATGGAGAAGTATTTCTCTTGGCATTTCATCAGATTCCTCTTTTCCTTTTGAAAAACAGCAGCTGTACAAGTATAACCAAAAGCGTGCTGAATATCGAGGACAAAATGCTTTTGTTGATTATACTAAAAAAGCCACCTGTGCCCCACTGATCAGCAGTAAAAAACGCCAGCGAATAGACCAAAATCAGCGGGAAGGAATAACTGATAAATCTACCCACGCCAAGCTCTGCCAGATTTGGCTCCTCTACCTCATCGTATCCACCCCCGGGGCTTGTCACTTTCAGCCAAAATGGTCTAAGAAATGCCAACAAGGTGGCGGCAGCGGTGTGCATGCCAATTGTCTCGTAGAAGACATCGATCACAAATCCCATAAAAAATGCAATCAGCATCAAAGGGAAGGACTGGATGGAGGTGGGAAGAATTAAAATTCCAAGCAGATACAAGAACCCAAAGGCAAATCCAAACAAGGCCAGGTTTTTCAGAAAGAAAACCTGAACCAAGCCCAAGAGCAAAACAAGAAATGCGAATGAAATGAGGCTTCTAATATTCATTGGTCATTTCTGATTTGCTGTACAGCGAATCCAGCTCATTAAACTTGGTATTTTCAACCAAATATACATAGGTCAATTTACTGAAATCAGTACTTAGCCTGACGGTTAAATCAAGATAGTTTGGGTCTTTTTTATCTGGTTCCACTTTAGAGATAATGCCGATCAAGATACCCTCTGGAAATACAGCATTGAATCCGGAAGTGACAACTGAATCTCCCTCTTGTGCTCTGACGTGTCTGGGCACATAGAGTAATTTCGCTTCTGAGGAATTGGCTCCATCCCATTGCACCGAACTCAAAACCTCGGATGTTTTGAGTTTGGAAGAAACCATCAAGCCCGTGTTGAGCAATGAAAAAGCGACAGCGTAGTTTTCCGATACGGATTTGACTCTTCCTACGACACCTTCCGAATTGAATACGCCCATCCCTGGCTTTACACCATGTTTTGAGCCTTTATTTAAGGTAAGATAGTTTTGAGAAAAACGTAAAGAATTAGCGATCACTCTTGCGCCCCTAAACTCATATGTGGCAGCTAAAGCAGAATCCAAAGTGATTGACATACTGTCCGGTTTGGATTTGAATGCTATCAGCTGTCCCATGATCCTGGCATTTTCCTCTGTCAGTGATTCATTTGCATCTGCCAAAGAAAAAAACTGAACTACGTCGGCTTGCTTTTTTAGGGCATTCCCTACGAGTTGATTGGAACTGTTGAAGAAAGCTGCACCCTGGGGAGAGTTATTGGTGACAATCATTCCGATCGCCAACACCTCGAGCAACACAAATAAAATAAATGCCCTTATTCGATAAAGGAACTGGAGGATGCGTAGCATTCAGAGATCAGGTCATCAATACGGTTCGGAAGTTTTGGATATTCTTTAGAGCAGTGCCCGTTCCTCTTACTACAGCTCTGAGCGGATCTTCGGCAATGTGGATAGGAAGCTTGGTCTTCTGGTGTAGTCGTTTGTCTAGGCCTTTGAGCAAAGCGCCACCACCGGTGAGGTGGATTCCGTTGTCATAGATATCTGCCGACAACTCAGGGGGAGCAATTTCCAAGGCTTTGAGCACAGCCTCTTCGATTTTAGAGACAGATTTATCCAAAGCGAATGCAATCTCAGAATAGGATACTTTGATCACTTTTGGAATACCTGTCATCAAGTCACGGCCCCGGATTTCGTAATCTTCGGGAGCGTCGTCAAGCTCAGTGAGTGCTGATCCAATTGCGATTTTGACCTTTTCTGCCGACCGCTCACCGATCAGCAAGTTGTGCTGACGGCGCATGTAGTCAAGTATATCCTTGGTGAAAGTGTCTCCTGCCACTCGAATAGATTGGTCAGCCACTATTCCTGAAAGTGCAATCAGGGCGATTTCTGTGGTACCTCCTCCAATATCGACGATCATAGAACCCATCGGTTTTTCGATATCGATACCTATACCGATCGCGGCCGCGATAGGCTCATAAATCATATATACCTCCTTGGCACCTGCATGCTCAGCAGAGTCACGAACAGCTCTTTTCTCTACTTCCGTAATCCCTGATGGAATACAAATAACCATTCGGTGGGATTGAGGGAACATGCCTTTTTTCTGACCGGGAATCATTTTGATCAATCCTCGGATCATCTGCTCGGCAGCATAGAAGTCAGCGATGACACCGTCTTTTAGCGGACGTATGGTTTTGATATTTTCATGGGTCTTTTCGTGCATGTTCATCGCCTCTCGGCCTACTGCAAGCACCCGGTTGTTTGTCTTGTCTATTGCAATGATGGAAGGTTCATCCACCACAATTTTATCTTTGTGAATGATCAGGGTATTGGCAGTACCCAAATCGATAGCGATATCACTAGAGAAAAAATCAAATAATCCCATGTTATAGTTTTGATTGGCGGTGAACTGGATGTTGTAGTTTAAGAGTGTACTGAGGTACAGCTTTAAACGCGGGTCTGCAAAATTATTATCTTAAATCGATAAAACTGAGTGAAACAACATTTTTTGTTTTTCGAAGGAGATTTACTCGCTGCCTGTTTGTCCTTCGTTTATTGACAGATCGATAAACAAAATTTTGAATATCCTGAGGTTTAGCACGGGTCATTTTGCATTTCGATATTCTTTACATTACTTTTGTGGCGTATTCGAAAGTTTCTGGAGGGGACAACAAGTCCCCTCTTTCATTATCCCGAAAGTTGAGCGACGTGAAACAGGCGGTTTTAGAATTAGTGGAAAAATATCTCCCGGACGAGAGCCACTTCGTGGTAGAAGTGAAAATGGAGGAAAAGGCGGGCAAAACCCGGCTTTTGATTCTTATCGACGCTGATCAGGGAATTACTATTGATACCTGTGCTTTGGTGAGTCGGAAAGTTTCCGAGGAGCTGGAGACACAGGATCTGATCGGTGAAGCTTACATCTTGGAAGTTTCTTCGCCCGGTTTAGACTATCCGCTAACTACGGCAAGACAATACCAGAAAAATCTTGGCCGAGAGCTTAAGGTAACTTTGGCTTCAGGAAGTGATCTTCAGGGCAAGTTGCTTGAGGTCGCCTTAGATTCACTTAAATTGCTCGTCAAAAGAAAGGAAAAAGGAAAGAAAGCCACCGAAGAGGAAGTGCTGGTTCCTCTTGAAGAAATCAAAAAATCAATCGTACAAGTATCTTTTAAATAACTCCAATGGATGCCAAAATCTTAATAGAGTCCTTCGCAGAGTTTGCGAGATCTAAAAATGTGGATCGACCTACGATGATCCGTATTCTGGAAGATGTATTCAGAGCGATGATCCGTAAAAAATTTGAAACGGATGAAAACTTCGATGTGACCATCAATGCCGATAAAGGAGATCTTGAAATATTCCGAATCAGAGAAATTGTAGATGATAACTCAGAGGATATTTGGGATTTTGACAAAATCAGCTTGAGCGACGCTCAAAAAATAGAGCCTGATTTTGAAATAGGTGAAGAGGTCTATGAGAAGATTGAACTGGAAGAATTTGGAAGAAGAGCAGTGCAGATGGCTCGTCAGACTCTTATCCAGCGAATAAAAGACCTGGAAAAAGATATCCTCTACAACAAATACGAAGAGCAGGTAGGAGAAATCCTCACCGCAGAAGTGTATCAGATCCTTGGTCGTGAGATCCTGCTGATCGATAATGAAGGTAATGAACTCATCCTTCCAAAAGGAGAGCAGATTTCCAAAGACAGATTTAGAAAAGGAGATACGGTCAAGGCGATCGTACACCGCGTAGACATGATCAATGGAAATCCTAAGGTGATTTTGTCTAGAACCTCTCCTGTTTTCCTAGAGCGTTTGTTCGAAAACGAAGTTCCTGAGGTGTATGATGGATTGATTACCATCGTCAAGATCGTACGAGAGCCAGGAGAGAGAGCCAAGGTGGCTGTAGAATCTTACGATGACCGTATTGATCCGGTAGGCGCGTGCGTAGGTATGAAAGGGTCAAGAATCCATGCAGTAGTGCGTGAGCTTCAGAATGAAAACATTGACGTCATCAATTATACAGAAAACTTGGAGCTCTATGTTTCCAGAGCCTTGAGCCCGGCTAAAGTATCATCGATTACAGTCAATCAAGAAAGCAAACGAATCTCCGTATTCCTCAAGCCTGACCAAGTGTCCTTGGCTATCGGTAAAGGAGGGTTTAATATCAAGCTTGCCAGTAGATTAGTAGGTTATGAAATCGATGTATTCAGAGAATTGAATGAATACGACGATGAAGATGTAGATTTGAATGAATTTTCTGACGAGATCGATCAGTGGATTATTGACGAACTCAAGAAAACAGGTTTGGATACTGCCAAAAGTGTCTTGGCTTTGACCAAGGAGGATTTGATCCGCCGCACTGAATTGGAGGAAGAGACCATTGATGAGATTTTCCGAATACTCAGAACAGAATTTGAACAATAAGGGGGATTTCCCCCTGAGAATACCCTAATTTTAATTAAGATTTCGTAAGAGGTTTTTGCTTATGTCAGAAGAAAAAATGATGCGATTAGGCCAGATAGCCAGAAAGCTCAACGTGGGAACGGCAACCATCGTAGAGTCCCTGGCTAAAAAGGGCTATGAGGTGGAGAACAATCCAAATTCCAAAATCAATATGGACCAAGTAGCCATGTTGGAAAAAGAATTTAAGTCCTCTGCTCTTGAAAAAGAAGAGGCTTCCCATCTTTCCATCGGAAAGCGTCATGAGCCTGTGTCGCTTGAGCAAGAAGCGCCTAAGCATGAAAAGGCCCCTGAGCCTGCTCCTGCACCGGTTCATAAGGAAGAACCAAAACCTGCACCGCCTGCGCCGGAGGTAAAAGCAGAAGAACCTAAGATTGAAAAAGTTGCCGCAGATACGCCAAAGCTGGAAGGTATTAAGATCCTCGGTAAAATAGATCTGGATAAAAAGCCTGCACCAGCTCCTGCCCCGACACCAGCTCCTGCACCCCAGCCAAAGCCTGCTCCTGTCCAGGTACAGAAAGTAGAAAAGGCGCCTGAGCCACCAAAACAGCAGCCTCGGCCTCAGACCCAGCCTCCACAAAATCAAGCCCCCCCTCAGCCGAAGCAACAGCAGCAGACTCAAGCTCCGAAACCTCAAGCTGCTCCACAGCCGCAGCCACAGGCGCAACAGCCTAAACCAGAGCCTCCAAAGCCTGAACCTGTTCAGGATGAAGTGATCGCAGCAAAAGCTGATTCACTTAAAGGCCTGACTGTCTTGGGTAAAATCGAATTGCCTGTAGACAGAGCAAAGAAAAAAGGTGGCCCTGTAGCTTCCTCCGATGAAAAGGGAAGAGATAAAAAGCGCCCTAGAAAAAGAATCGATAAGCCTGGCACTCCCGGTCAACAAACTGGACAAGGCCAGGGCCAAGGAAATCAGGGTGGTCAAGGAGGACAAAATAGACCTCAAGATCAGAGAGGAAATAGACCTGGACAAAGTGGCGGAGGCCAACAGAATCGTGGTGGCCAACAAAACCGTGGTGGAGGAAATCAGCAACCTCAGCAACGCCTTCAAAAGGCAGAACCTACTCCAAAGGAAATCCAGGATCAGATCAAGCAAACATTGGCGAGACTTCAGAGCAACAAGCCTGGAGGGAAAACCAAATCCAGACGTGATAAGCGTGCAGAGAGAGACAGAGATGTCGAAATGGAGGGAGAAGAATCCAAAATACTCAAGGTTACAGAGTTTATTTCAGCAAATGACCTTGCCTCGCTTCTGGATGTCTCTGTAAACCAGATTATTTCTACCTGCTTGTCTTTGGGTATGTTCGTCTCAATCAATCAGCGATTGGATGCCGAAGCAATTACCATCATAGCTGATGAATTTGGCTACGATGTCGAGTTTACCAAATCCATCGAAGATGAGATGGAAGAAGAAGTGGCTGATTCGGATGAAGAACTAGAGGAAAGAGCTCCGATCGTCACCATCATGGGGCACGTAGACCATGGTAAGACATCCTTGCTCGATTACATCCGTATGTCAAAAGTGACTGCTGCGGAAGCCGGAGGAATTACGCAGCATATCGGGGCATATGATGTAATGACCAAAACAGGTCATAAAATCGCCTTCCTGGATACACCTGGTCACGAAGCATTTACCGCTATGCGTGCCCGTGGTGCCAAAATCACCGACGTAGCGATCATCGTTATTGCTGCGGACGATAGCATCATGCCTCAGACGAAGGAAGCTATCAATCACGCACAAGTGGCTGGAGTACCAATGATTTTTGCAATCAATAAGGTGGATAAGCCAAATGCGCGTCCTGAGAAAATCAAGGAAGAGCTAGCTAACATGAATCTATTGGTGGAGGACTGGGGTGGTAAATACCAATCTCAAGAAATTTCCGCTAAGACAGGTCAAGGTGTAGACGAGCTTTTGGAAAAAGTGCTCTTAGAGTCTGAAATCCTCGAATTGAAGGCTAATCCAAATAAAAATGCAGTAGGTACAGTGATCGAAGCCTCTTTGGATAAAGGAAGGGGCTATGTAGCTACGATAATGGTGCAGGCTGGTACATTAAAAATCGGTGATATCATGCTGGCAGGTCAGCACTATGGTCGGGTCAAGGCCATGTTTGATCATAAAGGGAAGAAACTGAAAGAAGCCGGTCCATCTACACCTGTTCAGGTATTGGGTCTTAGTGGAGCTCCTCAGGCAGGGGATACGATAAAGGTATATGATACCGAAAGAGAAGCAAGAGAGATTGCCAATTCCAGAGAGCAAATTCACAGAGAGCAAAGCTTGCGTACCAAGAAGCACATTACCCTTGATGAAATCGGTCGTCGATTGGCAATCGGTAGCTTTAAAGAGCTCAACATCATCATCAAAGGTGACGTGGATGGTTCTGTGGAAGCACTTTCTGATTCCTTGCTCAAACTTTCTAAGGATGAAGTAAAGGTCAGCATCATCCACAAAGGCGTAGGTCAGATTTCCGAGTCAGATGTTCTATTGGCATCGGCTTCAGATGCAATCATTATCGGATTCCAGGTTCGTCCTTCTTCTAATGCTAAGAAGCTTGCCGAGCAGGAAGAGATTGAAATCCGTCACTATTCGATCATCTACGATGCCATCAATCAGATCAAGGATGCCATCGAAGGTATGCTTGAACCAGAATACGAAGAAGTCATCACCGGTAACATCATTGTCCGTGAGGTATTCAAAATCTCTAAAGTTGGAACAGTGGCAGGTTCTTATGTAACCGATGGTTTCATCACCAGAAAGAACAAAATCCGAATTATCAGAGACGGTATCGTAATCCACGAAGGCGAAATCGATCAGTTGAAGCGATTCAAGGATGATGTATCCGAAGTGAAAGCCGGATATGAATGCGGTATTTCCATCAAAAACTTCAACAATATCCAAATCGATGACACCATTGAAGGGTATGAAATGAAGGAAATCAAAAGGAAGAAATGATTTTCTTAACCTGATAATCCAAGAAAGGAACGACGAAAGTTGTTCCTTTTTATTTTTGTACCATGCTCGCAGCTTTCAAGATCCTAATCCTTTTTTTTCTGGTGATTTTCCTAGGTTCTTTCCTAATCGGACTTGTTCGCCCAGTCCTTGTCCTTTGGTTTCTTGATCGATTTAACAGGCTCAAAGTGATTAAGATTTACGGAGTAGGGTCTCTTATATCACTAGTCATCTGGTTACTATTGAACAGATTCGAGTAGATTCAAAAGAATATTTCAAAAAACAGCGTACTTCAAATTATCCTGCTGTTCGATGAAAAAAACCAGCCTTGGATTTTATTTTTCCCTGATTTTCTTTCATTTTTCAGCTTATATTTTATTTCCCTTGAGAAAAGCGGTTTCCATAGTACTCCTTGCATGCTTTGCCATCTTTCATTTTGGCTACTATGCATTCTATTTTTCCGCTAATATCTCCATAGAAAATAGGTGGAAGGATCAAATCTACGGGGATCAAATTGGATCCTTGGAGGAACGGATCATGGAAATCCCGCTCCATGCACCCTATATGGCTAATCAGGAAGAGTTTCAATCGACCAATACCCGATTTGAAAAAGACGGAATATATTTCAGAGCGATCAAGCAACGCTACCAAAATGACACCCTTCAGGTAGTCTACGTACCTGATACTGCCAGAAAAGTCCTCGACAATACTGTAAAGAAGTGGATATCATCCTTGGTAGACGATGAAATGCCACAAGATCAAAGCGGTAAAAACTTTCTCAAACTCTTCGCTAAAGATTACCTAGAGACATCCACCTTGAGTTTGGAAGCCCCAAGCCGAATCGGTTATGAACTAATGATTGGGTTTATTTTTTCACCTTACATGAGTCCTTTTTTCGCCTTAGATTCACCACCTCCACAGTTAGGTTGATCTTTTTCAAAAGTTCCCAAGTAAGGCAAAGGTGTCTTGTACTTGGGTGATTTCTATTCCATTTATTCGGTTGAATTGTGAGTAATCACTCCCGGAAAAATCGATGGAATAATCTTTTCCTCATTTCACTATCTATTACTATGAACTTCAAATCCAGAATTCTGGGCTTGCTTGCTGCGAGCTTAGGAATCACTGCTATAACTATGGCCCAAACTCCCACTGATGGCCTAATGATGCCCAAAGGGGAGATTTGTATCGCCACAATCTATGAAAATGCGTCTTGGGGACGCTATTGGGAGGGGACTTACTCCCGAGAAAATGCCAACATCGGCACCTTTACGAGGCAAATGTTTATGCCTATGGTAGTAGGTGGCATCACAGATAAAATCAATTTTATCGTAAGTCTTCCTTATGTGAAAACTGCTGCAACCGGTGGTCAAATGGCAGGGGTTGAAGGAATCCAGGACTTTGGGGTCTCGTTGAAAGCGCAAGTGGTAGACAAAACATTGGGAAAAGGTAAACTTATGGGGTTTACCAATCTCAGCTTTAGTACACCGGCATCCAATTACTTGTCGGATTACATGCCATTTAGTTTGGGATTTGGAGCCAATGAGCTTGGTCTGCGAGCTATTGGGCAATATGAGATGGAAAAGGGATTTTACCTTCGAGGATCTTTTGCCTACCTCCACCGGGGTACTACTGAAGCGGAGCGTAATTTCTATTTCAACAACGGCTCATTCTACACTTCGATCATGGATGTGCCCGACGCCATTCACGGACAGCTGGCTTTAGGTTCTTGGTTTTTGAACAAAAAGCTCAGGGTAGAAGCCAGCCTGACCACTTTCCGCTGTGCAACAGGCGATGATATCCGAACTTATAATATGCCACAGCCAACCAATAAAGTGGACTTTGATCGAATAGAGGGTTTTGCTCAGTATTACTTCACAGGCGGCCGTGGCTTTGGAATCATTGCTTACTATAATCACATATTTTCAGGTCGAAACATGGGACAGTTTTCAGGTTTGGGTCTGGGAATGACTTATCAGTTTAAGGCCCTTTAAACTATTCTCAAGATGAAAAAATACCTACTTCATACTATAATTTTACTCTCGTCAATATTTCTATTTCACGCATGTGTAGAAGATTTGCCTACACACTTTGAGTACACCGGCTATGAATTTTCGGACTTGGATGCCAATGCCGGAACTTGGAAGTTGATTCTTCATGCTTCCAATGAGCAGATTGCAATTCCAACTCCGGCAGTAGCAGGTTCTACTCAGTTGAATCAGGAATTGTCCGATGCCAAAGAAAAAATTGCACGCGCAACTTCCGATCAAAAAGCATCAGTCACCTATTGGACGAATAATCCCCTTCTTCGATGGAATGAGATTGCGTTGGAATTGGCTACCAAGTATAACTTGATTCCAGCGCCAAATCCTGATGGAACCTACCCTTCTCCTGATCCAGCCAATCCGGGGAAATATCCCCTTTTCCCATATTCTCATCCGCCTTACACGAGTCGTGTCTTGGCGTATTTGAGCGTGGCTCAGTATGATGGATTGATCATGGCTTGGCATTACAAATACAAATTCAAGAGGGCGGTACCTTATCAGATGGATTCCCAGATAAAGACAGCCTATGAGTCCAATAAGCTCTATTCTTACCCTTCGGATGGTGCTGTCATTGCAATTGCTTCCAGAGAAATCCTTAGTGCTATGTTCCCTTTAGAAAAGGAATACCTAGCAAGGATGGCTGATGAGCATCTGGAATCATTGGTTCTTGCAGGTATCAATGTATCAAGTGATGTAGAAGCCGGCAAATTGATTGGGGCTGGAGTAGCAAAAACTGCTTTGTCTAGGGCTGCTACTGATGGGATGAAAAATGCCAATGCTTCTATTGCCAAATCAGATTCTATCAAAAATGTGGCTAAAGCAAGGTTTGGTTGGTTTTGGGAGAATATGGAATCTCCTCAGCGACCAACTGGTTTGGCACCACTGTTTGGACAGGTTCGTCCATGGAATATCCCCAGTGTAGAAGCTGTCCGAGTGGGACCTCCTCCTGCCCCGGGATCTCCTGAGTTCAATAAAGATGCGGAAGAATTAAAAAAGTTTGCAGGCAATCTTACTCCTGAGCAGCGAAGAATCGCCAATTTTTGGAATGATGGGCTGAATACCTATACCCCTCCAGGACACTGGAACCGGCTTGCCAAGGAGAAAACAGTAGCAAATCGTCTGAATCCGGTGCGGAGTGCCAGGGTTTTTGCCTACATGAATATGGCGATCATGGATGCAGGCATCAGTTGTTGGGATGTGAAATATTACTACCATTATCCGAGACCTATACAGGCTATTCCAGGATTCAAGACCATTTTGGGGACGCCCAACTTTCCCGCTTACACCTCAGGGCACAGCACATTCTCAGGAGCAGCGGCGGAAGTGTTGTCTCATTTTTTCCCTACTGATGAGCCTCAATTTCGAAAATGGGCCGAAGAAGCGGCCATGTCAAGGATTTATGGCGGTATCCACTACCGATTTGATGCGGAAGTTGGGTTGGAGCAAGGCAGAAATGTAGCTGCCTATTCTGTTGCTAAAGCTAAGCAAGACGGAATAGATTAATCGCTAATAAGAAACTCAGTGAAAAAAATTCTATTTATTCTCGTTTTTGCCCTTGCAGGGTATCAGCTGTCATATTCTCAAGGGTGCGTAGCTATCCGTCAATTTTCGGGAATCGGAAATGCCGTCGGGCAGCTTAACGTTCAGTCAAAAGGAGACTGGAATCTCAGTACCAACTATCGATATTTCAAATCCTTCAGGCACTTCAGAGGTACGCATGAAGAACCCGAACGTGTCGAACAAGGCACAGAGGTGATCAATTGGTCTCATGGAGTAGATTTCAATGTCAGCTATGCTTTTACAGATCGCTTTTATGGTTTGATTTCTCTTCCTTTTTCCTACAACGAACGTAGTTCATTATATGAACATGGCAGACAGTCTCGACATGTTACTTATTCTCAAGGTTTGGCTGATATCCGTATCGGTGCGGGTTACTGGCTACTTTCCGGTGAAAAAGCCAATAAGGGGAACCTTTCTATCGGGTTGGGTTTGAAATTGCCATCTGGAAATTTCAATTCCCAGAGTACTTTCTACAATGTAGGACCAAACGGTACGCCAGAACGTCGCCCAGTCGACCAAAGCATCCAATTAGGGGATGGTGGATTTGGAATCATGCTCGAGTCTCAAGGACTTAAGGAGTTCAAATCCTCCTTGTTTGGCTATTACAATGCATTTTACCTGCTTAATCCAAGAAATACGAATGGTACCCAAACTTTCCGAGCGAGGCAAAGTGAGGCAATTATGAGTGTGCCTGATCAATTTGCTTTGCGTGCGGGGATATTTTACGGGATTAAAAAAATCCACGGATTGGGCGTTTCATTAGGAGGAAGGTTGGAAGGAGTTCCAGTTAGGGATTTGATCGGAGAAAGTGAGGGATTTCGACGCCCGGGTTATGTGATTTCTGTCGAGCCGGGCGTGAGTTACATGCTTGGAAGTGTTACCGCCACCTTGAACGTACCCGTTGCCTTAGTCAGAAATAGAACGCGAAGTCTCACGGATATTGCAGATTCTACTCCCGACAATTTCAGGCATGGAGATGCCGCTTTTGCAGACTACCTGATCAATTTTGGAGTGGCCTGGAGAATCTCAAAGAAAATCGAATCTCCGTTTGGGAAGCTTTGATTTCCGCATTTGATGTATGTCAAAGGGCCTTTGCCGGCTCTTTGACTTCACTTTTCAAACTCTTGAAGGCTAAGAAGATCAATGAAATGGCCAAAACAAACAGCAATGCTGCAATCGCAGCTAGCACATATCCTTTTTCCTGATAGTTTTTCCAGGCAAATAATCCTAAGGAAGCCAGGGTCACCGTAAACATGAAAAACATCGGGATGGTCACGAAAGTCGCAGGGATATTTTTTTTGATCAACCAAACTGCAATCGTCAGTAAAGCCAAAGCTGCCAAAAGCTGATTAGCTGATCCAAAAATCGGCCATAACGTGGAAAATTCTCCCGATGCGAGGAGTAATACTGAGAGGATCACCACCACGGTGGTTGAGAGGTAGCGATTAGTTGCCAATACTTTTGCCGTAGGCTGGGGCATATCTTCAAAGTACTCTTGAAGCGTAAATCTGGCAAGTCGGGTGCAGGTGTCAAGTGTAGTAAGGGCAAAAGCTGAAACTGTCAAGGCAACAAAACCAACAGCGAATGTCTCAGAGACACCCAATGTGGCTATCATTCCTCCCAATCCTGTAGAAAATAAGGCAACAGGACCTTCGGCGCTAAGTCGCTCTAGGTATTCAGTCTGCGAAAGGACTACTACAGCACCCACAGAAATTATGGCTAAAAATGATTCGATGAGCATGCCGCCAAAACCCACAATCTTGGCGTCACTCTCCTTGTCCAATTGTTTGGATGTAGTTCCGGAAGCTACGAGTGAGTGAAAACCTGAGATCGCACCACAGGCAATGGTCACGAAAAGGACGGGAAAAACATACCCCAGACTTTCGCTTGAGGCTTGTACCTGAGTACTCATTTCAATTTGAGGATTAGCCACCACTACGCCGACCACCGCTGCGATCATCATTCCATAGAGTAAATAGCTATTCAAATAATCTCTGGGTTGAAGCAAAAGGGTGACAGGCGTGACCGAAGCCAAAAATGCATATCCCAAAAGAGCAAGAATCCATATTTTGTAATCCAACACAAAAGGCAGCTGAGTACCCAAATAGACAAAATAGTACATCAGAATAACCCCGACCACGGTCAGGATGACAAAGGAGGTGGTTTTATTTCCCACCCATCGGTTCACATAGCCAAAGGCTACCGCAAGGAAGATAAATAAGATGGAAGCCGAGGCAACACCGGGATTGGCGACGAAGGTTTTAGCTATAATGTCAGAGAAAACTCCAATCACCAAGATCAAGGTAGAGAAACTGAAAATGACAAACAATTGCTTTCCTTTTGCCCCGATCTGATTGCGAATAATCACTCCGATCGACTTTCCCTCTGTGCGTAGCGAAGCGGCCATACTTCCTAAATCATGTACCGCTCCGAAGAAAATTCCTCCCACCAAAATCCAGATGACCGCCGGGATCCAGCCAAACGTCACCGCAATGATCGGTCCTACGATAGGACCTGCACCTGCAATCGAGGCAAAGTGATGGCCCAAGACTACAATCGGCTTGCTCGGTTCGTAATCGACACCATCCCTCAGTAAGTGGGAAGGAGCTTTTCGCGAGTCATCCAGTCCAAATCGCTTGTAAACAAAACTTCCGTAGATCTTGTATGCTGCAAATAGGATAATTCCAGAAATCAGAAGCAGGATGGAAAGACTCATAGGTGACAGGGCTAAGTGGGGCGGAAATAAATCAGAAACTGAAATTGGCAATCTTTTCTTTAAATAGTATACCTGTTCATGGAATTTTAAACATCACTGAAAAACTAAATAAATGAATTTCAAACCTTTTGCCGATTAAGCCAGCTACTTTCGCAATGACAAATGGAAATCAAGCAATTCAAGTACTCCCCCAATTTTTGCGAGGAAAATATCTGGCACTTATGCAAAAATCCGGCATTGGCTGGTTTTTCCAAAAAAGTGATGATTGTATCAAACAGCCGCAGTTATTGCCCTTTCAAATTTCAAAAATCAATCAACAATGATGAGATTGTCTGGTGGAATTACCATGTGATTTTACTAGCCTCAACATCCGGATTCACTTTCATTTATGATTTTGATTCCACCTTGACCTTACCTAGTGAAGGGTCTGAATACATCCGTCTTACATTTGGCGAAACTGTCAATTTTCCGACAGAGCTGTTGCCCTGCTTCAAGGTGTTGGATGCAAGTGATTATTTGAATTCCTTCGTTTCGGATAGAAGTCACATGAGAGACAAGGATGGAAATTGGCTTTCTCCTCCCCCTCATTGGCCGAGTATTGGCAAAAATGGAGATCTTCCATTGCCGGCCTTAATGGATTTTTCCCAATCCAGCAAAGAGCGCATTTATTCCCTTGAGGAAATGATCGCTTTGGTGGATTTGCCTACTATCCCAAATTGATGCTGATCATTGAAAATCAATTTGTTAAAAAGTAATTCAACCAAATATCTGCCACCTAACTACTTTTGTTTTGGATTCAAATTGTCCGTAAGAGTTAAAAGTAATAATTAATCAGATAGAAGGTAAGGTTTTATTTAATGGATAATCGGCCTAAATTTGTGTCCTTTGACTTGTCAAAAAAACTCAACTAAATCGATATGGCTTGGTTTAAAAGAACTGACAAAGGCATTAAAACCTCTACTGCGGAGAAAAAAGATGCACCTGATGGGCTTTGGTTTAAGACCCCTTCCGGTAGTATTATCCACACGAGAGAGCTGAAAAGCAATGCCTATGTATCTCCGCATGATGATTTTCATGTGAAAATAGGCTCAAAAGAATACTTTGAGATCTTATTTGACAACAATAAGTTCACAGAGCTGGATGCTGAGATGAAATCAGGCGATCCATTGAAGTTTGTAGACACCAAACCTTACTCTTCCCGAATTGAGGCTACTATTAAGAAAGCGGAATTGAATGATGCGGTAAGAACAGCTCATGGTAAGATGAATGGCCTTGACTTGGTAGTCGCTTGTATGGATTTCAATTTTATCGGTGGATCTATGGGCTCAGTGGTAGGTGAAAAGATTGCAAGAGCCATCGATCACTCCTTGAAGCACAAAGTTCCTTTCTTGATGATATCCAAATCAGGAGGTGCCCGAATGATGGAGGCTGGTTTCTCACTCATGCAAATGGCAAAAACTTCTGCCAAACTAGCGCTTCTTGATCAGGCGGGTATACCCTATATTTCTCTTTTGACAGATCCAACTACCGGTGGCGTGACCGCTTCTTATGCCATGTTGGGTGATTTTAATATTGCCGAGCCGGAATCTCTCATCGGATTTGCCGGTCCTAGAGTAATTAGGGAGACCATCGGTAAAGATTTACCTAAAGGGTTTCAAAGTGCGGAGTTTGTGTTGGAACACGGATTTCTTGATTTCATCATCGATCGAAGGCAGTTGAAATCAAGATTGACCACTTTGCTAAACCTCTTGAACAATTAATCAGTTATTTCTCCAGAAATCTATCCCGGATTCAAGCCAAAATTGAAATCTCTTTGGCCTGTTTTATTGATTAATAAATATATTTGTGCTCCCAAAAAAGGGTTAATTCCTACGAAAAGTAAAACCAAAATTTCATGGGTTCTGTAATTATTACGTCCATTGTAGCATTCACGGTAATTATCCTGCTACTGGTTCTTATCCTCTTGTTTGCCCAATCCAAATTGGTCAACTCTGGGGATGTCAAGATTATCATCAATGGGGATGAAAGCAATCCTATCGTAGCCTCTGCAGGTACAAGCTTGCTCTCTACTCTTGGTAATCAGAAAATTTTTCTTCCTTCCGCTTGCGGTGGAGGTGGTACTTGCGCAATGTGCAAGTGTGTGGTAGAAGATGGAGGCGGTGATGTCCTTCCTACCGAGGTGGGTCACCTAAGCCGTGCCGAGCAGCAAGGTAAAGTGAGGCTAGCCTGTCAGGTAAAGGTGAAGCAGGATATGAAAATCCGGGTACCTGATGAAATCTTCGGTATCAAGAAGTGGGAGTGCGAGGTAATCTCCAATTACAACGTATCTACCTTTATCAAAGAATTTAAAGTTAAACTTCCTGAAGGTGAGACCCTCCACTTTGAAGCGGGAGGTTACATCCAGATCGACGTACCTGCAATCACAGTCAACTTCAAGGACATGGATATCACTCCTCATCCTGAGTTGGGTCACCCGGCAGACGTGTACAAGAGTGATTGGGATAAGTTCGGCCTATGGTCTTTGGTCATGAAAAATGACGAGCCTCTCTTCCGTGCCTATTCTATGGCTAACCATCCTGCTGAAGGTAACATCGTCATGTTGACTATCCGTATCGCTACTCCGCCTTGGGATAGAGCTAACAACAGATGGATGGATGTAAATCCGGGTGTTTGTTCTTCTTACGTGTTTGGTAGAAAGCCCGGTGACAAAGTAACAATTTCTGGTCCTTATGGAGAATTCCATATCAATCCTACCGAAAGAGAAATGGTCTACATCGGTGGTGGTGCGGGTATGGCTCCTCTAAGAGCGCAAATCTTCCATCTATTCCATACAGAAAAGACGAACAGAAAAGTTTCTTATTGGTACGGTGGTCGTTCTAAGAAAGAATTGTTCTACGTTCCTCATTTCAGAGAAATCGAAAAAGAATTCCCGAATTTCAATTTCCACATTGGACTTTCCGAACCCCTTCCTGAAGACAACTGGAAAATTAAGAATTCCCTCGATGACAGAGAGGCAGATGGATATGTTGGATTTATTCACCAAGTATTGTATGACAATTACTTGAAAAATCACCCTGAGCCAGACGATGTAGAATACTACCTCTGCGGGCCTCCATTGATGAACTCAGCTGTATTGAAGCTTCTCGATGACATGGGTATTCCTAAAGAAAATATCAGATTCGACGACTTCGGTGGTTAATCATAAAAGAGTCCCGCTTCGGCGGGATTTTTTGTTTAGTACCATTTTTGTTTATTTCAGTATCATAAACACCCACTATGAATCTTCAATCCTTTTTTGAGCCTGTGGCCTCTTTTCTTTTTGAGAAAAGCCATCAGGAAAACTCCTTTTATAATCATATTTCCATCCATAAGGATTCATTCCCCGATCTAAAAAGTACCCAAATAGCCTTGATCGGCTTAAAGGAAAGTCGGGGAGCCAAGCGTGCTGAAAGTATGGAGCGGGGGAGCTCTGAAATCAGGGAAAAACTATACGAGCTTAAGAAAGGTCCGACTCCCTACAAAATCGCGGATTTGGGAGATTTGATTTCAGGAGACTCTTTGAATGAAACCTATCAAAATATCCGACAGGTGGGAGAACACTTGATAAAGAATCAAGTATTGCCTGTTTTTTTTGGAGGTTCTCATGATTTGGATTATGGGCAGTATTTGACTTACCAAAAGATGAAAAAGCTCATCACCATGGTGACAGTAGACGCTAAGATCGATATGGAAGAGTCTGGACCGGAAAGTGATAGGCATACCCAAGAAATCGTATTGCACCAACCCAATTTTTTGTTTTCGAACACTCACCTTGCCTATCAGAGTTTTTTGGTGGATTCTACCCTGGTTAATGTTTTGGAGAAGTTATACTTTGACCATGTCAGGCTTGGGCAAATCAGAGATAATTTTAAGGAAATAGAGCCGCTGATCCGTGATGCAGATGCGATGAGTTTCGACCTTTGTGCCATACAGTCCTCGGTGGCACCTGGTGCAGTCGATGCACAGCCCTTTGGCTTGACCGGTGAGGAAGCCTGTCAGATAGCTTGGTTTGCCGGAACAAATGAGAAATTGAGCTCCTTTGGAGTCTATGGGTACGACCCCTATTTCGATGACGCCAATAACAAAACAGCAAAAGTGGCAGCTGTGATGATTTGGTACTTTATCGAAGGGTTTTACAGTAGAAAGGACAGCCTTTCTTTCAAAAGTGCGGATTACATCAAGTATACGGTCTCCCTTGACACCAAGCCAAACACGTTGGTATTTTACAAAAGTAAGCGAAGTGGCAAATGGTGGATGGAAATCCCGCATCACGAGACCTTCCGCTTTGACCGGGTGAGCACGGTTCCTTGCAGCTATGCTGATTACCAATTGGCTCAAAAAGGAGAGATTCCGGAGCGTTGGATTAATGCGCAGATCAAATTGTCCTGATGAAGGTCTATACCAAGCAGCAGTTGGCCCTTAGAAATGGTCAAGATAGGCCTGAGATTTGGGTAGCTTTCCACGGGATAATCTATGATGTAGGAAGCTCTCGATTATGGAAAAATGGAAAGCATTACGAGCATTGGGCGGGGCAAGACCTGACTGAAGAGCTGGCAGATGCTCCTCATACCGAAAAAGTATTTGAAAAATTTACGGCCGTTGGCCAACTCGCATAGTATGATTTTGATCGCAGATAGCGGTTCCAGCAAAACCGACTGGAGAGTAATTCACAAAAATGGCCAAATCAGTCAGCACCGTGGAGTAGGTTTTAATCCCTACTACATGACTTCAGAGGAAATGGCTATCCAGATGAGAGAAGATTTCTTGATCAATCTTTCAGGGGAAATCAACGAGATCTTTTACTATGGCGCAGGGTGTGCCGCTCTGGAGCGGCAGGCTGAAGTAAAGAATGCCTTGCTCACTATTTTCCCTGAGGCAGAAATTCACATCGATCACGATCTCTCTGCAGCAGCACATGCCACCTGTGGGCACAAGCCAGGCATCGCCTGTATTCTGGGTACTGGATCCAATAGCTGCGATTACGATGGAGAAAAAATCATTGCCACGAGGCCTGCAGCTGGATATATTTTAGGAGACGAAGGTGGAGGATGCTATGTGGGGAGGAAGTTTCTCCAAGATTTTATTCATGAAGAAATGCCTCAGAAAATCCGAGAGGCAGCTATCGAACGATTCCATATCAGCCAGAACATCATTCAGGATCATGTGTACCGACAGCCATACCCCAGTCGATACATGGCCAGTTTTTGCCGATTTATTACCGAGCACAAAGCCGACCCGTATTGTTATGGACTGTTTTACCAGGCTTTTCAGGACTTTTTTGCCAAGCATGTCTGTAAGTATGAAGATTACCAAAGCAAACCCGTGAGTTTTGTGGGTTCGATTGCTTTTTACAACAGCGATATTTTGAGAAAAGCAGCCTTTGATACAGGCATCCAAGTCCATCTTATCATCGAAAGTCCCATAGCCGGACTGACACTTTACCACCAGGAAAAACTATGAACAAGGTAACCGAAAGTAGCTCCCACTATCAAAACCTCGAGCAAATGGAGGTGATGGAATTGCTTCAGAATATCAATGCTGAAGATCATAAAGTAGCTCCTGCCGTAAAGGAAAAATTGGGAGCAATCTCTGCCTTGGTGGAGCAAATTGTGCCAAGAATGAAAGAAGGCGGTCGGCTTTTTTACATCGGGGCAGGCACAAGCGGAAGATTGGGGATTTTGGACGCTTCTGAGTGCCCGCCGACTTATGGAGTACCGCACGATTGGGTCATTGGATTGATCGCTGGAGGTGATGCAGCGATCCGTAAAGCCGTGGAAAATGCCGAGGATGATCCGACCCAGGCTTGGAATGATATTCAGGCGTATGGATTTTCAGAGTTGGATACCGTGATTGGAATCGCTGCCTCAGGGACGACTCCTTATGTCATCGGAGGCGTGACGATGGCCCGCGAAAAGGGAATCTTGACAGGCTGCATCACGTGTAATCCTGGCTCGCCCCTAGCCCAAGCAGTGGAATATCCGATCGAAGTAGTCGTGGGGCCTGAGTTTGTCACTGGTAGTACACGTATGAAATCCGGCACCGCTCAGAAGTTAGTTCTCAACATGCTCTCTACTGCGGTAATGATCAAACTTGGTAGAGTAAAAGGGAATAAAATGGTTGATATGCAGCTTTCCAATGCCAAACTGGTCGATAGAGGCACAAAAATGATTATGGAATCCACCGGCCTGAGTTATGAAGTAGCCAATCAATTATTGCTATCGGAGGGCTCAGTCAGGAACGCAACAGAATATTATTATAAAAATCAAAGTAAATTCTAACTAAAATTCGGTATTAGGTAACCACAGTGAATTGATATCGCGTATCTTTGTTGCCCATTTAAGCGTTTGAAATTCATGGGTTTATAATTTGATTTCAAAAGGCTCACCAAAGCAGGAAAGTTTGTCCCAAACCCTGTTTTCTCGGTCACCAATGCTTAATTCTAACACCAAACTACAGCAGTGATGCTGCAAAATCATGAAAAAGAACAATTCAAGAAAACCATTTTTCAGCGAAGACAAAAAGGACTTCGATTCATCCAAGAGACCGGATTTTTCTTCCAAAGGGTCAAAGTTTAACAAATCAGAAGGTAAGTCTGAGTTCAAAGGAAAATCTTTCGGAAAAAAGGAAGACTCATTTGACAAAAAACCTTTCCAGAAAAAATCCGACGATAAGCCTTCTTTTGGGAGTAAACCAAAAGGAAGATTTTTTAAAGAAGAAGGAAAATCATTCGATAAGCCGGCTTTCGGTAAGCGAGGCGATTCCGAATCAACCGGACGAAAGCCATTTGGTGAAAAGCGATTTGATAAGCCTTCAGGAGAGCCAAAAAAGTGGGAAAAGAGCGAAAGCAAACCGTTTGGCAAAAAATCCTTTGGGGACAAGCCTGACAGATTTGGGAAAGAAGGCGCATCTGAGAAGAAGTTTGGTCCAAAGAGAACTGAAGGAAGCAAGCCCTATTCGGAGCGTTCGGAAAGACCTTCACGAGGAGATTTTGGAAAGGATAAATTTTCAAAAGGACCTAAATCTGGGGGTGATAAGCCTTTCAAGAAGGATTTTTCAAGCGAAAAATTCAATCCTGAGACTGGCGAAAAGCTAGTCTATAAGGGAAGAGGCAAAGACCAGAAGCCTATTTTCGGAGTAGAAGAAAAGAAATTTACCACTGAGAGTGGAGGCGAAAAGCGAGGTTTCGGTAAAAAACACCCCAAGCGTGTGGAGTTGAACCCGGATCGACCGGATTATAACTTTGACAACCTTCCCCAAAAGAAGAATAAAAAGGAAGCTGATGATTTATTGAGGTTGAATAAATACATCGCCAACTCAGGGATCTGCAGCAGAAGAGAGGCTGATGACTTGATCACCAAAGGTCTCGTGATGGTCAATGGGGAAGTGATCAAAGAAATGGGCTACAAGGTCAAGAAGACCGACCGAGTGGTATTTGAGGGAAAACGAATCAATCCTGAAAAGCCAGTCTATGTACTTTTGAATAAGCCCAAGGACTTTATCACGACCACCGAAGATCCGATGGAGCGCAAAACAGTGATGAAGCTGGTGGAAAATGCCTGTGAGGAACGAATTTTCCCGGTGGGTCGATTAGACAGGAATACCACTGGGTTGCTCCTGTTTACCAACGATGGTGAATTGGCTGCGAAACTTTCCCACCCTTCCAATGAGATCAAGAAAATCTACCAAGTCACCTTAGACAAGACATTGACGCATAAAGATGAGGAGGCGATTTTGGAAGGACTCACACTTGAAGACGGAGATGCCAAGGTGGATGATATGCAAGTACTCTCCAAAGACAGAACCATTCTTGGCTTGGAGATTCACATTGGTAGAAACAGGATTGTAAGAAGGATTTTCTCTCACTTGGGTTACGAAGTGATCGGTCTCGATCGAGTGATGTACGCAGGCTTGGACAAAAAAGACCTCAAGCGAGGTCATTATCGATTCCTTACCGAGCAGGAAGTGATTCGACTCAAGTACTATATCTAAACAGAAAAGGCCTCGATCGAGGCCTTTTTCTTTATACAAACCCTTTCAGCTGCTGAATCAAGTCTCGTTTGGTGAGGGTGTATTAAAGTAATTTGCTCTAAAGGAAATTGATTAGCTCTTTTACGAATTGCTTCCTAGCTTACCTTCATGCTCACTAGACAAAATCGCAAAAATTATATGAAATCAGCGATTATAATCGCAAAAATTACACTAAAATTGCGATTATGTTTATTCAGAGGGAAATACAGGATAAGTTAACGAAGCGGCTACAAGACCCAAAAGCCATCATCATTTTTGGCCCTAGACAAGTGGGCAAAAGCACCCTATTGAAGCACCATGCCGATAGTTTTCAGCCTCCCATCCTTTGGTGGAATGGCGATGATGCGGATATCCGCGAACTTCTGGAAAACGCCAGTTCTACCAAGCTCAAAACCTTGATCGGAAAAGCGAAAACGCTTGTCATTGATGAAGCACAACGCATTCAGAATATTGGAATATGTATCAAAATCATCGTTGATAATTTCCCGGATGTCAAAGTGTTGGCTACCGGATCCTCTGCTTTTGAGCTCTCCAATCGGATAAAGGAACCGCTTACCGGAAGGAAATGGGAATACTTTCTTTTCCCCTTTTCTTTTACAGAAATGGCAAACCAAAGCAGTTTTTTGGAGGAAAAGCGGATGATCCCCTCAAGAATGGTTTTTGGATATTATCCCGATATCGTCTTGAATTTAGCAGATGCCGAAGATCGCCTACGAATGATTGCGGATTCTTATCTATTCAAGGATGTCTTTTCGCTGGGAAATTTGCGCAAGCCTGATCAGATCGTCAAGTTGCTTCAGGCCTTGGCTTATCAGGTGGGGAATGAGGTTTCCTACCACGAATTAGGGATGATGACTGGTTTGGACAATGAGACCGTGGAAAAATACATCACCCTTTTGGAACAAACGTTTATCATTTTCAGGCTGGGGTCTTTTAGTAAAAATCTACGTAATGAGCTCAAAAAGGCGAAGAAAGTCTATTTTGTAGACAATGGTATCCGAAACAGCCTGATCCATAATTTTCTTCCCTTGGAAAGCAGGACAGATGTCGGGGCTTTGTGGGAAAATTTTCTGATGGCAGAGCGTTTCAAGAAAAACGCCTTAGATGGACAGTTTAATCGGGGATATTTTTGGAGAACGCATGCCCAACAGGAAATTGATTATGTGGAGGAGGTGGGAGAAAAGCTTTCCGCTTGGGAGTTTAAGTGGAACCCGAAAGCTAAAGTCAAGATTCCGGCTACCTTTCGGCAGGCATACCCTGAAGCCTCCATACAGACTATTCACGCTGAAAATTTTGAGCTATTTGTTTTGTAGGATTATTAACCACACCTGAATGTGTTCTATACAAACCCTTTCAATTGCTGAATCAAGTCTCGTTTGGTGAGGATACCTCCTTTTCTCCAGAGGATTTTTCCCCGTTTGAAGAGAATGTAGTGTGGAATGGACCTCACGGCAAACTGCTGGGCAAGCTGTGGGTGTTTGTCTACATTGAGCTTGAGCAGCTTGATTTTTTCACCCAACTCCATCAAAGCTTCCTCCAGCACCGGATTCATGGTTTGGCAGGGGCCACACCAATCCGCATAGAAGTCGACTAAGACCGCATCCTGACTCTGCGTGATGATTTCCTTTGGGTTCTTTTTGGGCATAGGTATAATAACAACTAGCAAGTGGGAAATTAATCCTTCTCCCTTAAAGTAAAAAGACCTGCCAGGTTTTCAAAACTTGGCAGGTCTTGTCTAGAAATTGGATTTCGTTTTTGGAAAGGATCAAAAAAAAAACCGGCCCTTTGAGCCGGTTTCAATTCATATTATTTCTGAGCTGCTGGAGGAGGGACTTGAATTCCCAATTTTGCCAAGACGAGTTCTGTAAACTTGTCTTCTTCTTTGGTGTAGAGAAGGATAGGAGACTGACCCGCTGTCTCAGCGAAGATATGTGTGTAGTTGTTTTCTGCAGCTACTGCATTGATCGCGTTGATTACTTTGGTCTGTACCGGCTCCAATAGCTCCTGAAGTTTTCTTTGGTAGGACACTTGCGCATCCTGCTCATACTTCTGAAGGTCTCCCTGAAGTTTGGTAAGCTCTTGTTCTTTTGCAGCTCTTGCCTGCTCGGTCATGGTAGCACCTGCCTGCTGATACGCTTGTACCTGCTTTTGGAAATCAGCAGCTTTAGTTTGGATATTGGTCTGCAGCTGTGTCTGGTAATCTTGAATATCTGCACCGATTTGCTCCATTTCTGGCATGAGGTCCATGATAAACTCTACGCTCGTGTAACCGATTTTGACAGTTTGTGCCTGAGCGGTGAATCCTACGAACAGCAATGCCACTGCGGCTAGGATAACTTTTACTTTCATATGAGTATAATTTGTTTTTAAATGTTCACTGATTAGTTACTGTAAGGTCTAATCGGAAGAAATTGACCTTGGATTTATTTTGTGTTTACTTATTGTCTTCGATTCCTAACTCTTCCAATACAAACTCTGAATAATCGTGCCTTGGGTCAGTATAGATAATCGCAGAGGGTCCCGCTGCTTTATCGAAAAGAACCGCGAGGTTATTCCTCCGCGATACCCGTTCGATGGCATCGTAGATTTTGGATTGGAGGGGCTGCAGTAGTTCTGCCTGCTTTTGGTAATACATCCCGTCTATTCCAAAGATTCTGCTGTTAAATTCTTGCGAAGCCTTTTGCTTTGCTTTGATTTCCTCGAGCCGCTTTTGGTACATCTCTTCGGTGAGGAGTACTTCTTCGGCTTTCAGTTGGGCATTGAGCTCTTTGATCTCCTGATCCAAACTTTGTGCCTCTTTCTTCCATTGATCGCTCAGCTTCTTCAGCTCTTCCTGTACGGTTTTGTAGTCAGGATGTTTGTTGAGAATGTACTCTGAGTCGATATAGCCAAACTTTTGGGCTGAAATATGCCCTGAATTCAGCAGAAAGAGCAGCAAAAGTACAATTTTCAGTGATTTATTCATGTCTTCGTCCGGTTTTCCGAGGCTTAGCCAACAGCAATTAGCAACTTTAATTTTTGCATAAATTAACTAACCTCCGGCGAATTTGGAAGATTACCTGAATTGCTGACCAATAGTAAAGTGGAATTGGGCACCGCTTACTTGTTGCCTAATAACACCACTCGCATCTTGTACACCAAAAGTATCAAATCCATAGCCCCAATCCACACCCAAGAGACCGAAGGCAGGCATAAATATTCTGGCACCTACACCCGCAGATTTTTTAAGATCGTAGGGGTTAAAGTCTTTGTAAGATCCCCAGTTATTTCCCGCTTCAGCAAATCCCAACAGGAAGATGGTTGCCGATGGGTTTGGAGAAACCAAGAATCGGAGTTCCATGACATATTTATTATATACGACTCCTCCATAAGGATCTGGATTGGCCGTACCTCTGGTTAATCTTCCTGGGGTTATGGTTTGATTTTCGTATCCTCTCAGTCCGATGATCTCTTGACCTAGGGCGAAGTTGTTGAAAGTCATCCCGTCACCTCCCATTACGAATCGCTCCAAGGGGATAATTCCGATTTTCTGGCCATAAGATCCCAGAAAGCCCATGTGTGCCCGTGCACTTGCTACCCACTTGGATGAACCAAATACAGGGGTGAAAAAGGAGGCATCCAACATCCACTTGTGGTATTCCAACCAGTTGTATTTTTCTTGGTCAGAAGATTCCCCGTTGAGATTTCTGTTTAACGAATTATAAGGTGGGGTAAATTCGGTAGAAAGGATAATATTTGATCCTAAGCGAGGATAAATCGTATTGTCTACGTTATTTCTAGCTATGGTTGTATTCATCGTCAAACTCTTTGAATTTCCGGTCGGATAACTCAAGCCAAACGAGGTTCCAAACTGATTGAACTCATAGTTTTGAAATTGGAGAGAGTTACTGATGCTGAAGTAATCATCAGGCCATGTCACACGCTTCGCAAGACCTACAGTGACTCCTGTAATTTTAAAGAATCCTAATACATCCGATCCGGGAACCCGATTGAAAAAGTCTACCTGACGCTGTATGGAGTGATTGAAAGAAAAACTTAGCGCGTTTGGTTTCTTACCTCCAAACCAAGGTTCGGTTAGGGAAAGTGAATAGTTTTGAAAGGTTTGACCGTTGGCCTGGATTCTGAGTGATAATTTTTGGCCATCCCCTACTGGCAGCGGGTCCCACTTGCTGAAATCGCCGATATTTTTTACCGAGAAATTGTTGAATACTAGACCCACAGTACCTACGAATCCAAAGAATCCTCCCCATCCACCGGATAACTCGATTTGGTCGTTTGGTCTTTCGATCAATTCAAACGTGATGTCTACGGTAGCACTTTCAAAGTTTGGTTTTAGATCAGGATTGATTTTTTCAGGATCGAAATACCCCAAGGTAGAAAGTTCACGGATAGTTCTTACCAAGAGGCTTCGGTTGAACTTTTGACCGGGAAGGATTCGGATTTCTCTCATGACTACGTGGTCAGAGGTACGTTCATTTCCTTTGATGCTGACACTGTTTACAGTGACCTGAGGTCCTTCGAAGATCCGCATTTCCAAATCGATGGAATCACCCGTCACATTGATTTCTACCGGATCGATATTGAAAAACAGGTAGCCGTTGTCCTGATAGAGTGAACTTACATCATCTCCTTTTTGTGGATCATAATTGAGACGTTTGTCCAGTTTTTCCTTGTCGTAGACATCGCCTTTCTGTATACCTAGCTTTGCAAGCAGGACCTCATCTTCGTGGATGTAATTGCCGGTAAAGGTGATGTTACGGTAATAGTACTTTTTGCCTTCTACCAGCGAGATATCGATGTTGATTTTGTCATCTGAAAATTTGTAGACGGAGTCATCGAGAATTTTTGCATCTCTGAATCCGCGGCTGTTGTAGAAGGCGATGGCTTTCTCCTTATCGGCGCGATACTCCTTTGGGATGTACTTTGACCCGTTGAAGAAGTTGAGTTTAAAATTCTTGTTGATGTAGTTGTTAACGTCTTCTTTGGAAGCTGAATCGGTGCGAAAGACTGACTGAGAGACACTTTCCAAATCCGCATCCGTAATTCTTGAGTAGACATCCTTGAAGATCGCCACTCGGGCATGTTCTTTGGTCTTTTTGAGTTTGCCTTTGATGGCGCGGTCGCTGATTTCTTCGTTACCATAGATCGCAATTTCATTGATTTTGACCTTGGAGTTGGTATTGATGTCAAATCGGAGTTTGACACTATTGGGTAGGGTGGTATCTCTGTCTTGAACGATTTTGACCTCGGTGTTGAGGAAACCCTTGTCTAGGTAATATTTTTCGATGTTTCGTTTGGCAGTGTTGAGCACGTCGTCTCTCACTACGCGGCCACGGATGTTGACTTTGTCTCTGAGTTCGCCTTCCTGTGTTTTGTTGATACCGGAAAATTCCACTCTGGAGAATCTTGGTCGCTCAGTCAGGTCGAGTAGCAGGTAGATATCTTCTCCTTCGATTTTGGTAACGAGGATTTTCACGTCCCCGATGATTCCTTGTCCCCACAGTTTTTTGAGCGCACCAGCGATGGCATCACCGGGTACTTCGATGCGGTCATCTACTTTCAGACCAGACAGAGAGATGATGGCTATCTCATCGAGGGTGGATAGACCCACGGCTTTAATTTCTGCAATGCGGAATTTCTGAGGCTTGGAGTAGTTCAATTCCAATATGTTGACCGGTTTTGGTGACGCATATCGGCTTTGCCCCAAACGGATTTGGGCATGCGTGCCTACCGACCAAATCAAACAAAACAGAATTAATAAACTTCTTTTCATCTACTACTTAAGATTTAACTTGCTCACCGGTCTTCCCGAATCTTCGTTCTCTTTTTTGGTAATCTTCTATTGCGGCAAAGAGGTGCTCCCGTCTGAAATCAGGCCATAATACCGGAGTAAAGTACAATTCGGTATAGGCAAGTTGCCACAGCAAGAAATTACTGATTCGGTATTCACCGCTGGTTCGGATCATCAGCTCGGGATCGGGGATTCCGGCAGTATCCAGATGGTCAGCCATGACCTGTTGGGTAATTTCCTCGGGCTTTAATTTTCCTTCGGACACTTTTTGAGCAATGCGTTGGGTGGCTTTTGCCAGTTCCCATTGTCCACTGTAGCTGAGTGCTAAAATGACAGTGAGGCCTGTATTGGCAGCGGTGACTTTCTTTGCTTCCATCAGCTTTTCATAGGCAGAAGTAGGAAGACTTTGCAGATCTCCTATTGTATCCAAGCGGATGTTGTTATTCATCATCAGGGAGATTTCGTCGATGATGGTCTTGACGAGCAGTTCCATCAGCGCCTTTACTTCATCCTGTGGCCGGGACCAGTTTTCTGTAGAAAAAGAAAATAAAGTAAGGTATTTAACCCCCAGTTTATCAGCGCCTTCAATAGCATCTTTTACTGCCTGTATGGCATTTCGATGCCCGAAAATTCTCATGGCGCCTTTTTTCTTAGCCCAACGGCCATTGCCGTCCATGATGATTGCAATATGTTTGGGGATATTGGTTAGGTCTAGTGTTTCCTTCATTCCAATGGCTTGGGTACCTACGTTTTTGGAGGTACAAAAATGCTATTTCTTTTTCAATAATCTTCCCTACGGGTCAATTAATTAATAAGCGTAGCACTTGACATTTGGAATGGTATAGCTCAACGATAAACCTAGAAAATAGTACCAGTCTTTGGTGTAGGGGTTGCCAAAATTTACGATTCGAGTCAGCATTAATCCGGTATTGGGATCTATTTCAGATACCGGAATGACACCTGCACTACGATCTATTTTATCCAGATAGTCTGTGAAGGTGGCTCGTATACCAAGCTCTGCCGCTAGGGTCCATTGATCATCGAGTCGGTATTTTACTCCTCCTCCAAAGGGAATTACCGGAGATGTAAGCTGGTAAAAGTCTGCCGGTGTAAATCGTTCGGCACTTTCCCTTCCTTTCATCATGAAATAAGAATAGCCTACACCAAAGAAAGCATAAGGTGAGAATCTGAACTCGGAATCATTCCTGAGAAAATCCAAGAAATTAAATTCCATGATCGCAGATCCTTCAATCACTCCTCCCTTAAATCTCGCGTCCCTGCTTTTCGCTACCAAGTCGATGGGTTTTTTTCCGTCATCTCCTTCAAGTACCGAGCCGCTTATGGCGATTCTTAAGCTCCACACATTGTCAAAATTTCTCTTGCCAAACAACGTTCCCTGAAATCCAGCCTGGGCCGGGTCAATTTTTCTGATGATATCACCTGAATAGACTCCGGTTCCTATCCCGGCGCCTACCTCATACTTTTGTCCATATACGGAAGCAATACTTGCTATCCAAATCAGAACAGCTACTAAGTGATTGAAAATCTTAAAATTGACTTTTTTCAAGACGATGCAAGTTATGAAGTACCTAACGTTTAAAAAACGCCCTTTTGTATTTCACGGGTTAATAATTGTTAAGCTCCGGTACAGTTTAATTTCTCATGTCAAAGCCCCAATTTAGCTTTTGCCTCAGTGTATCAAAGAAATGATCATTTGGCAATTTCACCAATTTTGCCGAAAACTTTTCTTTTTTCACACTCAGCTTCAAATCCGAAGAAATAGCCGTGGATCTGGAATCCAAGGAGATAAGGAATTTATCGGTTCGTCCTTCGATTTCAAAGCTGATCACCGACTCGTCTGAGACGATGATTGGCCTCACATTCAGATTGTGCGGACTCACAGGAGTGAGTACGAAGTTTTTGGCACCGGGTGTAATCAATGGACCTCCGCAACTCAACGAATAACCGGTCGAACCGGTAGGAGTGGAGACGATCAGGCCATCAGCCCAGTAGGAGTTGAGGTACTTACCATCAATGTACGTGTGGACAGTGATCATGGAGGAGGTGTCCCGCTTGTGTATGGTAAATTCATTCAGGGCAAAATTTACTCCGTGAAACAGTTTCCTGTTGCTCTCCAAAGAGAGCAAGGTACGTGATTCAATCTGGTAATTGCCAGCAAACAGATTCACCAGCGATTCTTCAATTTTGTCTGTCGCTACTGTGGCCAGAAATCCGAGTCTGCCAGTATTCAATCCTAAAATTGGGATTTCTTGACTCCCTACCAGACAGACCGAATCGAGTAGCGTACCGTCTCCCCCAATGGAAATAAAAAAATCCAATCCCTCGTAATCTTCTTTAGTTTCCAAAACCCAATACTTGAGAGGAATCTTTCCTAGGTTACCCAGTTGCTTTTCAAATGACCCAGTGACAAAAATCTCCGCGCCGCTAACTTCCAGCACACTGAATAAGCTGAGTATTTGTGCAGAAAATTCAGGCTTTAGCGCGAGGCCATGCAGGGCTACTTTCATCTGATCTTCGTTTGATTTAAAATGGTCAGGCCGGGGTTGTGGAGAGGAGAGTAGGGATGTCCCTGATTTGCTGGATGTTTAAGGGCTTTTTCCAGGGGATTTTTACCTCAAATATCTAAAAATCTGAGCAAGTTGCCGATCCGGTCTTCTTCACTGGAAATTCCTGTTTCCTCTTGGTAATGGTCTATCACCCGGTAGCCAAATCGTTCCAGTGTGGCTTTCACATGTCGCAACTCGGACTTGTCCATTTTTAAGGTCAGTTTGATCTTGCTGTCATCCAATGGATCAGAGGTGATAAAGCAGCTTAGGATTTTGGTGTTTTCTGATTCCACCAGTCTGGAAATTTCTGAAAGTTGGTAGTCCTTCATTTCCATCGAGAGAATGAGTACGCTCCCTTGGGATTTGATGGAAAGGCTATCGGCGAAGGCTGAAATGGCATCTTCCATGGTAATGACACCCAAGTAGGTATTTTGCCTGTCGAGTACTGCCACCAGATTTGAATGATTTTCGGAAGCCACCCGCAGCACATCGTAAATATGCTTGTCTGAATACACCCAACATCCGTTGCCCACTAGTTGGATTTGGCCGATGAGTTCTTCGGAGTCATTTTGCTCAAAAATAATTTCATCCTCAATAAAGCCCAGAAATCTCCCCTCATCCGTCACCGGGAGGGAATCAGTTCTGATCTCCTCCATCCAGCTCAATGCCATGCCAGCTCGATCTGTCAGTTTGAGCGGCGGGATGAGACTGTTGATGAATTCGTAGGCTTGCATAAGAGAAAGTTAGTAAATCAATTCAGAACACAAAACGGTTTCAGGGCTAATCTTGTTCCCAGAAGCTGTTTTTATGCGTTATCCGAAGAAATGATTGACTAAAATGCCTAGAATAATACCTCCTGAAATGATGATTGGAGAGGAGATTCTTGAAAATTGGAGCAAAGCGTATGTGCCAAGAATGAAAAATATGTTTAAGCCATTCGCTTCCAGTGGTTCGAAAAGCAAATAGGCTGCAGCAATCAGCATTCCGCAGGAAACGGCATTGATACCCTCTAGTGCAGCCCTGACCGGTCGATAAAGTTTGAGTTGATCCCAAAACCGGATCACAAAGAAAATCAGAAAAATTCCAGGCAGAAAAATTCCCGCGGCACCGATCATCCCGCCAATAATGAACCCACTCATTCCAAACTCACGCATCGAAAGCGCACCGATATAGGATGCTATGGAGAAGGTTGGACCAGGGATTCCTTGGGAAATGGCGTAGCCTGTCAGAAATTCCTCTGAATTTAAATAGTGTTTAAAATCGACAAATTCAGTGTAGAGGTAAGGGACTAGTACCTGTCCGCCACCGAAAATCAAACTTCCGTTTCGATAGAAATTTTCAAATAAAAGAATGGGCTGATACTTCGTGATTGCCCCGAAGATGGCAGCTGTGATCAATACGCCGATCCAAAGGTAGAAATTGCTCCATTTGATGTTGAGCGTTTTTTCTTCTTCGGCTTTGGGTTGGTTTTTATATTTAATCGAAGTGCTCAGTCCTCCCAAGATCAGCATGACTGGGAAAACATAAGGTGAGCTGTAAAAGAAGGACACAAAAGCCGAAATCAACATCAGAATCATGGCTTCGGTCGTTTTGACCATTTTGCTGATCGTTTTTTGCGCAGCAAAAATGATGAAACCAATGGCCATCGGCTGGATAAATCTGGCAAAATTCAAAGCACCGGGAGTATTCTCCTGAAGAAAATCAATCAAAAACGCTGCGCTCACCATCAGGATAGTGGCAGGCAAAATCCACACAAAAAGTGCCAGGTAGGCGAGATTGGGCCCACCCACTCGGAATCCTATAGCCGAGACCAACTGCGTAGAGGAGGGGCCGGGTAGCATATTGCACAGGGCATTGAGCTCCCATAGCTCCTCCTCTTTGATGTATCCTCTTTTCTTCACCATTCGCTCCAGCAGCATTGCCAAAAAGGCTTGCGGACCACCAAAAGCAGTAAGAGAAAGGGTAAGAATATCCTTCAGAAAGACATAATATCGGACAGACCGTACCGACATCCTATTTTCTGAGTCCTAATTCACGGAGTCTCTCTTCCAAAAATTCCCCTGCAGTCGCATCGGTAAATTGCTTGGGATTATTTTCGTCGATGCAGCTTTCGAGGCAGGTTAGGTCCATTTCCGACCTTGGGTGCATAAAGAATGGAATCGAATACCTGCTGGTATGCATCAGTTCACGGGGAGGATTGACTACACGATGAATGGTCGATTTCAATTTTTTATTGGTCAAGCGCTCCAGCATGTCGCCCACATTTACCACGAGTTGGTCCGGAAGTGCCGTGATCGGGATCCACTTGCCATCTTTTCTTAAGACTTGAAGACCATCTGCACTGGCGCCCATCAGAAGCGTGATCAGGTTGATATCTCCGTGTTCGGCCGCTCTGACCGCATCTGCAGGGACTTCATCCGGGTTTTCGATTGGGAAATAGTGGATTTGACGAAGGATGGAGTTGCCATGGGCTACTTTGTCTTCAAAGTAATCTTCCGGAAGTTCCAGGTTCAAGGCAATTGCCCGAAGCATCTGTTTCCCCGCATTTTCGAGTGTCTGGTAGGCCTCGATGGCATCCTGCTGAAACTGCGGGATCTCCGCTGGCCAGAGGTTTTCCGGATATTCAGATTTGATCGGATCTGTATCCGGGATAAATTCCAGCTCTTGACCTACATGATAAAACTCCTTGAGGTCACCGGTATTTCTTCCTTTTGCGTGCTCTTTTCCTTTTCCTGTATAGCCGCGCTGGTATCCGATTTCAGGCTTTTCGTACTTGGATTTTACTTCATCAGGCAAGGCAAAAAAGGATTTGATCGAGCCATAGAGTCTGTCCTGTAGGTCTTTGGAAAGACCATGATTTTTGATCGCTACAAATCCGATATTCTGATAGGCCTCTCCCAGCTTTTTGACAAAAGCTGCTTTTTGCTCCGGATTTCCCGAAGTAAAATCAGCCAAATCCAAACTTGGAATTTCATCGAATAAGATGTCCATGAAGGGTGCAGTTTAGTTGTGTATTCCTTGAATTCTTCAAAAATAAATATCTTTAGCCTCAATCTCGGTGCGGTATGAATAAAATCCTGATTATCCCAACAATCTTCGGCCTGTTGTTTTTCTCTTGCGGTGAAAACAAAAAGAAGATATCTGAATCAGGTGCAGGAGAAAACCCGCTACAGGAGGACGTAAGCGCACTTCTTCCTGCTGTCACTTTCAATCCTTATTTAGATTCTTCTAGCTACCCTGATGCTATTTTGGAACTGTACACGCCGCTGGGAAATCAGGTTTTCAAACCTGGAAAGGTCCCTTTCGAGTTTAATGTAAAAAACTTTGACCTTCAGAATAACGGGGGCGGCAATGCAAGGCTTTTTATGATCCTCAATGGTGGCGATCCTGTAGGATACCTTTCTCCCATATTCCAACGAGAGCTTACCGTCGGCACCTACCGAACAGTCGCCTACTTGGTGGATGAGGAGGGTTTTGCTCTCAAGAATTTCGGGAATTATATAGACAGAGACTTTTTGGTCGGTGATTCACGGCCGTTTCCCTATTCTGCAGAACCCTATTTGGCACTACATCAACCCAAAAATGCCCAGATTGTGCCCCTGGGAGAAGAATTGGTGATCGATTTTTTAGTGCTTGGTGGGGACATGAAGTTGGATGGACTGAAGGTTAAAATTCTCATTAATGAGTTTTCTTACGAAGTAAACCGAATGTCTCCTGTTCGTGTCTCCAACCTTCCCAAAGGAGACTATCAGCTGAAAATTCAACTCTTGAGATCAGACAACAAAGAATTAGAGGGACCTTTCTCCACCGTCTCAAAAACTGTCTTTGTCCGATAAGTAATTATCTTTGGTCCTTCAAACGACGATTTTACCATGCTCTTAGTAAATCAAATCCGGGAAAACTATGCCCAAGTGCTGGCCGGTTTGCAAAAGCGAAATATCCCAAACGTAGAAAGTATCCTCGAGCAACTCGTTGCCTTGGATGATCTTCGAAAATCCACCCAGTCACAGCGGGATCAGATCCAGGCAGAAGCCAATTCGATTTCAAAGCAAATTGGGATTCTCATGAAAGAGGGTAAAGCTGAAGAAGCGACCGCCATTCGTGAGCGTACTGCTGAGATCAAGGTTCAAATCAAAGAGCTGGACGAGCAAAACGCCAAAGCTGAAGAAGACTTGAAGGCACTTCTTTACACTATTCCAAATGTGCCTCATACATCTGTTCCTTCCGGTAGATCTGCCGAAGACAATGAGGTCGTTTTTAGCCACGGTGAGATTCCTGCGCTTTTTGAAGGGAAATTGCCTCATTGGGAGCTGATCAAGAAGTACGATATCATTGATTTTGACCTTGGGGTGAAGATTACGGGAGCAGGATTCCCGGTTTATAAAGGAAAAGGAGCCAGACTTCAGCGTGCCCTGATTAACTTTTTCCTCGATCAGGCCATGGCCGCCGGATACTTGGAAGTGCAGCCACCGATTTTGGTCAATGAAGATTCCGGCTATGGTACCGGTCAGTTGCCTGACAAAGAGGGACAGATGTACTTTGCCTCAGCCGATAATTTGTATTTGATTCCCACGGCTGAGGTGCCTCTGACCAACTTGTACAGGGATGTCATTCTGAATGAGACAGACCTGCCGGTGAAAAATGTCGGCTATACGCCTTGTTTTAGAAGAGAGGCGGGTTCATGGGGTGCTCACGTAAGGGGATTGAACAGACTCCATCAGTTTGATAAAGTAGAAATCGTCCAAATTACCCATCCTGACCAGTCTTATGAGGCCTTGGAGAGCATGAGTAGCTATGTGCAAGGATTGCTTCAAAAGCTTGAGTTGCCTTATCGAGTGCTTAGACTTTGTGGAGGTGATATGGGCTTTACTTCCGCCTTGACGTATGATATGGAGGTATTCTCTGCTGCGCAGGAGCGTTGGTTGGAGGTGAGTTCTGTTTCTAATTTTGAGACCTATCAGACCAATCGTCTGAAGCTGAGATTTAAAGGAGAAGATAAAAAGACGCAATTGGCGCATTCACTCAATGGAAGTGCCTTGGCTTTACCTAGAATCGTAGCTTCCATTTTGGAAAATAATCAGACACCTGACGGCATTTTGATGCCGAAGGTACTTCATCCTTACCTTGGCTTTGACAAAATTTAATTTCAATAACCGCCCCGATTGATCAGGGCGGTTTTTTTAATTCTAAATTCTTATGAAACGGTTACTTACGCTTTTCTTTACTCTTCTTCCCTTTTGGAGTTTTGCTCAGTCTGTCGAGATGGAAGCCATATCGAATACCGTGCAGTTGTATTTTGACGGGATGATTCAGCGGGATAGCGGCAAACTTGAGGAAGCCTTTTTTTCAGAAGCTCGGCTGATTGGGTATCGTGGAGATCAACTGTTTGTCACGCCTTTTGAGGAGTGGGCATCAGGCACTGCGAAGGGAACTCCCCGTGATCCAAGTCTCTATAAAAATGAAATCAAAGCCATTCGGATCGTAGGAAATACGGCCTTGGTTGAAACCGAACTTTACTGGCCGGGGATTTACTACTATGATTTTTTGACCTTGCTAAAAATGGACGGGAAGTGGAAGATTGTCCATAAGTCCTGGTCAGAAAAAACGTTGAACTAGATCATAAAAAGGCCCCCAAATTTTGGCTGTGCCTGTCAATTGACATTACCGATTTTGAGTACAGAGTTTTTGATGAATCTCCAATACTTGAGGGATAATCAGTTTGCTGTCATTGTTTTTGATCACATAGTCCGCCAGTTCATTTTTTTGTTCATCGGGCATCTGCTGATCAATGATGTGATTTACTTGCTCTTCTGAGCGATGTGGGTCTCTAAGCAGGACTCGAGCCACTCTGATTTTGAGTGGAGAGCTTACATTAATCACGAAATCAAGTTCTTTAGAAGAACCTGACTCAAAAAGTAAGGCGGCTTCTTTGATAAGATAAGGGGCTGTTTGGGAATTCGCCCAATTTTTGAAATCCTCTCCTACAGCAGGATGTACCAAGCTATTTATTCTCTTGACTTTCTCAGGGTCTGAAAATACCTCCTCTGCTAAAAATGCACGATTGAGCGAGCCATCTTCCAAGAAGGACTTCTCACCAAATTCAGAAGAGATTGCCTTTTTCAGATTTGAGTTATTCCCCATCAGCCACTTTGCCCGATCATCTGCAGAGTAAACCGGGATACCCAAAATTGAGAATACTCGGCAAACGGTCGTTTTTCCCGAACCAATTCCGCCTGTGACTCCCACCAAAAAAGGCTTTGGATTATTCATATTTGAGTTTGATCAAGGAAGGCTCGATTTTCAAGTCCTTTAGGAAGGAAGGCTTCGGAGATACTGTCAGGGTAATGGTACTGTCCTCTCTGTTTCGTTTGGAAAAGTTAATCAATGCCTCAAACTCCATGTCTTTTAACTCACCCACTTTTTTTTCATCCACCAGATAGGTCATCATTGGGGTGATTTCTTCATTCTCAAGGGTTACAGACCTTGGGAAATTAATCTTTTTTACCTTCAATCTTTTGTTTCCTTCTAGGTACTTGATGATTTCAAAGTTGACCTCAAGTTCCGGTTGTTCTAATTGGAGCAGTTCTTGAAGGTTTTTGTTGAGGCTAAGAGCTACTTTTTTTGAAAAACGGGAATCAATCTTTGACTCGTTTAATTGAACTGGGAATTTTCCATCGAAGGCAGCCAATATAGAAGATGGACCTTTCACGGAGATTTTTTCAGGAAGGAAGCTTACTTCTCCGTCTATCTCAATGTTTTTGGCTAAGCTATAGCCGGTTGTATCCAAGACTGGGGTCAAGGATTGGGTGATGATTTTGTCAATTTGAAAATGGATCGTATCCTCCAGAAGTCCTTCGAGTTGGGTTGGAGTGATAAATTCTCCGAGTGGTCTTTTTAACTCGGAGGTGAGGATAAAACTCCTAGAGGAAGGCTCTGCTAAAATGATGGAGAATGGAGGCTCGTTGAGGTTAAAATATTTTCGGAGCAGGTCCCAGCCATTTCCTGAGATTTGGATTTGGACACTTTCAGGCAAGGGCTTTACAGGCACAAAGTTTTCTTTGTCAAACTCCCACTGGATTGGGTAATCGACAATAGTATTGTAATTGTCCTTGTTGAGGGCATTTAAAATCCAAAAAGTGGTAGCTGCAAGGATGCAGAGAACTACCACTTTTAGATTTGAGAGCTTTTTTGAAGAAATCCTCCAAGAGGAGTTTTTTTGTTCAGGCAAGGCTTCTTTATTTGGTTGGACTTGTCTTTTTGGAGAAATCCAGAGAGATGGCTGATTTTTCTATTTTGACTTTCAGGCCTCTATCCAGTTCCAGCTGAACGGTATCCCCATCTACGCTATACACTTTGCCATGAATCCCGCCGATGGTGACTACATCGTCTCCCTTTTTGATCTCTTCGATAAACTTCTTGGTTTCTTTCTGCTTTTTTTGCTGAGGTCTGATCATGAAGAAATACATGATCAAGATAATCGAGCCGAACAGAAATACCTGTCCAAGAATCCCACCTCCGCCAACAGCGGCTTGGGCCAATACTGTGTTAATCATAGTTTATCTTTTCAATGGTCCGGAAGGTGCAGCAGCGCCGGCTAGTTTAGGAGTGACGCTACCCTTCATTCTCAGACGAGTCACGGTAGGATTGGTGTTAGCTTGGATGGTCACGGTAGGAGCTTGAGCACCTGACTTGGCAGCAGAGTTGAATACTACTTTCACAAATCCTTGCTCTCCTGGCTGAACAGGTGTTTTGGTCCAGTCAGGGCTGGTACAACCGCAAGATGCCGTGATGTTGGAAATGACCAAAGGAGCCTGACCATTGTTGGTAAAGTTGAATAGGTGCTCAATCACCTGTCCTTCGTTGATCGTGCCGAAGTCGTATTCCATCTCAGCAAACTGGAAGCTACCCAAAGTGCTTGGATCTGCTTCAGTTGTTGTTTGTGCATTGACAGGATTTACAGCGGTGTTTGCACCTTCCAAAGCTGCAATTTTGTCTTCCAACGCTTTGATTTTTTCAGCTTGGTCGTCACCTTTTTGGGAGCAGGAAACCATCATGACTGCCGCCAGTGCGACAGCGCTCAACAGATTGATTTTCATATTAGTTTTTACCTTGGTTTATTTGATCGATTAATTTATTCACGTCATTAAGCAGATTTTCAGCCTTGTTTTTGGCTTCAGAAATCACTCGCTTTCCTTCTGATTTGGCCTCGTTGAGATGTAGTTCTTTTCCATCTACCAACTCACCGATCAGGTCTTCAAGCTCTTTTTTGTATTTGGACAGTTTAAATGAAAGTTTGTCTCTGGTGTTTGCGCCTGTATCAGGGGCAAAAAGAATTCCAAGTGCGGCACCCACTCCTGCGCCGACGACAAATGCTAATAAGGTGTTTGTGCTTTTGCTCATGGTAATGTTATTTATTGTCCAAAAGTCCTCGTCCGCTTTTACGAATTTGGCCACTTTCAGTTAGTTCTTTTGCCAAAACATCCAATAATCCATTTACAAATTGCTTGCTTTTGGGTGTACTGTATGTTTTTGAGATATCAATGTATTCATTGATGGTCACTTTCACGGGAATGCTTGGAAAGTTTTTCATTTCTGCAAGCGCCATGGAGATGATCACTTTGTCTGTAAAGGCGAGTCTCTCAATATCCCAGTTTTTAGTTTTTTGAGTGATAAGTGCCTTACTGGCTGAATCATTTTCGATGGTGAAGTTAAAGATATTTTGAAAAAACTCTTTGTCTTCATCCCAATTGATCGCGATTTCGGGTACCGGGTCTGCTTCCGGTTCTGTCGCTGCGTTCTTTAAGACCTTGGAAGAAAGACTTCGCACAATCGATTTGTTTTCAGTCCAGTTGAGATCTTTTTCTGAGAAGTAATTGAGAATGACTTCATTTTTGAAGATGATCTTTTTCAAAAGATCATCGGCTGCCTCAAAGTCCTGCTCCAAACTTGGCTCAGCAATCTTCAAATACTCTTGGTAAGTCTCGGAAGGTTTGATGTAATCTCTGAACCATTCCCTAATTTCTAGTTCCAAATCATCCAAGTGCACATTGTTTCTGGCAATAGCTGCACGGTAGCTTTGGGATTCTCTGATTTTGAGTAGGACTTTATTTTGGGCGAGATTTAGCTCATTTCCAAAAGCAAAAGGTTGATCGCCGGCAAGCTTTTTCTTTTTCTCAAGGTCCTTTTCGATATGCTTCGCAAAAGCCAAAAGTAATTCTATGGCTGTCAAAAAAAGTTGGGGGATTCGCTCAGCCGATGCAATCATGTTTTTCAACAAAAATTGTCTGTCCTTTTCATTGGCAGCATTAAACTGCTTCAGGGCCTCTAAGACAACTTTCTTGATTTTGGCATTTGAATCGGAAGACCTCAGTAGCTGATCACTTTCCAGATTTTGGTCAAAAAGGCGTATCGCCTCCTCGGCTTCTCTGTTAAGGGCGGCTTTATCCTGTACCTCCATGCTGTTGAGGTCAGGCAGGAAAGACTCCCTTATGAAGTCTTTGGCCAGGTTAAGGTTTGATCCTTTACATTGTTCATAGGCATAAAGGTTTTGAAATGCCTTGACCCTGAGGATTCTTCTGTTTAGCATAAATTCATTTAAGAGCTGCAAATATAGGGAATAAGAATGGGCTTAGCCCCATTTTGAAAAGGACAAAAAAACCACCGAAAGGTGACTCTCGGTGGTTTTTTTGTGAATTTCTAATTGATTTTAGTAAGGCAATTTTACTCTGCCGATGGCCTCGATTCGTGCTTTGGCTGCTTCGATAGCAGCCTGTTGAGCAGGGATGTTTTCCTTTTCAGACTTGTCCAGAATAGTTAAACAAGTATTGTAAATCTTCTCTGTTTGGGCAAAGACAGTTTCCTCATGGTAGTCACCATAATATTCAGCTCCTACATTGATCACACCACCTGCATTGATCAGGAAGTCAGGGGCGTAGATGATGCCTTTTTCCATCAGAATCTTCCCATGTTTGGCTTCATCTTTCAGCTGATTGTTTGCTCCGCCGGCAATCACAGCACATTTCAGTCTGTCGATCGTTTGGTCGTTGATGGTAGCGCCTAATGCACATGGGGCATAGATGTCCATTGGAAGATCATAGATGACATTTGGATCTACCACAGTTGCTCCAGTAGAATTGGCAATTTCGCGTAGCTTGTCTTCGAAAATATCAGTGATAAGAATTTCTGCTCCTTCTTTCACCAAGTAATTAATCAGGTATTTGCCTACTTGGCCGACGCCCTGTACTCCGATCTTTTTGCCTGCGAGTGAATCCGAACCAAAAGCTTTTTTTGCAGCAGCCTTCATTCCCATATACACCCCAAATGCCGTGACAGGCGACGGGTCACCTGCTCCTCCTTTGATTTGTGGCAATCCAGTCACGTGACGGGTTTCCATGGCAATGTATTCCATGTCAGAGGTCTTCATGTTCACATCTTCTGCTGTGACGTATCTTCCTCCAAGGCTTTCTACAAATCGTCCGAATCTTCTCAGAAAAGCCTCATTTTTTAATTTAGGATCTCCGATGATCACCGCTTTTCCACCACCTAGGTTGAGACCTGCAAGGGAATTTTTGAAGGTCATACCTCTGGAAAGGCGAAGTACATCTGTGATGGCCTCCTCCTCTGTGGCGTAAGGCCACATACGAGTACCGCCCAGGGCTGGGCCTAAAATGGTATTATGAATTCCAATCAACGCCTTGAGACCTGTTGCCTGGTCCTGACAGATCACTAATTGCTCGTGATCCATTGTTGTGATTTGTCCAAAAATTGAGCCCTCTCGAACAGTTTCGGTTGCATTAATCTCTAACATGTGAACTTACCTTTTTAGATTGTGTTATATTTGGGTCTTGCCTGACTTGAGGCTGATACAAAATTAAATACTTTTATCAGCCCTCAAAGTTTCCCTGTCAAAAGTTTCTGCAAGTTTATCCTACATTTAAAAGTTTTTATTTGGTGAAGCCACTTTGGAGAATCAATAAGTATTTATACAAATACAAGGGTTTGTTGCTTTTGGGGATACTGTTTACTGTGATCTCCAACATCTTCGTAATTATTCCTGCCCAGTTAGTACGAATCGCAATAGATTATGTCGTGGAGAGTTTCTCTCTTTATAGGCCTTTGACTAAGGGTGGAATGGGTGAAATCGCCAGGGAAAATTTTCTGGAATTCGTCTTTGTTTTTGGGATACTGATTCTAGCAATGGCGCTGTTAAGGGGCTTTTTTCTCTTTCTCATCAGACAGACTATTATCATCATGTCCCGTCATGTGGAATATGATATGAAGAATGAGATTTTTGAACATTACCAAAATCTCCCCCTTAGCTTTTATAGGAAAAACAGTACAGGAGACCTCATGGCAAGGATATCGGAGGACGTCAGCCGGGTGAGAATGTACCTTGGCCCTGCCATCATGTACGGGCTCAATCTGCTAATCCTGTTTCCTTTGGTTATTTCCTACATGATTTCGGTCAACGCTGAATTAACTCTTTATGCTTTGCTACCCTTGCCGGTGCTCTCAGTGAGCATCTATTTTGTCAATAATCTGATTAATGAGCGATCTGAAAAAATTCAAAAAAGTCTTTCCAGTCTCAGCACTTTTGTACAGGAAGCCTTCTCAGGAGTCAGGGTTTTAAAAGCTTTTGTCAGAGAAGAGGATTCTGCCAGACAATTTTCGGAGGCTAGTGAGGAGTACAAGCATAAATCCATCGAGCTTACTAAAGTCAATGCCTTGTTTTTTCCCCTGATCATGGCCTTGGTGGGAATCTCTACCATCATCACAGTTTATGCAGGTGGTATGATGGTGATTCAGGGAGAGATTGGGTATGGAGTCATCGCTGAGTTTATTCTTTATGTCAATATTTTGACTTGGCCTGTGACCTCGCTGGGATGGGTGACCAGTATTGTGCAGCGTGCAGCTGCCTCTCAGACTCGGATCAACGAGTTTTTGGATATCCAAAATGATATCGTAAGCGAGGAAAACTTGGAGGCAGTATTGGAAGGGGATATTGAAGTAAAGAACCTTTCATTTGTCTATCCTGATTCGGGGATTAAGGCGCTGAATGATGTTTCTTTCCAAATAAAAGCAGGTCAGACTTTAGGAATCATCGGGACCACCGGTTCGGGAAAATCCACTATCGCCAATCTACTCCTGAGGATGTATGACCCGACGATGGGCGAGATTCATTTGGATGGTAAAAAGATCCAACGGTATTCGATCTCAAGTCTTCGGAAACAAATGGGTTTTGTCCCTCAAGATGTCTTTTTGTTCTCTGACACCATTGCCAACAATATCGCCTTTGGGCTGGACCATTCGGATATGGCCTTGATCGAGAAAGCAGCCAAGGATGCGGATGTCTACCAAAATATCATCGATTTTCCGAAAGGCTTTGAAACCATGCTGGGAGAGCGAGGAATTACGCTTTCAGGAGGACAGAAGCAACGAGTTTCCATCGCCAGAGCAATTGCCAAAGAACCCAAAATTATGATTCTGGATGACTGTTTATCAGCAGTAGATACCAAAACAGAAAATGCGATCCTTACGGCTTTGAAGAAAATAATGGAAAATCGAACCTCCATTATTATTTCACACAGAGTGTCTTCGGCCAAACTAGCGGATCAAATCATTGTGTTGGATGAAGGAAGAATCATCGAACAGGGAGATCATGAGACCTTAATAGCTAAAAAAGGCGTGTATGCGGACCTCTTCGAAAAGCAGACCAACTCCGGAGAGCCAATCGAGGGGTAATTCCCATGGTACATTTAGACAAAGAATAGGTACCTTGGTATTTCACTTGAGATCCTTGCCCATGTCTGACAAAAAAACATCCACGCAGGAATTAGAAGAGATCCTTCAAGAACTTGGACTGAAAATCGAGGAACTGCTGAAAAAAGGTGCTGAGGCAGGTGCAGAACTTAAGGATGAACTCGAAAAGAAAGTTAGTGATCTCAAGGAGAACAAAACCACCTTGGAAGCTGAACTTCAAAAAGCCAAAGAGATTCTGGAAAGAGAATATCAAGAACAGAAAGAGCGACTTGAACCTCGATTGGAGGAGTCCAAAGGACTATTCAAGGAGGGATTAGGCCAATTGATTGAAGGAGTAAAAGTCCTTTTTGGAAAGAGTAAATAATGAAAAACGCCCCGCTTGATTTAAGGCGGGGCGTTTTTCATTTATCCTGAAGGGCATTGCATCGGTCGTAAGACGGGTCGATGTCGATGAACACATCTTCTTTTGCCGTCACAAACCATTTGCTCAGAATTTCATCTTCTTTTCTCCTGAGTGTGGCGGCCTTTAACTTTTCATAATCATCCTCAAGATTTGCCTTATGGGCAGGGTATCTGGCTTTGTAGAACAGAATCCTCACTTTGGTGCCTTCTCTAGGATCTACAAAGCGAAGCGGAGGGGTGATATCTCCCACCTTCATCGTGTCTATCGTGAAATAAAGCACAGGATCTTCCAAAGTTCTTAAAGATAATCTATTGGAATTAGTGGCAGGGTCGGTAAAAAATCCTCCTGCATCTGAAGTCGTTCTATCTTCGGAATATTCTTTTGCAGCCTTGGCAAAGTCTATTTTTCCTGCCATGATTTCTTTTTTGAGACTGTCCAAATAGCGCTCTGCTTTCAGTATATCTTCTTCGGTGGCTTTGGGTATTCTCAGGATATGCCGCGTGTTGAACGTATTTCCTTTGATTTCCAGGAGTTGGATCATGTGAAATCCAAACTGCGTCTCTACCGGATCAGAGATTTCACCCGGTCTTAGGGCCAATGAAGTTGCCTCGTATTCAGGAGCCAATTCACCCCTTCTGAAAAATCCAAGATCTCCTCCCTGTGCTGCAGAACCCGGGTCTTCGGAATATCTGGTAGCCAATTCGGCGAATGTTGACTTGCCACTGGAGATATCTTCTTTGAATTGGAGAAGTTGAGCGATAATTTGTTCCCGAACACCCGGATTGGCTTGGGGTTTTCTGACGATCTGACCTACAGTAGCTTCTGAGGTGAAAAGAGGAAGTGAGTCTTTGGGAATGGTATTGAAAAAAGCCCTTACTTCTGCAGGAGATACCGTGACTCCGGCGGTGATCTCACCTCTCATTTTTTGTACGATGAGTTGCTCTCGGATCACATCTTCAATTTCAGCTTTCAATTGGTCAGCGGTTTTGCCATAGATTTCAGCAAGCATGTTTTCATCGCCTCCAAATTGCTGCATGACCATGTTGAATCGATTGTTGGTCTGTACAAGTACTTCTGCATCCGTAACGATCACAGAGTCAATCTCAGCCTTGGCTACCATCAGTTTGTTGATAAGTAAGCTTTCGAAAACTGAGCATCTGTTAGGAGCTTCCATTCCCTGTTGGGATTGGGCTATGGCTTCGATATAGGTCTTTTGAACCTCAGATTCTAAGACAATATTATTGTCAACTTTGGCAACGATTTTATCCACAACCTGTCCCGTCGGAGGAGTTTCTTGGCCGTATGCATTTGCCAAAATCAAGAAACCAAAAAGGCTCGGAAGAAGTCGGTGTAATAAGTTCATAAGTGCTTGATGTCTGTTCAGTGAAGATTTGTAGATCAACTTTTATTGATTCAATGCCACAAAAGCTTCTTCTTTAACGGTGTTGTTGACCTGAATAGGATATTTTTCTTTCAGTTTTTGGGTAAGGGAATTTTCGAGGTATTCTTGGTAATCCCGAATCACAAGGCCTCTCGATTCTTCAAATTTGCGAGGTCCTGAAGGTGTTTTTTGGCCAAGGTTAACAAGATAGGTACTTCCATCTACCACGAGTTCTTGATAGGGTAATTCTGGATTCACTTTTGATAGAACCGGATGATCTTGGTATTCAAAAGTTCCGGATTCTGTGGTGAAAGCCAAAGGAGAATTTGTCTTATAGCTTGATTCAAAGTTTTGGAAAGAACTTGGATTGAAGCCTGAATTTTGTAGTGCTTTCCTTGCCATTTCCAGTTTTGTCTGATCGATTACCCTGACTATGGACGCCTCAATCCGATTTTTCCATTGGTAGTTTGCGATATTTTTTCTGAAAAACTCAACTTGGCCCAAGGAGTCGGAGATTCCTTTTTGCCAAACCTCTTGATTCATCAATGAAAATAACAAAATGCCATCTCGGTACTCCTTAAGTAGCATTCTGTATTCTTTATTGTTTGCTTCTAGGTCTTGTTCTTCCGTTTTGGACAGGACTTGAGATACAAATCGTTCATACCATAGATCGAAGGTTCCACCGGTTCCTCTAGGAACATGCTCATCTTCCTGCATGAATTTCCAAAGGTCAGCACCATTGAATTTTTTACCTTGGAGGGTAAATAATTCTGAGGTTAAGAAATTTGAAGATTCTAAAGCGGCGCCAAAACCGGATTTTGGAGTCACATTTAGTGCCTGTGAGATTTTGGATAGATTTCCTTCATTTTCCTTGAATCCGTACCGTGCCTTTTGCACTGCCACTACTTGGGATTGGATCATGCTCGATCTGGAATCCCTCAAAATTCTGGATCGAATACTTTCTTCCAAGTCTTCAAAAGATTCCAATTGCTTTTTACCTTCCAAGCGCAATATATGGTAACCGTATTGGGTCTTGAGTGGTGGAGATATTTCACCGATTTCATTCAATGAAAAGGCTGCCATTTCAAACTCTGGGATCATGGCACCTATTCCAAACCACGGTAAAAGCCCACCGTTTTCTTTCGTCCCTAGATCTTCAGAGAAGGTTTTTACAATGTCTTCCCATACAGTCGATTCCTTCTGGATTTCGGAATAGATGTCAGAAATTTTCCTTCTTGCATTATCTTCTTGCGCAGCTACCTGAGGATCAAATCTCACCAAGATGTGGGATACTCTTACTTGACCCGGGTTTGGTTTTCTGTCTTTTACCTGAATAATATGGTACCCAAAATTGGTCAAAACAGGATCTGACACCTTACCGGTCTGAAGCCCAAATGCAGCGTCTTCGAATGGCTGTACCATCTGGAGGCTGGTGAAATAGCCCAAATCACCTCGGTTGGTTTTGGCTGACGGGTCATCCGAGTATTGCAACGCAAGTGAATTGATGTCTCCTCCATTTTCGATCTCGTTTCTGACTTTCAAGGCCATTTTGAGGACAATCATGCTGTCCTCATTAGTGGCGTTGGGAGGGAATTGAAATAAAATATGGCTTGCACGGATGATCTCCTGCATCCTGGAATAGGTTTTTCTTAATTCACCTTCCTCCAGGGAATTTTTGATTAAAAAGGGAGCAATCAGCGTCTCTTTGAATGATCCAAACTCATTATGAAACTCTTGTGATTGATCCAATCCCAAGGTCTCGGCTTCCCTAACCTTGAGTTTGTAATTGACGAAGAGCTCGAAATTCTCCTCAAATTCCTCCCTGCTGAGCCCGGGTACAATGGTTTCATTGCCTTTCCCTTTGGAGATCAGGTAGACCAACTCATCTTTTTGAACAGCTTTGCCTCCAATTGTCAAGAGAATTTCTCCTTGGTCTTGGGCCGAGGCGAGGGTTACGTGTGAACCCGGAAATGCCACAAAAACAAATGCGAAGAGAGCCGAAAGGGTTCGGTAAATCATGAATTGGAAAGCAGATTTAAAATGCAATGTTACAAATTTATCAGGAATTCGGGTGGAATGCCTTGCATACAGGGGATTTAACCAAAATTAGGATCGGAATTTTTTAATAAGTCGACAGGTGTTTTTGCCATTTTTGGACTCAAACTCGATTTTATCCATGATTTTCTTTACCAAAATGATGCCCAATCCTCCCTTTCTTTTTTCTACCATCACTTTTTTCAAGTCTGGCACATCATATTCCAAGATATTGAAAGCAAGGCCTTGGTCAGTAATCTCGAATATCAATGCTTCGCTGAGGTCTTTGACTTCCAACTCAATCTCCTCTTCAGGATTGCAGCCGTGTGAGTGGATGATGAGGTTGGCACAGACTTCTTCCACTGCCAAAGTGATTTGGTGCTTTTCAATCTCGCTCAACGAAAATCCTGTCAGCGTCCTTTGCAAAAAGGACCTTAACTCTGAAAGTGCAGAGGTTTGACAGGATAAATTCAACTTAGACTTCATGAGTACCTGTGGTGGCTTCCTGTTTAGTGGAGAATAGAGGAATCAATTGATCCAAGCCTAGGATTTTGAAGACTTCATATACTTTTTGCGAAAGTCCAAAAATGGAAAGCTTAATGCCCTTTTCAGAAAAATCTTCCAAATAAGACATAAAAACTCCCAATCCTGCTGAGGAAATATATTCTAACTGACTCCCGTCTATCAATATGTATTTAGCCCCACTATCCGAAAGCTCTTGGATTGCTTTGTCCAAAATCACAGAGTTGCTAGCATCAACCTCTCCATGGAGGCTGAGTATATCAAATAGGCTTTCTTTTGATTTTTCTAACCGAAGCATTTTTATTGACTTTACTAATTCTTATTCAAATTTTACAACCATCAACGAGTAATCATCATCGATCATTCCATCTCCCCCCACAAAGGAGTGAAGAGAATCTATCAATACTCGTTCTATTTCTTTTGGGGTTTTGGTGTGATTGATTTCTACCAAGCTTTTTACTCTCTCAAATCCAAACTGAAGCCCTTTTTGGTTTTTGGCTTCCACTATCCCGTCGGTGATCAATACCAATATGTCTCCAGGTTCATACCGGAATGTTTTCTCCTGTACGTGATTTGCAAACAGCTTGTTTCTTAAAATTCCCAAACCGAGTCCATCAAACATCAGAAACTCAGATTTCTGCTCTTTGGCAGAATAGACCAGGGTAGGCACATGACCTGCTCGGGAATGGCAGATTTCTTTTTTTTCGAGATCGATGATAAAAATCGAAGCGGTGATAAAGTGGTTTTTTTCCAGGCATTTGCTCAAAGCTGAATTTGCCTTGATCATAAATTCTGCAGGAGAGAGTCCAAGTTGGATCAGACTGTGGAAAATGCCCTTCATCTGCGACATGTGAAATGCCGCTGAGGTTCCCTTGCCGGATACGTCACCGATGATGAGGACATACCGAGACTCATCCAGCTTGAATGTGTCATAATAATCTCCTCCTACCTCATCAGCAGCATTGGAGTATGCACAGATGGCAAAAGACTTGGGATGATCCAATCTCGTGGGTAATAGGGCTTTTTGGACCCGTTGGGCGATTTTCAGTTCTTCTTGATAGCGTTCGTTTTGGATGGCCTGGTTTAGTAGCCTGTGATTTTCTACAGCGATACATGCCTGACGGGTAAACGTGCTGATGATATTCACCATTTCTTTGTTGAAGCCATCTTTGACCTCTTTGCACAGCACCATCCGACCGATGACAGCCTTGTTTATTACCAACGGAACCAACAAGGCAGATTCAAATTTGGGATGCTCCAAGCGGATATTTAGAGGATTTAGCTGTTCCGGCTTTTCTCCGATGGCCCAGACTTCAGCCGCTTTTTGGGTTTTGATCCATTCTGCGATTTCTTTTTTGGTCTCCAGATCCATGAACCGTACCTGCTCTTGGTGACTGTGTTCCTCTTCGTTGAGCTCTAGCCATGCCCCATCGGAGTAAGAGGCACTCATGCAGGAATCCATCAAAATGTCCAAAACTTGTTCTTCGTTTTCTTCGGGTTGGATAGACTGGCTTAGCCGCTGAAAATTAATCGCTTCGGTCAATTTCTGTTCAAAAACTGAAGAGGTGGGCAGGTTGAATAAGGTCACCAAAAAGCTGAACAGGGCATAAATAAAAATAAACCCAAACAGGGCCATCAGGAAAAGATTGTCAGTCAGGTTGATCTGCAATCGGTCATCTGTCCCATAGGAAATAAGTCTTCTGAACAGAAAACCTGCACTCAGCAAGATGATGGAGAGGAAAAGGAGCGACTTCCATTTTTCCTTAAATGTCAAATAGGGAATCCATTTCAGATTGCCCGAAAGGACAATAGAAAGGATCAACATGATGACCAGACCAAAGAGGAAGCTGTAGTCAAAATTGTTTTTATTGAAAAAGACAAAGAAAGCAGCCACCAGCATGGCAAACTCGAATGCCTGCCATTGTTTGACTACTTGCTTGCTCTTTTGGTAGAGAATCAGGTGCTTCCATAGCAGGGCAGTGGAGATCAGGAAAATAGAGGTCCAGGCGAAATTGACATGGTAGAAGAAGTTCTGAAGAAAAGGCTCCGAACCGATTTTGCTTTCTCCCAACGAGAAATAAAACAACTCAATGACCAGCCCCACTCCAGAAGCAAACAAACCCGTGGAAGCACCTCTCCAGATGAGATTTAAAAAGTCACCTTGGGATATTTTGCCTATTGAAAAATTGTAGAAAGCATAGAGCGTAAAAAAGAAAAGTATCTCCAGAATCCAAGTGATCTCTTCCGAAATTCCGGAATCCAGCTCATTGATCATTCCGAATATCCTTACCAAATCCACAAACAACAGCGATAGCCATACCAAAATGGCTAGTAGAAGGCTTAGTTTGCCGATATGGATAGAAGGGAGCTTTACCATCGAATTGCTTTCGCAATAATAAATAATGTAGACTAATCCTGAGTCAGGCTATGTCTGCTCAAATCAGCTGTCTGTGTTAAAAATTATCAAAAAATCCTCAAATAAATACTAAATCATCCACCACGCCTTTTCCGACTTTATCTTCAATCAAAGCCAATAATTTGGATTTGCTAAGCTGTAGTTCTTTTTTGATCGGGCCGGAGGTGATGGTTACAAACAGTTTTTTGTCACGGATGTAGATATTTCCGGTCCTATCGGCAATGGTTTTACCTACTAGGTCTCCCCAGGAGCTGATGAGTAGCTTTTCCTGATATTTATCCTCCAGGCGATAGGCTTTGAGCAGTTCTTTGAAAGCAGATTCTAAAGGCGCCGCCTCTTTTTTTCTGCCTGTGTGGGGTTCGTACTTCATGAATCAAAAGAAAAGTTCTGATGCAATACTGTCTGCCAGCAGTTGCCCTTTTCGTGTCAAAGATAGGGTATTGCCCCGGGTGATCAGCCATCCCTGTTTTGTTAAGAAAAGGATCTCCTGATTTTTTTCTTTTAGTATGTCTAGCTCAAATTGAGCCATGACCAATTCCGTATCCAGACCCCAAATGGTGCGAAGACAGGTGAGAATTTTTTCATTGACCTGTTCAGTAGGATCCAAAGGTTCGATCACAAAAGGAATATTACCTGATTGGATTGCTTTGATATAGGCTGGATTTGAAGAAGGATTAAATCCCCTGTCAACGCCATCAAAGGAGTGGGCGCTCGGACCGATACCTAAATAGGTATTTCCCAACCAATAGTTGGTATTGTGCAGGGCAAACTGCCCGGGTTTCCCAAAATTTGAAATTTCATATTGTATATACCCAAAGCGGTCGGTTTGCTCTTGCAGCCATTCAAATTGCTCAGCGACAAAATCTTCATCTGCCGGTTTGAATTTGCCCTTTTTGGTCCAGTTGCCAAGGGCAGTTTTAGGTTCTACCGTAAGTGCATAAGCTGAGATATGCCCGGGGTCAAGTTCCAAAGCTCGTGATAGGTCACTTTTCCAAAGGCTATGATCGTCATGAGGAAAGCCATAGATCAGATCCATGGAGAATTTTTCAAATCCTGCCTTTCGGGCTAAGTCAATGGCTGTTTGGCTTTCCTTTGCGGTGTGCGCTCGATTATATTTTTGGAGGATTTGGTCGTGAAAGCTCTGAATACCCAGGCTCAGTCGATCTATTCCAAGGCTTTTCCAGCCAGCAAGTTTCTCCTGCGCTAAGTCGTCAGGATTTGCCTCCAGCGTGATCTCCGATTTTGTCCCGGGGAAAAGCTGATCTATTTTCCGAAGGATAGATTCTAAATGGCTGACGGGAAGAAGGGAAGGCGTTCCCCCACCAAAGTAAACTGTTTCTACTGCTTCGCCTTTCAGGTAATCTTTTCGTAGCTCCAATTCCTTGATTAAGGAGTCAGTCATTTCTTCCATTCCTTTGAGATTGGTAGAAAAGTGAAAGTCGCAGTAATGACAAGCCTGCCTGCAAAATGGAATATGGATATAGATGCCCGCCACTTTTAATCGATTATCTTGCGAAGATAACTAATCAAAATATCATCACTTGCGAGTCTGTTTTTTAATCCTTTTTTCCATTTTGACAGTCGGCGTGGGTTTTTGCCCCGCTCAGGACTTTTTTAGGGTAGACTGGAACGACCCTCAAGGGACTTCGCATCAGTTTCGCAGGTTTTCTGCACGTGGAGAAGCCGTTGAGCTTATGGATTCTTTGTCTGTGGAGTTTAGGTCTCTCGGATACTTGATGCAGCATTGGGAGGAAACTGAAAAAAAGGATACCCTCATCTTCCAACTTCAACCGGGTAGACAGTACAGTTGGAAAGCAGTAAAACAGGGCAACGTACCCGATGAATGGTGGAAAAAACTGGGATCTCCACCTCTTTTTTATTCCGGTCCCTATGCATGGATGGAGACCTTGATAAAGTCAATGGAAAATGAGGGTTTTCCATTTGCCGCTGTCAGGATAGACAGCATAGAAGCTGAAGATACCTACCTGGCAGGCGTTTTTGAATTGGATAAAGGCCCTTTGATCTTGTGGGATAGTCTGAAGGTCTCAGGTGAAAGTAGAACGACTCAAAAGTACCTGCAGCTATACTCAGGATTAGTACCGGGAAAGCCATTTTCCCAAAAGCAGTTTGAAAGTGGAGTGAGAAGAATCAGGAGCTCTCCATACTTTCAGCTTGACTCCATCCCATATTTAGGTTTTCAGTTAAAGAGTGCTGTGCCGCATTTCAGGCTCAAGGATCGACGGATAAATGTATTTGACGGCGTGGTGGGATTGATTCCCAATCAAAATCAGCCCAATTCAATGCTTCTTACAGGAGATATCAATCTCCATTTGTATCACTTAGGAGGTAAAGGGAGGGATATCTCTCTGCATTGGCAGCGTCCAAACTTCCAGTCTCAAAACCTGGATTTATCTGCTAAAGAATCTTTTTTATTTGGTTCTCCGCTGAGTTTTGAACTTGATTTTTCGCTTCTGAAGCAAGACACCACGTTTGTAAATCGCGGAGTGAGTATTGAGTTTGGTTATTCTATTTCAGAGTTTGGAAATATTCGGTTTTTCAACAGACGTCAAGTCGGAGACTTGATTGGAGGCTTTGAATCAGCTGAAGTGCTTCCTACCTATTTGGACTTCAGATGGAACAGCTACGGATTTGGTACCGCTTGGAATATGCTCGATGATCCGATTTTTCCCAGAAAAGGATCAACAATAGAGGCTGAGTTTTCCATAGGAAATAAGAATTTGATCGAGAATACGGCGATTCCGGAAGCGGTGTATCAAAAATTTGACAAATCTTCTACCCAACTTCAAGCCAAATTTCAGGCAGAAAAACATGTCTTTTTGACCTCGTTGTGGGGGATGTGGTTCAGAATGAAAAGTGGGATATTGAAAAATGACAATCTGTTTTTGAACGAACTCACGAGATTAGGCGGGTTGCGGTCAATTAGAGGATTTAATGAGTTGTATTTTTTTGCTGATCGCTATGCCTTCCTCAATTTTGAGCAAAGATTGTTTTTTGCAAAAGGATCCTATCTAATGGTATTTGGTGATTTTGGAATGATAAATAATCCTTTTACTTCACCGCGAACAGATCGACCTAAATCATTCGGCTTGGGAATCAATTTGGACACTGACGGAGGATTGTTCAGTTTTGTATTTGGAATGGGCAAGTCTGCTGTTCAGCCGGCGACTATTTCCCAAGCTAGGATACACTTTGGTTACTTGGCCAGGTTTTGATTGATTTGATGATGATCCGATTAGTTGTCTTTTTATTCTTTTACGGTACTCCATTGGTGGGATTCACCCAACTATTGGAAAATTATGAGGGAAATTGGATTGATAAATCAGACAGAGGCTTTTGGGGAAAGACCGCACACAAAGAAGTAAAGCTTGATTTGACATCTTTTCCCGAGTCCTTTTACCAGTTTGATATCCCAAAGGGTAGCTCTGTTTTTGTTGATGGAAAGTTGTGGAAGCAGTTTTCTTCTGACACTACGTTTAGTACTTCGTTGGATACACTTTCTGAGGAGTTTGGAAGTGATTCCATTTTGGTAGCTATAATCGGGGAACAGCTTAGCTTTGCAAGCTATCCATTGAGCATCTCAAAAGTTGTTCGAGTCGCTTTCCCTAGGGAGGCAGAAAGCCCGAAGGTTGGTTTAGTTTCTCCAACACGATTTCTGCCACAGCCGATTAAAGACTTCTTTTTTACTTCTATGCTCGCTGTTTTGTTTCTTTTCGCGATCTACAAGGTTACCTATCCGTATTTGTTGGGAGTTCTACTGCAGCCATTGGCGGTGATCAATGCCGAAGATTTTTCTGAAAGTGGCAGTTTACAGAAGTTTTTCTCTTTTGATATTCTCTTTTATCTCTTCATTGTGTCCACGATGATGGCCCAAAGTCTGGTGACAGGGATAATTATTTTCAAAAAAGAATGGATTGAAATGGTGATAGGTTGGCAATACACCTCATTGATGTTGCTTTGGCTCTCTTTTTCTTTTTTGATCATGATATTGACCATTTTGAAATTTGTCGTCATTCGATTAATCAGCTATTTATTTGACATGGGCAAATCGGTTTTTGCTCACTTTTTTTATCTACTCCGATTGATTGTTTTTGGGTTTTCAGGGGTGATGTTGATTTCTTTGTTTTATGTGGTCAATGATTTTTCTTCGCTTCAAGATGTTTTTGGAATCCTTATTCAGATTTTTTTCTGGTTTTACATCATAGGAGTAGCAGGTCTATTCATGATTATGATGAATAGGTTGAGTTTTAAGAAATACCATTTATTTACTTACCTTTGCATCGCAGAAATAGTACCTTTTTTAATCCTTTCTAAATGGATTATGGTACTTGGACAGTGATGTTTTCGAACTAAAAAAAAGGAAATACTAGCATGAGTGCAGCTCCAAAAGACCGCTTTAAGCCTGTAAAGAGTATCCTAGTTTCCCAGCCCAAGCCTACAGACGCAAATTCTCCTTACCTATTATTGGCAGAGAAGTACAAGTTAAAGATAGATTTTAGGCAATTTATCAAAGTGGAGCCTGTGCCCCCAAAGGAATTCAGGAAGCAGAAAATTGATATTCTCAAGCATACAGCTATCATTTTTACCAGTAGAAATGCCATAGATCATTTCTTTGCGATCTGCAAGGAGTTTAAAATCGAAATGCCTGCTGAGATGAAATACTTTTGCATTTCTGATCAGACCGCTCATTATCTTCAGAAGTATATCGTAATTCGAAAGCGAAAATTGTTTGTAGGCCAAAAGACGGCCGAAGATTTATTCGACTATTTCAAAAAACATAAAAGTGAAAAGTACCTTTTTCCCTGCTCTGATATCAGAAAAGACGATATTCCGGGCTATATGGAAAAGCATGGTATTTCATTTACTGAAGCCATAATTTATCACACTGTGGCGGCGGATTTATCTGACCTAGCAGATGTGAAATATGATATTTTAGCCTTTTTCAGCCCCTCCGGTATTAAGTCTCTTAAGCAAAATTTCCCTGATTTTGAGCAAGGAAATACCCGAATTGCTGCATTTGGGCCTACTACGGCACAGGCTGTCAGGGATATGGACTTGATTTTGGATATCGAGGCCCCCATGCCTAATGCACCGAGTATGACAGGCGCGTTGGAGCTTTATATCAAAAAGGCAAATAATTTATGATTCTAGGAATCATTTTCTGTGGTTTTTCAGTTTAATTTTCTCATTACCTTTAAGAATGTCGACGCCATAGAAAAATGATCAACAAAGGCTTATCTGAATTTTTTTTGAAAGCATCAGTTGTGCTGATCCTGATTTTTTCATCAGGACTGGTACATGGGCAACAGGATGCTCAATTCACCCAATATATGTTTAATGGGGCCTTTTATAACCCTGCATTGGTAGGCAGAGAATCGGGCTTTAGATTTTCGGCACTGCACAGGTCCCAATGGCTGAACTATACAACTTCAGCGGGTACTTCAGGAGCACCTGTAACCCAATTGATAACAGCGCAAGGAAGATTGAACTCAAAGAATATTGGATACGGTTTGACTGTCGTAAACGACAATATTGGAGCGACCAACAATCTTGAGATTAATCTTCAGGGGAGTTACCAGAAAAAAATAAACAGAGCTACACTGAGTTTTGGAGGCTATGTAGGGATGTTTTCCAGTTCATTAGACTATGCAAAACTGATCGTAGTCAATCCCGAACCGAATTTGCCTTTTACCGGGAGTGAAAATCAAATGGCATTGGATATAGGTGCCGGTTTCCTTTTGGACCACAGGAGTTTTTATATTGGGCTGAGCGCAAAGCACTTGAATCAACCTTCCTTTGATTTTGGAGATGGTTCCTATGCCAATCAGCTAAGGACGCATAATTATCTTCTATTCGGCTATAAAATCAGACCCATTGGCCAACTCCGAATCGAGCCTAGTTTTTTGCTAAAATCAGTCGGAATCAATAATTTTTCGTACAACGTGAGCGTTATGGCTACTCATCAAAACAGAATTAACGGCGGCTTTGCCTACAGGGGCGAAGAGTCTGTATCCCTGATACTCGGATATAGTCTGCTTAAAGACAATTCTTTGAAATTGGGATACGCATTTGATCTAGTCGTGGGAGGATTGGAAGCAAAATCTCCAACTTCGCATGAACTTATGCTAAGGTATACCCTACAAGAAATGAGTAGAGAAGTGGAAAGGGTTATTCAACGAACGCCAAGATTCAGATTTTAAATACTTTCGCAGAATAAAAAAAATAAACCTAAGTACCCGCTTCACGGTTGATTTACAAAAAGGTTTAAAATTGGCAAGTTATTTGCAGTTTTGTCCCTTCTTAAGTTAAATTTCGACGTAATTGGAAGCTGTTTGATAAGCAAAAAATTTGATGATTTAAAAAACGTCATTTATGTATAAAAAAATGAAACTCCACATTTTGCCCATGGCATTGAGTCTTGCGCTAGTGACTTTGCTTCCAGGTTGTGGACTTTTTAATAAAAAGGGTTCTGCCAGTGATAAAGCAAACAGAAGAGGCGAGGTCACTGGTGTTGCCAAGCGTGCAAGCTGGCAGCAAAACCTTCCAATAGACATGGTTCCTGTCAAAGCGGGTACTTTTTGGATGGGTCAATCTGATGAAGACCTAGCTTACACCCAATCTTCGATGAACAAGCAGATCACCATATCTGAATTTTTCATGGACAAGTATGAGGTTTCTAATAATAAATACAGGCAATTTTTGGAGGCTGTAAAAAGTGGTGAACTAGCAACTGGCACTCCTACTACATTGAAAGATCCTCCAACTTTTAACTACGACGAATTAAGACCTGATACGACAGTTTGGTCCACCAGCTTCTCTTACCATTATGGTGATCCTTTGATGGAGTTTTATTTTGATCACCCGGCTTTTGACAATTATCCTGTAGTGGGCATATCTTGGGAACAGGCTCAGAAATACTGCGAATGGAGAACTTATCATCTAAGAGCTAATGATGAGGCGGAGTTTGATGTACCTGCATTCAGACTTCCTTCTGAAGCAGAATGGGAATATGCGGCAAAAGGAGGAAAAGATGTGGCTAAATATCCATGGGGAGGACCTTACTTAAAGAATAAAAGAGGTTGTTTGATGGCAAACTTTAAGCCAGGCAGAGGTAATTATATTGACGATGGATTTGCGTACACCGCACCGGTTGACGTTTTTGCTCCAAATGGCTTTGGATTGTTTAATATGTCAGGAAACGTGGCCGAATGGGTGATGGACGCCTACAAAGCGACAGCTGGTGTCGATACATGGGATCTCGATCCTGTGTATAAAGATCCAAATGAACCTAGAAAAGTTGTGAGAGGCGGCAGTTGGAAGGATATTGCGCACTATCTAGAGACTTCTACACGTACATACGAGTATCAAGATGTAGCACAAGCACACATTGGATTTAGGACAGCAATGACTTTCATAGGCCGATCTGGATCAATGGACGTGAAGACTTCAAAGAGAACCAGAAGATAAAACCATAACCATAACCTTAACCTTAATTTCAATTTTCAAAAATGGCTAGTAAAAGCAACTTCTTTTATTTCAGTGTAATGCCAAAAATTTACGGTCTCGGAGCTGCAGTCGTAATTCTTGGTGCAATGTTTAAAATCCTTGATTGGCAAGGGGCAAACATCATGATTGGTGTTGGCTTATCCGTGGAAGCTGCCATTTTTGCCCTTTCGGCATTTGAACCAAGGCAAGAGGAAATGGACTGGAGTAAAATATATCCCGAATTGGCTGAAGGTTCTCCTGCAAAAAAATCTAAAAGTGGAGATGACATATCTGCCAAACTTGATGATATGCTTACCAAAGCTAAAATCGGTCCTGAGTTGATAGAAAGCTTGGGTAAAGGAATGCAAAATCTTGCCACTTCAGCTGAAAAAATGGGTAACCTTTCAGATGCTGCTGTCGCTACCAATGAATACGCATCAAACGTTAAATCAGCAGCCAAGACACTAGCTGATATGAATGTCTCTTACAGCAAAACTGCCGCTGCTCTTACAGAGATGTCATCCGCTTCTCAAGATGCAAAGGCATACCATACTCAGATACAAACTGTGACTAAAAATCTATCTGCTCTGAATGCAGTGTATGAAATGGAGCTTCAGGATGCAAACAGCCATGTGAAGACCTTGAATAAATTCTACAGCAATATGTCGGCCGCTATGGCGGGAATCACTGAGGCTGGTAAAGAGACTGAGGCCTTCAAAAATGAATTGGCCAAATTGAATCAAAATGTAAGCTCGCTCAACAAGATTTATGGTGGAATGCTTTCTGCCATGAAAGGATAATCTGAACTCTCACATCTAAATCAATATCAAGTAAAGATGGCTGGAGCTAAAGAGACACCTAGACAGCGGATGATCGGGATGATGTACCTTGTATTGACAGCATTGCTGGCGCTACAGGTAAGTAATCAGATTCTTCAAAAATTCGTTCTCCTAAATGATGGTATGGAACGAACCTCTAGAAACTACATTCTCAAAAATGAGTCAACAGTAGGTTCTATCGAGTATACAGTAGCCCAACAAGGAAATAATGAACGAGACGTCCCTAAAGTAGCGGCTGCTAAGAAAGTCAGAGAAGCTACCAAGGAGATATACGATTACCTCGAGACATTAAAGCAAGAATTGATCGTTCAATCGAATGCCAAAAATGAGGAAGGTAACTTTGTTAATGCTTCTTTGAAAAACACCGAAGTAACTGGTAACATGTTTGCCAACAATGGCAAAGGTGAAGAAATGAAGCAAAAACTCAATGAATATCCTCAAACCATTGAGGGGATTCTCAAAGGTATCGGTATCACTGATTTGACTTTTCGTCCAATCGCAAGGGATGCTGCCGAAATCGAACTATTTGCCAACGATAGCGAAGCAAAAAATAAGAGCTTCGTAGCTTTGAATTTTGTGAAGTCTCCTGTAGGTGCGGTCATTGCCTTGATTTCCCAATTTCAAAACGAAGTATTGAATATAGAAAGTGAGTCTCTGACTACCATTGCCAATACAATTGGTTCATTTTACTTCAAGGCTGATATCACCGAAGCAAAAATCTCTGCTATTTCTAATGTTGTTGCAGCAGGTACCAAATTTGAAGGTACTATGTTTATTGCCTCCTCTTCTTCCTCGGCAATACCCACCATGTCTATTGACGGTAGAGCTGTTCCTGTCGATGAGAAAGGTTTTGGAAAAATTGAATTTACAGCCACCCCTGCCAGTCAATACGATGATAAAGGACTGGCAAAGAAGGTCTTGAAAGGTGAAATCGTGACCAATGTGGGTGGTGAAGATAAAGTTCTGCCTGTTGAATACGAATATTTTGTCGCCCAACCTGTAATTAAAGTTTCATCGGAAGTTGTTCAGCAGTTATATGCGGATTGTGCTAATGAACTTTTGATTGAAGTCCCTGCTCTCGGAAATACTTACTCTCCTGAATTTAACGTGGCCAACGGTCAACCCATTAAAGGAAATAGACCAGGTCAAGTTACGATTATCCCTGGAGCGTCCGGTAAAGTTACCATTGGCGTGAATAGTGGAGGCAATAAAATTGGAGACGTCGTGTTTGATATTAAACCGGTACCTGCTCCTACAATCCGTGCTGTAGGGTCAAATGGTGCTGAATTAGACATGAGTCAGGCTCAAGCTATCAACGTGTTAAGCGGAATGAAGATTGTGGCTAAGGCAGAACCAACTTTTGCCAGGACAATGGCAAAGGATGCCAACTTTGAGGTAAGCGGTGGTGAGTTGATCCTCCTGAGAAGTGAAGTACCAAGAGCTACAGTTCCTATAGGTTCTGGTATGCGCTCTCTTTTAGAAAGTGCCAAGCCCGGTGATGATATTGTTGTAAGAGTTACTCAGGTCACTCGAACCAACTTTAGAGGAAATAAAATTAACTCTGAACAAAGAGAGATTCTTCGAATCGCTATAAAGTAAAAAAAGGGTTTTAAACCACTTAGATATGAAAAGATTTGGCCAATATGTCTGTATAGTTCTTCTTGTAGCCTTTGGTTTTGGTGCAGAAGCGCAAGTAGCAACCTCTGTTAATCCTTCTGGTTTTGGTGACAGACAGTTTGCTATGGATACAGTTTTCTCCAATAAGCGTATCCGAGAAGATGATAAGATGTATCAAATCTCTGTTTGGAGAAGAATTGATCTTCGTGAAAAATACAATTTGTCGTTGTATGGCTCTGGTGATAATAAAGCTAACGGGATTGTTAACCATATCTACAAGGCTGTAGTCGACGATAATGCTCTCGAAGTTTTTGCGGATCAAAACTTTACCAAGCCTCTATCTATTGCTGAGTTTCAGGAAAACTTCTGGTTGTCTGCAAATGGTGACTCCATCTTCGTAAAACAGTTGTATTACATTGATTTTAAAGAAGATTTTGTATTTGACCGTCATCACTCTGACCTAGTGTTTGATATCAAGTTTATTGAATTGGTTATGCCTTCGGTGACCAATGCGAATGCGGGTCAAAAGACAATTGCTTACATCAGATATAAAGATTTCGTTAATTATTTTAAGAATCATCCTGAAGCAAGATGGCTTAATTTCCAAAATATCTCTAAAAGTTTAACCTATGATCAGGCATTTGAGTCGCGGTTGTTTAGATCAGTAGTGAGAAGGTTCACAAATCCTGATGAAGCGCTGATCGCAGATATGGTCAGGGCAGACAATGCTAATCCAGAGATGCAAGCTTATTTAAATGGCTTAGCTTTTGAGTATAAACTCTTAGAATTTGAAAACGCACTTTGGGAGTGGTAAAAATAAAAGGGGCTTATGCCCCTTTATTTTTTTCTATCCATTCCATCAAAATTTTAGCTTTAGACGCCCCGAGTAATTGTGCTATCTCTTCCTCTGAGGCTTTTTGAATTTTTTTCACGGATTTAAAGTGCTTGAGCAATTTTTCGAGCGTACTCTCCCCAATTCCTGGAATTTCAATCAATTGACTCTTAAATGCATTTTTACTTCTGACGTTTCTGTGAAAAGTTATCGCAAATCGGTGTGCTTCATCTCGAATGCGCTGAAGTAGTTTTAAGCTTTCAGATTTTTTATCGATATGAATAGGGTATGAGTCTCCAGGGAAATAGATTTCTTCCAACCTTTTAGCTATTCCGATAATTGGCATTTTGCCATAAATCCCCAACTCTTGTAGTGCTTCAACTGCCGAGGATAGTTGGCCTTTTCCTCCATCTATCACGACCAACTTTGGCAACGGTTTTCCTTCCTCGAGAAGTCTCTTATACCGTCTTCCCACGATTTCCTTCATGCTTGCAAAGTCGTTAGGTCCTTCTACTGTTTTGATATGAAAATGTCGATACTCCTTTACCGCTGATTTTCCGTTTAAAAAACAAACCATGCTCGCTACGGGGTTGGTACCTTGAATATTTGAGTTGTCAAAACATTCGATATGATCGGGAACTTCCTGAAGGCTCAAATCCTGCTGAAGCTGTTTGATTACCCTGTCTTTTTTGTCCTGATTCAAACCAATGAGTAATGCTTTTTCCTTTTTGTAATAGAGTGCATTTTTGAGCGACAGATCGAGAAGCTTTTTTTTGTCACCGATCTTTGGAAGGGTTAGATTCAATCCTTCAATGGGGTTTTCTACCTCTATATTGACGAGTACCTCTTCTGCATCGCTCTGGAATTGATCTTGGAGTCTGACAAGTGCAGTAATCAATAATTCTTCCTCTGTCTCATCCAATCGCTTTTTCAACTCTACATTTTTAGAAGTGATCATGGCTCCGTTTTTCACTCGCATGTAATTGACATAGGCTGTTTTTTCATCCGAAACGAGTGTACACACATCAAGATTGGCAATGCTCGGATTGGTGATCAGCGATTTGGCTTGGTATTTTTCCAAAAGATCAAGTTTATCTTTCATCCGTTGAGCTTTTTCAAACTCTAAGTTTTCTGCAAAAGCCTGCATTTCCTGTTTGAAATAAGTTTTTGCGATCCCGAGATTGCCTTTTAGAATGTGTTTGGCGTGCTCTAGATCTTTCAAATAGGCAGACTCCATCTGATTTCCCACACATGGTCCTTGACAATTTCCGATGTGGTATTCCAGGCAGACTTTGTACTTCCCTTCATTGATTTTAAGATAGGAAAGGTCAAGGTTGCAGGTTCGAATGGTGAATAACTCCCGGATAAGGTCGAGTACGTTATTCATCGCTTTAACGCTTGCAAAAGGGCCAAAGTAGGTTCCCCGTTTTGGTATCAACTTTCTTGTCGGAAAAATTCTCGGGAACCCTTCCTTTGTAATCAGAAGGTATGGGTATGTTTTGTCATCCCGCAGCAGGATATTGTACTTGGGTTGGATCTTTTTGATGAGGTTGTTTTCTAACAAAAGCGCATCCAACTCCGAATCAACCAGCGTAATTTCTATTCGGCGTATCTCTTTGACCATTCGCTTGGTCTTGAGATTGACTCCGGTGTTTTTATTAAAATAGCTAGATACTCGCTTTTTTAGGCTTTTGGCCTTGCCTACATAGATGAGTTCATTTTCTTCATTGAAATATTTATAGACTCCGGGATGGTCCGGGAGCGTCAGGTGGTCTTCGGGAAGAAATGAAGAGGATTGCATGGAGTAAAATTAGAAAAACAGGCTTTGGACTTGCTAGAAAATGATTTTAGATTTTAATCATAAGACACAAGACACAAGACACAAGACACAAGACGTTAGATTTTGGCAGGAAAGAAAAGAGGCTGAATCCTAAGTGAACAGCCTCCTTTTGGTTTATACCTAATCAAGTTTATTGATCAGAAGTCATTCTTCTTTGCATCGTAATCAAAGTCTGCAAAACGTTGACTTTCCTGCTCGTATTTGTCACAATTAATCTCGATGCTCAGAGGTCTTTCCGGTCTTGGGAATGGCCCTCTCGTATAACCAAGCGTAGGGTCTGCATAGACCTTCGCCATGTATTTGACCCAAATGGGTCTTGCGGTTTTTGATCCTTGTCCAGCTACCCAGCTACGGAAGTGAATGGCGCGATCATCTCCACCCACCCAAGTGCCGGATACCAGATCCTTGCTTATACCCATGTACCAACCATCGGATGCATTTTGCGTGGTTCCTGTTTTTCCTCCCAATTCATTACCTTCTCTTAGTGTCCAAGGCACACCTTGACTGGTACCATCTTCTTCTTCAAATCCACCACGAAGCATGTAGGTCATCAGATAGGCATGCTCTTCACTCATCGCCGGCTTTTTCCTTGGAGTAAATTGCTGAATTACATTTCCGTTTTTGTCTTCGATTCGGTCGATGTAGTAGGGAGTGGTGTGTTCTCCTTTGTTTACGAAGGTTCCGAAAGCTCCCACCATTTCAAAAATCGAAACGTCATTTACCCCAAGCGCCAAAGAAGGTACTTCTTCCAAATCACTCGTAATGCCAAGTCTTCGTGCGGTCTCAATGACAATCTTAGGACTTAATTTTTTCATCATGTAAGCCGTAACAGAGTTTACAGACTGTGCCATGGCTTTTCTGATAGTCATTTTTTCATAAGAAAATTTCCCGTCAGCATTCGATGGACTCCATGCCGGCTGACCAGGGATATATACTTCCACAGGCTGATCGATGACGGAGTAGCATGGGCTGTAGCCATTTTCGATCGCAGCAGCATACACAAATGGCTTGAAGGTAGAGCCAGGTTGTCTTTTCCCCTGCTTCACATGGTCAAACTTGAAATATTTGTGGTCCATTCCCCCTACCCAAGCTTTGATGTGGCCGGTATGTGGGTCCATACTCATGAATCCCGCCTGCAGGAATTTTTTGTAATACCGAAGCGAATCCATGGTGCTCATGAGCGTGTCTCGCTCGCCTTCCCAGGAGAATATTCTCATTTTTTTCTTCTCATTGAGCTTCATATCTATGGAGTCGGTGTTTTCTCCGTAGCGTTGCTTGAGAAGTCTATACGCTTCAGTACGCTTTACCGCAGTTTCGATAAAATTTGGGATGACCTGCCAGTTTTCATCAATCCAAGGGTCTCTGTTTCCCATTTCTTTGTAAAATGCTTTTTGAAGATCAGCCATGTGCTCTCTCATGGCCTCCTCGGCATATCGCTGCATCCGGCTGTCTATAGTCACATAGATTTTCAATCCATCCCCAAAAAGGTCATAGGCCGAACCGTCGGATTTAAGCGTTTCTTTGCTCCACTTGATCAGATCTGCTTTTACGATTTCCCTGAAATAGGTTGCCAAACCTTGATTTTGGTTTTGAACTCTATAATCCAGTTCGATGGGCAATTTAGAAAGTGAGTCGAATTCCTCTTCGGTCAGCTTATCATTTTTGACCATTTGATAAAGGACTGTGTTTCGTCTTCTAAGAGAATTTTCAGGATTGAATACAGGGCTGTAATAGGTTGGAGCTTTGAATAATCCAACCAACACAGCAGCTTCTTGAACATTCAGGGTGTCGGGAGTCTTATTGAAAAAGGTTCTAGCTGCGGTTTTGATCCCGTAAGCATTCGAGCCAAACTCAGAGGTATTAAGGTAAAGTGTCAGGATCTCATTTTTAGTGTAGGCTTTTTCCAATTGGGTCGCTACGATCCATTCTTTGGTTTTGATGATCAGCATGCGTAGGCCGGGGATCGAGCTCAGAATGCCCTGACTGGCATCTGTACGGGTTTTGAAGAGGTTTTTTGCAGTTTGCTGACTTAAAGTAGATCCGCCGCCGGCATCTTGGCCGAGGAGAATGGATTTGACGAAAACACGGATCATTGCCTGCAAGTCAATGCCTGAATGGTCTTCAAAGCGCTCGTCTTCGGTAGAGATCAATGCATTTACCAAGTTGGGTGAAAGCTCCTCATAGGTGACAGGGCTCCTGTTTTCACGTGCATAGGTACCCAAAAGCAATCCGTCCGCAGAATAGAGCTCAGAAGCGAGTTCGCTATCTGGATTTTCCAATGCTTTGAAGTCAGGAAGGGATCCAAAAAGTCCCAGGAAATTGATGCTGACCATCCAGACAAAAAGGATAAACAGGACCAATCCTCCCAAAAAGGCGATCCAGAGGTATTTGATAGTTTTATCGGCCCAGGAAGTAATAGTGGGTTTGGCAGCTTTAGACATAAGTTACAGATAAAGGGACCTGAAGAATGCGAGATATTCTTCCAAGTTTTTGGTTTTATTGAGCGTTTGAAAATTCTCGATCGAGATGAAGAAAGCCTTTGATTTTGCCTGTTGGGACAATCCTGTCGACTTAAACTCCTCAGAAAACTTCTTGTAATACGCCAAGGCTCTTTCTGAATTGCTGAAAGGGCTGATGATGTAAATGGAGTTTTCCTGATTCATGTTCATGTTTCCGGTACGAAGTCTTGCATTGCCGAAAGCTTGGGCATGGAAATTTTCCAGATCACCAAGCAAATTCTTGGCCGCTTCTACTTCCGGTGGGGTCAAAGCGATGACAAAAATATGCGTTTGTGATTCATTGACCTTATACGGCGAATCGGCAGGCACTTCCGGTTTTTTTTCTTCAGCAATCGGTGCGGTCACCTGCTGACTGGAGTCGGGTTGGGTAGATTTGTCTTCCTGCAAGGCGGCAAGTTCTTCCTGACTGAGTAGAGGTTGGAGCATTTTTTTAGCCAAATTCATGAGTTCCAACTCTTTTGAATTTTTGATAAATTCCTCCAATTTGGATCTGAAAACCATCCTGCTTTCCAGTTTCCCGGTGACCATTGCATCGAGTAGGAGCAGCTTCTCTGTATTTCTGGTGAGTGGAAACTCCGTCAGTGCGGACCGGATTATTTCCTTAGCCATCTCAAAATCCCCACTATAATAGGCATTGTAAGCTTCCTCATATCTTTTGGATGATTCGAGGTAGGCCAAATTGCCAGAGGCGGCATCAGGATTGTTCACAGAATAGGTATAAGGAGAACTTGGAAATTCCCTGTTTAGTCTGCCGGCATAGAATTCAGGATTTCCGTTCAATTCCTTTTGTCCCAAATAAAGCATGTAATAGGCCTCCGGCTTCTTTGCCGTGTTTGGATAGTTTCGTATGAGCGTCTCCAGGTTGTCGATGCTCATTTTGGTTTCTTTCAGATCAAAATACAAGAGCTTACCCAACTCAAAATAGGATTCCTCCATTTCTGAATTGGCCTTTTGAAGCTGTTCGGGAGTGTTTGGAATGGCTTGCAGCAAACTTTCAATAGAAGGCAAGCCTGCAAGCACGGAATTCTCTTTTTGCGAAAGCGAATCGATCTTGGAAGCTTGAGGGCTAGTCTGACCTGAAGTCTGAAAGAGCGCCGATCTTCTTCTCCAATTGTCCTGAAGGGGTCTATTGCCCCAAGTACGGCTAAATTCAAGAGTACCTTGCTGCATAGCGGCAGCGTTGTCAAAGTAAAAGCTTGAACCGCTTGTTTTTCCACTAAATGCCAATAGGTTATCAAAAATACTGGTGTTTTTGGGTTGATTTTTCAAGGAGGCTTCCTTGATCAATCGTTCTTCTTCGGAAGCCAAAAATGCCTCCGCACGTTTTCGTTGCTCATCTTCACCCAATGTGGCCAGGAAAATCAAACTGTCATTTTTTTGCAACCGCTCCACATGGAATACAAACTGATCCAAGGTCGTCTTTTGATCATTGATTTGCGCGGCGATAGGGTCTCCTTCTTTGATAAAAGTCAGAGCACTGTCTAGGTAATATTTGGTGGCCCGATAGTCTTTGAATTCGTTGAGATTGAGATCAGCCAGTTTTTGGTAGATGTATCCTTTCAGCCGGGGATTGCTGCCTGGCTCTTTGGCGGCCTGGTGCAGGAGTTTCAGTGTAAGTGGAATATCTCCTTGTTTTTCTTCAAAAAGTGCCTGTTCGTACACCACCACATCTTTCAGATCTTTGTTTTTAGGGTCTTTGTAGAGGTCTTCGTAATAGTTTCTAACCTTACGCAGATCCTTGGAGGCATTCAATTCGGCCACTTGCTGGGCGTATAGTGTGGCATAAAAGCTCCTTTCATAAGGAGGATTTCCCTCCAAAGACCTTTTGTAGTAATCGTAAGCCAGGGCATCCAAGCCCTCCCGCTGATAGCGCTGTGCCAGAATAAAGTTGATTCTCGATAGGTCTTTGTTGTCTTTGGCATATCCGGTAGCACGGTCTAAAGCACCGATGACTCCATTTTGATCTGCCCTGCTTTCGTAGTAGTAGGCAAGGGTTTTAAACAACTCGTAGCGATTTTCTTCGCTGATTTCAGTTTCCTTGGAGAGGTAGTCAATGGTGAAGTTGGCGTCTTCGTACGTTTTCTGATCGACGTAAAGTCTCAGCAAACTAATCAGTGCCTGATGTCGGAGATCCTTGTCTTTGCTTTGACTGTTGACATAGCGAAAGGCATTTTTAGAGTCATCCACTTGGGCTTGGAGGTAATCGATTTTACCGATGAGGTAGTAGCTGTCATCCACCCATTTGGAGATGCGGTGCCAATCGATGGCTTTGGAGGCAAGTTCCCTCGCTGAATCCAGCATGGCTTTATTCTGCTGAATAGTAGCCGAATCAGTGGGAATGAATACCGGTAAGACCTGTGTATAGTCTTCCTTGTAATTGGTGACTACTTGATTTTGAACGTCCTTGATCTTGACGTCTGCCAGGTAATAGGCATTGAAATGAGCCGTAAGATTATGAAAAGCCCTGTTGGTAAAGGTGTTGCGCTCGGAGGAACATGCCCCCAAAAAAATAAAGAACCCTATTCCAAAGAGGATTGCATTTTTTCTCATTTCGGATGTTTACAGATTAAGGTACCAAAATAGGGCTTTTAGTGTACTTACCGAACGATTTACCGAAGGGATTATTTGAAGACTGACAAAGATCGCCGATTCAATCAGCTTATATTTGGGCATGTCCTCTTCACAAAAGCCAAAAAAACCGATGCCATATGAGCCTCCTACTTGGGCCAAATACATGGGGCTTTCCTTCCAACTCTTTGCTGTCATAGGAGGAGGGACTGCCTTGGGATGGTGGATTCAGGGGAAAAGTACTATGAAATTCCCTCTTTGGTTGCTTCTTTTTTGCTTTGCCTCGATTGCTTTGGCATTTTATCAGCTTTGGAAGAGTATGCAACAGGACCGGTAGGCCTTTTTGGAAAAAACGGGGTACTTTTGCATCAGTCAACAACCTCCTGCCTATGAAATTGCTCAGCAACTTCCATGTAAAGTTTCTCCTTGTATCCGTTTTGATCGCAGGAATAATCGTGGTTTGCCAAAATTTTTTACCCCAAATCATCCATTCCAGTATTTGGGGAATCTTTGGTTTTGTGGTCGGGCTATCTTATTTGGTCAGTGCATTTGCTTTGTGGCTATACAAAAAGTCTCCAGAAAATTTCCTCCAAATCAAACTTCTCGGAATGGTAATCCGTATCCTAAGTTCCTTAGGCTTTATTGCCATCTTGGTAGTGATGGGCGTGGAAAATATTATTTTGTTTATCGCCAATTTCTTTATTCTTTTTTTGTTCTACCTGACTTTTGATATCTACACCTTTATTTCTAACTTGCGCCCGATTTCGAAGTAGCCCTCAAAAAAACGAGTTGATGACGCGCAAATTTCTGGTTCTAAGTCTTTTACTTTCAGCATTTTTGCTGAACTTTTCAGTTGCAACATTTGCGGCTGGTGCTGAGACTGAGGAAGGTAAAGAAGACCCGACAGGTTTTATCATGCACCACATCAAGGATTCGCATGAATGGCATTTTTTCAACATAGGCCATACTCACATTACTCTTCCTTTGCCGGTCATTACCTATGCCTCAGACCGTGGTTTGGAATTCTACAAGTCCTCTGATTTTCAAAATCCGGATACTCACAAGTTTGGCAAAGAATACGCGCACAATGGCATCTACATCGATGATCATGAGCACCTAGGCCGTGTGGATGGAGGTTCGATCCTTGACTTTTCTTTGACCAAAAACGTCGCGATGATGCTCATCGTGATTGCACTCGTACTGTATATGGCGTTGTCTGCGGCTGGTCACTACAAAAAGCACGGTGCAGTAGCTCCGAAAGGTGCAGCTTCTTTAGTAGAGCCGATCGTGATTTTCGTCAGAGACGAGATCGCCCACAAAGCAATCGGTCCTAAGTACATGAAATTTGTTCCGTATTTGCTGACACTGTTCTTCTTTATCTGGATTGGTAACCTTTTGGGCCTACTTCCAGGTGCAGCAAACCTGACAGGTAATATTGCAGTGACGTTCACCTTGGCGATGTTGACCTTTATCATAGTCAATGTCAACGGAAATAAGGATTACTGGAAGCACGTGTTTGCCACCCCGGGCGTGCCGGTGGCCTTGTTGCCAATCATTGTCGTGGTCGAATTCATCGGGCTATTCACCAAGCCATTTGCCTTGATGGTCCGTCTCTTCGTAGCGATCACAGCAGGTCACATTGTGATTTTGGCCTTTATTTCTCTAGTCTTCATTTTCGAATCTTACGCGATCGGGGTGGTGTCCACGCTGATGGTGACCTTTATCAATATGATCGAATTGTTGGTAGCCACAATTCAGGCCTATGTGTTCACGCTGTTTACAGCGATGTACATCGGCGGTGCTGTGGCAGAGCATCACCACGATGACGATCACCATTAATTAGTAATTTCTTTGTTCAATTTATAAATCTAACGTTTATGTTAACTTCTATCTTGTTGTCTGCTGGATTGGCTCTTATGGGTGCTGGTATCGGTGCAGGAATTGTTGCGATTGGCGCAGGTCTTGGTATCGGTCGTATCGGTGGTCAGGCTATGGAATCTATCGCTCGTCAGCCTGAGGCTGCCGGTAAGGTTCAGACTGCCATGTTGATCATTGCAGCTTTGATCGAGGTAGTTTCCCTGTTTGCAGTAGTAGTTTGTCTACTTATTGCATTGAATGCAGGTGGTCTTACCTTCTAAGAACAAATGAACGGGGATTGGCGCTAGGCCAATCCCTTCCTTTTGAACAAAAACGAAATTAATCCTCCCTACCATGGATCTGATTATACCTAGTGCCGGTCTGGTTTTCTGGCAGCTTTTCGGCTTCTTAGCCTTGTTGTTTATTCTTATCAAGTTTGCTTGGAAGCCAATCTTGGCTTCGTTGGCGGAGCGTGAGGCAAGCATCGACAATGCCCTCAAAGCGGCTGAAAAAGCTAGGAACGAGATGGCAACATTGAAGGCTGAAAATGAAAAACTTCTTCAGGATGCCCGTATCGAAAGAGATACCATTTTGAGAAAAGCGCAGGAAGCTTCCGCAAAAATGATCGAGGACGCAAAAACCGAATCAGGTAAGCAAGGTGCGCTGATGATTGAAAATGCCAAAGCGGTGATTGAAACCGAAAAGAAGGCAGCCTTGACCGAGGTGAAAAATCAGGTGGCGATGCTTACCCTGGAAGTAACAGAGAAATTGCTCCGAAAGAACTTGTCTGATGACAAAGCGCAGTCTGCCTTGGTAGATGAGTTTATCAAAAACCTTAAGCTTAACTAATCTCCTCCATGTCAAATCACAGAGTAGCATCCCGATATGCCAAATCTATCTTGGATCTGTCCATAGAGAAAGGACTACTGGAGGAGGTATTTGAAGATTTCAACGCGTTGGCTGACATGGCCAAGGCAAATCGCGAACTTGGGCTTGCACTTAGCAATCCTGTATTAAGTTCAGACAAGAAGCTTAACGTCCTTAAGGCTCTTTTTGCAAAAAAATCCAGTGCGCTTACAATTCCCTTCTTTGAGATCGTATCCCGCAAAAACAGGGAAAATATCCTCATAGATATTGCGAAAGAGTTTGTCGCGCAATACAATCTGCACAAGTCTATCCAAGTGGCTGAAGTCACTACCACCTCTCCGTTGACAGGGGCACAGCGCACCCAATTGGTAGAAGTGGTGAAGCAAATCAGTGGGATGAAAAGCGTGCAATTGGTAGAGAAAATCAACGCCGATCTCATCGGTGGATTTGTCCTGAAGGTCAATGACCGTCAGCTGGACGAATCCATCAGTAGCAAACTGAAAGCACTTCGAGTTCAGTTTTCTCAAAATCATTACGAAAAACAGTTTTAACGAATATATCTAATCGTATCATATCATGGCAGAAGTAAGACCTGATGAAGTTTCGGCCATCTTGAGAGCTCAACTCTCCGGTGCCAGAACCGAAGCCGAACTAGAAGAAGTGGGTACAGTCCTCCAAGTGGGTGACGGTGTAGCCCGTATCTATGGACTTTCCAAGGCTCAGGCTGGTGAATTGCTGGAGTTTGACAATGGTCTAAAGGCCATGGTGCTTAACCTTGAAGAGGACAACGTAGGTGCCGTACTTTTTGGTGACTCCAAAGAAATCAAAGAAGGAGATACCGTAAAGCGAACCAAGAAAATCGCTTCTATTCAAGCAGGCGAAGGTATGCTTGGCCGTGTAGTGGATACTTTGGGTAACCCCATCGACGGTAAAGGTCCTATTGCAGGCAACTTGTATGAGATGCCTTTAGAGCGTAAAGCTCCTGGAGTAATCTACCGTCAGCCCGTTACTGAACCTCTTCAGACTGGTATCAAGTCTATCGATGCGATGATTCCAATCGGTAGAGGTCAGCGTGAATTGGTGATTGGTGACCGTCAGACAGGTAAGACTGCCGTGGTAATCGATACCATTTTGAACCAGAAAGAATTCTACGACAGAGGCGAGCCTGTATTCTGTATCTACGTAGCCGTAGGTCAGAAGGCTTCTACTGTGGCCGGTGTGGTGGCTGCTTTGGAAAAAGGCGGAGCGCTTCCTTACACAGTGGTCGTGTCTGCTGCTGCTTCTGAACCAGCTCCTATGCAGTTCTTTGCACCATTCACTGGTGCAGCGATCGGTGAATTCTTCCGTGATACCGGACGTCCTGCCTTGGTGGTATATGATGATCTTTCTAAGCAAGCTGTTGCTTACCGTGAAGTTTCTCTTCTATTGAGAAGACCTCCGGGACGTGAAGCGTATCCAGGTGACGTATTCTATCTACACTCAAGATTGCTTGAAAGAGCTGCTAAAATCAATAAGTCTGATGACATCGCGCAGCAGATGAACGATCTCCCTGAGTCTATCCGTCCGTTGGTGAAAGGTGGCGGTTCTTTGACTGCTCTTCCAATCATCGAAACACAAGCAGGTGACGTATCTGCCTATATCCCGACCAACGTAATCTCCATTACCGACGGTCAGATCTTCTTGGAGACCAACCTCTTCAACTCCGGTATCCGTCCTGCGATCAACGTAGGTATCTCTGTATCCAGAGTAGGTGGTAACGCGCAGATCAAATCCATGAAGAAAGTAGCAGGTACCTTGAAGCTTGACCAAGCGCAGTTCCGTGAATTGGAAGCTTTCGCGAAATTCGGTTCTGACCTTGATGCCTCTACCAAGCGTACCATTGAGAGAGGTCGTCGTAACCAGGAAATCCTCAAGCAGCCTCAGTACTCTCCGGTATCAGTAGCGCATCAGGTAGCAATCATCTACGCTTCTACCAAAGGCTTGATGGATAGCGTGCCTGTAGAAAAAGCGAGAGCCTTCGAGAAGGAATTCTACACCTTGTTGGATACTTCTTACCCTGAAGCATTGCAGTTGATCCTCAAAGGTGACATCGACGGTGCAGGTAAGATTTTGGCTACCGCAGCTGCCGAACTTTCTCCTAAATACGCAAAGTAATTTGATTTTATTCCCTGTCGGGCTTCGGTCCGACGGGGTCATTATACCTGACAAAGCATTCGCTGATGGCTAATCTTAAGGAAGTAAAGCAAAGGATCAACTCGGTAATCTCTACACAGCAGATTACGAAAGCCATGAAGATGGTTTCCGCTGCCAAGTTGAGAAGGGCACAGGACAAGATCGTACAGATGCGTCCCTACTCTCAGAAGTTGACTACCATTCTCAACAATGTCTCTGCTGCCAGTGAAGGAGAGGCGGATATTGTCTATGCTCAAAAGCGGGAAGGCAAAAAGGTGCTTTTGGTGCCTGTGACTTCTGACAAAGGGCTTTGCGGTGCATTCAATACCAACATTATCAAGGCAACCAACGCGGCAATCAAAGAACAGTTTGCCGGTGCTGAAATCAGCATTTTGCCTTTGGGTAAGAAGTCTTATGAGTACTTCAAGAAGTCTTCCTACAACGTGATCGATGCTTACTACGGCGTATTCCATAACCTGACCTTCGACATGGTGAAGGAAGCGGCGGAGTTTGCGATGGACGGTTTTGTATCGGGGGATTACGATCAGGTATTTTTGGTCTTCAACGAGTTCAAAAACGTAGCAACACAGATCGTGCGAACCGAGCAGTTTTTGCCGATGGCACCTCAAGAGTCCAAGGAAGTGAAAGCTACCGAAACGGATTATATCCTCGAGCCATCCCGTGCTTACATCATCGAAGAATTGGTACCGACCTCATTGAAAATACAGTTTTACAAGGCTGTCTTGGAAAGCAACGCTTCCGAGCATGGTGCTCGAATGACAGCGATGGACAAGGCGACTGAAAACGCCGGAGAATTGCTGAAGGAATTGAAATTGATGTACAACCGTACCCGTCAGGCGGCCATCACCAACGAAATCCTCGAGATCGTAGCTGGTGCCAACGCCCTTGCCGGAAAGTAACCAACAATAGATCCCAAATCAGGACCACAGCTCGAAAGGGTTGTGGTTTTTTTGTGGGGTTTTGCTAAATTGAACTAATGTTTTTAATAAGATGATGTTCAATTTACCTGAGGATGATTTACTTCCAATTCAATTTTTATCTGCGACTTTTAAAAAGACGTCTGCTACCTATAAGTATTATTGGTTTCTTTCTTTGATCCAATTGGCCGAGGAAGAAGGTTTAAAAATTGAAAAGAATAGAGTGTTTGCAAGGATGCTTGCAAATGCTTGGTATACTGTTAATTACTTCAAGGTTTCCTTTGGGACGCAGGATAAGGTTCATGAAGCCGCGATGTTTTTTAAGGAAAAAAAGAATGTCTCTATAGAGTTTAGTAGGCAAAAAGTATGGGAAAAAATTCTTTCTTTTTCCGATCCGCAATCTCAAAGTTTTTTGACTCATTTTGATAAACAGGTTCCTCATTGGTTTCTCTCACCTTGGTTTCCTAAAATGAATCCGTCACAAATTTACAAGGCTTCTAGAGAAAGGAAGGTAAAAAGCCTCTATTCCCTATTCCCCAATCACATCGAAATTAATCCTGATTGGTCTGAATACTTGCAGAAGAATTCCGGGATTTTGAAAGATTTCTGCCATTGGAATTTGGCTTTGTTTTTACAAAAGCATAACCCCAATGTTCCAGATATTCCAAATAAACTTGTAAAGCCAATTGCGCGGAAAAGCCTTACTAAACAAAAAGTGGATTTTTGGAATCTTTATTTTGATGAGGTGTCTAGTCAAAACTGCATTTACTCAGGTAAACCTGTTACAAAGGATAACTATGCCTTAGATCATTTTGTGCCTTATAATTTTGTTTCCCATGATTTGAACTGGAATTTGGTTCCTGCTCATCCCTCAGTAAACGCTTCAAAAAGCGATAAACTTCCAAAGCTTGATCAGTTTTTTGACTCATTTTTTGAAATTCAAAAGAGAAGCTTTGAGCTTGTTTTCAACCAAAAATCAAATTCTAGATTGATTGAAGATTATCTCACAATTTTTCCTTCATATGAACATTTCCTTTTTCAAGAAGGGGCTAAAGTTAGATTTAGAGAAACCATAGAGCCTTTAATTACTATTGCTCACAATAATGGATTTCAATTTTATGAGCCAAAGTGCTAACAAATATTCCCACCTCACCGCCAAGGAGCGGGATTCGCTTTCTTTTCCTGCACGAATTGTAAGGGAAAGAGGCCTTTTGGTTGGCGGAGTTTTAGATTTTGGTTGTGGATTTGGAAAGGATGTCGAGATTTTGTTTAAGCAGGGTGTAAAGATTCAAGGCTACGACAAGCATTATTTCCCCCATTTTCCAGATCAAAAGTTTGATACCATCATTTGCTTTTATGTGCTGAATGTGCTCCTTCCTGAGGAACAAGCCATGGTCCTGATGGAAATATCTGGCCTACTCAAGCCCTCTGGAAAGGCCTATTTCGCAGTCAGAAGAGATCTTGTCTATGAAGGATTCCGAACGCATAAAATCCATCAAAAGCCGACCTTCCAAACCAATGTCGTTTTACCTTTTCAGTCCATTTTCAAAAACGACACTTGTGAGATTTATGAGTACCAACACTACAATCAAGCTCGGAAGGGACACTCAGATTGTCCCTTTTGTAATCCGGATGCTGGAGTCGAATTGATCCTGGAGTCTGCTCAGGCCTATTCCATTTTGGATAAATTCCCAGTGAACCCGGGTCATGCCCTGATTATTCCCAAGCGTCATGTTGTAGATTATTTTGAGTTGAATTTCAAGGAACAATCTTCCTGTATGTTCATGCTGAATGAAGTAAAAAAGGTAATTCAAAAACGATATAATCCAGCAGGATTTAATGTGGGAATTAATATCGGTGAAATTGCAGGTCAGACTGTTTCCCATGTTCACATTCACCTTATTCCGAGATATGAAGGCGATGTGGAAGATCCACGAGGAGGAGTGAGGGGTGTGATTCAGGAGAGAAAATTGTATTAATGTTCAGTTCTATGCAAAAGAATAAAAGAATATCATCGACTCAAATTGCTTGTCCGTGTTGCAATTCCAAGGTAAAGTTTGAACACCAGTTGAATACTGACTGGTATGGAATTTTAAGATATTATTCCTGTAAAGTCTGTAAAGAAAGGCTTGTCTCCCAAAATGGAGGCGAATTAAATATCTCTGCCCCCAGATAGAAATCCGAAAGCGAAAAAGTAGCCCTCCTAAGCAAGCTAGTTGGAAGGAGATTTTCCCTCTCTGGAAGTAGGTGTGTCGTGAAGTCCTTGATGTGAATCAAAGACATGTTGTATAATAGATGGTAGTAGGTCTACCGCAATCGCCGAGTAAGGCACCACCCAAGAAATCTTCGAAGGAGACAGCGTGACTCTGTCGGTTCACGGGAAGTTTCTGGACAAGAAGAAGGCAAGAGTCAACGAAGCCAGCTTCGCAACCATGGGCGGAAAAACGGCCCTACTGGATCAGCTTAACGAACTGGCGCTGAACAGCAAGATGGCCGGAGGGCCCAACCCGATCGCGGTGCTGAATCTGGTGGACATCGTGGCCAAGGACTTGCAGAAGAAGGAGACTCCGGAAGCATACCTGATCTATGCGCTGTATGACGAGGACAGCAACCGATACGAAGTCGGCAAGAAAGTCCTGACGCGAAACGCCGCCAACCAACACGAGGAGCTGGAAGAAAAGATTGCGATTAAGAAAAATGGCTATATTGAAACATTCGTGGTCAATGAAACAACCCAAGATGTCTGGTTCGATAACTTCAAGATTCTGAGCCAAGGATCCATCCTAGTGCAGGAGACCCATTATGATCCTTGGGGCTCGGAACTGACAGGCATCGGCTACGAGTATGCCGGGGTGAAGAAGAATAAGTACCTGTATCAGGGAAAAGAGATGATGGATGACCAAAATCTCAATATTTATGATTTTCATGCCCGTGGATATGATCCTGTGATAGGGAGGACTTGGCAGCTTGATCCACATTCTGATAATTACTACGATTTTTCCCCTTTCAGTTGGGTAGCGAATAATCCTATAGGTCATATCGATCCCGACGGAAAGGATGTTTATGTGATTATCGATGGTGTAGCAAGATTAGCTAAGAAGCAAGATGGGAATCACACCTTTATCGATAACGAAACAGGTAAAGATATTGATCCTTTTGGAAAAGATTGGAGTATTGTAGCGAGTGCTCTCAATAACGCTGGCCGTGATGTTATGGAAGGGCTTGGAGATAGCGATTACTCTAAGTCGTTGAGAAAACAAGTTGGTCTATACAATTCAATGCAGATCAAGAACACATTCAACGACAATGTTGACTTGATAACAGCTATTGGTGGAATTCGAAGTTTGTATAAAAATGGATTAGCTTGGTGGGCCAAACATTTTGGAGATGATGCGATAATAGCAATTCCTCAAAACCGTTTGCACCATATTTTTGAAAAATCAGAACATGCACTAGGTCTTTTAGTATCAAAATTTGGTTCAAAAGAAGCCGCTTACATGGCGGTTCAAAAAGCAGCAAATCAAGCGTTAAAAGCTGGCAAGTTATCCCCAAATTCTCAAGGAATTTTACCTAAGGTTGGTGAGGTTTTAGTGGTAGGAGGTATTAAAGTAAGATTAATCGGAGGAAAAGTTGAGAACGGAAAAGTAATTATTTCATCTTTTAGTAGACAAGGACTTTGATAATGAATGAAGAACTGAATAACATAGAAATTGCACTGATTGAGGCAATAGTAGATGAAAACAAAATGAATCTTCCATTTTTAGTAGATCATCTTGATTTAATTTATGTAAAAAAGAGAGAAAATACAGGAGTCGGTATTTACATAGATTTTGGATATCGAACTTATCAGGAAAGCAAAAATGTAAATACACTTATTTCTTCAAATAAAACTTTGAAAATAAAGGGACTTAGTAATGAAGTGACTTATGTACTTTTTATTTCAAACGGAAGAATCAATTTTCTTGAACTAGTTACAAATGGAAATGAGGAACTCATAAAAGATAAATTTGATTATGAATTTCAACTTTTTTGAAAATACCCTCTCTGGGTGTAGCAGAATCATGATTAGGACTAGGCGTATGTTTGTAACTACGCCTTTCTATCCAGACAAATTTGTAATTTGATTTATCAGGGGAGTTTATTTAAAAAGTGTTGATTAAATACCAGAAAGTAAATTATTAGAATAAATAAGATTAAATTTTTAATAACTCAATGCCCCCCTCTGGGAGTAGAAAAATAATGGACGGGACTAGGTGTAGTTTGCAACTACACCTTTATATAAACACAAATTTGTAATTTGATTTTGTTTATGATTAGAGGTTTTATTGGTAAAGGCCAATTGCAAATTGGAAAGGATATTAGGGTGAAGTTACAAACTTCACCCAGCGCCCAATTGAACTTCAAAGGTACTGAGAATAGACTACGCTTAGGGGAGTGATGGTACCAAGACAGTTTTCAATGGAACTAAATCTAAAACCGAAACACTAGTTGATGTTGTTCTTGACAAAACTGCTGGTGCAGCAGGAAAGAAAATCACATCTTCAGCTACGTCTGCTGTTGCTAGTACAAAGAATGCGGTAGAATCAAGTAACAAAGCATTGAGGAGCGCTGAAAACACATTTAATAAAGTCACAGATGGCGGGAAAAATGTCTATGGAGTAAAACAAACAATAGCTACACAACGGCTTTCTGATGCCAGGGCAAATGTCCAAGGTGCGGCTATACAGCAAGCAGCTACAAAAACTGTAAATATGGCTGTCAACTCTACAGGTGGGAAAGTTGCAGGCAAGGCCGTTGAAATAAGCATGTCGGATAAAGTGAAAAATTGGTTTGGATTTTAATAATAGGGTATGAATAAAATGAAAAATAATATCTTAGGCTTCTTGTGTGCTGTGATGGTATTTTGCATTCTTGGTTATGGTGTGTATTTAGGACTTAATTTGTATAGTGAGCAAATAAAGCAAGAAATTAATTCAAACTTGGGTATTACAGTTGGAGAAATAGTCTCAAAGCATAGTTATAAAGGAAAAGGCTTGTCGATTAAATATAGGGTTAATGAAAAAGAATATCTAACACGAATAGGGGTTACATCTGAATTTTATAATAGACACGAAATTGGCTCAATAGTTTCAATTAAATACAATACTTCAAATCCAGAAAAAATATTGGTTGAATAAAAAAATATTTAAACTAAGAATAGGTGTGTATTGCCCTCTACCTATGGATATGGTTGAATTATGATTAGAACTAGGTGAAGGTATAACTATACTTTGATTTACTTACGAATTTGTGTTTTGCTTCAAAAAAAGATCTTTGTTGAACATTGTTATTTAAAAATAGATATATAATTATATTAAAAAATAAGTACTAATTTTTAACTACCAATGTCCTATAGATCCTTTTTTGGTTTCTGTGTTTTAGCCAGTATTTGGGTTCCAGTTTTTTCCCAGACCCTACCTGCTGTACCGAAAGTGACCAGCCTAGGAGGAGGTATGCCTAAGGGGATTCCTATTTCAGTTTTGGAGACCTTAGCTTCCAAGCCGGAGATTCCCTATTTAGAGGAGTTGCGGCAGGTTCAGGGTTTGAAGAATTCCTATGATTCACTTCGAAGGGAAGTAAAGAGGCTAAAGGAAGCTGCGCAGGACAGTACGACTCAAGATTCGGTAGTGAGTGTGCTTAAAGCAAAGGGTCAGGAGGTCTTAGATCGGGAAAAGGCGGTTCTGACCGGATTGTTGGAAGAGCAGGAGATCCCCGGAGAAGAGTTGAAGGTTGCGGCACAGCGTACCCTGGAAGGAATGGAAGGGGCTCAAGACAAGCTCGCTCAAGTCTCGGATCTGGAAGGTTTGGATGGGGTACTGGATCAGAGTGAGGAAAACCTGAAGGCCTTGGTCAATGAATGGCTGATGCCCAAGATCGAGCAGACGCTCAGCGGTTCCCTATCCGAAGGCTGGAATCCTGCCGAAGCCAAGATCCCTGATTTTTATGGAAAAGATGCCCTTGATCAGCTGATGCAGCAAGGGGCCGACCCTAAGGAATTGATGACACAGGCCAAGGAAACCGCCTTGGAAAAGGGCAAGCACATCCCGGATGAATACCTGGAAAAGCTAAATGGCAAATCCGCCAAACTGCTGTTGGATACGCTTGGAAATGTGCAGGTGGAGATCCTAAAAGACCCCAAGCGGAAGCTTAAGATCCTAGAACCAAGTGAACTCAAAAATGCAGGTTTGCTGGAGCGAACAGGAGTCTTGCTCTGGTATGATCCGCTGACTTCGTTTGGAGAGGGGATCTTTGCTGAGGCAGGGGTAAGCTATGGCTTTACCCAGCAGTTGGTAGGGTATGGGAATTGGGTAATCAAGCGCTTCTTTGATGAGACCGAGGGACCGACCCGAGAAGGGGACGGAATCCGTTTGGGTCTTCGCTTCACCAAGTCTACGTGGTCAATACAGACCTCGGTAGCCAAGATGCGGATGGACATCGCCTATCCCAGAGGCTATGAGCAAAACAACTTTACCGGTTCCCAGTGGTCCGGCGAACTCGCGCTGGTCAAGACCATCCCGATGGGGGAAAGTATCCGATCTGTAGTGATCCTCTCCTGGGATCCGCTCTACAAAGAAAACACAAGTCTGTCGGGTTCGGCAGTGCAGCTGAAGATCGGGTTTGAACTGTTTCGGTTCAAAAAGCTGGGCGGAGACATCCAATCAACATGGGATTGGGAGGAGCTAGAAGAGCGGATGCCGAAGGTTCCGGAGCTCAAGAAACCGGGTGGTCTGTGAGGGGATTAGTAAATAAGTGGTCTGTGAGGAGACAGACCATGGGGGAGGTTTTTTTTGAGTTTGTTGGATTGTTGACAAAATGGGTTGCATAGGCGGCCTTTCACAAAGTAAGGGTGATTTTAAATATCGAACCTCGAACCGCGAACGTCGAACATCGAGTAAGTTTTAGGGACGAATGGGCAAAAAAAAGCCTGCTCACTGCATTTGACTCTACTATACGATTGGTTGGGGAGTTGACTACTACCAAATAAAGTATCAGGTATTTTATTTTGTGTAATTTTATTCCGAATATTGGAATGTTATGAGGATAATTACTTTTAAGCGAATTCAGGAATTTTCCGAAAAACATGCCGATGCTGAAATTCCTCTGCGCTTTTGGTACTCGGTCACCAGCAATAGAGACTGGAAATCTCTTTTGGACATCAAACGAGATTTTAATTCAGTCGATTATATTGGAAACCATCGATTTGTCTTTAACATTAAGGGAAATTCTTATCGTTTGATAGCCATCATATCCTTTCCCGCCAAAAAAGTTTACATACGTTTTATCGGTACTCATTCCGAATACGATAAAATCAAAGACATTCAAAACATCTGAGTCATGATCAAATCTGAAAAAGAATACCAAGCGATACTGGAACGTGTGGAAGAGCTACTTTCTAACGCTGAAAACATCGAAAATCCGGAAGCAAAAGGGTTTATAGAACTCAATATCCTTTCTGATCTGGTAGCAGCCTATGAAGAGGTTAATTTTCCGATTCTTGCCCCTACCCTTGCTGATGCGATTAAGCTCAGAATGCATGAGCGGGGATTAACTCAAAAGGCAGTGGCAGATTTTCTCGGAGTAAGCACATCACGAATCAGCGAATACCTCAATGGTAGAAGCGAACCGACATTAAAGATTGCACGGGAAATATCCAAAAAGCTGGATATCGAAGCTTCAATTGTACTAGGTGTTTAATTTGGCAATTCGTATTTAACATTTTTGCCAAAGGGGGTTTTTCTTGGGCATGGGGTAGAATCAGGCAATTTCGAACATCGAACATCGAATATTGAACATCGAACATCGAACATCGGATATTGAACATCGAATATCGAACCTCGAATGTTGAACATCGAATATTGAATATCGAACATCGAACATCGAATATTGAACATCGAATATCGAACATCGAATGTCGAACCTTGAATAAGTTTTAGGGACGAATGGAACAAAAAAGGCTGCCCTTGGAAAAAGGCAGCCTTTGTGGTTTTTAATGGAGTGAATTCTTCGCTTAATTTCCGCTAGGTGCTCCTGCAGGCGGAGTAGGCATCTTCAAGCCAAGCTTTGCCAAGACCAATTCCCTGAATTTGTCTTCTTCTTTGGTATACAGCAGGATCGGAGACTGACCGGCAGTTTCGGCAAAGATGTGCGTGTAGTTGTTTTCAGCAGCTACCGCATTGATGGCGTTGACCACCTTGGACTGCACCGGCTCCAGCAATTCCTGAAGCTTTCGCTGATAAGAGACCTGAGCATCTTGCTCGTACTTTTGCAGATCTCCCTGAAGCTTTGTCAATTCAGATTCCTTTGCCGCGCGGGCTTGCCCCTTCTGGGAGTAGAAAAATAATGGACGGGACTAGGTGTAGTTTGCAACTACACCCTTTATATAAACACAAATTTGTAATTTGATTTTGTTTATGATTAGAGGTTTTATTGGTAAAGGCCAATTGCAAATTGGAAAGGATATTAGGGTGAAGTTACAAACTTCACCCAGCGCCCAATTGAACTTCAAAGGTACTGAGAATAGACTACGCTTAGGGGAGATTTGTAATCCCCTTCTGGGAGGAGAAGAAATATGCTTAGGACTAGGTGTAGATTACCTTCCCTGCAAACCAGCCTTTCGCTAAAAAGCTTTCCCAAAGCTTTTTCTCACGCTCGATCCTACCTTTATATACATACAAATTTGTAATTTGCTTATGATACAAGGGTTTAATAAATATATCCAATTGCATCCCGATAGCTATGGGGATGGTAAGGATATTTGGGTAGGACAAGGCGTGAAGAAATCATTCTGCGAATGATTTTAGCCTTGGGCCGACTTGTAGGGCTGGCAAATTCCACCCAGTCCTAACGATGATTTGACTACACCCAACTGGACTTCAGAGATGAAATGAGATTCTACGCCCTACCTGTTTGGGATAACTTCCAATACCTTACAGAGACAGTCTGCCTGAATCAGGTTTAGCTCTTTTAATACTAAGTTATTCCCGCTTTTTTCATAGAAGGTTATATGAATCATTACTGATTTTTATAGATCAAGGTAACCTGAAAATAAATTCGTTGACAAGCCTGATTTTGGCTGTTTTTCCCCAACCTAGGACTGGAATTTTTTCGTTGAATCCAGCAGATCAACTTCTAAAATCTATGAAAAACATCATGTTTTTGCTGGCTGTGGCCTGTATCGGGTTTACCTCTTGTGCCGTCGTGCGTCAAGGGGAGGTGGGTGTAAAAAGAAAGTATGGAAGACTTAACCCAAATGTAATCGAAGGTGGATTGGTGTCCTTTAATCCCTTTACCACGACGGTGCTCAAAGTCCCTATCCGCACCATGAATCAGGAAGTAAGGCTGAGTCTGCCAAGCAAAGAAGGCTTGACCATTGAGTCTGAAATCTCCATTTTGTATAGCATTGACAAGAATAAGGTGCCCTTTATCCTCGAGGACATCGGCCTCAACTACGAGTCGGTGTTGATTATGAATGTATTCCGCTCTGCGGCAGCCGACATCAGTGCCCAATACATGGCCAAAGACATGCACTCGGGCATGCGCAGTCAGATCGAGCAGCAAATCCTCGCACGTATGGATGAATCGCTGAAGCAGCGGGGATTTATCATCGAGCGGGTGTTGATGAAAAGTATCCGACTCCCTGAGGAACTCAGCCGTGCCATCGAGCGAAAGCTTGCCGCCGAACAAGAAGCCCAACAGATGGAGTATGTTCTTGACCGCGAGCGAAAAGAAGCCGAACGCCGGAAAATCGAAGCAGAAGGTACTCGGGAAGCGCAGAAAATCCTCGCTCAAGGATTGGTCCGCGAGATTATCGAGCTTCGAAGCATTGAGGCTTTCCGTGAGTTAGCCAAGTCTCCCAATGCCAAAATCATCATTACCGACGGCAAGACGCCGTATTTGATCAATTCTCAAAAGGACTGATTGGCACTCTACCGGACTCCAATCTTGGGAGGTTTCCTGCGTATGGCTGCTTTTGGCAGTTTTCCGGAATCTCTTGGGATTGGAGAATTTTTTAAGGTTTAGGTTTGTGAAGACACAAACCGTGGCCTTGGAATCTTTTGGGATTGGAGAGAATCTTTTTTGCTCTTCCCCTCAATACGTCCCCTGAATCCATCGTTCGAAAAAGACATCATACACTTGGTAGTAGGGATTTCCTACGGTGTCGTATTCTTTGTAGATCAGTTCTTTTTCCAAAAGAGCGTGGAGGGATTTGAGTACCGTGGCGCCGCTTCCTAGCTGATAGGTCCCGATAAAGTCCTTGGAGGTCGGAGCAAAGACACTCCCGTTTTTGGCGATGGCCACGGCAAGTTTCCACTGCTGTGTACTCAGGAGGGTGCGGTAATGAAGGAAAAAGGTTTCGCTCTCCTTCAGGATTTGCCGGGCACAAAGCTGCCAATCCGCTGTCGAGTACTCGGTCTCAGGCAGTTGATACAGGCGATTGCAAAGCAACTGTACATAATAAGTGTGGCACTTGGTCCATTCGAGGATTTGCTCAGCGAGTTGGTCGCTTAGTTTTTTTCCATGCCAGGCAAATTGACTCACGATAAATTTCCGGTATTCCGCTAGGTAAATTTTCCCCAATTGGATGGGACTGGCACTTCGGTAAAAAGGTCGGGAAGGATTGGAAAAAAGTTCGTTTAATATGGATTGTTGACTTCCTGAAAATAGGAAAAACACGTTTTGTAGCTGTTGGATAGCCGAGCGAAGCCACGCATCGGTGTTTTTTTCCGGAAAGGAGTGGATTTGTTGAAATTCATCGATGGCGATGATTACAGGGTTTTCCAATTGGGAGAGAAAGGTCAGGATATCAACCACCGGGCGTTCGGCCTGAGCGATTTGAAAATTTACCTGAGGAATGCCGCTAAGCTGATCGAAGGAGATGATGGGGCGAAGTGTTTTTACAAATTCCCAGACCTGCTTTCCTACCTTATCTTTTTCAGAAAAGTGCTGAAGCAAAGCCGTACCGATGGAGTTGAGGAACTGCTGTTCATTTTCGGTACTCAGGATATCGAGGTAGATAAATTCCCAATTCTTCGGTAAGTGATGCCTCACATGATGAATCAAGGCCGTTTTACCAAGCCTTCTGATTCCCATCAGCAGACAGGATTGCCCGTTTTGAAGGAGTTGGGTGATTTGTTGGGTTTCTTTTTCCCGGTCACAAAAATAGACGGGGCCATAGTAGCCCGAAGAGGGAAAGGGATTGAAAGGCTTTTTGTATCGTATAGCCATGGCTTCAGCTTTCTGAACACTCAGAAGTAATTCACTAAAGGTAATTCACCAAAGGTAATTTACTAAAAGTTAATTGAGGGGAAGATTAGATTAAACCTGTCAGTATTTCGAACCCTGACAGGTTTTTTAGAACTCACCTTTTAAAGTCTAATTCTTCTCGCCACCACGGCAGCCATAATGCGGAGGCCTTCATTGTTTGGATGGACGCCATCAGGCAGGAGTTCAGGTTTGTCCATTAGTGGGGTATAAAGATCGATCAGTTCCGCTCCTGATTTTTGGATGATCTCCATCAGCATCAGTCTTTGTTCATTATTCATTACTTCGGGATTGATGCCAAAGTTGACCCGCGTCACAGGCACCGGCATCACCACATAGACTTTTCCATCCTTTGGCATGTGCGCTCGGAACTCTGCGATCAGGTCGAGGTAGTCTTTGACAAAATCGGCTTTGTGGGCCCAGTTTTGAGGTTTGGAGTCGTTGGTACCCAGCTTGATGACGACTACATCGGGTTGGAAGTCTTTGACTTGTTGGAATTGGGGTTCGTTCCAATAGGGATAGTCTCCTTTTTTGAGGAGGGTACGACCGCTGACCCCGAAGTTTTTGACTTCATAGGAATTACCGAGCATGGCGGCTACCTGAAGGGGATAGGAATCGGGATTGTCACGGCCGGGGCCTTGGGTGATGCTGTTGCCGACAAAGGCAACTTTGATGGGGCTTTGGGAAAAAGCGGAAAAGCTGGCGAAAAGCGCTAGGAATAGGAGGGAGAGTTTATGCATGGTATTTTGGGGTTTGGGTAGGGAAATTGGTGATTTTTTGGGATTAAGACTAACCTCTCAAATTTTTACCACAAAGGACACTAAGGGAAAAGAAGAGGGCACGAAGGGTTTTTAACAACCAAGGACACAAAGGGAAAAGAAGAGGGCACAAAGGATTTCTTTTCACCGCAAGGTCGTAGAGGTAATTTTGCTACAAAGGACTCAAAAGGAAAAAGAGAGAGCTCGAAGATTTTTTTAACCACGGATGTCACCGAGAAAAGCTAAAGCTTTTTGGGGATAACCTTTGAGGTTTTAAAAAACCTCGAAGGTTTGGATATTCATCCTAGAGTCCATAGAGATTTTTACCACTAAGGTCAAAAAGGAAAAAGAGATTTTGTAAGTGGAACAGAACTTCCATTGGGAAGTCAGGTGCACCGATAGAAAAGATTGATCTGTGCATCTCCCTCACGGAAGACAGGTCTGTGGCTTTATCTTATTCCTTTTTAAAAATCCCGTGTAAATTCGGCCATGTCTTTTTTGCATAAGCTCATTCGGTCTATTTCTTGGCTTTCTATCGATGTGGTCGTTGGGTCGATGGCAGGGATGTATTTCTTCATGGACCTTTTCCATGCCTCGCTCTCTTGGCCCGCTTTTGCCCTGCTTGGTTTGGCCGTGTGGAGTATTTATACCCTCGATCACTTGATTGATATCCGATCAATCCGGACCGAATTGGTACCGAGAAGGGAATTTCACCGGAAATTCAGAAAAACGCTTTGGTTCCTGTTGATTTTGACAGTTTTGATTGGCTTGGTTGGTGCGTTTACTTGGTTTGGATGGGGAAAAGAACTTCAGCTCACACTCATCTTTGCTTTGCTCATCGTGGGGAGTAGGGTGATGATCCGCAAAATCGGCCCCGGTTGGATGAAAGAATTTTCGATCGCGGTATTCTATGTGATTGGGATTGTTTGGCTGCCTCTTTTACGGGCTGAAGCAGTTGATATTACCTGGATTTCTCTGCTTTTTTTGCCGGGCTATATCCTGTTGGCCTTTTTGAATTTGCTGATGTTATCCTTTTTGGATCGGGATGAAGATGCGAAATCGGGCTTTTTTTCGGTGGCAAGTACGCTTCCTACCCAAAAAATCATCCAACTGATCCGCCAACTTGCCTTTGGGTTGATTTTCCTTTCTTTGGCAGGATTTATCCTTTTACCCTCTTTTTATCGGCCATTTTCCTGTGTGATAGTACTGATCGCTTTGGTTCATTATGTGAGCTTTTTCCAAAGTGGTTTACCGGCTCATCAGAAAAGGCAACGAATGGAACTTGCATTTTCGATTCCTTGGCTCTTGCTTATTCTCTGATTGAGCGTGCTTGCTTGATCAAGACTTGGGATCAAATCGCACAAAAATCGCCAGCCAAATCGAGCGACTCAGCCGGTAAGTAAGCGGCAATCCCAAGATCACCACGGCCGTAAGCAAACCCAACAGCATAGTCAACGAGTAATCTGGATAAATCACTGTCAAGGCCACCCAAGCTGCGATGAAAAGTGCCGTATTAATTGCATAGCTGACAAACATGGCTCCGAAGTAGAAGCCCGGCTCGGGCTCGAAAGACTGAGCACACTGAGGACAATGTCCATGCATCTTAAACAGACTACTTGGGCGAAGAAGGCTTCCGCGTTGGAAAAGGTTTCCTTTGCGGCAGCGGGGGCATTGAAAGGTGAGTATGCTTTTTAGCATAGAGTTATTTTCCGGCTTTGGTGATGATTTGGCGGATAAGTTGGTCGAAATAAGCTCCATTTCCGGGGCCGTACCAGTTCATTTCCCGGACTTCATGAAAGTGCTCGTCATAGAGTTCGTCGGGGGTAATGTACCCGATATATCCCCCGTTAAAGACCGTGACGATTAATTTGAGGCCGTGCTGCTCAGCGAGCTTTTCCCATTCTTCATAAAAGACGCCCGACAGCTCGCCGCTCGAGGAGATAAATAGAATCCGACCCACTTGGGTAATGTCTACATGTGCGTTGGTCTTTCCCAAAAGGTAGTTGAACAGCCAAGGCTGTATTCTCAGGTTATCCGAAATCCGCAGATGGGGTTCGCGGAGCGAAAGATCCAACCTCGAATAGGTGATTCTTGGTAACTTATTGGAAGCAAAATTGGTCATCCGTAGCCAAATGACCGAGTCCAGTGCAGCCGCGTATTCTTCTACTTTTTCGGGTGTGTTTCCTCTCGAAATTGGCCGGTGACTTCCCACCGTACCTGCTGCGAAGAGCGCAAGATCATATTCCCGCTCCTCCATTTTTCGGGTGAGGGCTTTGGGATAGTCACCTGACAGTCCCATAAACTTGGAGCTGAGGCAGGTGGCATGGGCGGAGTAGGTGAAGAACACTGCCTTTTTCCCATCCTTTTTGGTGAAAATGACCTGCCGGACAAAGGGATCAAATGGTCCGTCTTTTACAAATCGGTTGGCAACAAAGTTTTCTGCCTTGGTTTTGCGATAGCTCATCGATACTGAATCCTCTGAAGCAAGGGCTGTTTGGAGAGCTTGGACACTTTTTGCAGCCAAGAGGTCGACTACTTTTTGATCATATCCTCCAAAAGCCAACTCTCCCAAGGGGCCCGGCATGTAGCCACCCATTCCGGAGTGGGTATGCGTGGCAGTAAAAATGACTTGGTCAGTCGGTATTCCTGCTTCTTTTACCGCATTTTCTACCGCTTGGGCCAAGGCCGGATGGACAATCAGCAATTCAAAATTGAGCCAGGCGATCCGGGTTTTTCCATTGCTGAGGGTGATGGCTTTGACATAGCTCGAGTCTTGAACAAACTCATACACACCTCTCGGGGCATAACCCACGAGATCGACCGGTTTGGAAGGGGTGACATTCGCTTTCGCCCAACCTGCAAGCCAAGTTTCTCCCTCCGAACCTTCCCATGGCGTGGAGGCAAGTCTGTCGAATGTTTCCCTGTAAAAATCCTGCTCTGCAATCGGGCTTCGGTCCACTGTAGTGATGGTCCCTAGCGCGATCAAAGCGATCACTCCGAGGAAGTAGGCGAGGAATTTCAGCAGGCGAGACAAAGGATTTTGGAATTACGATTGACGAAATACGAATGACGACATTTGCTTGAACTTCAGATCAGTTTAAGGAAATCAAACATCATAAAACTTAAAAAATGATTTTTGACTTTGACGCCTCCGTGAGTGTCCTCACTAACGGCTAATAACTCAAACTTCGAACATTGAACACCGAACGGTTCAATACTAACGCCCCCGTAAGTGTCCTCACTAAGGGATGGTCAACGAACCTTGAACTCCGAACTAATAACCCAATAACTATTAACCTTTATCGAATATCGAACTCCGAACATCGAACGGTTCAATACTCAAACGTCCCGTACGGACTCTGAATGGTTACTTTTTTAGATCCTTCCAAAGGCTCGACACGACCGATGATTTGGGCCTCGACTCCATAGGATTCAGCGATATCGATGATTTCTTCGGCATAGCGCTCGTCCAAGTACACTTCCATGCGGTGGCCCATGTTGAAGACCTTGTACATCTCTTTCCAGTCCGTGCCACTTTCTTCTTGGATGATTCGGAACAAAGGTGGCGTCTCAAACAGGTTGTCTTTAATCACATGAACATTGTCCACAAAGTGCAGCACCTTAGTCTGTGCACCTCCCGAGCAATGCACCAAGCCGTGGATAGTTGGACGCATGTAATTCAGTACGTCCACCATGATGGGTGCGTAGGTTCGGGTGGGCGAAAGGACCAATTTTCCCATGTTTACCGGTGCACCTGGTGCCGGGTCGGTGAGGTTGTATTTGCCTGTGTAGACCAAACTGTCCGGAACAGCCGGATCGAAACTTTCGGGATACTTCGTTTTCAGGACTTTGTTAAATACATCGTGACGGGCAGAAGTCAGTCCATTGCTGCCCATGCCTCCATTGTATTCGGTTTCGTAGTTGGCTTGACCGTAGGAGGAAAGGCCCACGATTACGTCACCCGCTTGGATTTTGTCATTGGAGATGACCTCGTCTCGGCGCATGCGGCAGGTGACCGTACTGTCCACGATGATGGTTCGTACCAAATCTCCCACGTCGGCAGTTTCCCCTCCGGTAAGTACGACATTGACTCCATTGTCGCGAAGCATCTGGAGTACTTCCTCTGTGCCTTGGATGATGGCAGAGATGACTTCACCAGGTACGAGGTTTTTGTTTCTTCCGATGGTGGAGGAAACCAAAATATTATTGATTGCACCCACACAAAGCAGGTCGTCGGTATTCATGATGATGGCGTCCTGTGCGATGCCTTTCCATACGCTGAGGTCGCCGGTTTCTTTCCAATAGAGGTAGGCCAAAGAAGACTTGGTGCCTGCGCCGTCTGCATGCATGATGTTGCAGAAATCCGGATCATTGCCGAGAGTGTCTTCAACAATTTTGCAAAAAGCTTTTGGAAAAAGGCCTTTATCCAGCTTGGAGATGGCATTGTGGACGTCTTCTTTGGATGCGGAGACTCCGCGCTGCATGTAGCGCTCGTTCATAGCGGGGGAAAGATTTGGTTGTGGCAAAGGTAGCCAATTGAAAAATTGAAAGATTGAAATATTTGAATTTTTAGGATTGCCCTTCCTATTAGACGTTAGGTTTTATCTCTTTTTGTTTTTTTCGTTCTTTTTGCTTGACCCAAAAGAACCAAAAGGTCAAGTCAGGGCAAAAACGAGAGTTTTTGAGCCAGTATGTGCGATGGAAGCTCCAGCCGCACAAGGCCAAACGCTGGCCCGCTGCTGCGTCGGCCCCTCGCGCCTAACAAAGGCAAGTGATTTGCTAAAAAATGATAGTTGATTAAAGATGGTCAATAAAGATTAACCCGGTTCAAATACTTTCGGTTTGGATTCATTCTTACCTAGGGTTTAATGGTATAAGTCAAAGGAACGATCCATTCTGTTGGGCGTTTTCTTAATTCTTCAAAACTTTAATTCCGAATGATGTGTATATTTATCAAAAACATACACATGAGGACCAATATCGATATTGATGAAAATCTGATTCAGGAGGCGATGAAGCTCACCGGGATCACTACCAAAAAAGCTGCGGTTGAAGAAGCCCTACGACAAATGGTTTCCTTGAAAAAGCAGGAAAGAATCAAAGAGCTTAGAGGTAAGTTTAAATGGGAGGGCAATTTGGACGAAATGAGAGAGGGTCGTGATTTTAGTAGATAGTTCTGTTTGGATTTCTTATTTGAATGCTAAATCAACCCAAGAAACTGAGTTCCTTGAAAGCATCTTGGGAAAAAGTCCCATTGTATTACCAGACTTGGTATACTCAGAAATCCTTCAAGGCTACCGGGATGACATAGTTTTTCAAGAGACAAAAAGCTTCTTAGACGAATTCCCTTTTGCCATTATAGGAAGTAAAGAACTCTCTTTAGCATCAGCCCAGAACTACCGCTTTCTAAGGAAAAAAGGAATTACCATCCGCAAAACAATTGATTGCTACATCGCATCTTATTGCATTTCTAAAGATATTCCACTCCTACATTCCGATCGGGATTTTGATCCTTTTGTAGCCCATTTGGGCTTGAAGTCTATTTTTTAGGCATTCTTGGCAGTAAAATTTCCCGCAGACCTTCTTGCAGCAGGCAAGTTTTCGCAGAAAAACACGCAGATTATCACAGATTTTTTTGAGAAGCAAAATGGATTCAAGTGAAGGCAATTGTTGATTTCCACGAAAGCAGATCTGAAAAATTAAAATACTCGTACCAAAATGGTAAGTGGCTGATTGAGGTACTTTGAATCTCGTAAATCGCTCACTTGTGCTGAGCTAGGTGGAAGCATCGTAAATAAAAAAGGCCGGTTGCCCAGCCTTTCTAGTTTAGAAATAGGTGACTATTTCAGTTTCTAAATTTTTTTTTCTGTATATCCGCTTTCATACCAGTAGCCAAACAAAATGATGTTTTAAGATCACTTCGGACAGCTGTGGACTGTTGTCTGTGGACGATTATCCGCAACTTTAAATTCAAATTTTCACCTACTGGCATCACTGCGGATAATCATATTTTATTTCTTTCATTTCAAACAATTGCTAAATCCCTGGATTCTTCGGTCATCCGTCATCGGTCTTCCTGCCCATCATCAGGGGAGTATCCTTCAACTTTCAGGAAATCTGATAGGCTGATTACTTTTTCCCAACCAGGATCAAGTCCTCTTGTGGAGTAATCAGGTATCGTGCGCCATCTGCGGTGACTACTGCCATCTCTTCCACAGAGATGGTCTTTTCGGTACCGTCAGGTTGCTTCCAACAGTGGAACCCGTCAAATGCGAAGACCATACCTTCTTTGAGCAATTTCTGCGCAGCAGGTCGGGGTTGAGGCAGTCGTGCCCCTCCGAGATTTGGTCCCACATCATGTGCCACATAACCTACAGGGTGACCTGTACTCCAAGGCACATAAAGTGAACCTGCGGCATCCATCAAGTCACGCTGTGCACGGTCCACGTCTTCCCCTTTTACTCCGGGTTTCATCGCACCAAGTGCAGCACGGCTACCGGCCTTTCCATTTTCCCAGTATTGCTGAATGTCTGCAGGCGCGGCTGTTTCCCCGTCCTTCAACACGTAGGCAAATCGCTGAATGTCCGACACCCAAATGCCATACAGTTTTACTCCAAAGTCGGTTTGAATCACATCTCCGGGCATGATGACCTTGTCGGTAGCATGGGAGTGACCGCGATCAGGACCTGAGTTGACATTCGGGTTTTGGTCAGGATGCCAAGCATCAGTGACTCCGTATTCTGCCATTTTGGCCTTGAGGAATTTGGCTACGTCAGCGTCAGTCGTCTTTCCCGGTTCGATCATCGCGTAGGCCTCATGCTGGAAATCGGAGGCCAACTGGGCCGCTTTGGTCAGGATTTCCACCTCTTCAGGAAGCTTGATGGATAGCCATTCGTAGACCAATTCATCGGAAGAAACCAGTTTTTTCTCATCCCCTCCCATGAGCGAGGCAAGTTCTTGGTATTGGCTATGTGTGATGCCATCTGCCATTTCATTGCTTGCAGAGGAGTTGATGGCTACTTTTTGGAAGCCCTTGGATTTGATGAATTCCACTTCTTTGGCCACTGCAGATTCTCCTCTTGGGACTCGCTCCACTTTTTCGTGGATATCGAGGTCATCCAATGCGGTTGCCTCGCCTTCGGGTGAGAATACCAAGGAATGAAACCCACTTTCATCATTGAAAAATAAGAATGCTGCAGTTCCGCTGGCGTTTTCGCCTCCCACATGGGTAGCGATCGGATCATTGTAATTTTCCCGGCAGACTACCAGCCATACATCCACACCTGCGTTTTTCAAGGCATTGGGTAGAAGTTGGTTGATTCGCTTTTTGCGGATCTCAGGCCAGGGGTTTTCTCCCCAATAGGCGACAGGATCTATTTTTTCCTGTTTTTCGGAGGTGGATTCTGCGTTGGGTTGGCAGGCCCAAAGAGCTGCCATAAACCCAAAGAGTAGAAGTTTCTTTTGCATAGATTGGCTGTAATTCTTTGGTAAATTAATCAGGATTTTGACATGCAAAAAGAACCGCTCGAAGGATGCAACAACCTTTCATTCATAATTCGAATCATAAAAATCTTTTATTTTGAACAAAAACACAGCGCAAGCGTGTTAGACAGCTAATTAAATCCGCCTTATCCCGGCATTAAATGAAAATAGGAATTGTCTGTTATCCCACTTTTGGTGGGAGTGGTGTAGTGGCTACTGAACTTGGAAAAGGTCTGGCCAAAGTGGGGCACGAGGTTCACTTTATCACCTACAAGCAGCCCATGCGATTGGATTTTTTCAGCGAAAACCTCTTCTATCACGAAGTGGATATCAAAAGTTATCCGCTGTTTGAGTTTGCTCCCTACGAACTCGCCTTAGCCAGTAAAATGGTCAGTGTGGTGAAGTATGAGAATCTGGATTTACTTCATGTCCACTATGCGATTCCGCATGCTTCAGCAGCGTACATGGCCAAGCAAATTCTTAAAACCGAGGGAATTCAGATTCCTGTGGTGACGACACTCCATGGTACAGATATCACCCTAGTGGGAAAAGATCCAAGCTACGAGCCGGTGGTGACATTTTCTATCAATCAATCAGACGGAGTCACGGCTGTTTCGGAGGATTTGAAAAAAGAAACGTTTGAATACTTTGATATCAAAAGGGAAATTGAAGTGATCCCGAATTTTATTGATTTGGAGCGGTTCAAAAAGCAGCGAAAGGAGCACTTTAAATTGGCAATTTGTCCAAACGGAGAAAAGCTCCTGGTTCATACCTCTAATTTTAGGAAAGTGAAACGCGTGGAGGATGTGATTCATGTCTTTTACAACATCAGAAAAGAGATTCCTGCCAAATTGCTGCTGGTAGGAGATGGGCCGGAAAGAGACCGGATGGAGCGACTATGTCGTACCTTGGGTACATGCGATGACATTCGGTTTTTGGGCAAGTTGGAAGCCGTAGAGGAGGTGCTTTCGGTGGCGGACTTGTTTTTGATGCCTTCGGAAAAGGAAAGTTTCGGACTCGCCGCCTTAGAAGCTATGGCCTGTGAAGTACCTGTCTTATCTTCCAATGCAGGCGGTATTCCTGAGTTGAATTTAGACGGGATTACAGGGTTTGCCTGTGAGGTAGGAGATGTGGAGGATATGACTAAAAAAGCCAAATTTATCCTCTCGGATGAAAACCTTCCCGATTTTAAAGCGCGGGCTCTCGCGAGAGCCAAGGAATTTGATATTGATCAGATCCTGCCAAAGTATGTTGCTTATTATGAGAAGACCATAGCCGCTACCCTGAGTGCGGTTTGATTTTCTGAGCTAAATCAGCAGTAAGAATATTATTTGGTTTTTTGAAACCCTTATCTTTGCGTCACAGTTTACGGATTGATGTTAACCCACGAACTCATGCAAGCTACTGTTAAACCAACTACACACATGAAAAAGATTGGGAGATTGGACAGACCGGACAATTTCGGTTCCGCCCAAATGTTTTCTAATCCATTTTTGGAAAGAATTTCCAGAACTCACATTATGGTTCCGATCACGCTGTTTTTTGCGATCTCTTCGGTATCCTTTTATTATGCGGTGACCGCTACTTCGATCAGTCTACCCGTAGGTATTCTTGTAGTGGTTCTAGGCGTGTTTGCCTTTACCTTTGTGGAGTACATGATGCACAAGCATTTTTTTCACATGGAACCGGACACACCGTTTAAAGACAAGCTTCAGTATTCCATTCATGGTGTCCACCATGATTACCCAAAGGATAAAGATCGCTTGGCGATGCCTCCTTTTGTGAGTGCTGCCTATGCTGCGATCTTTTATTTGGTGTTTCAGTTGATCATGGGAGACTATTCACTATACTTTCTACCCGGGTTTTTGATTGGCTACTCGGCATACTTGGGCGTGCATTACATTGTGCATGCCTACAATCCTCCGAAAAACTTTCTGAAAATTCTTTGGGTCAATCATGCGATCCATCACTACAAAGATCCTGACACCTCATTTGGTGTGAGTTCTCCGCTGTGGGATTACCTCTTGGGTACTATGCCTAAAAAAGACTAAACAGAGCCTCCCTTCGGGGAGGTTTTTTGTTTCCTTTGAGCCACAAAGCCCCGAAGACTCTAAGGAAGGATTAAAAGGCTTCGATATTCAATGTTCGACATTCGATATTCAAGAATTTTGAACTTCGAACACCGAACTTCGAACACTGAACACCGAAAATCGAATGATGAAGAATAGCATACAATAGCATGAAAACAGTATCTATCATCGGTCTAGGCTGGATTGGGGAGCCCTTGGCTTTTCACCTTAAGGAGAAAGGGTTTCAAGTCCTCGGCTCCACAACTTCTGTCGAAAAGCAGGAAAAACTTATGCAAAAAGGACTCCAAGCCATCCGCTTTTCGCTCAATCCTCACCCTGAAGGTTTTGGGTTTAATGTGCTTTTTCAATCCGAAGTTTTGGTGGTCAATATTCCTCCAAGATCCCGAAGCGGAAATGGGGCTTTTCACCTGGAGCAAATCAAATATCTGAAAAGCCTGATCGACAATTCGCCGATTCAAAAAGTGATTTTTGTATCAAGTACGGGAGTTTATCCTGAAGTGCCTTCTGCGAAAAAGTATGGGGAAGAGTTTCCACTTTCCCTCGAAAACACCGGAAATGACACGATTTTCCGAGCTGAGCACCTGATGACAAAAGACCGAAAGTACGACATGACCATTGTCCGCTTTGGAGGCTTGTTGGGTGATGACCGTGTGCCGGGCAAGTATTTTTCAGGCAAGGAACATGTGGCAGGCCATACCCGAGTCAATTTCATCCATCGAATAGATGCCGTGCGCATGCTGTCTTGGGTGATTGAAAAGGAGCTTTGGAATGAGACCTTCAATGGTGTAGCTCCGATTCATCCACTGAGGAGGGATATTTATGAAAAAAATGCAGCTGATTTGGGTATTGCTCCCCCGGCAAGCTACCAAAACGAACCCGAAGGCAAGGATCGGTTGATTGAGTCAAGAAAGATCTTGAAGACCGGTTTTGAGTTTGAATTTCCCGATCCTTTGGGGTTTTCCTATTTGCCACAAAGGCATTAAGGCACAAAGAAGTTATTGGTTATAGAGTTAAGGGTTATCGATCACTAAGTTTTCAGCTTTCTTACTTCATCTTTCTGATTTACTTATTCTGTATCGTCCTAAATAGAGTTGACCGTTTTGAAGTTAGTTTTGGTTAGAATTTGATTTCGTTCAAACTGATCAGGAGTTAAGCCTCCCAGACTTAAATGAGGCTTTTCTTGGTTGTACATCTTTACT
>Ga0209278_1000119_pt1 | contig 111900 bp, 90 predicted proteins | sample JI81BgreenDNA_FD_187504 | JGI IMG/M metagenome (GOLD analysis project Ga0209278, IMG submission 187504) | Wastewater effluent complex algal communities from Wisconsin, to seasonally profile nutrient transformation and Carbon sequestration -... | ecosystem: Engineered > WWTP > Effluent > Algae... | reverse complement strand
TTTCTTCCCCCTAGATAATTTTTTACAGCTTGTAAATCATTTGATTGAGTCAGGAAGGTATAATAAAAAGGCGAATAAATTTGGAGGATGAGAAAAAGGTTTTACTTTTGCGCTCCCAATTCAACGGAATGGGGATAAATTTTGAAAGTAAAGATTATGTAAAAAAATTCTTAGGATATTTTGTAGAATAAGAAAAGTGATTACATTTGCGCCCCGCAATTGAGAGAAAGAGAAGAAAGGAATTTGGGGAGTAAAAATTTTTTAAAGAAAAAATTTGTTAGAGTAGAAATTTTGATTACTTTTGCGCCCCCTAAAGACGGGAATTGATAATAAGAGAAGTTGTAGGAAGGGTTTATTGAAGAGAGTAGTAAAAAAAGATATAAAGTTCTTTGATTTTATTGAGAGGTAAGAGCAATCATTCGAGAAGTACCACAGGATAAATTTTTACAATGAAGAGTTTGATCCTGGCTCAGGATGAACGCTAGCGGCAGGCCTAATACATGCAAGTCGGACGTGATTAATTAGCAATAATTATGAAAGTGGCGCACGGGTGCGTAACGCGTATGTAACTTACCCTTTACAGGAGTATAGCCCGAAGAAATTCGGATTAATCCTCCATAGTATTTAGTTGTGGCATCGCGATTAGATTAAATATTTATAGGTAAAGGATAGGCATGCGTGTCATTAGCTAGTTGGTGAGGTAACGGCTCACCAAGGCAACGATGACTAGGGGGTCTTAGAGGATGATCCCCCACACTGGTACTGAGACACGGACCAGACTCCTACGGGAGGCAGCAGTAAGGAATATTGGACAATGGTGGGAACACTGATCCAGCCATGCCGCGTGCAGGATGACTGCCCTATGGGTTGTAAACTGCTTTTATACTAGAATAATAGCTTTTACGAGTAGAAGTATGAATGTATAGTATGAATAAGGATCGGCTAACTCCGTGCCAGCAGCCGCGGTAATACGGAGGATCCAAGCGTTATCCGGATTTACTGGGTTTAAAGGGTGCGTAGGCGGAAGCTTAAGTCAGTGGTGAAATCTCATCGCTTAACGATGAAACTGCCATTGATACTGGGCATCTTGAATATGGTTAACGTTGGCGGAATGTGTCATGTAGTGGTGAAATACTTAGATATGACACAGAACACCGATAGCGAAGGCAGCTAACGGAGCCATTATTGACGCTGAGGCACGAAAGCGTGGGGATCAAACAGGATTAGATACCCTGGTAGTCCACGCTGTAAACGATGATTACTCGATGTGTGCGATAAACAGTACGCGTCTAAGCGAAAGTGATAAGTAATCCACCTGGGGAGTATGGTCGCAAGATTGAAACTCAAAGGAATTGACGGGGGCCCGCACAAGCGGTGGAGCATGTGGTTTAATTCGATGATACGCGAGGAACCTTACCTGGGCTTGAAAGTTAGTGCTAGTTTCAGAAATGAGACATTCCGCAAGGACACGAAACTAGGTGCTGCATGGCTGTCGTCAGCTCGTGCCGTGAGGTGTTGGGTTAAGTCCCGCAACGAGCGCAACCCCTATTTCTAGTTGCCATCAGGTAAAGCTGGGGACTCTAGAGAAACTGCCCGTGCAAACGGAGAGGAAGGTGGGGACGACGTCAAGTCATCACGGCCCTTACGTCCAGGGCTACACACGTGCTACAATGGCTAGTACAGAGGGAAGCTACTTGGTGACAAGATGCAAATCTCGAAAGCTAGTCTCAGTTCGGATTGTAGTCTGCAACTCGACTACATGAAGCTGGAATCGCTAGTAATCGCGTATCAGCAATGACGCGGTGAATACGTTCCCGGGCCTTGTACACACCGCCCGTCAAGCCATGGGAGTTGGGGGTACCTGAAGTAGATAACCGCAAGGAGTCTCCTAGGGTAAAACCGATGACTGGGGCTAAGTCGTAACAAGGTAGCCGTACCGGAAGGTGCGGCTGGAACACCTCCTTTCTAGAGAAAGAAAGTGGTAAGAATGGTTGCTCATCTCAATAAAATTATTAATTAAAAGACCCAAATCGTTACCTACAAAGATAGTGCTGGTAAACAGGTTGGGATATAGGGCTTCAATAGTCCCGTAGCTCAGTTGGTTAGAGCACTACACTGATAATGTAGGGGTCAGCAGTTCAAATCTGCTCGGGACTACAACGGTTTAGGGGAATTAGCTCAGCTGGCTAGAGCACCTGCCTTGCACGCAGGGGGTCAACGGTTCGAATCCGTTATTCTCCACAATAGTCACAAAGGTGATTATATAAAAGATTAAAACTAAGCTGAAAGAATCAGCGAAGTTCTTTGACATATTGGGAACGAGGTTTAAGAAAGTAAAAAAGTAAATAAGGGTATACGGTGGATGCCTAGGCTCTTTCAGGCGAAGAAGGACGTGATAAGCTGCGATAAGCTTCGGGGAGGTGCACACGACTATTGATCCGAAGATTTCCGAATGGGGCAACCCATCATGTTGAAGACATGAAACCCTACGGGGAGCAAACCCAGGGAACTGAAACATCTAAGTACCTGGAGGAAAAGAAAACAAATTAGTGATTCTCTAAGTAGTGGCGAGCGAACGGAGAACAGCCCAAACCATAATGGTTACGGCCATTATGGGGTTGTAGGACCTAGATATTGTATGCTAAAATATAGAAGAATTATCTGGAAAGATATCCCAAAGAAGGTGATAGGCCTGTATTTGAAATATTTTAGTGGCATATAGGAATCCTGAGTAGCGCGGGACCGGAGAAATCCTGCGTGAATCTGCCAGCACCATCTGGTAAGGCTAAATACTAGAAAGAGACCGATAGTGAACTAGTACCGTGAGGGAAAGGTGAAAAGAACCGTGAATAACGGAGTGAAATAGAACCTGAAACCGTATACTTACAACCGGTTGGAGCCTTAAATGGTGACAGCGTGCCTTTTGCATAATGAGCCTACGAGTTACTCCTCAATGGCAAGGTTAAGAATTTAAGATTCGGAGCCGCAGCGAAAGCGAGTCTGAATAGGGCGTAAAGTCATTGGGGGTAGACGCGAAACCTTGTGATCTACCCATGGTCAGGATGAAATTTCGGTAACACGAAATGGAGGTCCGAACTGGTGAACGTTGAAAAGTTCTCGGATGAACTGTGGGTAGGGGTGAAAGGCTAATCAAACTGGGAAATAGCTCGTACTCCCCGAAATGCCTTTAGGGGCAGCCTGGAGGTTGAGTGTATTAGAGGTAGAGCTACTGATTGGGCTAGGGGGCTTCACCGCCTACCAAACCCTGACAAACTCCGAATACTAATACATATACTCTGGAGTGAGGCTGTGGGTGCTAAGGTCCATGGCCGAGAGGGAAAGAACCCAGACCAACAGCTAAGGTCCCCAAATCTATGTTAAGTTGAACAAACGAGGTCTGATTGCATTGACAGCTAGGATGTTTGCTTGGAAGCAGCAATTCATTTAAAGAGTGCGTAACAGCTCACTAGTCGAGCGATCAGGCGTGGATAATAATCGGGCATAAAACATAGTACCGAAGCTTTGGATTTATGGTAGGGGAGCATTCTAGTCAGCGTAGAAGGTAAGACGTGAGTTTTGCTGGAGCGTCTAGAAAAGCAAATGTAGGCATAAGTAACGATAAAGCAGGCGAGAAACCTGCTCACCGATAGACTAAGGTTTCCTGATCAACGCTAATCGGATCAGGGTTAGTCGGATCCTAAGGCTAAGTCGAAGGACAATGTCGATGGAAGACAGGTTAAAATTCCTGTACTTAAATTAATTGCGATGGGGTGACGAAGTAGTGAAAGATTCGCGTACTTACGGAATAGTACGTTAAAGAGTGTAGGTATATTTTTATCAGGTAAATCCGATAGAAATGCTGAACTTGATAGTACCACAAGCCTTCGGGGGAGTGGATAGTAATCCTAATCAGACTTCCGAGAAAAACCTCTAAGCTTCAGATTAATTTAAACCGTACCGCAAACCGACACAGGTAGTCAAGGAGAGAATCCTAAGGTGCTCGAGTGAATCACGGCTAAGGAACTCGGCAAATTAACCCTGTAACTTCGGGATAAAGGGAGCCTCAGCAATGAGGCCGCAGAGAAATGGCTCAGGCGACTGTTTATCAAAAACACATGGCTTTGCAAAATCGAAAGATGAAGTATAAGGCCTGACACCTGCCCGGTGCTGGAAGGTTAAGAGGAGAGGTTAGCAGCAATGCGAAGCTTTGAATTGAAGCCCCAGTAAACGGCGGCCGTAACTATAACGGTCCTAAGGTAGCGAAATTCCTTGTCGGGTAAGTTCCGACCTGCACGAATGGTGTAACGATCTGAGCGCTGTCTCGGCCGTGAGCTCGGTGAAATTGTAGTCCCGGTGAAGATGCCGGGTACCCGTAACGGGACGGAAAGACCCTATGAACCTTTACTATAGTTTAGCATTGATTTTGGATGATTGATGTGTAGGATAGGTGGGAGACTATGAAGCAGAGGCGCTAGCTTTTGTGGAGTCAACCTTGAAATACCACCCTTTAATCCTTTGGAATCTAACTCCAAACGGAAGACATTGCTAGATGGGTAGTTTGACTGGGGTGGTCGCCTCCCAAAAAGTAACGGAGGCTTCCAAAGGTGTCCTCAGCACGCTTGGTAACCGTGCGTAGAGTGCAATAGCATAAGGACGCTTGACTGTGAGACTAACAAGTCGATCAGGGACGAAAGTCGGGTATAGTGATCCGGTGGTTCCGTATGGAAGGGCCATCGCTCATAGGATAAAAGGTACTCTGGGGATAACAGGCTGATCACTCCCAAGAGCTCATATCGACGGAGTGGTTTGGCACCTCGATGTCGGCTCGTCACATCCTGGGGCTGGAGAAGGTCCCAAGGGTTGAGCTGTTCGCTCATTAAAGTGGCACGCGAGCTGGGTTCAGAACGTCGTGAGACAGTTCGGTCCCTATCTGTTATGGGCGTTAGAAATTTGCGAGGACCTGACCTTAGTACGAGAGGACCGGGTCGGACGCACCTCTAGTGTACCTGTTGTGACGCCAGTTGCAGTGCAGGGTAGCTATGTGCGGATGAGATAAGCACTGAAAGCATCTAAGTGCGAAACTCGCCTCAAGATTAGATTTCTTTAAAGGGTCGTTATAGACTATGACGTTGATAGGCTATAGGTGTAAAGGCAGTAATGTCAAAGCCAAGTAGTACTAATTACCCGTAACTTTTTACAGTAAACTTAAACCTCGAACTTTTCCCAATATGTCAAAAAATATTTAAGTTTTTTGGTGACTACAGCGGTGGGGTTCACCTCTTCCCATTCCGAACAGAGAAGTTAAGCCCACCAGCGCAGATGGTACTGCTTTTGCGGGAGAGTATGTCGTTGCCAGTTTTAAGCCCCTTTTTATAAGGGGCTTTTTTTTTATATTTATCCCAATGAAGTTGTTTAAAATATTTTCTATTTTAATTTGTTTGTCCTGCTCATTCAAGTCTGTTGCAAAAAAAACAGCTTTTGAAGTGTATACTTTTTTTGGAATGGAAAGGGATTCTCGATAAATATTTGCTACTTTGATACAATATTTATAAAGGTTTTGATGTGAACCAACATTTTATCAACAATGAAATATTGATATTCAAATTTTATTTTTTGATTGTTGATGTCCGATAGACTATTTTTACGGAATAATTTATATTAATGTTGAACGAAGATAAACTCCAAAAACGTCAGTACCGTTCCTCTTCCTTCTCTACTGTGCTTAGTATTTCATTGGTCTTGTTTATGATTGGTCTTCTGGGCTTTTTAGTTTTAAATGCTAATAAAATATCAGATGTAGTGAAAGAATCTATTGGTTTTGCTATTATTTTAAAAGAGGATGTGAAAGAAGTTGACATCATAAAACTTAAAAAAAGTTTAGATGCAGAACGATTTGTAAAATCTACCGAATATATTACTAAAGAAAAAGCTGCCGAAAGTTTAGCTAAAGATTTAGGTGAAGATTTTGTTGGATTTTTAGGTTATAATCCACTTTTGGCCTCAATTGATTTACGTTTAAAAGCTGATTTTGCCAATCCAGATAGTATAGCTTGGATTGAAACAAAAATTCAGCAAAATGCAGAAATCAAAGAAATTTGGTACCAAAAATCTTTGATTAATTATGTGAACGAAAATGTGAAAAAAATCAGTCTTTTTATTTTAGGTTTTTGCGGCATTTTGTTAATTATTTCAGTGGCTTTAATTAATAACACCATACGGTTGGCCATTTATTCGAAAAGGTTTTTAATAAAAACTATGCAATTAGTGGGCGCTACCAAAAGTTTTATCAGGCGACCATTTATTTTGAGCGGTATTGTGCAAGGTATTTTTAGCTCCTTAATTGCCATGTTGATGTTGTCGGTTACCATTTATTTCAGTCAGCAACAAATTGCAGAAATCACGAAATTGATTGATTTATCAATGCTGATTACATTGTATGCAGGTGTTTTTTTATTAGGGATTTTAATTGCAGCACTTTCAACCTCATTTGCCGTAACTAAGTTTTTGAAGTTAAACAATGATGAGCTTTATAAATAAGCTAAGTTGTATGTTGAAATAGTATTAAGATTTTGTTGAAAGTTGAGAAGGTTAAAAATTCGAAAGGTAATCTTATAATTCACCATAGTTAGATGCAATCAAATTAATGATTTAAGAAAGATTGGAGGTTAAGCGCAGCCGAAACCTCAGTCATGTTTGGGTTTTTGATTATAGATAAATTGAGGAGTCTAAGAAAAAACCAAAATTATCAAATTATAGAAATTTGTAATCTGCCATTTGTAATCTTCAATCTGTAATTTGCAATTTGTAATCTGCAATCAAAAAAAACAAATCATCCTTTTTCGGGTTAAGTTTGTCAAATTTTATAATTAAAATGCTAACATTTTTTCTAATGATTAATTTTTTTATCGGTGGAAAACCAACCGAAAGCCCGCTTAAAGAAGGTGATAAAATCCCTGCATTTGTTCTAAACAATCAAGATGGAAAAAGTGTAAACATGGCCGATTTTATTGGAAAAACAGCTATGGTCATTTATTTTTATCCAAAAGACGATACTCCAGGCTGCACCAAAGAATCATGTTCTTTTCGTGATAGTTTTCAAGATTTTAAGGATGTAGGTGCTGAAGTTTTTGGAATAAGTGGTGATGATGAAAAATCGCACAAAAAATTTGCAGAAAAACACCGTTTGCCTTTTACGCTTTTAGCCGACAAGGACAATCACGTTCGTGAAAAAATATTTGGTGTGCCTCGCGGAGTATTAGGTTTATTACCCGGAAGAGTCACTTATATTGTGAATAAAGAAGGTGTAATTATCAAAGTTTTTAATTCAATGTCAGGCGCCAATCACCACACTGAAGCCTTAGAAATATTAAAAAAGAAATAATTATTCAGCCCATTTTGGAAAGCAGATATAATACTTTTTAACTGCTTTTGACAAAACTGAAATATTCAATTGATCGGAAGCATCAGCCACATCCTTGATGCTTCCATCTTTAAACAAAATGTTAATTTTTTCTTGTTTAGGATTGTAAGCATTGTTTATCAGCTCACCTTTATAAACAAAATATTTGGCATCTTCTTTCGAAATGCCCAGTTTGGCTTGCACTTTTTGAAGTTTTTCGTCTAATTTTTCTTGGGCAATTTTGCTATTGCTAATCTCAATTTTAAACAATTTTCTATCAATTAAAGCTGAACATAAGTTGCTTAAAACCAAGTCACTGTGTTGAGTCCAAACTTTAATGGAAGTAGTTACGTCATTATCATCCAATAATGCAAATTGGGTTAACAATTCAGGGTTTTCAAGAAAATCATTTTTATGGAAATTATGATATAAAAACAGCTTAAAAGCTGGTGTAGCAAACAATTCTTCTCCTTTTTCTGCTAAATTTTTAGCTCTTTTTAAAATATGAACCAATAAAGTTTCGGCAGCAACGACAGTTTTGTGCATATAAACCTGCCAATACATTAATCTTCGGGCAATAATGAATTTTTCAATAGAATAAATTCCTTTTACATCAACTACCAATTCATCATTTTCAACATTCAGCATTTTTATAATTCTATCAGAACTAATCACGCCTTCTGAAACACCTGTGTAAAAACTATCACGTTTTAAATAATCTAATCTATCCATATCTAACTGGCCTGAAACCAATTGATGTAAGAACTTTTTAGGATAAGTATCATTAAAAATTTGAATGGCAATGTCTAATTTCCCATTAAATTGTTTATTCAAAACCTGCATAAACATCAAAGAAATATCTTCATGCGAAACACCTTTTACGATGCTGTGTTCTAAAGCATGCGAAAATGGTCCATGACCAATGTCATGCAACAAAATAGCTGAAATAACCCCAACTTCTTCATCTTCAGTAATTTCAACTTCTTTCGATTTTAAAACATCTACAGCCAACTTGGTTAAATGCATGGCTCCCAAAGTATGATGAAACCTTGTATGCAAAGCTCCTGGATAAACATAACTTCCAGTTCCTAATTGTTTTATTCTTCTAAGTCGCTGAAAAAAAGGATGTTCTATTAAATCGAAAATTAAAAAGTGGGGAATACTAATAAAACCGTAAACAGGGTCGTTAAGTATCTTTAATTTATTTGAATGCTTCGGTTTCAAAGTTAGTTTTGTAAAATGTTATTGGTGCGAATTTAAAGGCGATTTATGGAAAAAATAAAAATTCTTTGGGCAGACGATGAAATCGACTTGCTTAAACCCCACATTCTTTTTCTAGAACAGAAAGGATATCAAGTAAGTACGGTAAATAATGGCATAGATGCCATCGAAAAAATTGAAAAAGAAATTTTCGATATTGTATTATTAGATGAAAATATGCCGGGACTTTCGGGCTTAGAAACATTAAATCGCATCAAAATTATAAATGCACACATTCCTGTGGTAATGATTACCAAAAGTGAGGAAGAGCATATTATGGAAGATGCAATTGGTAATAAAATTGCTGACTATTTAATAAAACCAGTTAACCCCAACCAAATTTTGCTTTCGTTGAAAAAAAACCTTGAAAACAAACGTTTGGTGAGTGAAAAAGTAAATACGGGTTATCAGCAAGAGTTCAGAAATATTGGCATGTCAATTAGCGACCGATTGAGTTTTGATGAATGGTGTGAAGTGTATAAAAAACTCATTTTCTGGGAAATGAAACTCGAAAGCTCGAACGATAAAAGCATGTACGAGATTTTTGAAATGCAAAAAAAAGAAGCCAATAATTTATTTAGTCGTTACATAGAAAAAAACTATGAGTATTGGCTTTCAGGACGTGGTGAAGCTCCAGTTATGTCGCATACACTGTTTAAAAGTAAAATAGCACCACATATAAAAGAAGGTCAAAAAACCTGTTTGATTTTGATCGATAATTTGCGTTTCGATCAGTGGAAAGTCATACAGCCTTTAATTGAAGAATTGTTTAGAATTGATGAAGAAAGCATTTTTACTAGCATTTTGCCAACCGCAACTCAATATGCCAGAAATGCTTTGTTTGCCGGATTGTTACCTTCTGAAATTGAAAAACGTTTCCCAAAACTTTGGTTAAATGATGAAGAAGAAGGTGGAAAAAACTTGCATGAAGAAGAGTTTTTAAATGACAATATGAAACGTTTAGGTTTAAAATCGAAAACGGCTTATATAAAAGTAACTAATAACACTTTCGGGAAAAAGGTGGTTGAAACCATGCCAAATTATTTACAAAACGATTTTGTGGCCTTGGTTTACAATTTCGTGGATATGCTTTCGCATGCTCGAACTGAAATGGAGGTAATTCGCGAGTTGGCCGATAATGAAGCTGCTTATCGTTCACTTACTTTAACTTGGTTTAAAAATTCACCATTGTTTGAAATCATCAAATTTTTGGCAGAAAAAAAGGTAAAAGTGATTATTACAACCGATCATGGTACTATAAAAGTTACTGAACCAACCAAAGTTATTGGCGATAAAAATACCAACACCAATTTGCGTTACAAAAACGGAAAAAGTTTGGATTACAATGCTAAAGATGTTTTTGTGGTTAAAAATCCTGCAGCGGCTTATTTGCCTAAAACCCACATTAGTTCAGCCTTCATTTTTGCGAAAGAAGATAAGTTTTTTGCTTATCCCAACAATTACAATTACTACGTAAATTATTATAAAAATACCTTCCAACATGGTGGAATTTCATTAGAAGAAATGTTGATTCCATTTATAGTTTTAACTCCAAAAAGTTAGATCAAAGTCCAGGAGCAATAAATAGCTAATTGGCTTTGATAGGTTTAACAAACTGTTGAAAAGGCATAAATAATATTCGTTCATTATACCGTTAGCACATCCGTATTAGTCCAATTTTATTGTTCTAAACGGCTGTTGCTGCGGCATAATACTAAAATTTTTAGACTGATTTATAAATACATTTAGTATTACTTGTCGAATTAAGTATTTATGCCTTAATTTTGCCTGAATGAAAGCTAATTTTACCATTAATAACTTGCAGGAAATTCCAGATGCCATTCGTTGGATTTTAAATGCATCAAATGGTGAAAAAGTTTTAGCATTCACTGGTGAAATGGGAGCAGGTAAAACAACTTTAATCAGCGAGTTTTGCAGGCAATTGGGTTCAAATGACAGAATAAGTTCTCCTACATTTTCAATTGTAAATGAATACTTAGACGGTTATGGAAATCCAATTTATCATTTCGATTTTTACCGCATAAAAAATATAAAAGAAGCTGCTCAAATAGGTTTTGATGAATACCTTGAAAGCGGCAATTTTTGTTTTATAGAATGGCCACAATTGGTAAAAGAGCTTTTACCAGACAATTGTATTTGGATTGAAATTAAAGAAATAGAAGATCAAAAAAGGCAAATAAGCTTTAACTAATATCATGATAGGTTCAAGAGAAATAATACAGGCATTGGCCAAATCGGCATTAAACCCGCAGGAAGAAATGTTGGCCGTAGCACGCAAAAAAAATTCATTGTACATTGGAATTCCAAAAGAAACTTCGTTTCAAGAAAACCGTGTGCCATTGGTTCCTGAGGCAGTTGCACTTTTAGTAAACAATGGTCATGAAGTTATTATAGAAACTGGAGCAGGAAAAATTTCAAATTTTCAAGACAAAGATTATAGCGATGCTGGTGCAAAAATTGCTTATTCAGCTGAAGAAGTTTATAAAGCCAATATTATTTTAAAAATTGAACCACCTTCATTAGAAGAAATTGAACTTTTAACAGGAAAACAAATTTTGGTTTCTGCTTTACAATTAACTATTCAGCCTGACAATTATGTAAAAAGCCTAATGAACAAAAAAATGACGGCTATTGCATTCGATTATATTAAAGACAATGAAGGTGCATTCCCCATTGTAAGAGCTATGAGCGAAATTGCAGGAAATACTTCCATCCTTATTGCAGCCGAATTGCTGTCTCAAACCAATAATGGCATGGGAATAATGTTAGGTGGAATTGCTGGAGTTGCCCCAACGGAAGTGGTGATTTTGGGAGCTGGAACAGTTGGTGAATTTGCTGCCAAAGCATCATTAGGTTTAGGCGCTTCTATTAAAGTTTTTGATAACTCCATTTATAAATTAAAACGCCTTCAAAACTATTTAGGTCAATCGGTTTATACTTCAGTAATTGACCCTAAAACATTAAAAACTGCACTTTCAACAGCCGATGTTGTTATTGGTGCCATTCGCTCTGAAAAAGGCCGCACACCTTGTGTTGTGTCAGAAGATATGGTGAGTCAAATGAAATTTGGATCATTAATTATTGATGTAAGCATCGATCAGGGTGGTTGTTTCGAAACATCACGCGTAACGAGTCATTCATCACCTACGTTCAGAAAATATGGTGTTACACATTATTGTGTTCCAAACATTGCTTCGCGCGTTTGCCGAACAGCCTCTTATGCACTTAGTAATACTTTAACGCCTTTGCTTTTAGAAGCGGGCGAAGAAGGCGGATTAGAGGAGTTTTTAATTAAAACACAAGGTGTTAGAAATGGCACTTATATTTTTAATGGCACTTTAACCAACAAATATTTAGGCGAAACTTTAAAATTGCCCTATCAAGACATTGATTTATTAATAGCTGCTTACTAATGGACTACAGCGCATTTTTCAAGAGATTAAGAGTTTATTTAGTCGGCTTCTTTTTTGGATCATTAATCGTTTATTTTTCATTTTTGAGAGATGATGACCGCAATTTAGGTTGGTGGTTGCCCAAAAACAGAATTGTTTTTGCGGTAAATAAATACCCTATAGTTATTCATTCCAAAGACACTTGTTATTTAAATTGCCAGCAAATTGACACAGCAGTTATACGAAGTATTTTAAAAGCTGATAATTTAAATTTCGATCAAAGCGAACCACGCAAAAAACCTTTTCCAAACTATTTTTTTGAAGGAAAAATTAAAGGTGAAAAAAGACTTTCAGTAACCATAGAATTACAAGATACTATTCCACATTTAGTTAAAGCTGCTTTAAACACTGAAAACAATTGTGGTTGTTGAGAAATTCTAGCACCCTTTTTAAAGCGGACTATTTTTTTTGCCTGAGATAAATTTAGGAATTAAAATTTCAAAACAATCATCTCTGAAATTGTTAGTATTTGATGATAAGATACTAGAAAGGATACCATAAATTACTCCTCTATTCTGGAATCAATTTTTAAATTTGAACAACTAAAGGATAAATTATCTATTCATGAGTAATATTAAATTATTTGAAAGTAAAAAAGTCCGAACTCATTGGGATGAGGAAAAAGAAGCATGGTATTTTTCAGTAATAGATGTAATTGAAGTACTTACAGGTAGCAGCATTCCCAAGCGCTATTGGAGTGACTTAAAAAAAAAGTTAACAAAGGAGGGAAGTCAGTTGTACGAAAAAATCGTATAACTGAAATTTGAAGCAGTAGACGGAAAAAAATATGCAACAGATTGCCTAGATACACCTAATTTGCTTCGCTTAATCCAATCTATTCCCTCACCTAAAGCCAAGAGATTCTGACTTGAACCTAAAAAAAGAAACAATAAAATAGTTCTGTAAAATTTTATATCAATTTAGATTTAAATCCGTGATAATTTAGAAGCTAAAAAGGCATCTGCTAAAACCATTGCAGCCATGGCTTCTACAATAACAACAGCTCTTGGCAACACACATGGGTCGTGACGTCCTTTACCTTTTATAGCAATTGATTCACCTTTGTTGTTCACGCTTTCTTGTGTTTGCATGATGGTAGCAACAGGTTTAAAGGCAAGTTTAAAATAAATGTCATCGCCATTTGAAATGCCACCTAAAATTCCACCTGCATGATTGCTTTTAAATGTTATTCCACTATCAGTTGAAGTCATTTTATCGTTATGTTCAGAACCCCTCAGTTTTGTGCCTTCAAAACCTGAACCATACTCAAAACCTTTTACAGCATTAATGCTCAACATGGCTTTTGCTAAATTGGCTTGAAGTTTATCAAAAACTGGTTCGCCCCAGCCTACAGGAACATTTTTGATGACACAAGTTATTGTTCCACCCACAGTATCACCATTTTTGCGCGTTTCTTCAATTAAGCTTATCATTTTTTCAGCTGTATTTTCATCAGGACAACGAACTATGTTAGTTTCAGTAAGTTCAAGATTTAAATTTTTATAGTTTTCTTTTAATTCAATATCTCCAACTGATGAAACAAAAGCTTGAACGCTAACATTGTTGGTTTTTTTTAATAATATTTTAGCCAAAGCACCAGCCACCACTCTTGAAGCCGTTTCGCGGGCTGAAGAACGTCCACCGCCTCTGTAATCGCGGAAACCGAATTTTTCTTCCCAAGTAAAATCAGCATGAGATGGACGAAAACTATCTTTTATTTCTTCGTAATCTTTTGATTTTTGATCCTCATTTTGAATCATAAATCCAATGGGAGTTCCCAAAGTTTTATTTTCAAAAATGCCAGAAAGGACTTTAACAGTATCACTTTCTTTTCTTTGCGTAGTAATTTTCGATTGTCCTGGTTTTCTTCTATCCAACTCATTTTGAATAAATTCGGTATCAATTTCTAAACCAGCCGGACAGCCATTTATAACGCCACCAATAGCCAAGCCATGCGATTCACCAAAACTGCTCAATTGAAAATAGGTACCAAAAGTGTTTGCTGACATTTTTTAAAAATTATGAGGTTCTAAAAATAACTATTTAAAAGGCTAAGAATCCTTAAATTTTAATTTGGTTGAAATATTCAGTTTTTAGGCTCTATGTTTTTTTACTTTTGAGAACCAATAATTGAATTTTATGAAAACCATTTTAATCAATATCAAAAAACTCTGTCAGATTCGTCCAAATACTATGGAATTTGTAAAAGGCCAATCAATGGCTGATTTGCCTTGTATAGACAATGCTTTTTTGTTGATTGAAAATGGGAAAATTGCCGATTTTGGTTCTATGGACAATATTCATGGTTGGGATATTTCTGGCGTAGCTGAGGTGATTGATGCAGAGGGTAAAATGGTGCTTCCGGCTTGGGCTGATTCGCATACACATCTGGTTTTTGCAGCCTCGCGTGAAGAAGAATTTGTAGATAAAATTAAAGGATTAAGTTATCAAGAAATTGCTGAAAAAGGTGGTGGAATTTTAAATTCAGCTAAAAAATTGGCCAATTGTAGCGAAGAAGAATTATACGATTCTGCTTGGAAACGTTTGCAAGAAATAAAAGCAACTGGAACAGGTGCTGTGGAAATTAAAAGTGGTTATGGTTTAAGTTACGAAGCAGAATTGAAAATTTTGCGCGTAATAAAAGAATTAAAAAAAGAATCTGATTTAACCATAAAAGCTACTTTTTTAGGCGCACATGCTTTTCCTGCTGAGTTTAAAGAAAATCAAAATGCTTATGTTGATTTGGTGATTGAAAAAATGTTGCCCGAAATTGCCAAAAATGAATTAGCCGATTTTATAGATGTTTTTTGTGAAAACAATTATTTTTCGGTGGCTCAAATGGAAAGGATAATAGATGCAGGAGCAAATTTTGGATTAAAAGCAAAAGTCCATGTGAATCAATTTAATGTTTTAGGAGGTATAAAAAGTGCTGTGAATAAAGCTGCACTGTCGGTGGATCATTTAGAAGTTATGAGCAATGAAGATATTGCAGCACTTAAAAATTCTAGCACAATGCCTACTTTTTTGCCAAGCTGTTCTTTTTTCTTGAACTTGCCTTATGGTCCAGCCAAAAAATTGATTGAAAACGACATTCCATTTGCTTTAGCTAGCGATTATAATCCGGGTTCAACCCCTTCTGGAAATATTCCCTTTGTGATGAGTTTGGCCGCCATCAATATGAAATTATTACCTGAGCAAAGTATAAATGCTTGTACTTTAAATAGCGCTTACGCTATGGGTTTACAAAAAGAATTGGGTTCAATTACCATTGGCAAAAAAGCCAATTTAATAATAACTAAAACCATTCCTTCATTGGCTTATATACCTTATTCATTCGGGAAATCATGTATTGAAAAAGTTATTTTGAATAAATAAACAGAAAATATTTTTTATTTAATACTAATCAAATAGTATATTTATTCAATATTTTGTAAAATACTTCCTATGTATAAAATATTTACATTTTTAGTATTCAGTATTATTTGTTTTAATGTTGAAGCTCAATATCAAAGTTTGTTTGGAACCAATAACACCAGTTGGAATATAAAACATGATCAAATTTTAGGATTTGTTTCCGATAGTTTGGTTCACGAAGCAGACACTACTATCAATGGTGATTTGTATAAAAAAGTAATTCGATACACATGGGGAAGTCAAGGTTATTTTAGAATGGCACCTGATATTTATATAAATGAAAATATCAATTCTGGCTTGTGGTACGCACGTTCATCATTCGATTTAGATACTGCTAATTTAATGATGGACATGAATTTGGAAGTTGGTGATTCGTTTTATTTTAACTTCAACAACAGCTTTTCAGAAGGTTATAGACATGTTATTGCCGTGAATACGATTAACAATAGAAAAGTTATAGAATTTGATTTTGATATTGCAGCCAATTTTAGTGAAAGAGAAAATTTTACCTTCATAGAAGGAGTCGGCAGCAATGCAGGTATTGAAATAAATTTGGAAACAATAGGATTGAACAAATATTTACTTTGCTACCATAGAAATTTAAGCACTCAATATCAAAAACAAAGCCCAACATTAGGGTCAATGTGCAATACCATTATACTAAATAACCCTGAAACAACTGAGAACCAAGAATATTTTTATCTTTCATTTTTCCCAAATCCAGCTTCGAACTACGTTAATGTGATGCTGCATCGTTTTAGTAAAACAGTTGATTATGGATTTTTGAGATTAACCGATTTAGAAGGTCGTTTATTAATAGAGCTAAAAGTAAATCATTCAAATAATTTGAATCAGATTATTCATTTGAGCACATCAAATCTTCCAAACGGAATGTATTTATTACAATATGTAGAGGAAAATAAATCTTTCAGAACCCGAAAGTTGTTTGTTTCTCGTTAAGAATATTGAGGTTTAATTTTTGGAGGATTTATTGAAAGTCAATTATTGTAGGTGATATTATTGATTATTTTCACTCAAAATTCTTCAAAATGAACCAACAAGAACTTTGCGAAAGTCTGAGTATTAAACATAAAAATTTTATTGAATACCAGCTTTCACTTTCCTCTCAAGAGTTTATTGCATCCAAAAATGAAAAATGGACAGCAGGGCAGCAATTAGAGCATATTGTAATATCAGTAAGTGCAGTTAATCAAGCTTTATTGTTACCTAATTTTTTATTAAAATTAATTTTTGGAAAAGCCAATAGAAAAAGCAGAACTTATGATGAATTGGTTCAGAAATATCTATCTAAACTGCAAGCAGGAGGGAGGGCTTCAGGAAGATTTGTACCCAAAACGGTTACGCTTGACAAAAAAGATAAATTGACAAAAAAATTAATGTCTGAAGTTGAAAAAATGAACCGAAAAATTTCAAAATTATCTGAAAATGAATTAGAAACACTCATCATGCCACATCCACTTTTAGGAAAATTGACATTAAGAGAAATGTTTTATTTCACCATTTATCATGTTCAGCATCATCATGAAATTACTATCAGAAACTTGAAGGGATAGATTATAAATTTCAAAAATCAGTCGATTTTTAATTTTCTAAACTTTCAACTTTCTAAACCTTCAAAAACAATTATTTCCCCAATCTTTCGACTTTATAAATGAAGGAATTGGTTTCGCCTTTCCAGAAAACTTTGAAGTATTTTTCTTTATAATGAAGGTTTACTCTTTCGCCTGATAAGGCCACAGTTTGTAATTCGTCAATGACGGTTTGTTCACTATCTTCTACTGAAAATTCAAAAGATTGTTTTAGATAATTGTTGCCTTTTCTATCCGTAACTGAACCAAAAGCATCTACGTCTAATTGACCTTCCCAAGTTTTAAACATTACACCTCTTTTACTCAGTTTTAAAACCGTTCCTGCTCTAACACCTTCGCTGTAAGTGCCAAAATAAAAGAATAAAAATATAGCTAAGGCTAAAACAAAAATGATACTGAAAGTCCAAAGTAAAAATCGTTTTACTTTATTGCCTGCGTTATTCATTTTTTCTTTGAAGGTATCCATATCTTTAAATTTTATTTTACTGTGCTTCCGTTGTCAAAGGCGTCAATTGGTGAAACGAAACAAAGTTTTCCGGCACCATTTTCAGCCATTAAAATCATTCCGCGCGATTCTATGCCTTTAATTTCGCGAGGTGCTAAGTTAGCCAATAAACAAACCTTTTGTCCAATTATATTTTCAGGTTCATAATATTCCGCAATTCCCGAAACAACTGTTCTTACATCAAGTCCAGTATCAATGGTGAGTTTTAAAAGTTTTTTGGTTTTGGCTACTTTTTCAGCTTCTAAAATTGTTCCAACACGAATGTCCATTTTGCTGAAATCATCAAAACTTACTTCTTCTTTTGCTTCTACAACTTTCTGCGCCAATTGCGCCTCATTATTACTTTTTGACGCTTGCAATTTGGCCAATTGTGCATCCATTTGTTCGTCTTCAATATTTTTGAAAAGTAAACCTGGAGTGCCTAATTGATGATTAGCTGAAATTTGATTGTCAATAAAATATTTTTCAATTACTAAGTTTTCAATGTTAAGTTGAGCTTTAATTTTTTTGGCTGTTTCTGGTAGAAAAATCTCAGAAAATGCAGCAATTTGCGCACAAACCTGAACGGCCACATTCATAATAGTTTTAACAACTTCAGGCTCGTTTTTTTGGAGTTTCCAAGGTTCAGTTTCAGTCAAAAACTTATTGCCTGCTCTGGCAATATTCATAAATTCGGTCAATGCATCGCGGAATCTAAATTCTTCAATAGCATTTAATGAATTAGCTGAAGCTTTATTGATATTTAATTTTAAATCTTCTATTGCTTCTTTAATGTTTTGCGGCAAAAGGCCCGCACTTGGAACAATTCCAACGTAATATTTATTGGAAAGCACTATAACTCTATTCACAAAATTACCCAAAATGGCAACTAATTCATTGTTCACTTTCGCTTGAAAGCTATCTGTTGTAGAGTCATCATTTTTTACGTATTTCCAAATAAAGTTATTGTCTTTGGTTTCGGGCATATTGGCTGTAAGCACATAACGCAATTCATCTTGCTGACCCGGAAAATCTTGTAAATATTCATGTAACCAAACAGCCCAATTTCTCGATGTAGAAATTTTATCGTTTTCTAAATTTAAAAACTCATTAGCTGGCACATTTGTTGGGTTTATAAATTCGCCATGCGCTTGTAAAATCATAGGAAAAATGATGGTATGAAAAACAATATTATCCTTACCAATAAAATGGATTAACTCCGTTTTTCCTTCCGATTCATCTTTTTTCCAAAATGCTTTCCATTTGTTTTCTGAAATTTCTCTCAGATCTTGCTCTTCAATATCTTTTGCCTTTTCAAGAAACAATTCTTTGGTAGCTGAAATATAACCAATTGGCGCATCGAACCAAACATACAGCACTTTACCTTTTGCTTCATCCAGTGGAACAGGAATTCCCCAATCTAAATCGCGGGTCATGGATCGTGATTGTAATTTCTGATCTAACCATGATTTCATTTGGCCTTTCACATTTACTTTCCAGCCATCAATTCGTTTTAGATATTCTTGAAACTCAGGTCTATCTTGAAAAGTATCCATTTTTAAAAACCAGTTTTTGGTTTTTTTCAAAACGGGCTTCGAGTCGCTCAATTTCGATTTTGGGTTTATTAAATCAGTTGGACTTAATGAGCTGCCACATTTTTCGCATTGGTCGCCATAAGCATTTTCGTTTTTGCAATTAGGGCAAGTGCCAACAATGTATCTATCGGCTAAAAACTTTTGTTCAACTTCATCAAAATATTGTTCTGTTTCTTTTACTTCAAATTCGCCTTTTTTGAGTAATTCAGTAAAAAAATCTTGCGCGGTTTGATGATGAATGGGCGAAGATGTGCGGGAATAAATATCAAATTCAATTCCGAAATCTTTAAAAGCCTGCGAAATTATTCCGTGATATTTGTCAATTACTTGTTGCGATGTTAAACCTTCATTTTTGGCTTTCATAGTAATAGCCACGCCATGTTCATCGCTTCCGCAAATAAAAACTATCTCTTTATCTTTTTTTGTTCTTCTTAAATATCGAACATAAATATCAGCAGGTAAGTAACATCCGGCCAAATGACCAATATGCACAGGTCCATTAGCATAAGGCAAAGCAGCAGTTACAGTATATCTTTTTGATTCCAATTTCAAATTATTAGGCTGCAAATATAACATTGGCTGGCTTTGTTTTGACCTAATTTTTTTCGGTTTTCAAGCAAAAAAAGACCCATGCTGAAAAAAATCAACATGGGCTTCTCTCTCGTTTTTATGTGTGATGATGATGAAAGACTACTCGTATTTTAAAGCATAAACTGGATTGGTTCGGGCAGCTTTAAGTGAATGAAAGGCAATGGTTATAAAGGTTGTAATGAAAGCAATTAAGATTACAAAGAAGTAAACAAAAAATTGAAACGACACTTGAAAAGCAAAGTTTTGCAGCCATTTATTGAAATAAAAATGCGATAGTGGAGCTGCAATAATGGTGGCAATTATCAATAAAAAAAGCACTTCTTTGAACAATAAAAAGATGATTTGACTGGTTTCTGAGCCCAAAACTTTTCTTATTGCTATTTCTTTTGTTCGTTGCTCAGTAGAGTAGGAGGCTAATCCTAACAAACCAAGAAGCGAAATAACCACACAAACTACTGAAAGTATGTCCAATAAAAAATTTTGTTTTTCATCTTCACGGTATTGTTCGTTAAATTTTTGATCGAAAAAACTATAATCAAAAGGTCTGCTTGGATCAATTTCTTTCCATAAGTTTTCAATGTAGGCAATGGTTTCAGGAATTTCATCGCCTTTTATACGAATGTGAAAAGAGCCTTGTGGATATTGACTTAAAATAATAACTGTTGGTACTATTGGTTCATGCAAGGAACGTGTATTAAAATCTTGAACAACTCCAATAACCTGCATTAAGGAGTCAGGTGAAACTTTGACGCTTTGCGGATCATTGGTTAATCGTTTTCCTAATGCGTTTTTCCAACCCATTGATTTCACTAGCGATTCATTTACTATAGCAGCATAATTAAAATCTCTTTGACGGTTTTTGTCAAAATCGCGTCCTTCTAAAAGTTTGATGCCCATTGTTTTTAAATAATCATGATCTACAATCATAAAATCAAAAACATTTTCTTTAAAACCTTTGTCGCTTTCAACCATCCACAACAATCTTCCTATGCCCATTCCTGGAACTGTGTTGGCTTTTGTAGTGGCTAATACATTTTCGTTTTTCTTCAATTCATTAATTGCGTAAGGTAATTTTCTCGCCACAGCAGTATCAGGAACGTTTATTAAAACAATATTTTCTTTGTTGTAACCTAAGTTTTTGTTTCTAATGTAATTGAGCTGTCCATTCATTAAAATGGTTATAATAGCCACACCAATAGAAATAACAAACTGTGCAGTTACCAACGATTTTCTAAAAAACAATCCACCTTTGGTGTTTTTGAAACTGCCTTTTAAGGAACTTACAGGATTAATACTTGATAAATAAAATGCAGGATATAAGCCTGAAATAAAACCAACTACAACAATTAATGCGGCTGAAAACAGTGTTAAATCAAGATTTTCGAAAATGTTTAATCTAAGTTCTTTTTCAATTAAGTTGTTGAATGGTGTAAATGATAAAATAATTTCAACCGAAGCAAAAGCAATAACAAGTGAAATAATGCTTAGTAAAAAAGATTCGCCAATAAATTGGAAAATCAATTGTGATTTAGTAGCACCTGAAACTTTTCGCATACCAATTTCTTTAGCGCGATTAGCTGAACGTGCCGTTACTAAATTCATATAATTAATAATGGCAAGAATTAAAATTAAAATGCCAACAGCAACAAAAGCATAAACGTAAGTTAGGTTTCCGCTTGGGAAAAGTCCGCCACCAAAAGTTTCATTAAAGTGAACATTGTCGATTCTTATCATTTCTGGCCGATAAGTTGCGCTATACTGAGCACCTTCTGTGGCCATATATTTTTCATAAAAAGCAGGAAACTTGTCGTAAAAATCCTGCATATTATAATTTTCAGGAAAAACCAAAAATGAATAAAGCTCAACATACCAAAGGGTTTGAATTAACTCTTCAGCCTTGCGTGGCAAATCAAATGAAGTGCTAGAAATGATTGCAGTAAAACGAAAATGTGAATTGGGTGGCACATCTTCACAAATAGCCTTTATAATGTATTCTCTGCGTGGAGTAGAAATACTTTTACCTACCACATTTTCTTCTCCAAAATATTTCAAAGCCATGCTTTTGCTCAATACAATTGAGTTGGGCTCATCTAAACATGTGTTTTTATCGCCATAAATTATATTGTAATCAAAAACATCAAAAAATGTTGAATCTGCCCAAACTACTTCTTCCTCATAAAATGCCTTGTCGCCATTTTTAAATAAAGCTCTTCCACCCACATCGTTTATTCGGCAATAGTTTTGAATTTCAGGAAATTCCATTTTTAACAATTGTGCCAAACCCGATTGCGAGGCGCTAAAATTGTCTTGTTTTCCACCAATATTAAACACAGAACTAATTTGATAAATCTGCTTGTGTTTTTTGTGAAAAGTATCGTAAGTAAGTTCGTTTTGTACGTATAAAAAAATGATGAGAGAAACGGTTAAACCAAGACTTAAACCTAAAATGTTTAGAAATGAATAAAACCTGTTTTTTAGTAACACTCTTATTGCAAACAGGAAATAATTTTTAAGCATTATCAATGTTTTTAGCTTGGTTAACTTTCGCTTTTTTCTGATTCAAATTTTTGAAAAATGCCACATCTTCTTGTGTGTTTTCTCTGAGTTTCATCTCTAAAATTTGATTTTCTTTCCTTTTTTTGTTGTTTATTTTCAAGCTTTTGTGCTGGAATTTATTTTGTAAGTAATTGTAAGTAGCCGCAAAACCTTCTTCGCGCACTCTAAAGTTAAGCACATCTAAAGGTTTGTTGGTTTTACGAATCAAAACGGGTTCACCTTCTTTTAAATAATTATGGTATTCAAAATTTTGAATAATGCCATCAATTTCTAATCGTTCATGGCCTAAATAAATCACATTTTCACTTTGATTTTTGGCTTCCAAACTGTTCCATAAAGCCTCATTTACAAATACTTCTTGATCTTTTTGTGCCAACATTTCATTTTTATCTTTTAAGTAAATGATGTTCAAATCCATTAATTCAAAAAATGAATCATCTACCCACATGTCATAAGCATTGGTTTGAACAATGGCGCTTCCAACTTTTGAAGTTATTTTTCTGTTTTCAGGAATTGAAGAATAACTACCTGCTATTACATAAGGATTTCCCAAAATTTTGTCTTTCGAATTGTCGGTATTTTCATTATCCATTACCATAGATAAAATTTTGTCGCCATTAAAATTTTTAGAGTTTGTTTTAAAATAAACCGCAAAAATTCCGGCTGCTGAAATCCCTGTTAAAAGCATTAAAATAGGGATTGATTGAAATAAAGTTTTCATGGTTATTTCGGTTTTAAATGGTATTAACTGAGGCTGTGCTTTTGGTTTCGCTTAAAATACTGCCATCTAATAATCTAATAATTCTATTGCTGTAAGATGCGTCCTGCTGCGAGTGTGTAACCATTATGATGGTTGTTCCAGCTTCGTTCAAATTGGTGAGTAATTCCATTACTTCGGTGCCATGAACTGAATCTAAATTTCCTGTTGGCTCATCGGCTAAAATCAGTTTTGGATTTGAAACAACAGCTCTGGCAATTGCTACACGCTGCTGTTGCCCACCTGAAAGTTGCTGAGGAAAATGTTTTTTACGATGTGAAATGCCCATTTTGTCTAAATAATGGTTCACTTTTTCTTCTCTTTCTTTTTTCGAAATGTGCTGATAAATCAAAGGCAATTCAATGTTTTCGAAAACTGATAATTCATCAATTAAATTAAAACTTTGAAAAACAAAACCAATATTCAATTTTCTTAACTCTGCTTTTTGGCGATCATTTAATTTATTTACTTCCGTATTTTCAAATAAATATTGACCCGAATCGGCAAAATCTAACAAGCCTAAAATGTTTAATAAAGTTGATTTTCCACAGCCTGATGGCCCCATAATGGAAACAAATTCACCAGCAGAAATTTCTAAATCAATGTTGTTTAAAGCAGTTGTTTCAACTTCATCGGTTCTATAAACTTTATTTAAATTTTTAATTTTTATAAGCATATTTTTTAGTTTTTATTTTCAAAAATTAGTTCTTCTGCATCTCCAAAACTTTCGTAGCTGGAGCTAATTATTTTTTCGCCTTCACTAAGGCCGCTTATCACTTCAATATAATCAGGGTTTTGACGCCCCATTTTTACATTTCTTTTGGTTGCTTTTCCATTTTCATTTAACACAAACACCCAATTTCCGCCAGTTTTGTTATAAAAACCACCTGCTTTTACCATCAATGATTTTTTGGGTTGGCTCAATTCTAATTTTATTTGATAAGTCTGTCCATTTCTAACCGTTTCTGGTGTGTTTTGCGAAAATTTTAGTTCTATTTTAAATTGACCATTATTTACTTGCGGAAAAATTTTAAAAATTTCCAATTCATATTGTTTCCCTGAAAAACTGAAAAAGCCTTTTTGTCCATTTTCTACCTTCGAAATGTAATGTTCATCAATATTGGCGCTGATTTTATAACCACTCAAAACATTAATTTGGCCAATATTGCTGCCCTTGTTTTTAGTTTCACCCAACTCAGCCACAAAACGAGTTAATTGGCCATCAATGGGAGCTTTCACTGTCAGGTTCTCTAAGTATTTTGAAATAGCCAAAAGATTTCTTTCCATCAAATCAATAGAGTGATTAATTCTATCTAATTGTGCTTTTCTAAATTCTTCATCTTTTTTGGAGGCATCTTTTAGCACTTTCTGCCTTTTTTTCAAAAAAACATAATTGGTTTTGGTTTCTTTATAATCGTTTGAGGCAATAACTTGTTGGGTAAATAAAATAGAATCGTTTTTAAATTTTCTATCTAAATTTTCAAGCTGCTGTTCTATTTCAAGCAATTGATTGGCATTGTTACGTTCGGTTTGTTCTAAATTAATCCGCATGTTGCGCAATTGATTTATTTGCTCTACAATTTGAGTTTCTCTATTCATAAAGTCGAGCATCAAATTAGTGTTTGACAATCTCAAAAGTGGTTGACCTTTTTTTACAAATTCGCCTTCTTCGGCAAAAATTTCATCAACAGTTCCACCTTCTTGGGCATCAATAAAAATGGTTTTTATTGGTTCAACAGTTCCCGTTACTGGAATGATATCACTAAACGAATCGAAAATTACTTCTGAAGTTGTGAAGCGTTTGTTATCAACTTTTAATGTTTTTTTGTTGGCACCAGTTAATAACAAATAGCCTAAAAAAATCAACAATAAGCCTCCACCAGAGTAAAGACTTATTGTTTTCACAGTCCACTTTTTCTTTTCTATTCGTTTGTCCATTTTTATATTCTTCTTTTTATGAAATTAAAGTAAAGATGATGGGCAATTTAATGTTTTTACCAATGGCATAATCTTCTTTAATTTTCATTTTGGCTAGTTTTTCTTCCACAAATTCAATTAAGTATTGGCTTTCGCCTTCAATTGATTCGATAGAAATTTTACCATCGGTCAACACTTTAAAATTAACCAACACTTGCGATTCTTTAATGCCGTGTTCTCTTAATCTTGGTGTGCCAAGTTGTGTTCTAATTTTTTCGTTGATTTCTGATTGTAGCATTTCTGTTTCTTTTGGAGTGTTGGCTTTGCTGCTTAAAACCAAAAGAAGGCTAAAAATGAAAAGTGAAGTTTTAAAAAATGAAGTTTTCATGGTTATTAATTTTTCATGGTTGAAAATCTTAATACCAAGTTTTTGCCAAAACATCTAAATAATTATAAATCAGTTATTTGATTGACGGATATTAAAGTTAAACCTAGCTTAAATGTTCGATATCGGACGGTCATTTTATGAAAATGGACAAAATCAACATTAATTAAGCTAAAAATTAACACGTTTTTATTTCAATTAAAAGGGTTTTAAAATCTTTCTGTTTTTTAATTGAAGTGTTTCTGAAAAAAAAATGCAATCCAATTTTCCGCCATTAAAAACAAAATTTTTCCTTTCATGTAAATTGTTGATTAAAAATTTGGAGATTCAAATTCCATAATTACTTTTGATATCAAATTGATATCATAATTAAATCAAACGAAAAATGAAAACAGAAAAGTTAATTACAGCAAAAAGTGGATTTTTAGGAATATTTCTGCTAATAGGCATTTTAGGATTGCCTTGGTATTTTTTTAGCATTGAACACAAAGTGGCCTTTTGGATAGTTTACATTTTACTTATCATTTTGGCCTTTATTTTAATGAATGGATTTAGCGTAGTTAATCCCAATCAATCGATAGTATTTACGCTTTTTGGTAAATATGCTGGAACAATAAAAGAAAATGGTTTCTTTTTTACCAATCCTTTTTATTCTAAAAAAATAATTTCGCTTAGAGCTAGAAATTTTGACAGCGAAAGATTAAAAGTGAATGACCTTTTGGGAAATCCAATCTTAATTTCAACCATATTGGTTTGGAAGGTAAAAGACACTTACAAGGCAGCTTTTGATGTTGATAATTATGAAAATTTTGTAAAAGTTCAAATTGATGCAGCAGTAAGAAAACTGGCAGGTTCTTATCCTTACGATAATTTTGAAGACCATGAAAATGACTTGACTTTACGCTCTGGTGTAGCCGAAATCAATGTTTCATTAGAAAAAGAATTGGATGAACGTCTTTCAATGGCAGGAATTGAAGTAATGGAAGCTAGAATTGGTTACTTAGCTTATGCTGAAGAAATTGCGCAAGCCATGTTGAAGCGTCAGCAAGCCACAGCTATTGTTTCAGCGCGATTAAAAATAGTTGAAGGCGCAGTAGGAATGGTAGAAAAAGCTTTGGAAATGCTTTCTGAAAAAAATATTATAGAGTTAGACCATGAACGCAAAGCAGCTATGGTAAGCAATTTGTTAGTAGTGCTTTGCAGCGATAAAGACACCAATCCAGTAATAAATACAGGAACTTTAAATCACTAATCATGCGAAATACTTGTAAAATTTTAGAAAAAGGTCTTTTTGAAAAATTAAGTTCTTTTGAAGAGAGAATAAACTCGATGATATTGGAAGGTTGGAAACCAATTTCGATTAGTAACAGCAACAGAGGAATAGTGGTTCTGTTGATAAAAGAATAAAAAATGGGGGCTAAAAAATCATTTGTTTTAAGAATTGATGAAGATATGCTCAAAGCAGTTGAAAAATGGGCTAGCGATGAGTTTAGAAGCACCAATGGACAATTAGAATGGATGATAAATGATGCCCTCAAAAGAGCCGGTAGAAAAATAAAATCAATTGATAAACAAGATGAAAGTGAAAAAAATCGAGATTGATTTTTTAAATTATAATTTTTTAAAGCAATTATTTTAAATTCGCATCAAAATATTTAATCATGGCACAATTTATTGGATTTTTAATTTTCTGTTTTTTTGCAACTATGGCTTTTTTTACTTTAATAGCATTGCTAAATGTATTAGGTTATTTTGCAACAATTGGCACTGCTGATGCCTTAGGTCAATTAAAGGAAGAAGAAAAAGAAGAAAATGAGCATGCCGGAACTGAAGAGGTAATCATTTATCACAAATAGAACATTCAAAAATTATAGTTGAAAAGGTGGAACACTGCAAAGTTTTCCACCTTTTTTGTTTAGCAATAGTTTCCAAATACAATGAAAAACAAAAAAACATTGGTCGTTTTTTCTGGTGCTGGAATGAGCGCAGAAAGCGGCATTAAAACGTTTAGAGATACCAACGGACTTTGGGAAGAATATAAAATTGAAGATGTGGCTACACCTCAGGCTTTTGCTAAAAATCCCGCTTTGGTTTTAGATTTTTATAATCAAAGAAGAAAACAAGTCATAGCAGCAAAACCCAATAAAGGTCATTTGATTTTGGCAGAATTAGAAGACTATTTTGATGTAAAAATTGTTACCCAAAACATTGACGATTTGCATGAACGCGCTGGAAGCAGCAATGTGCTTCATTTGCATGGCGAAATTATGAAATCGAGAAGCAGTTTAAGTCCAAATAAAATTTTTGACATTGATGGTTCGGAAATAAGATTAGGTGAAAAAGCACCTGATGGTTCTCAACTGCGACCGCACATAGTTTGGTTTGGCGAAGAAGTACCTCAAATGCAAAATGCCATTCAAATAGCTCAACAAGCTGAAATTTTGTTAATCATAGGAACTTCGTTAAATGTTTATCCCGCAGCTAGTTTAATTCAGTTTGTTGATTTTGATTGCCAAGTTTATCTCATAGACCCCAACGCAAACGAGATGAAATTACCAACAAACATTCGTATTATTAACCAAACTGCTGTAAATGGGTTGGAAACTGTAAGAAAAGAGTTGTTGAAATCAATTTAACAAGATGCTTTTTAACAAGAAATTTTAAGCGAAATTTGCAGCCTAATCTTAAGAAAAAATGAAAAAATTATTACTCGCTTCTATTGCCTTTATTAGCATTATTTCTGCTAATGCGCAAGAATCAAACACTTGGGCTGAAGTTAGTGCCGAAAAAAAAGGAAAACTTGAAATTAAATATTTAGAAAATTTCCCATTTTGCTACAAAGACGATAAAGGAAATTTGACAGGTATTGAGATTGATATTATCAAAGCATTTAGAGAATGGCTTTTTGCAGTAAAAGAAGTTGAGGTAGAATTAATTTTTACACCCAGTAAGGAATTTACAAAGGTTTATGAAGGTGTAAAAAATAGCCCTAAACCAACTATTGGCTTAGCTACTGTTACTGTAACCAAAGAAAGAATGGCCGATTTGCAGTTCTCACCTCCATATTTAAAAAACACATCATTATTTATTTCAGCAATTGATGTTCCCACATTGAATGCAATGGATGAAATTCCAAGTAGATTTGGTGAGTTAACCGCAGTTACTGTTAAAGGATCAAAATCAGAACAAGATTTATTAAAATTAAAAGAGAAATATCTTCCCAATTTGAGAGTTTCGTATGTTACAACACCAGCTGAAATTGCCGCAAAAATTGACGATGGTAGTGGAAAATACTTTGGTTATGTTGATTTAATCACCTATTGGGATTATGTAAAGAAAAAAGGTGGTAAAATTAAAATTCACCGTTTAGCCAATGATAGCCGCGAACGTTTTGCATTTATAATGCCAAAAAACAGCGATTGGCAGCCTATTTTGAACGAATATTTTGAAGGTGGTTTTGGTTTAACATCAACCGAAGATTATGTTGAAATTCTTCAAAAACACTTAGGCTTTGAAGTAGTTCGCGCAGTTGAACTTTATTAAACAAAAACAATGTATTTAATTGGAGCCAGCGGTCACGCAAAGGTTATTGTTGATATTTTAAAAAGTAATGGAATTGAAGTAAGCGCTTTCATTGATAAAAATGAGGCGATTACTACTTTTTTCGATAAGCCAGTTTATCGTGAAGATTTTTTAAATCAGCTCCAAAAAAATTGTATCATTTCAATTGGTAATAATTCCATTCGAAAAAGAATTGCTGAACAGTTTAAAAATTTATCATTCATTTCGGCAATTCATAGCTCAGCTATCATTTCAAACTCAGTTCAAATACAAGAGGGAACAGTTGTGATGCATGGCTCAGTAATCCAAGCCGATTCGGTTATTGGCAAACATGTTATTATAAATACAATGGCATCGGTTGATCATGATAATGTGATTGAAGATTATGTGCATATTGCACCCGGTGTAAGGCTTTGCGGAGGAGTGAGTATTGGCGAAGGGAGTATTTTAGGAGTTGGCACTGTTGTGATACCTGGAATAAAAATTGGCAAATGGTGCACCATTGGCGCGGGCTCTGTTATTGTAAAAGACATACCAGACCATTCGAAAGTTTATGGCAATCCGGGAAGAATAATTGTCTGAAGGTTTACATTAATACAAAAAAAAGAGGCTGCACATTTAATTGAACAGCCTCTTTTTTTATAATTTTCTTTTTTTAGAATCTTTCCATTGAATTGAAGTAGAAATTTCCTTCAATAGCAGCATTTTCATCGCTATCAGATCCATGAACAGCATTTGCAGCAATAGATTCAGCATACATAGCTCTAATTGTTCCTGGTTCAGCTTTTTTAGGATCAGTGGCTCCAATTAACTTACGGAATTCTTCAACAGCATTGTCTTTTTCTAAAATAGCTGCTACAATTGGTCCAGAAGACATGTAATCAACTAATTCGCCATAAAAAGGTCTTTCTTTGTGTACTTCATAAAATGCCCCAGCAGTTTCTTTGCTTAAACGCAACATGCGCATTGAAACAATTCTAAAACCAGCTTCATTAATTTTAGCTAAAATAGGCCCAATGTAGTTGTTAGCAACTGCATCTGGCTTTATCATTGTAAAAGTTCTATTAGTTGTCATTAATTAAAATTTGCCGCGAAAATAGAAAATATCTTCGGTGAAATTTCAATTAATAATTAATTTAAAATTTGGGAAAAATGATATTCACTTTAGAGATTCAATTATTCAACTTAATATTAATATTATCCAATCAGTTAAAAAAATATTTCTTGATATTTAGTAAATTGAATTCAAACAAATGCTTATTGACAAATCAAATAAGAGGTTAAATAATTTTATACTTTCACGAAAAAATGGTTTTATGTCTTCAAAGGATAAAGATTGGATTCCTGAATTTAAATGGCACAAAGTTGATTTAAAATCTTATCTTATCATCTATAATGAAGCAAAAGAAAGGATGGAATATGTACTTTCTGAATCTGAATCTATAACCAATAAGTCTATCCAGTTTATCGCTGCTGTAGTTGCAACTGCAAGTTACTTCTTAAAATTATTTATAGATGAAAAGATACCTTTAAAGGAAAATTATTATCTGATATTATTTCTGGTCTTTCCAATATTGCTTTTCCTATATCTCATATTTCCTAAAGATGTTCGTGTTAGTGGATTCCAACCTAAAGAATTTATACCGAAGGATTTAGATTCTGATGAAGATCAAAACTATCAAGAACTTATTTTGTATTTTAATGGTATAGCTAATCTTCAACGAAATATTTCATATATGAATATGAAGAATGAATTTCGATCAAGAATATACTTTGCAGCCATTATTTCTTCTTTAATAATGTTTCTTGCTTATGTATTTTTCTATATCAAGTTACTTCCCACCTCTTGTTGATGTTCCTCCAGTGGTTGTTGTAATTTCTATTACTTCTCTTGGCATAAAATTAATTTGAATTCAAATATACTTATTTTGAACTTAAAGTTATCACTTCAATTGATTCAAAAATTTAATAATTAATTTAAATTTTGAGTTTATAAATCGGTAAATTGGGCTAAATTCGCCAGTAAAATAGTCCTTATGAAGTTATTTAAAGAATCAATTCAAGAGATAAAAACATTATTAGATAAACCCGCCAACATAGTTATCACCACACATGTAAATCCAGATGGCGATGCGATGGGTTCTTCATTAGGATTATATAATTATTTAAAAACTTACGGACACAACATTACTGTAATAGCGCCCAATGATTATCCTGATAATTTAAAATGGTTGCGTGGTTCAAGTAAAGTATTATTGTTTGATACAAACGTTCAAAAAGCTGATGCTGCTTTAGCTGCGGCTGAAATAATATTCTGCTTAGATTTTAACAGCCTTACAAGAATTGATGAATTAGGCAAAAAAATTGGTGCCAGCAAAGCCGTTAAGTTTATGGTAGATCACCATCCTAATCCAGATCAATTTGCTGATTATGTGCTTTCGGAAGTTACTGCCAGTTCAACTTGTGAATTAATTTATGATTTAATTGATATGCTTGGCGATGCTGATAGTATTACCAAAAGTATAGGAGAAGCATTGTTTTGTGGTATAATGACAGATACAGGTTCTTTCCGTTTTACTTCGGCAACTGCCAAAACTTTCGAAATTGCTGCGGCACTTATAAAATCAGGGGTTGATCAAAGCACCATTCATGAAAATGTAATGGAAAATTTTTCAGAAAGTAGATTACGATTATTAGGTTTTGCCATCAATGAAAAATTAAAGGTTATTGAAGAATTATCAACCGTTTTTATTACACTTTCGGCTGAAGAATTAAAAAGATACAATTACAAAGATGGCGATACTGAAGGATTTGTGAATTATGGATTATCTATTGAAGGAATAAAGTTTGCTGTCATTTTTAAAGAATCTGAAGAAAATATTCGTATGTCATTCCGCTCAAAAGGCGATTTTCCAGCCAATGAATTTGCCAAAGCGCATTTTAACGGTGGTGGACATAAAAATGCCGCTGGTGGAAGAACTGAAGGCAGTTTGGATGATGCCATTCTTCATTTTTTGCGCGTGTTACCTAACTATCGTGAGCAGTTGAAAAAAGAAAGAGAAACTGAAAAAAATGAGGCTTAGTTTTTTATTAGCGTTAGTTGTTTTTGTTTTTTCAGCTTCGCAATGCAACCCAGAAGCAGAAAGTGAAAAACGAAAAAAAGAATTCGAGGCGCAAAGTCCTGAAAAACAAAAAGAGATTTTAATTGAAGCCAACAAACGTTTTTCTGAACAAGAAGACTTGCTAATTGAACAATACGTAAGTCGGAGAAAAATAAAATTCAGCAAAACAGGAAGAGGTTTAAGATACTTTATTCATAATCCCAACTCCAATCCCAGGGCTCAATCAGGCGAATATGCCAAAATAGATTATACCGTTAAATTGTTAAATGGTGATACTTGTTACAGCTCAAAAAATAAAAATCCAGAAGTCTTTTTAATAGAAAGAGATAATGTTGAAAGTGGCTTGCACGAAGGCATTCAATTGATGGGAGTGGGTGAAAAAGCCACATTTATTATTCCTTCCCATTTGGCTCATGGTTTATTAGGCGATAGAAATAAAATTCCTCCTCGTGCTACTTTGATTTTTGATATTCACCTAATTGCATTGAAGTAAATTGATAAATAGATTCACCTTAATTTTCAGCCTTTTATTATTGTCATTATTTTCTTGCAAAAAGGATAATTATCCGCATTACGAAAAAGTAAATGATGGGTTGTATTATAAGATTTTACGTTTCGAAAATTCTGATTCTAAACCCAAATTAGGCGATATTTTAACTTTAGAATTTGTTTGGGATTATAAAAAAAGTCCAAAGCTTAATGTGCCTTTAGCTAATAAGTTGAATGGAACCAAGGTGGTTGAGATGAATGGCCTTTCAATATTTAAAATATTTGAAAAATTAAACAAAGGCGATAGCATTCAAATAATAATGAGTGTACAAGAATTTGCCAATAATTTTAACCCAGGAAACAATTTCGATATCACTTTAGTGCCTGATACCATTCAGTTTAATGCAGTTTTGCGCGATTTTGACTCTGCTGAAAACTATGAAAAAAAGAAAATTCATTTTGAAGAATGGTTAAAATCAATCAACGAAACTGAAAAATCGCTTATTGATATATTTTTATCGGAACATGAAGTGGCGCAAATGCCTGATGAGGAAGGAATGTATTTTATTGAAATAGAAGAAGGAAAAGGAAATTTCCCTCAAGTTGGTAACAATGTTTTTGTGCATTATAGAGGTTATTTTTTAGATGGTTATGAATTTGACAATACTTACACTTCTAACCAACCTTTAGATGTTATTTATGGATTAAGTGGTCAAGTGATAAAAGGATTCGAAAAAGCATTGTCCAAAATGAAAGTTGGTGCCAAAGCGCAAATAATTTTACCTTCGCGCCTTGCTTTTGGCGAAAGAGGTTCCACCACTGGCATTGTTCCGCCTAATACACCGGTGGTATATGAATTAGAACTAATTAAAATTAAATAATAAACATGTTAAGAAAAATTGCAATTGCAGCCCTTGTATCGAGCACAATTTGGGCATGTACAGGTGAAAAAAACAATCAAAATCAATCAGAAATGTCAAATTACGATTCAACAGCCACAGGGCTTAAATACAAATTCGAAGTAAAAGGAACAGGTGATAAGCCTAAACCAGGTTCAATTGTTACTGTTCATTACACTGGAAAATTAACCAACGATTCAGTTTTCGATAGTTCAGTTAAAAGAAATCAACCTTTCAAATTTAAATTAGGCCAAGGTCAAGTAATTAAAGGTTGGGATGAGGGTATTGCTTTGCTTGGTAAAGGTGATAAAGCTACTTTAATGATTCCTCCGCATTTAGGTTATGGTGAAAGAGGAGCTGGTGGTGTTATTCCTCCAAATGCCACTTTAATTTTTGAAGTTGAATTAATCGATTTTCAAGAACCACTTCCTCCTGCAGAACCTTTTGTAGTAGAAGGTTTAACGAAGAAAAAAATAGCCTCAGGTTTAGAATATTATATTGTTAAAGAAAATCTGAATGGCGCAAAACCTGAATTGGGTAAACCAGTTACAGTGCATTACACAGGTTATTTAGAAAACGGTACTAAGTTCGATTCATCAGTCGATAGAGGCGAACCGTTTACATTTTCCATAGGCGTTGGACAAGTTATTCCAGGTTGGGATGTAGGTATTTCGATTTTAAAAACAGGTGAAAAAGCAAGATTGATAATTCCTTCTAAATTAGGTTATGGCGAAGCAGGTGCTGGTGGCGTAATTCCTCCAAATGCTACTTTAATTTTTGATGTAGAATTAATAAAAGTGAACTAATTTTCACTACCAAAATAAAAGCCCGAAAGAAAAATTTTTCGGGCTTTTTTATGCTATAACGAAAACCCCATTAAATCAATCATTCTTTTAAAAGAGGGTTGAAAATCAGCTTTTAGTTCAATTATTTGATTGGAAATAGGATGTTTAAAGAGCAAAAAAGAAGCATGCAATAACATATCGTTATGTTGAAATTTCTCTAAAAATATTTTGTTTTGTTTGTTGCAGCCATGCGGCCTATCGCCAATTATGGGATGAAAAATATGGGCAAAATGTTTTCTTAATTGATGAAATCTTCCTGTTTCCGGATTGGCTTCTACCATAGAATAACGCGAGGTTAAATTTTTACCAGATGGAAAATTCAATTCAACTTTCGAAATGGTTTTGTAATGTGTAATGGCGCTTTGTGTTGTGCCACTTTCTCGGGTTAAATCGTAATTAATGGTATCAAAATCAGCTGTGAAACCCCGAACAATAGCTTGATACTTTTTTTCAACTCTTTTAAAATAAAATTCATTTTGCAAAGCCACATTCAATTCTTTGCTTAAACCAAACAATAAAATACCAGCTGTTTTTCTATCTAATCGATGCGCTGGAAAAACCCATTGTCCTATTTGATCTCTTAAAACTTGCACTGCAAATTGGCTTGTATCGCTGGCTATTGGCGAACGATGAACCAATAAATTATGGGGTTTGTTGATTGCAATTAAATGCTCATCGCGGTATAAAATTTCTAGTTCCACAATTTAAGGCTGCACTAAATGGATACCATCTTTTTCAATTTTGATTAAACGCTTTTTAAATAAAATTCCAATGGCTTTTTTAAACGATTTTTTGCTCATTTGAAATTCATATTTAATATCGTCTGGGTCGCTTTCGTCATTAAATTCAGCAAAACCATTGTGTTTTTTAAGGTAATCTAAAATAACTTGTTCGCTACCTTCAATTTTAGCAAAACCAATTGGTTCAAGCAAAATATCTAGTTTACCATCTTCGCGTATAAACTTCACAAAACCTTTGGTTTTATCGCCTTTTCGGGTAAACTTAAAAATCTCGTTTTCAAAAACAAGTCCTTTGTATTGGTTGTTTACAATTACTGATTGCCCCAAATCACTTCTATCGCCAATTAGCAATTCAACTTCTTGTCCAATTTTTATATCGGTAGGGTTTGGATTAATAAACTTATGAATTTTGGCCGATGCGGCTAATCGACCGCTTCTTTCATCGAAATATAAATAAACAATGTGGCGCTGACTGGCAGACATTTTGCTGCGTTGTTCAGCATAAGGCAAAAACAAATCTTTTGGAATTCCCCAATCTAAAAATGCTCCGAAATCATTGACCGATTTAACACGCAAACAACCAAATTCATTCAATTGAATAAAAGGTTCACGCGTGGTGGCAATAAAATCGTGATCGGCATCGCTGTAAACAAAAACTGAAATTTCATCATCAATTTTGATATCAGCAGGAGCTTCCATTTTGGGTAAAAAAACGGCTACATTTTCGTCATCATTCAAAATAAATCCTAAATGATCTTGACTTATAACTTTTAATTTATTGAATTTACCAAGTGTAATCATGCTGCAAAGTAAAATATTTAAAGCTAATTAGATTATATAATTGTTTATTGCTTCTGATAGGATTAAATTCGCTGCGATTTTTTAAAAAAATATTGAAATGAAAAAAGCAGAAATACATACTGACAAAGGTGTAATGAAGGTCGAATTTTATCATACTGATGCGCCCAATACAGTAGCTAACTTTATTAAATTGAGTGAAAGTGGTTATTATGATGGATTAAAATTTCACCGCGTTATTCCTGATTTTGTAATTCAAGGTGGTTGTCCAAACGGAACTGGAACTGGTGGACCGGGCTACAAAATTGATTGTGAATTAACAGGTGGAAATCAGTTTCACGACCGCGGTGTTTTGAGCATGGCGCATGCTGGAAGAAACACAGGAGGTTCACAGTTTTTCATTTGCCACAGCAGAAAAAATACCGCCCATTTAGACAGAAATCATACTTGTTTTGGTAAAGTAGTAGAAGGTTTAGAAGTGATTGATGCCATTAGACAAGGTGATAAAATCAACAAAATTGCCATAGTTGAATAATTTTTTGAAAGCCAATTTTATGTTTCAAGAATGTAAAATTGGCTTTTTTATTTTCTAATGTTTAGTCGAAATAAGCAATAAACAAAAACCATGGCCAATCCGAAAAAAAAGGTATTGCACATTATCAAATCTTTAGGTAGAGGTGGAGCTGAAATGCTTTTACCAGAAACTTTAAAATTGCATAATAAAGAAAAATTTGAGTTTCATTATATCTATTTTTTGCCTTGGAAAAACCAAATGGTTTCGGCTATTCAAGAAGCAGGAGGGAAGGTTAACTGTTTTAATGCGACTAACAACATAAAAATAATTTTAAAGTTCGGGCAGATTATTCGTTACTGCAAAAAACATGAAATTAATTTAATTCATTGTCATTTGCCTTGGGCAGGATTTGTAGGACGTTTGGTTCACTTTTTATCCAAAATTCCTTTGGTTTATACCGAGCATAACAAACAAGAACGCTATAACAAAATCACCTTTTTGATTAATAAATTCAGTTTTAATTTTCAAAATTTGGTTATTGCTGTTTCTGATGACACGAAAGAATCAATCGAAAAAAATATTCATCCTAAAATTGAAGTAAAAACTATTTTGAATGGTGTAAATACCAACGATTTTCAAAAAAATGAAATATCAGGAATACAACTTAGAAAAAAATTAGGAATTGCTGACGATGAAATTTTGATAGGCACCATTGCCGTTTTTCGATTTCAAAAAAGAATTGAAGAATGGTTAGAAGTAATTAAAATGGCCCATGATAAAAATCCGAAAGTAAGAGGTATTGTTATAGGTGACGGACTTTTGAAGCCCGAAATTCATAAAAAATGGATGGATTTAGGTTTGCAAAACATTGTAATTATGGCCGGACTTCAAACCGAGGTAAAACCTTATTTATCGGCTATGGATATTTACATGATGACTTCCTCATTTGAAGGTTTACCAATTGCCTTGCTTGAAGCCATGAGTATGACTTGCCCAATTGTTACAACCGATGCAGGAGGAATAAAAGAAATGATAGTTGATGGAGAAAATGGATTAATGGTTTCGGTTGAAAATTGGAAACAATTAGCTGAAAAGATTGAAATTTTAAATCAAAATTCAAACCTTAAAATAAATTTATCAGAAGCTGCTAGAAAAACAGTTTTAGAAAAATTCAGCATGAACCGAATGGTTAAAGACCTAGAATTGGTTTATCAAAAATTGAAATAGACATTAGATACTAGATAAAAGTATTGAGATTTTTATTTTAGATAATTGGATGATTGTCTTAATTGTACAATGAAAATTGTACCAAGTACCATGAAGGTGAGAGCTGAAAAGTTGAAAGTTTAGAAACGTTTGTAGGTTGAGCGAAGTCGAAACCGAAGTTAAATTGAGATTTTTATTTTAGATAAATGGATGATTGTCTTAATTGTACAATGAAAATTGTACCATGTACCAAGAAGGTGAGAGCTGAAAAGTTAGAAACGTTTGTAGGTTGAGCGTAGTCGAAACCGAAGTTAAATTAAGATTTTTATTTTCGATAAATGTATGATTGTTTTTTTGGTTGAAAAGTTAGAAAGTTGAAAGGTTTGGAAAGAACAAAAATCATCAAGCTTTAAAAATTTTCCATCTGTAATTTTCCATCTGCCATCCTAACATGCAAAAATTAAATTTGTACAGTTATATAAGGATAAATATTGGTTTCTCTTTTTAACTTTCCGCGTTTATTGTAAAACCTCCAGAAACATTCTTCACCTTTTTTGTCGTAAAAAGCATCGTAAACTGGTTTACCTCTTTTGTTTAATACAGTTCGACTAATGAGCTTTCCATTAGTATCATACATTAATGTTCCATAAGTTACCCAACGACTTAGGAAATTATGTCTATTTTGTTTTTTCTTGCTAACCCAAATTCCTACTTTATTGTTCTTTAGCATTAAACCTGAAGTTTGGGTAGCAGTGGGGTCATTCATGTAATCAAAATAAATGGCTTCGCCCGAAATAGTATCGTTGATATAGTTCAAAATAGAGGTAATTCTTCCTCTGTGGTCTCTGAAAATCCATTTTCCATTTTTTATACCATTGGTATAATCTTGTCCAATTTCATAAGGGTTTTTGTTTAAATCGTATTTTACCCAATTATATTTTACTTTGTTGATGATGGTATCTTTTTTCGATTGACCAAAAACAGGGCAAAGCAGCAGAAAAAATAAAGAAGTTAGAATGCTTTTTGAGGTATTCATAATTTTGAAAAATTTATCATTTAATAAAATAAAGTATTTAAAGAAATGGAATAATCCATTTGGCGCTTGCAATGTTTTCTAGTTGTTCTTTGGTAATTTTTAGCTGAAATGATCTTGCTTCACCTTCAAAAAAATAGAGCTTTATGCCATCTTTTTCAAAGCTAAATTTATTGGCACCTTCCATTAGGCTATTAGGCTCAGTGCAATCTATTTTTAAATGAGGATTATTTTGAATTGCTTCAATTATGGCCTCTTGATACTTTTTGTTTTTAGTGTTAAATAATTCTTCAAAATTTACCTTTTTCCATTCGTTTTCTACTCGTATCCAATTGCTAAGCTCATAGTAATCTAAACTTCGATTATTTGGAGCGTGAAATTTCCCAAAATCTAAGTATTCATCGTTTCTCCGAGGTTGATAAATCAATAAACTTAGTTTATTATAACTTGAATGTTCAATCGAAAATTGATACATATTTTGGTTTTCGAAAACTTTTGTACCATTAATAACTGCTTGGCCTCCTTGTTGAATGTTTTTTAAATAAAATGGATATAAATAATCATAAATAATGTCATCAGCATTATTAAAATATCTTTCATTTCCATTTGTTAATTTTAAACTAAAGTTTTGATTTGCATTTTGAGGATTCATCCAAAATTCTGTGATAAGCTCTTTTTCTGTTTTTTTTATGGGCTTTTTTTCTTCATCGAAAAAATATTTTTTTCCACCTTTCTCTAAACAATAGTAAAATTGTTTTTTATTAACCAATTGTACCATAGGTTTATAACTATCATATATAGTATCAATTTGGTTGGGATTAAAAATGTCTAATACAGCTAGTTTATTGGTAAATGTGGTAGCTACGTATAGGCTTTTAGATATCAAAAACATATCCTTAAAAATGGGTTTAAAAATCCAATGGCAATTAATATCAATCAAACCTTTTTTTGAATCGCTTTGTACAATCATGGTATCCCATTGATAGGAAATAGCGTCAAATTCGATATTAACTTTCATTTTACCGAGTGTATCGTAAAGCAGCCATTTGCCATTGGGATTATTAACCCAAATGCGATTATTAGCGCTAAGTTGCTGAAATATTTGAGTAAATTCTTTATTAAATAATCGAGCCTTGGTAGGATGCCATAAATTAACACCCTTAGTGGTTTGAACAATTGGAAATTGACCATTTCCTAGTTGGATGGAATTTACTTTTTCAATTTCATTGTTTTTTTTGTTTATTATAAATGAAGATTGATATCCTCTTATAAAAGTATAATTGCCATAATTTTCTGGAAGATCATATCCATAAATGGTAATGTTTTGATGCTTGTTTTGAAACAAAAATTGAATGGGGTAAATTTTTTGATTTTGTTGGTAGAAATAAATATCATCCATTTTTTGAATGAAATTGAGCGGAATTTTTTTAATATTATTTTGCTCTTTTAAACTAACTGATTCAATAATTGGTATAGCAGGCTGAGTAGCTTTTTTTTCCATGATAAGCGCATCTAAATTATTATCAATTAGAATGCTAGTGTAGATACTTGGAAGCACAACTGCGCCTTTATCGTCTAATATTCCAAATTTTAATTCATTGTTTATTTTTTCTCCAAAAATGAAATAAACTTTGAATTTATTTTGTTCGTAATAATTAGTTTTGGGCAACAGAGTACCTTTTATAAAAATGGTATCAGCTTCAAATAAAAATTTACCCTCACCACTCAGTAAATGATATTTGTTGTTTTCAGCATGTATGGCTAAATAACGAGCTTTGCTGTAAAGTAGATAATCAGAATTTAGGGGGGTAATTTGGCTGTATTCAGGTTTAATTATTAATTGCCAATCGCCATTAATCATACCTTTTTTCCCATTTTCAATAATGGCAAATTGATGTGTTCCATGAATACATGGGATAGGGTTTTGGTAATCATAATTTCTATAATCGACAAAATAAGATGTTTCAACCGCTTTTTTTCCCTCAGCATTGAACAAAGAATATCTTCCATTTTTGGTCAAAATATAGTTTTCACCACACACTAGTCCATAGTCGTAAGATTCATTGGTTATTACCTCACCTAAATTGTTAATTAATCTCACATTTCCTGAAACAGTGCTTATTCCAATAGTATTGGTTCCAATAAGTGAAACAGGTTTCTTGTAAAAAGTATTAAGAATAATACCTTCTAAAAAAGGAAACTTAGGTTTACCTGATGAATCAGCAATACTACTTTCAAAATATGAACTGCCATTTTTATTGTAAATTGTTTTTACCAAAAGAAAATGGTTGTATTGCATTTTAGAGATTTGACTAAAATTTTGTGGAAGAAACCAATTGGCATTGGTATCTAAAATGCCTACTTTTTTTTCGGTATATAAATCATGTTGAAAGCTAGTACTAACCAAAAATCTTCCTGGCGAAAAAACACTAATTTGATCGTTTTGAATAGTAAGAATTTTTTTGCCATTTGATCGAATAATTCCCCATTTTTCACCTTGTTGACAGGCGTAAAAATCTTTTTCTAGTAATAATAATTGCTGGAATTGTGGAGTAACAACCCATTCGTTTTTTTCATTTTTAAATCCGTAACCACAAGCAATTGGATCGTGCACAACTCGCACTTGGGCGTATGCTGAGAATAGGTTGAAAGAAAAACATAATGCAAGCAATATATTTATTTTCAGCATTTTATACGTTAATGTATTTTTTTTCATTCACTAGGCTTTTAATGAATTGCGCTATCCTTTTGTTGGAAATAAATCGAAGCAAATTTGATACCAATAAAATTAGATGCAAGATTTAAAAAATTCCATAAGCCTATCCAAATTTATTATTGAATTATTAGTGAAAGTCAATTTAACTTAGCTACTAATTCAATTTTCCTTGTATTCGTTAATACATTTATTTGGAACTATTTAATAAGATGTTGGTAAAAAGATGAGGAATTTTCAATACTCTAAACCTAAAAATTTTAAAAACTAAAAGTTAATCCAGCCAATAAGTTAAATCTTTGGGTAGGATATTGGTAATAGCGCTGAAACTGAACAAAACCCACATTGTTTAAATCAAGGAAGAAAGAAATTTTGTTGTTGTAGCGATATTCAACTCCTAAATTTACATCTACAGTTCCGTTTAATTTTATGAATTCGTTGTTGGTAAGATCTTTAACATCTGAAAAACGAGAACCGATGTAAAACAAATCAGCTTTGGCAATTATTTTATTTTTCAGGTTATAATTGGCTGTTAATCCTGCTTCAAATTCTGGTAAATAAAATGCCTTGGCTCTAAATTCTGGTTTGTATTTATTGAACTTTCCTTTAGCTAAAATTCTTAGTTTTTCATCTTTCTGATAACTTATTTCACCATAAATACTTGAAACATCAGCATATTCGAAAGTAGGAGTGAAGCTAATGTTTTGATAAATTTTGTTTTCACTAGGAATGTATAAACTATTGGCGCTAAACATCATAAAATTATCTACTTGAGAGTAAGAATAAGTTGCATTAAAAGCAATTTTTGAGGTTGCATTTCCCTTTATACCTCCATAAAAATCAAATTTATTGTTTACAAACGGAGTGGAGTATTGACTTCCAAGAAATGGATTTCTTTCAGCCATTTCCCTAAAAGTGTTTTGTTTAATGCCACCTGAAATGCCAGCAAATGGAACAATCACCTTTTCTACAATTTGAAACTCTGCATGTAAATTTGGATAGATATAAACATCAGATACTGAACCAATAACAGATGCAAAAGAGACATTGGCTCCTACCATTCCTTTAAATCTACCATCATCGTATTTAATGTGCGGTTTAAAACTGTTAACAGCACTTTCTTCTAGCAATTTTGTTTCTTTTGGAACAATATTTATCAATGCATTTGGATTACTTTGATTGTAGCTTAAAGAATAATCAGCTCCAACTTTTAATTTTTTAAAATATTTAAAACCATAAACATTCAAATCGACATGGTTTTCACTATTGCCAAATCTATTTTTAAAGTTGTAATAGTTAGCATCGGCTGAAATATTAATCTCATTGCTATCGACATACATTTTTTTGAAGTAAACACTTCCTTCTAAAGTTGAATATTGTTGATTGGATGGGTTTTGAATATTCGGTTTTATCAATTCGTATTGAATTAAATCCGTAAATCCATAATAATTATTTTGTTGAATATTGTAATTAAACTTGGCTCCTAAATCGTATTTTTTTAGAAAATAGGTTCCATAAAGGTTTAAGCGATTGTGTAAATAATTACTTTCAGTTTGGTCTAAAACCTTTGATGAGGTTGAGAAAAACTGATTGCTTAAACCAATATTGTAAGATTTATTTCTAACTGAATTAATATAAACTTCCGCCAAAGGTGAGGCATTGGTGCCAAAACCTGCTTTTACATAAAAAGGATACAACTTGGTTAAAGGTTCTTTTTTAATGCTTGCGGGTGGAATAGAATCTGTTTGAAAAGTAGATTCAACCGTTTTATTTAAAAAGTTGTAATTCATTTCGGCTTTTGGCACTTCAATCGATTCTGTTTGTGGATTGGAAGCAATTCGTTCAGCTTCTTTTACAATAGGATTGTATTCACCACTAATTTCAATTTCTTCTTTGTTTAAGTTATCGCGTGTTTGAGCTATCAATTGTGTTGAAAATTGACAAGCCATTAGCAGTAAAAGGGTATTAAATATTTTTTTCATGATTTGCATGCTCAAAATCTTTTATAACTGTATTTCAATTGGTTCTTGTGGCAATTCTTCTTGCACGTCCTCTTGCAGCACTCTTTCAATTGCATTTATTTTATCCAATTTGTCTTGCGCTACTTTTTTCAAATCTTCGCCTTCGTAATTGTCAATTATACTTTGTAAGGTGGCCTTAGCTTGAAAAACATCACCTTGTTGCTGGTAATTATCAGCTAATAGAATAAATCCTTTGGCAACCCAATAATCATATTCACCATAATTTTCACCTAAAGCAAAAATTTCATCTTCACACTTTTTAAACTCACCTTTAGAATAGTAGTAGTTCGATAATAAATAAGCCGCTTCCGCACCAATTTCTAATCCCATTAACTTTGATAAATCAATTAACAAGGGTTCCACTTCAGGATTTCCAGTTTGGGCTTGAAAACGCGCTACTGTTATGCCAGCTTCACTTTTAATGTTGTTTTGTAAACCATCGCTTGACAACAATTTTTGCGCATAATTGTAAGCAGCTTCTGTATCACCTTTTTTATTTCTGAATCGCATTAAATTAATTCTGGCGTTCATAATGTGAATTGGATTTACATCCATTCCTTCAATTTTCACAAAATATTCTTCTGCTTTTTCAAAGTTTTCTTGGGTCATGCTAATTTCTGCACAGCGAGTAATGGCTCTTTCCGTATTTGGATTTAAGGGTTGTTCTACAATCCAATTGTATAATTCAAGTGCTTCGTTTAGTTTACCTGATTTGAAACTACATTCAGCAGCATAATATTTAGCTGTGGCGGTAAAAAATCCATTTGGATAACCATCCATGTAACTATTTAATTGTTTGATGGCTTTTTCACAATCGCCTTCGAAATAAGCATTTTGAGCTGCCTCAAACGAAGTAGAATCTAATGAACTTAATGAAACATCAGCAAAATCAATTCCTTTGATGTAAGCTGCATATTCATTGATGTTTCCATTGGTTTTATAAATATTTTCAATGCCTTTTAAAGCTGAAAATGAGGCTTCTGTTTTAGGATATTTATCTACAATAGATTTAAAAACCACCAAAGCTTCATTTTCTTTACCAGCATTCACCAACTCGCTTCCTTCAAACACCATAGCTTTTTGCACAATAGGCGAATTGGGATGTTCCTTAATAAGTTTACGGAACCAAACAATGGCTTTTTCGCTTTCAGATTGCGATTGATAAGTTTTTCCAATTTCTAATTTAGCATCATCAGCAAAATAAGAATCGGGCATGTTGGTAATTAAACTTTCTAAAACTTTAATTTTTTCATTCGGTTTGTTGAGTAATCCTAACGCCACACCATTTTGATAATAAGCGTAATCTGAATTATAAGAATTTAAAGCAGAAGCTCTGGCATAAAAATCAGATGAATTATTAAAGTCTTTGCTAATAAAATAACAATCGGCAGTTCTAACCAAAGCATCTACCAATCGGTTTTCATCTTCTTTTCCTTTAGGTTTTAGGTCAATAAACTTTCTAAACCAAGTGATAGCAGCCGGATATTCTTGCAATTTAAAAAAGCAATAACCGATATTATAATTGGCTGTTTCGAAATAATTTAACTGAGCTGCACCTGGCTGAAAAATGAAATCTTTGTATAAATCAGCCGATTCTTTGTAATCGCCTAAACGATAAAAACATTCAGCTAACCAATAAGAAGAACGCGCACTTAAACCTTTATTTACATCGGTTTTCATGCTATTGCCCAAATAAAAAGATGCATTTTTGAAATTTCCTTTATTAAACAATTCAACACCATAATTATAATTGGCTTGCTGATAAGCTTCTTTAAATTTCAGGTTTGGATTTTTAATTTCTTCAATGGCTTTTATAGCACCTAAATAATTTTTAGTGGTTAAAAACACATTCAGCAAATACGATTGTACTTCTTGGCTTTTGTTCATCTCAGGATAAGCTCTTAAATACTCTCTAAAAGCTGCAATGGCTTCATCATAAGGCGAGTTGGAAAGTTCGTAACACAATTTGGCATAATTGAACAAAGCATCTTCGGCAATCACTTTGTCTTTATCAATTTTGTTAGCCATTTTAAAAGCATTTCTGGCAAAAGTTTTATCGCCTGCATTTAAATAAGTAACGGCCATGTTGTAATAAGCGGTTTGACTTAAACTATCGCTTCCTGTGGCGGCTGATTTATAGTTTTCAACTGCTTTTTGATCTTGTTTGGCTTGCTGATAACAGTAACCCAATTGAAAATAATCTTCTCTTTCAAATTTTCCACCTTTTTCTTTATACTTTTCAAAAAATGGTAAAGCTTCAGCGTAGTTTTTATTTTTGAAATATGATTCAGCAATAATTCGGTTTATTTCTAAACTTCTTTTGGTGTTGGATGAGTCTAATAAACTTGGCCCGCGCTCAATTACTTCATCATAATTGCCTTTTAAATAATTGATTTGGAGAATATAATATGGAACAATAGCGCCAAAAGTTTCATCTTTCACCAATTTATTAAATCCGGTGAGGGCTGTATTGTAATTTTTTTCGTTGTATTCAATGTGCGACAAATAGTAAGTGGCGGCTGAGTTGTAGCGCGATTCCACATCTTTTATTTCTCTGAAATTTTGTTTGGCTTGTTTTTCGTCTTTTAAGTAAAAATGACTGTAACCTAATTTGAAATAATATTCGGTAAGTTCTTCTTTATTAAGTTTGTAGGTATCTACTTTTTTATACCAAGGCAAGGCATTTTTGTATTTTTTATTTTGAAAATAATACCTGCCCAATTCGAAATAAGCTTTTTCGGTTTTTTCACTGTAAGGATATTGATTGATGAACGCAATCATTTCAGCGTCAGCATTTTGGTTGAATAATTCTAAACCACAAAGTGCTGCATAAAAGGTGGCATTTACTTTTAAGTCGCTCGCTACTTCTTTATTGCTCTTAACAATTTGGCGAAAAAAAAACTGCGCTGCACCTGGCTTTTTCTTTTGGTACAACTCAATTCCTTTTTTGTAGGCTTGGTCGGGTTCGTTGATGATGATATTTTCCTGTCCAATGGCGGCACCGGCAAAAATCAAAAGCATTGCCAAGATAAAGAGTACTGCAAAAATTCTGTACTTGTTCATTAATCCGAATACTATTTCTGGTTTTAACAAAATTACTTAGGCTTTACAAGGCATAACCGTCAAGTGGTTATAATTATTAACTTTCAATTGTTTAAAAGGCTGTTATTAACGGCTTTAATTCCCTCAATAATATGTACTTAAATAAAATTTAAGATTTTACCAAAAAGCTATACAAACCTTACATTTGAAATATCAGTTTATTTGTAACTTATTGATTTTAAATAAATAAAGACTAAATTTTTAATAGATTTTTGTTTTTGGATTGTTAATATCAGATCAATAGCATAAGTTTCTGTTCTTGGGTGTAAAAAACATTCGTGCATTCGTGGCTTTATTTTAAATGTAGATTGTATTAATGTACTAAGTACCATGTATTGACCTTGCGTAACAAGAATAATAATTCTATTCGTGCATTTGTGGCTTTGTTTTAAATGTAGATTGTATTTTGATGTACTATGTACAAAGTATTAGCATCAAGAGCAGAGAATAATAATTCTATTCGCGCATTCGTGGCTATATTTTAAATGTAGATTGTATTGATATAATATGTACCATGTATTGGCCTTGCGTAACAAGAATAATAATTCTATTCGTGCATTTGTGGCTATATTTTAAATGTAGATTGTATTGATGTACTATGTACCATGTATTGACCTTGCGTTCCAAGAATAATAATTCTATTCGTGCATTCGTGGCTATATTTTAAATGTAGATTGTATTGATATAATATGTACCATGTATTGGCCTTGCGTAACAAGAATAATAATTCTATTCGCGCATTTGTGGCTTTGTTTTAGCGTCCATTTCGGCTTCCCTCAATGTCCGCTATGGCTTTTCTAAATTCTTAAAAACCTAATTTCATCTTTAAATCTTCATTAATTCAAAACTCTTAGTTAATAACTAAATAAAAGCTAGGAAATTGAAAAAAAGCAATTGATTAGTTTTAGCACAAATTTTATTTATGTCTGAAACCATTTTATCGCTCAACAATGTTCAAATTTTGCAAAACAAAGATGTAGTGCTGAAAGATGTGAATGTTGAATTAAAAAAAGGTGATTTTGCTTATTTGATTGGAAGAACTGGAAGTGGAAAATCGAGTTTACTCAAAACTTTGTATGCCGATTTGAAATTAAAACAAGGTGAAGGAGAAGTGGTTGGATTTAATTTAAGAAAACTAAAAAGCAGCGAAATTCCTTTTTTAAGACGTAAAATAGGCATCGTATTTCAAGATTTTCAGTTGTTGATGGACAGAACAGTGCATGAAAATTTACTGTTTGTGTTAAAAGCTACAGGCTGGAAAAACAAAAAAGAAATTGAAGAAAGAATTGCCACGGCTTTAGAAAGAGTGGGTTTGCAACATAAAGAACATACCATGCCGCATCGTTTGTCGGGCGGTGAACAACAAAGGGTTTCTATAGCTAGGGCTTTGCTCAACGACCCAGATTTGATTTTGGCCGATGAGCCAACCGGAAATTTAGATCCTGATACTTCAGAAGAAATTATTAAACTTTTGATTGCTATTTCGCAAAACGACAAAGCGGTTTTAGTAGCTACGCATGATTTGCCATTGATGTTGGCTTTTCCTGCCAGGACCATTCGTTGCGAAAACGGAGAAGTTTTTGATTCGAGCAAAGAATCAATGAATAGCTAATTTTTCGGATTAAGCTTTAAAAACCAGTTCAATAAACTTTTGTGTATTCAGCACATTGTCGAATTGTTGCAGCGCAGTTTTTCTATTTTCAATATCTGTTTGCGAAAAATCTTGCAACATTAATTTTTCAATTTCTTGAATGGCATTTTCAGGCGAATGTGCAATATGACAAACCGATTGAAGTGGTGTGCCTTCGGTCATTAAACTGTTTACCAAACAAAAACGACCTTTAAAAAGCGTATTTAAAAGTTTAAGCTTTAAACCCGTATTTTGAAAAGTCCACAAAATATTGACCTGTGCATTTTCAATTAAATTGCTCATTTCCTTTTCGTTGCAGTTGCTAATTAGCGAAGCTGAATGGTTTTTCGAAATTTTTTGAACCAAACTTTTGCTCGGATTTAAACCAGCAATAACAATTGGAATTTTTAAATTCTTGAATACTTTATTCAGTAAATATTCAACTGCAAATTCGTTTTCAGAAACACTCAAATTGCCATGATACAAAATGTAATCGCCTTTGCCTATTTGGCAATTTAGAATATCATTTTCATGAAAACTAGGTAAATATTCAACTTGAACATTTTGAAATTTTGCTTTGAAATAACGTGTTTCCGATTCAGAAACGATTAGCATTAAATTGGCTGAGTTTAATTTTTTTTCGAACCATTCCAATTTTATGCTTTCTACATAAAAATAGGCCTTTTTAAAAATTGATTTTTCGGCCTTCATCAATTCGCGGTAATAAATATGTTCAATGTTACTTTCACGGTAAATTTTAAACCTGTTTTTAAGTTTTGGATGGTTTAAAAAATAACATGAATGCAAACCTTCAAATAAAATAGGGAAATTGTCTTTAAGTAAATTATTGAGCAATTCGTCAGACTTTCGGCTTAAAACAATGTATGGTAAAAAACTTAAATTGGCCGATAAACCAGTGTTTCGTTTGTAATAAAAAACTTTTTGACAGTATTTATTAAGTTCAATATTTTGCGGTCTATCATATTCAAAAGCATGAAGAATAATATTTATTCCTGCTTCATTTAACTTTCTGATTTTATGAAAAACATCAATAACGCCACCATAATTGGCTGGAAAAGGAATGGTGAAAGAAATGATATGTAATGTTTTTTCAGTAAGCATTTCTAATTATCTCAACTAATTTTTCGCGTTCGTTGGCCCAGTTGTATTCTTCAGCGGCTTTTTTCAAATTGTTTTTCCAAGTTTTAACCTGTCCATTGGCATGAATCATTTTATTTAATTGTTCAGCAATGTGTTTTGGCTCATGGTTTTCAATTTTTAAACCGATGTCAAATTGCGCATAAATTTTATCAATTTCAACCAAGTTAGAAGCCAAAACCGGAACACCAATTTGAATGTAATCGAAAATTTTGTTTGGTAAACTGTATTGATAATTAGGATTGGTAGCTTTATCAATAGAAATACCAATGTCGGCATTAGATGTAAAATGAACCAATTGGCTAAAAGGCATTTTATCGAGAATAAAAACTTTTTCTTCTAGCTTTAAAGTTTTACGCATTTGTTTCAATTTTTCGAAAACATCGCCACTGCCAATTATGAACAAAACTGCATCATCAATAAATTGAAAAGATTCTATTAATTCCTCAGCTCCGCGATTAATGTTAATGCCTGCGCCTTGCAAAATCACCATTTTTTTGTTCTCAGGAATACCAATCATTTTGCGTGGTTTCGGATTTCTGATAAACAAATAATATTTATCTAAAGCTGGAATGTTTCTAATTACTTTAAAATCAACATTATATTGCTTTTTGTAAATTTCAGCAATGGAGCTATTAACCGTAATGGCCGTTTTTATTTTAGGCACAAAATATTTCTCAATGCTCAACCAAATTTTCTGAATTTTTGGTCGGGAAATTAATTCAGGTGTGTAACAAAAATACTCGTGACTATCGTAAATAATTTTTTTACGTTTAATTTTTGCGGCTAAAAAACAAGCTGGAAGTGTATCTAAATCGTTAGAAACAATTAAATCGAACTTGCTAAAAAGCAAAAGAAAAAACAATCGAATGTTGTATTCAGCATAAAAAAATGCCTTTTTATTGAAGAGTAAAACAAAACGATAAGTTTCGTAGGGCAAATCTTTGGTTGATAGACTGTTAAACAATCTTCGGCCAATAATTTTGGGTTTATAACCACATTCATTTAAGGCCGAGCAGGTTTTTAAAATCCTTCTGTCAGTTACTATATCATTCGTTACTGCTACTATGGCTTTCATTAAAGGTTATTAACTTTGAGCTGCGAATATAAAAAATAGTACTCCCTAAAAGGCTTAAAGCTTATTAATACTTTTACACTTATTCATTAATTATGATTCAAGAAAATTTTAATCTTAAAGCTTTTAACACTTTTGGCATAAACGCTCAAACCAAATATTTCGCACAATTCAACCATATAAATCAATTAGAAGAAATTGTTTCGAGTGAAATTGGCCAAAAAAACGAGTTGTTAATTTTAGGTGGCGGCAGCAATTTGTTGTTTACTCAAAATTTTAATGGTTTGGTTTTAAAAAATGATTTAAAAGGAATTGAAGTAATTGATGAAAATGAGGCATCTATTTGGGTGAAATGTGCTGCGGGCGAAAATTGGCATCAGTTTGTCCTTTTTTGTATCCAAAACAATTATGCAGGTTTAGAAAATTTATCGCTTATTCCTGGCAATGTGGGCGCTTCGCCTATGCAAAACATTGGTGCTTATGGTGTTGAGGTAAAAGATTTAATAACCAAAGTTTCGGCATGGCACATTCGCGATAAAAAAATGGTTCATTTTAATGCAACTGCTTGTGAATTTGGCTACCGCGAAAGTGTTTTTAAACGACAATTTAAAAATCAATTTGTGATTTGCGAAGTAGTTTTTAAACTCCATAAAAAAGCAAATTTTAATACCACTTATGGCGCTATTGAAAAAGAATTGGAAAAAATGGGTGTTCAAGAATTGAGCATCAAAGCCGTAAGTGATGCTGTTATAAATATTCGATCAAGTAAATTACCCAATCCATTGGAATTAGGCAATGCAGGAAGTTTTTTTAAAAACCCGGTGGTAAGCAACGAAAAAGCGGCTGAAATTTTAGTAAATTATGCTGATGCACCGCATTATCCTCAAAAAGATGGTTCAGAAAAATTGGCCGCAGGTTGGTTAATAGAAAAATGTGGTTGGAAAGGTTTTGTGCGAAACAATCATGGCGTTCATAAACTGCAAGCTTTAGTTTTGGTGAATTATGGTGGAGCAACAGGCAATGAAATTTGGCAATTATCCGAAGATATTATTCAATCGGTTCAACAAAAATTTGGCATTGAGCTGGAAAGAGAAGTGAATATTATTTAGCGGTTTGGTTAGGAAAGTTGAAATTATCAGTTTTTAATATTTAATGCTTTTAACCGAATTACTTCCTTTTAAAATACATTTTACATACTACAGCAAATAAAATAATTTTAAGAGCTTATAAACTGCCTTTTTATTTTCAGAAGCTTCTTTAAACCCAAATCATGCGATAGGATTGGTTAATCACATTAATAATTGCAAATAGTCAAATTTTCAAAAGCCTAAAAAAATCATCATTAAAAGGAGTTTAACCTGCGGCTGTAAGCAATAAAAATTCCTAATGCTTAATTCGGGTTTATTAATTTTCCCATCATAAAAATTCCATAAACAAAACTGCGTTCCCACAAGAATAAAATGATGTGAAGGACTCTTTGAATTTCGTGAAGTGAAATGAATTTCCAACCAATATAATAAGCTGTTAAGTCATTATTTTCAATTATTATGATTGGGGTCATAAAAGCAACCAAAATAGCATAATACCTTTATGCCGAAATAATTCAATACAATTATGAAAAACACAGTTAATGTATTTGCAGGTTTTACGATGACTATAGCGTTACTCAGCTCTTGTGGAGGTAACAGCTCTTCCGACCAAACAGAAAAAAACACCACACAGGAAACACCTCAAACAGAAGAAACAAGCAATTATGACCCTAATCGTGGGGAAGGCAAATTTGACGAAAGCAATGTAACAATTGGTGCTTTAGATGCAGCCATGGCCGACAAAGGCAAAGCGATTTCTGAAACAAAATGCTTGTCATGCCACAAAACAACTGATGAAAAATTGGTTGGTCCTGGTTGGAAAGGTGTAACTGAAAGAAGAACACCATATTGGATTATGAACTTTATTACCAATCCTGACCCTATGATTGAGAAAGACCCTGAATTGCAAGCGCAGTTAGAAATTTGTTTAGTTCGTATGCCAAACCAAAATTTGGGTGATGATGAAGCTAGGGAAATTGTAGAGTTCATGCGTAAGAATGACGGAGCTAACTAGATTAAATACATAAAATAAACCTATAATCCAATGAAATATTTAAAAACAACCATCAGCCTGCTTTCAGTAGCAATAATGGCTACAACCTCCTGCAAGCCCAAAAGCACAAGCAATGCCGTAAGCGGAGATGCGGCCTCAAAAACGTATGTAGCTCCAGGTAAATACGATGAGTTTTACAACTTCGTTTCTGGCGGTTTCAGCGGACAACTGAGCGTTTACGGATTACCGAGTGGTCGTTTGCTACGCGTAATTCCTGTGTTCTCAGTTGATCCTGAAAAAGGATGGGGATTCAGTGAAGAAACGAAACCAATGCTAAACACTTCTCATGGTTTTGTACCTTGGGACGATTTGCACCACGTTGAAATGTCAATGACAGACGGTATTGCAGATGGTAAGTGGGCATTTGTAAATGGAAACAATACACCACGTTTAGCTCGTGTAGATTTAACAACTTTCCGCACTGCGGAAATTTTAGAACTACCAAACAGTGGCGGGAATCACAGCTCTCCATTTGGAACCGAAAACTCAGAATACATTGTAGCAGGAACGCGTTTCAGTGTTCCCTCCGATGCTAACAGCGATGTTTCTATTGAAACTTATAAAGAGAATTTTAAAGGGCATATCAGCTTTGTGAGCGTTGATAAAGAAAGCGGTGAAATGAATATTGCTTTCCAATTAAAAACACCGGGTGTAAACTTTGACCTCGCGCGTACAGGCAAAGGTAAATCTCATGGATGGTTCTTTTTTAGCACTTACAATACGGAACAAGCTAACACTTTACAGGAAGTAAATTCTTCTCAAAAAGACAAAGATTTTATAATGGCTGTTAACTGGAAAAAAGCAGAAGAATACATCAAGGCAGGCAAAGGCTTAAAGCAAAAGGTAAGTTATGCGCACAATGTTTTTGACGAACATACACATACTGCAAAATCAGTAATCAAAAATGAAGTAACCGTTTTAGATGTAGCAGAATACCCGGACATCGTTTATTTCATCCCTTGTCCTAAATCGCCACATGGTTGCGATGTTGACCCAACAGGCGAGTACATTGTAGGAAGTGGGAAATTAGCAGCTTTGCTACCAGTATTCAGTTTTGATAAAATTCAAAAAGCTATTGCTGATAAAACATTTGAAGATGAAAAATATTCAGGCATTCCTATTATCAAATACGAGGCAGCTTTATATGGCGAAGTTCAGAAACCAGGTTTAGGACCTTTGCATACAGAATTTGATGCAAACGGAAATGCCTACACTTCATTTTTTGTTTCATCAGAAGTCGTAAAATGGAATATTAAAGATTTAAAGGTTTTAGATAGGCAGCCTACCTTTTATTCTGTAGGACACTTAATGATTCCGGGTGGAAACACTAAAAAACCTTTAGGTAAATATTTGGTAGCCTATAATAAAATAACAAAAGATCGTTATTTGCCAACAGGGCCTGAATTATCGCAAAGCGCTCAACTTTATGATATTAGCGGTGAAAAAATGCAGTTGATACTTGATTTCCCAACAATTGGCGAACCGCACTATGCGCAAGCAGTAGCTGCTGATTTGATAAAAGATAAGCAAGTGAAAATTTTTGATATCAACAAAAACCAACATCCATTTGTATCTAAAGGAGAACAAGAAACAAAAGTGGAGCGTAAAGACAATCAAGTGCATGTGTATCTAACAACTGTTCGCTCACACTTATCACCCGATAAAATTGAAGGCGTTCAGTTAGGTGATGAAGTTTATTTCCACGTTACCAATTTAGAGCAAGATTGGGATGTTCCTCATGGTTTTGCCATAAAAGGAGCCTCAAACGGAGAATTGTTGATTATGCCGGGCGAAACCGTAACATTAAAATGGGTACCAGACCGTATTGGCGTTTTCCCGATGTACTGCACAGACTTCTGTTCTGCATTGCATCAAGAAATGTCGGGCTATGTTCGCGTATCACCTAAAGGAAGCAATATCCCGATTACTTATGGATTGGGTGATAAAATGACCACTGCTAAATAGGTATTTTAAAAGTTAGCATTTTGGGCTATCGTTCTGCATAAGCTGCTATTATGTTGTAAGTTGCCAACTTTGGTTTACAATAATTAGCCTCAAATCCATAAAAATAATACACAGGGCAGTTCATCAGAAACGAACTGCCCTCTTTTTTAGAAAAATATCTCTTTCGAAAAATGAAAAATAAAATTTCAAATCCATCCCGAATACTTGTAGTGCTATCAGCAATTCTACTTATCATTTCTCTTTTTGTTCCTATTTGGAAAATAGAGCTTGATGCTCCGCAATATCCGGAAGGTCTAGGGCTTGAAATCTGGGCAAACGATATTGCAGGTGATGTGGATATTATTAATGGTCTTAATCACTATATTGGTATGAAAACACTTCATGCGAAAGACTTTATAGAATTCACCGTGCTGCCTTATATCATCAGTGCTTTTTCCTTGCTCTTTTTGATTGCTGCTTTTAGGGGAACAAAAACATGGCTTCACATTGCGCTTGGTGCTTTTGTTGTTTTCGGAATTGTAGCAATGATAGATTTCTGGAAATGGGAATACGATTATGGACACAATCTTGACCCAAACGCTGCCATAAAAGTGCCCGGCATGGCCTATCAACCGCCACTTATTGGCTATAAACAACTGCTTAATTTCGGTGCTTATTCCATTCCTGATATTGGCGGCTGGCTCTTTGTTATTGCAGGATTACTGCTTGTATTCGCTACCGCAAAAGAAAACGGCTGGCTAAAAAAATTTTCCAATAAAAAAACAACTGTTAATCTCATTATGGTTTCTTTTCTTGCACTTTTGTTGCCTTCCTGTGGAAATGAAAAAGCTGAACAAATCAAGCTGAATACAGATAACTGCGATTTTTGCAGAATGAAAATTTCGGACGGAAAATTTGCAGCAGAAATAATTACACAAAAAGGTCGTATTTACAAATTTGATGACCTAAGTTGTATGCTTGAATATGTGGCAGGGCAAACAGATATTAGTATTAAGAGTTATTACATAAACGATTATTTGAAAGAAAACGAACTGATTGATGCAACTAAGGCATGGTACGTTTTTAATGAAGAACTAAGAAGTCCTATGGGCGGCAATACAGCAGCTTTTTCTTCAGAAGAAAAGGCACAAGAATATGCCGAAAAATTTAATGTATTTGCAGAAAAATGGGATGAAATCAGCAAATAAAATTCTTGTTTGAATCCAATAGAGGCAATTAGCAATGATTGATGTTTCAGCGAATTAAAGTTGAATACTGAAGTGCAGCTTCTGACTAATATGAAACTATTACAATGTAATAAGGGTTTCCTTATTAATTTCAATTGCTCAAATATTTTTAAAGAAGGGCAAAAAAATTATCAACGAATATTTCAGTACTTTACCTAACCAATAAAGCTATTTTTCTATGTATTTAAATTACTGCAAAGCCATATTTTTACTTATTTTGTTTTTGAGCAAAGGAAATATTATTGCAAAAACAATTTATGCCGGAAAAGAAAAAAAATATACTACTATAAAATCTGCGCTGCTCAATTGTGCCAATAGTGATACACTTATCATAACAAAAGGGAATTACAAAGAGGGTAATATTATTATAGATAAATCTATTGTTGTAATTGGAGAAAATAATCCGGTACTTGACGGAGAATTGAAACACGAAATTATTTCAGTGAAAAGCGATTTTGTTGTTATCAAAGGATTAACACTTCAAAATTGTGGTCGAACAGTAATGAATGACCCAGCAGCAATAAAGGTTTATGATGCAAAAAATGCACTAATTGAAAACAATATTTTGCTGAATAATTATTTCGGAATATACCTGCAATATTCTCAAAACAGCATCATTAAAAACAATGTTATAAAAGCATCGCAGAAAGAAGAATATCAATCAGGAAACGGGATTCACTGCTGGAAAAGCGACAGCTTGCAAATTATAGGCAACCGAATTTCAGGACACCGTGATGGTATTTATTTTGAATTTGTAACCCATTCGGTTATCTGGAGAAATATTGCCGAAAATAATTTGCGATACGGATTGCACTTCATGTTTTCGAACAATGATGCATACATTACCAATTATTTTAAAAACAATGGAGCGGGTGTTGCTGTAATGTTTACAAAACACGTTGTGATGATGAACAACACTTTTGAAGAAAACTGGGGCGATGCCGCTTATGGATTATTACTTAAAGAAATTTCGGATTGCTATCTTGCGGGAAACACATTTACAAGAAACACCACAGGTATTTTCTTTGACGGTTCAAATAGAATAATAGCAAAAAAAAATGAATTTAAATCAAATGGCTGGGCAATGCGAATGCAGGCAAACTGCATGGATAATAAAATAGAACGGAATAATTTTCTTGGTAACACTTTTGACATAAGCACCAACGGAACACTTACACTTAATCATTTCAACGAAAACTACTGGGATAAATACGAAGGCTACGATTTAAACAAAGATTATATTGGTGATATTCCCTATCGTCCCTTGAGTTTATATTCCGTCATTATTGAAAAAAATCCGCCTGCTATGCTTTTGTATCGCAGTTTTATTATTGGCTTGCTAGATAAATCCGAAAAGGTATTACCCAGCCTTACACCTGAAAATTTTGTGGACAATAAACCTCTTATGAAACCTCTTACGCTATGATAGAAACCATAAATATTTCCAAGCGTTTCGGCAGGTTGCAGGCATTAAACAACATTAGTCTCAGCCTTAACAAAGGCGAGTGCATTGCGCTGATAGGGCCAAACGGATGTGGAAAAACAACACTAATTAAATCCATATTGGGAATGGTGCTACCTGATGCAGGCGATATTATTTTTGATGGAAAAAATATCAAAGGAGATAATCTTTACCGCTCTCATATCGGATATATGCCGCAAATAGGGCGATATCCTGAAAATATGAGCATTGGCCAAATAATAGATTTGATTAGGTACATCAGAAACAGCAATGAACCGTTAGATAGTGATTTATATGAGCAATTTAAAATCAGCAGCATGACAGATAAAAAAATGCGGACATTGAGTGGAGGAACCATACAAAAAATAAGTGCAACTCTGGCATTTATGTTCAATCCCAAAGTGTTGATTTTAGATGAACCCACAGCAGGGCTCGATCCTATTGCTTCAGAAATGCTGAAAGAAAAAATTATTGCCGCAAGAGAAAGCGGCAAACTCATACTCATTACTTCTCACTTATTGAGCGAACTGGAAGAAATTGTAAATGGAATTATATTCATGCAAGATGGCATGGTGAAACTACACAGCAGCACTGAGGAGCTGAAAAAGAAAACCGGTCAGGAAACTATTTCGAAATCAATTATTCAACTTTTAAAAAACGAACAAGTATGATGAGGATATTGAAATATGTGTCGCTAGATATTCTGAAAAACAAAATAGTGATTGCTTATGCCGTAATGCTTGCTTTATTTTCATGGAGCGCATTCGGGCTGGAAGATAATGCCTCTAAAGGTTTACTCACTGTACTGAATATTATCCTTCTTACTGTGCCGTTAATGTCAGTTTTGTTTGCTACCATTTATGTTTACAACAGTAATGAATTTATTGAACTTTTAGTAAGCCACCCTATAAAGCGCAGCATAATATGGCGTGCATTGTTTGCAGGCTTATCATTAAGTTTTGTGGCAGCATTCATCCTCGGAGCGGGCATACCCATTCTGCTGTTTGCCGATTTTGAAACTGCACTAATGATGATAATAGCTAGTTCGTTTCTTTCAGTTATTTTTGTTGCAATTGCTTTTTTGAGTAATATAATCACAAGAGATAAAGCAAAAGGAATCGGCATTTCCATATTGCTATGGCTATATTTCGCTTTGTTGTTTGATGGTTTGGTATTATTCCTATTTTTTCAGTTTGCTGATTATCCCATAGAGAAATTTGTAGTGTTGCTAAGTGCTTTAAGCCCGGTGGATTTGTGCCGTATTTTAATTTTATTGAGGTTAGATGTATCTGCAATGTTTGGCTATACAGGTGCCGTTTTTAAAGATTATTTTGGGACTGATGGTGGGCTTATTTTATCGTTTCTTCTTCTTAGCTTATGGATAATCATCCCTTATATGATTTCAATAATAAAATTCAGAAAAAGAGACTTGTAACTTTGAATCAAATAAAACCATGAAAATGAAAAAAGATATTACAAGTCGCAGCGACATAGAAAAAGTGGTAAATAAGTTTTATGAAAAAATAAACAAAGATGAACTTATAGGATTTTTCTTTTCAGAAGTTGTCGCTGTAAACTGGAAAAAACATATTCCCCTGATGTGCGATTTTTGGGAAAATGTGCTTTTTTACAAAGGAAGTTACGATGGCGACCCATTAACCATTCACCTCAACATACATCAAAAACACCCAACATTACCCCAACATTTTGAAAGATGGATTCAGCTTTTTGCTGAATGTGTTGACGAAAACTACACAGGTGCAAATTCAGAAAAAATGAAAGCTCATGCCATAGGAATTGCAGGAGTGATGCAAAAAAAAATAAAGCAATAATATGAACCACCATCTGCTACTTATTGTCCACCTTATATGCGCTTCTGTTTGGGTTGGCGGACATTTATATCTTTCCATTATTATTCTACCGGAAATCTTGCGCCACAGAAATCCTGAAAAACTATTGCAATTTGAAAAAAGCTATGAACCACTTGGTTTTTCGGCTTTAATTCTGCTAGTTGTTACAGGAATATGGATGACACTTCAATTTGGAGTATCGTGGAAACAATGGTTCTCTTTTTCTTCGCCAATTGAACGAGTTACTTCAACGAAATTATTACTGCTATTCTCCACCATAATGCTGGCATTGAGTGCAAGAATCCGTTTAATTTCAAAACTAAAAACCAATCCAAAAAAACTTCCTGAAATGGCCATGCATGCAATTTTTGTTACACTTATTGGTTTAACTATGCTGATAATGGGCTCATTTGTTAGGTATGGAGGTATATAAACAAGCTGCAAGAATTCTTTATAAAACTTGCAGCCTTTTATAAAATGAAGTCTTATTCTGCAGGAATTAATACCTTATTTATAACATGAATAATACCATTTGATGTTGGTACAGAAGCTATGATTTCGGCATCTCCATTCACGAAAATCTTATCTCCTTGTTTGGTTATTTTTATTTTCTTTCCGTTTACTTGCTCAAACTGCATTCCATCACTCAACAATGTGGTGCTCAATGAGCCAACATAAGTGTGATATTCCAAAATATTGGATAAATCATTTTTCTTTTCTGGTTTTAGAAGTTCTTCCAAAGTGCCTTTAGGAAGTTCGTCAAAAGCTGCATTAGTAGGTGCAAATACAGTAAAAGGTCCTGCATTGCTCAGAGCATCTACCAAACTTGCGGCTTTAACGGCTGCTACTAATGTTGTGTGGTCAGGACTTTTAATAGCTACCTGAACAATATTTGGGTTAGAAACATTGTCCTGCACCCCCGACTGCCCTGTTCTAACGGCTGTTTCTTCGATGTTTTCGGCAGAAGACTGTCCGCTTTCTGATGAATTGCATGCGGCCATAGCTATGAAAACCGAGCATGCGAAAATTACTTTTTTCATTTTTATTATAGATTAAGAGAGGTTTGTTGCTGATTTTTTTACACCAACAAAGGTATATTCAACATGAATTAAAGATTATGACACTAATCATTAAAAAAAATGATTTTTGACAATTTTTTCAGAATACCCTCTTGTCGATTTTTAGTTGTGAAAACAACATTCCTACAGCGCTTGACAACAGCAGAACAGCAGCTCCAAACAGCATTTCATTTATATAAGGAATAGGAATATAGGAAAATGCAGCAAAGCCCTGCATGGCAAGCAGCAACTCATTAACAAATACACCTGCAAGAAATGCAAAAGCAAATATTTTGGTCGATTTTGAAGTTTTGATAAATCCTTCAGCAAATAAATATCCGATTAAAAACAAGCTGTAAATTCCAAGCAAAACCAAATGCAGGTAGGCAATAACCATAGGGCGAATACCAAATACCAATTGACTAAGTGAGGGAATCACAGAAACCGCCTGCAAAACAAACTTAATAGTGAGTGCAAACACAGCCGAATAAAAAAACCAGTTTACCCATTTGGGATATTGCACCTGAATTGGTTCTAGAACAGTTTTAATTCGTATGAGCAAAAAAAGCCATGCAACCAATTGCAGCAGTGCTGCAATCACGGTAATTACATATAGCCATAAGGGCAACTTTATCCAGAGCACAGAAAGAAAAAAAGTGAGAAAAGCAGTAATGGCAAAAACCTTAAAATATTTGTTCAAACTAAACGCACCTTCGGGCAGGTAAGCAGCAGCAATAGCCATTGCGCCAAAAAAGAACCAACCGCTATACTGAAAATGCAAGTAATAATAAACCGCTGACAGATACAGCTCATGCTGAAAATTTTTGGTTGCTAAAATATATGCTAGTGTAAAAGGACCTAAGGAAGAAAATAAATTGAGCAGCAGTGCCATGATTGCCCAAGGTTTTGAAGGATGATATGGAGGAAAATGTTTTGCATCTTTAATAAAAAATACTGTGAAAATTATCGAAAAAATTATTGTAAGTGTAGAAAGAGTAATAGAAACTGCTCCATAACCCTGCATTGTAAAAGCCAACAACATTCCCACCGAACACAGCAGATTTGCTATAATTATCCAATAGTATTTTTTCTCTTTTATATCTGGTAAAAAACGGTATAATATAAACGTTAGCCCACAATATAATAAATGACTGATCCAACCACTAAATGCAAAATGCGAATGAGCATGAAGTAAATTTTTTTGCTCAAAAAACCGGAAATCAAAAGCGATTTTATAACGCATCATAGTTCCATAAATCGCTACAATTATGAGGCTGAACAAGCTAATTTTAAACAACTGTTTTAGTTTATTTTTTTTTATGTTCATCAATAAAACACTTTATGATTAATAATATCCACTTTTTTCTCTTCATTCATTTTAATAAGTGTACGAATCACAGTTTCTACCCGCATTCCGGTAAAGTCAGCAATCTGTTGACGTGTGTAATTAATCATTATTTTCTCTTTGCAATTTCCTTTTATTTCTTTGAAAAATGCAAGAATTTTTTGCTCAGGTGTATGACTTATCAAAGTTTGTACAAAACATATTTTTTTATAGATCCTTTCGGCAAATATAAACAGCATTCGGTTAGCTATGTCCGGATAGTCTTTGAGAATGTTTAGCAGCTTTTCTTTAGAAATTCTAACAATTATACTGTCGCAGTTTGCCATTGCTGTTGTGGGATAGCATTTGTTCAACAACAGAGGTGGCTCTCCAAAACTTTCACCCGATTTGAAAATTCCTTGTATCAATTCTTTTCCTTCAGTGCTAGCTGAAAACACTTTCACCTCTCCTTCTTCTATTTGATAGAAAAAATATGGTATATCGCCTCCCAAAAATATTACCGAGCCCTTGCTATATTTTTTTACTGTGCCTCCATAAGCTATTAATATGTCATAGTCTATTGGCATAAGCTTTGTGAAGGTTTATTTAGCTTTTCAAAAAATAATTGTAAGTGTTTTTCCTCAACATGTTCCATCACTACTATTTTATACCATTTTGCTGCCCTATTATGCGCATCGGGAACTAAGTCGAAGCTAGCAGCCAAATCCGGAGAAACAAATTCAGCTTTAATTGCAATGATATTTAATGAAGGATTTCTATAATATTTTATTCCTTTTGCATCTAACTGTTTACAAGCCCAGGTAGTTCTATGAAGCAACATATTCATTTTTTTACACCAATCTTCAGGCCCGTAAGCTGCTAATATCATCCATACGGCAATAGCATTTGCTCCCGAACGACTTCCTGCCAAAGTTATGTCCATGCCATTAACATAATTTGCCTCTTTTGTAAATACATATTGCATCAGTCCTTTTCTAACTATAAATATGCCTGTACCATAAGGCGCTTGTAGCATTTTATGTGCATCAAGGGTAACGGAACTTACAAATTGATTGGTAAAATTTACATTATTATCAGATTTTACAATTGGATATATAAATCCTCCAAAGGCTGCATCTATATGGAGCTTGAAAGGAACTTTGTGTTTTGTAAGGCAATTCACATATACATCAGGATTATCAACCGAGCCAAACATGGTAGTAGCTACATTGCTTAGAACTATAAAAAATTTCTTTCCGTTTAGCTTTGCTAAGCTCACTATTTGCTCAAGTTTCACTTCATCTATTATGCGTGTGTTTTCATGCACAGGAATGGGAAGGTGTTCTAAATTCATCAGATTAGCGGCTTTCACTACCGAATAATGCGTATCCTCAGAGGCTAGTATAGCTATTTCGCAGTGTTTAGCATTATGGACTTGAATAAAATAATTGCGATAAATCCATATTGCTTGCAGGTTAGCTTCAGTGCCTCCTGCGGCTAGGTAGCCATCTGTTTGTCCTTTTTGCGCCTTAAAAATATCTACGGCTATTAGTTCTATTAGTTCTCTTTCTATTCGTTGAGTTCCTTTAAAAAACACTTCCGATTCAGACAAAGTGTGACAACCAATATGATTAGGGTTTAGAACAATGGTTCTAAGAAATGGTGCATCTTTCAGAAAAGGAGCATTCTCATTAAAAACTCTTCCGTCTAATTTTGATGCAGGAATTCCAAGACTTATTCTTTTACTGAAGTCAATATTATCATTTAACGCCTTATCTATGTAATCGCTGCATTTTTCCTGATTTATTTTTCTCCAAAACTGCATACTTCACTTTGTTTTTTTAATTCTTGTTCTAATTCAATAGCTTTAGAGAACAAGATATTGTTTTCCAAATGAATATGCAAATGCAAATCTTCCTCAAACTCTTTTAGCAAAGAATAAGTTACGCGATATGTGTTACAAGCATCGGCTGGTGGTGTGTAATTTTGAGTAAGTTCTGCTATTTTTCTGAAACGTTCGCCTTCTGTGTCATGCTCATGATTCATCATTGAAATTGGATTCCGAATTGTGCCAAACATAGGCTGACTTATCTTTTGTTTGTTAATTTTCGCATTAACCATTTTACGAATAAAAGGAAATAAAATCAACTCTTCTTTTTTCATGTGAGCTGCAAGTTCACCTGCTGATTCATGAAACAGTTTTTCTACTTCCAACAGTTCAGGATGATGGTTGCCATGCACCTTCGCCACCTTGTTCAGAAAAGGAATAATTTCGAGAACTTTATTTTCCACATAGCGGTGGTGCTTTTTCTCGATATAATCCACAAGTAAATCCAATGGCCAAGATTGATAGTCGATGAAGCTTGCTGTACTTGCTTTGTTAGCTTCGTTTAAATCTGCTATAACAGTAGAAGCATCTATGTTCTTAGCTTCACAAGCATCTTGTATGGTTCTGTTACCTTGACAACAAAAGTCAATACCGTATTTTTTAAACACTGAGGCAGCACGATAATCCCGTGCTACCAATTCTCCGATGATGTTGTTTTCTTGAATTTTCATATTAATGTGTTTTAAATATTACTTATTGTTTCCCCAATTAGTTATTTCGTCTTCGCTCCACAGCGTTGGGAAAAATTTACGCTGTTGAAATTTTGGATGTAAATATTTTTTCCATTCACTACCGCCTGTTGCTGCTTTGTTTTCACCTTTTAAGTCTAGGTAATGTTGAGCTGTTTCTAAATGTACCAGTGGCCAAGCAACATTGTACAAGTGGTCAAACTCTTTAAGTTTGGTTATAAGTGAATCTGAACAATTTGGCAGATTCAATATTTTATCTTCCAAAGTAGAACCCTTTGTTTTATTCGCCAAAGCAATTAATCGGTCTAGATATTTTTCTTCAAACTGCAATAGGGTGAGTGACTTTTTGCCGGTTTTTCTATTTAGACCAGCATCTTTCCAATAAATGTGCTCAAAGTATTCTTCTGTAGTTGGTGTGTTCGAAATTCGTTGTTTACCTTCTTCATTGATAAGATTTTCCAATCGGGTGCAGTAGATTTCGATTAAGCGAAATGTTACCGACTGAAAACCACTTGCAGGAGTTAAGCTATTTCTAAAGGTATTGTAGTCGTCATAATTCATTCCGTATTTCATTACGTCAAACGAACCAATTAGCATATTTGTATAGCGGTTCAAGCGGTCTAATTTATCCAACCAAACAGTTTCATTAAACGGTTCATAAACCAATTGCTTTATTTCGTGCACCATCATTTTAAGGAAAAGCTCCGTTACTTGATGATACATAATAAAGATTTCTTCGTCCTTGAAATTGGTTCTTGGTTTTTGTAAAGAAAGTAGTGTGTCTGCTTCTACATAATCCCAATAGGTTAAAGGTTTTGCATGTAACAATCCTTTTAAATAAGTATCTGGATTTTCACCCAAATCACTGTACTTCTGTTGAAGGTTTTCAATAATTTTTTGATCCATAATTCAAAAATTAAGTTGATTTATTTTTTTGCAAATAGTCTAGTTTATAGGTAAAAATTTCAGCCATTTTTTTTGCCCTGCTTTTAGCTTCCTCGGCCACAAGCCCCTCAAACAGCTCATCAATTGTTTCGGTAAACAAGCTAACCCAAATTTCAAAATGTTTTTCTCCAATTCCTAGTTTTAAATGCGGTGGGAAAGGTGCGCCAGAGTAGCTGTGAATATTTAGCAAAATGGTTTCCCAAAAACGATACATTTTTTCTAAATGTTTAGGCCAATTATCTTTTATAGTTTCATTAAAAATTGGCCCTAAAGTTTCGTTATTTCTAACTTTATCGTAAAAAGTATTTACCATTTGCTTTATATCATCTAAATATTCAATATCTTTTTTCATGCTTTATTACAATTGCTAAATATTTTGCAATAATGATAAAAACACATAAAAATGATAGCCTTTTTTTATATAAGAATGAATAATAAGTGATAAGAATCACAAAAAGAAGATGTGGTTTTTTGAAGCAAAATTTTGAAATAGAGACTTGCGTCTAAAACAAATTTATGGAATCTACATCCAAACCATTATTAATTTTAAAAAGGAAAATTAGATTTTTTTCAGAAAATAGGTTTTTAAAACTACTGCTATTTTATCTGCTTTGCCTTCAATTTCTTCGGCATTATCGGTTAGCTTAATTTTTTCCTGACTTCCGCATTTTAACACCCAAAATCAAAAAGTTCTTTGAGTAATTTTTGTTCATCTGTAAGGAACATCACTTTGGATTTAAGTTTCCCTTTTTGTGGTAATTGGATTGTTACCTCCATTATATTTTCTGCTATTTCAATAGCTTTAGTTGGACTTATTTTGGATTTCTTTTCAGCTAATTGTCTTTCAAGTTCTTTATAGACCTTGTAAGCGGCAAATGTTAAACAGATATGTGCTTCTATCCGTCTTTGCAGTCGATGATAGATGGGTCTGATTTTTAAATCTGATTTTGATATTCTGAACGCCTTCTCAATTTGCCACAGATGTTGATAGTTTTCGATAATTTGATCCTTGTTTAAATTTGCATTAGAGACATAGCCTTTTAGTCCATCCCATTTGCTGTCTTCAGCAATTTTGTTTCTATCTAAACCGATAGATATTTCCCCTTCTAATGTTAAAAACTTATTATAACCTCGATTATTGATGCTTGCTTTTGTTAGACGCCCCCTTTTTAGTTGTTTTTCGAGTCTTTTTAAGCCTTTCTCTCTGTTGTATGCATCCTTTCTAGCTCGGTCATCCGAATAGCTAATAACCAACTTTAGGTCTCCTTGTTTTATGACAGTACTTTCCCCATTTCTAAGGTTTAATGCCAGTATTTTTTCCTTATTTACTTTGCTCTCATTTTTAATCCTGGCTCCAAGTATAAACTCATATTTCTTTGCAAACAATTCATCAATATTTGCTTTCGAAAGCAGTCCACTATCTGCTATTATAATTAATTGATCGAGATTGTATTTGCTTTTAAATGCTTCAACAACCGGGAGCATCGTATGCCCTTCAAACTTATTACCCTCAAAGATTTCATAGGCTAGTGGATAGCCGTTTTTACTAACCAACAAACCCAAAATTATTTGTGGGTTTTGATGTTTGCCTTCTTTGCTAAATCCCGTTTTCCGTAAATCATCATCTTGGTCTATCTCAAAGTATAAAGTGGTAACATCATAAAAAACTACTCCGATATTATTGTTAAACAACTTAAGAGTGTGAGCGTAACTAATCTGCTGTACAAGTTCCTTTTGACTTTGATGTAACTTGTCTAAATATCTGTATAATTGATCCTCGTCCCAATCTATCTGTTTGTATCGGTATAAAAACTCAGTAGTTTTCAACTTACTTTTAGGAAAGGCTACTCTCGCTAAAACCAGTTCTCTGAAAAATTCATCTTTGATTGCATTGAAGCCTATTTGATCAAATATTCTTCCCAATAATAAGTCGTAACCTACTCGACTCATTGATGTAATTGAGCTGAAAAACTGGTCAATGTAAAAGTCGGTGTTTGAAAAGTCCAGCTCTAATAAGCCTGAATGATGATTTATCCAGCCTTGAGCCTGAGAGATGAGTTCTTGCTGCTCTGATTCATTTTGGTACGAACCAAAACTCTTTACAACACTATATTTACCATTACTCTTATCTACAACCTGAATATAGGTTTTACCATTTGGTGATTTCAGCTTTCGTATAAACACAAAACAAAGGTAAAAACCACAAATTAACACCCAAATCAAAAATCACCCTCAGTAAAATCAAGGGTTACAGAGGACGTCTCCGAAAAGTGCGGAAGTCAGGAAAAATGTGGTTGGAAAGGTTTTGTGAGAAATAATCATGGTGTTCATAAACTGCAGGCTTTGGTTTTGGTGAATTATGGCGGAGCAACAGGCAATGAAATTTGGCAATTATCAGAAGATATTATTCAATCAGTTAAGCAAAAATTTGGCATTGAGTTGGAAAGGGAAGTGAATATCATTTAGTTGAAGGTTTAGAAAGTTGGGAAGGTTGAAAGTTGAGGGTTTGGATGGTTGAAGGTTGTAAAAAGTACCGTGTGATTGGAAATTGGATTTTAAATCGAATTAATTGAGAATTCAGTAAAATTCTAAAAATAATTGAAGCTGAAGTTTAACTCCAGCTTCAATTATCTATTTTTTAGCTTGGTATTTTCTCTTCTAAAATTTGATTTCCTTGTTTATCGAAATAGGTGCAGGTCATTTTTTCCATGCAAACTGCCCATTTTTCAATACCAGTTACTGAACACATTTTTATAAAAGTCAAAAAATCGGTTTTGCCTTGCTGGTGAGCGATTAAGCCAGCCTTAAATTCTTCAACTTTTGGGTCATCCACAATAGTTAATGGTTCATATTTAGCCGGAACTTTTAGTGTGAAATTATTAGCATCGTGATAATCTATATGCCCATCATTTACATAAGTTTCATAATGACTTACACCCAAAGATTTAATTTCTTGAATGTATTTTGGAAAGTCTGCGCCCGATTTCACCTTGGAATGGGCTGATTTAATTTGATCTATCGTAAACATTTTTATTCGTTTTTATCATTGATTACGATGCAAATTTGCGACAATGAGAAAGCTTGTAATTGTAAAAAATCGTTTTTTTATAAAAGTCTTTTAAAATTTTCGGGCGTATCACCGGTAAAATGCTTGAAGTCTTTGATAAAATGTGCTTGATCAAAAAAGTTGTTTTCTAAGCAAATTTGAGTCAACGATTTTGTTTCACTAAGCCTATTAAGCACAGTATTAAACCGAATAATAGAAGCAAATTTTTTCGCTGATGTTCCAACCACTTTTCGAAATCGTTTTTCGAAAGGACTTTGACTAATGCAGAGTTTTTCATTCAATTCTTTAATTCTTATAGATCCATTACTTTGATATATGAGTTTAACCGCTTCAACAACTAGTTTATCGGTTTTTATTTCTTTCAATTGCGACAATAAAAAGCGTTCAATAGTTTTAATGCGTTCTTTATCATTGCTAGTATTTGCGAGTTTTTCCTCTACATCATTAACTTGTTGTTTATCAAAAATATCTTGTAAGGAAATGCTCAAATTAAATAATTCATGTGTAGGATTTGATGAAAAATGTGAAAAACCTATTTCTGTAAAATAGACCAAAACAGTTCCAATATTTGCCGAGTTTTTAAATACTTTGTAGCTATCAGTAATACCTGAAATACCTGCCGAACTTAGTTGGCTTTCTATGTTATTGCTAATGCTAGCTAATTTTCCTTTGTATTGAAAACCTATAACCAAACTCGTGGAAGGAAAAACTTTATATTCATTTTCCAATTCATTTTCAGCAATGGCGTAGTATTTTATAAAGGACTTTAGCTGTTCAGTTGGATAAAATTTTTCAAATTTCATTGGCTTTACAATAGATTTAATAATTAAACCAATCTTATTTTTTACGATTACAGTCTATCTAACACTTCTTTGGTAAATTCACTTTTTGTGTTTCCTGTATTAAGGGTAGTTGCAGGTTCAAATAACATGACCGAAACCTCTTCATTAGCAACTGGTTTATGCTCAACACCGCGAGGAACAATTATAAACTCATTTTCATTGATTATTTCAGTCCTATCTCTAAATTCCATTATTAAGCTGCCTTTTAGCACTAAAAATAATTCATCTTCTTGGTCGTGTTTATGCCAAACAAATTCACCTTTTAGTTTCACTAATTTAACTTGTTGACCATTTAGCTCTCCTACAATTTTAGGTGAATAATAATCATTAAATAGGGCCAATTTTTGATCGATGTTTACTTTAGACATAATAAATTATTATTTATTATGAATCAAATTTACTTCCATCCCAAACGCTCCCTTTAGGAAACAAAGATGTCAATCTGTTTTTCATTTCATTGGCAATTAATTGGCCATTCCCACCTTGTTTTTCTAATTCAGAAATGATGTTGCGGTAGCTTTTTTCATCTCTATTTTGGCTGAGTTTAAAAACGTTTTCTAATTTTTCTACTTTTAATTCAAATCCTACAATTGCAGGAAGCATTTTATTTAAAAAGCTATCCGGCAAATTATCGAAAATGGTAGGAGAGGAGTGGTTATTGTTTTCAAACTTTAAGGTTAATTTTCTCATTAATTCAATTAATTTATCATTCGATAAAAAATCAATATTTCCTTGAGCATGAATACTCATGTAATTCCAAGTTGAACCAATTTGAGGATTGGAATACCATGAAGCACTTACATAAGTGCTTGGACCTGTGAAAACAGCTAAAATTTTGGGATTTTCTGCAAAAGCTTTATGATGATCGGTGTTTCGCATAATATGACCTTGCAAAAAAAGGTTTCCTTCACGCTCTTCAAAAAGTAAAGGAATTTGAGTTGCTACTTGTGTTCCATCAATAAAACTACCTGTTAAAAATGCAAAAGGATAGTCATTTAAAAATTGAAACAGCACATTTTTATCTGTTTCTTTAAAGTAAGAGAAGTTATACATTGGTTTAAAGCTTAGAATTGAAGTCTAATAAATTGGTTTGAAAATATAAATTTTAAGTCTAAGAAAATTGATATCCTAATTAAACCAAATTTTTCAAATAAATTATTATTCATAAAATTGAATAATTAATTTACCTAAAATATTAGATAATTTTTTCAGCTTTTTTAGTAAAAAAATAATTATGCCTTTATTTTTCAATCACTTTAATTAAATAATTTTTCAATTTTAAATCTTTGCTAAAAAGAATTAGCTACATAAAAATATATAGGCATGCCAATCGTAATGTTTATTGGAAAAGTAATGGCTAAAGCCATCGGCAAAAACAATCCTGGATTAGATCGAGGCATTGAGATTTTCATGGCAGCTGGAACGGCAATGTAGGAGGCACTGGCAGCTAATGTTCCTAAAATAAAACGATTTGAAATGTCATCGGTTACCAATGAGCTGAGAAGGGTAAATAAACAACCGTTTATTAAAGGCATAACCGCAGCAAAAAAGAATGGAAACCATCCATTTGAGAAAAATGATTTTAATTTTTTTCCACTTGTTATGCCCATATCTAGCAAAAAAATGGATAAAAATCCTTTGAAAAGGTCATTGGTAAAAGGTTTAATACCTTCCGCATGTTTAGCAGAGGCCAAATATCCAATAACTAAGCTACCAATAATTAAAAACACACTTCCATTGGTGAATGAGTGTTTAAAAACCGCTCTTTTTTCAATGGAGGCTTCGTTTTGTTTGTCGAAAAATGAAACCAATAATAAGCCAATAATGATAGCCGGTGCTTCCATTAATGCCATAACTGCCACCATAAAACCGTGGAAATTAACTTGTTTTGATTCTAAAAATGAGGTGGCGGTTATAAATGTTACAGCGCTAATAGAGCCATAAGCTGCTGATATGGCCCCTGCATCATAGATATTTAATTTCTTTTTTAAGATAAAAAATGAATAAATGGGTATTATAAGAGAGGATAATACCCCAAATAATATAGTTCCTAAAACTTCAACATTTATGGTTTCATGCGATAGTTCTTGGCCACCTTTGAAACCAATAGCAAATAAAAGATATAAAGAAATAAAGTTGGAGGAACTTTGAGGTATTTCTAGATCGCTTTTGGCGTAAACGGCTACAATTCCCAAAATAAAAAACAGTAGGGCAGGATTGGTCAAATTTTCAAAAAACAAGTCGAAATTCACAGCTTTTATTTTAACGTTAATTGATTGTAATTTTTACAATTGTTTCAATAGAAACAGATTTTTGATTGTCTTCTAATTCAGATAGTAAGGTGTTTATTTTGCTGATGCTGTCCTTTAGCTCGTTCATTCTAATAATTGCCAGATCATCGTTAAAACCAAAACATTCATTTGAACGAAAATTTTTTAATTCATGAAATCTTATTTTACTAGAAAAAAGTTCCGTCAAAATTTCTTTGGCTTCTTGGGTTTTAAAGTTTCCTCGAATTAAATTAAATTCTTTTTTCATAAAGTTATTCTTGGGTTTGATAAAAAAGTTTGTAAAAAACTACATAAAGGATTAATGCAGCCGATATTAAAAGGTTTTTGAGAAAAATATCATTTAATCGAAAATGAAGAATTAGAATTAATAATGTTGTCACAATTAATATGTAAAACATCAAGTTTTGATTTGCCTTAGCAGCTTTTATAAAACGATTCATCATATCAATTAAAATTGGATTAATCAATTAGCTTTATTATTGACTTGTTTTGCTTTTGATGATATTGTCGAAAGTTTTGTTGGAACCAACAATAGGAGTTGAATAGATAGGAGTTTCTTTTCCTGCTATTGATTCAACATGGGCTACAATTTCGCTAAACAATAGTGCTTTAGATTGAACAGTAATTACTGTGTAAATATTTTCTTTACATACATCATTCACCAATTGATAAGAAGCATTATTTACATCAATGGAAGCTGATGCAATAAGTTTTGTTTTTAATAATGTTTCCACTAAATATTTAGCATCATGATTTTTTTCCAAATAAATAACAACGTTTACCATTTTAATTCGTTTTTTATTTTTTCGATTAATTTGTTTGGCAAAATTGGGTATTCTCATTCATATATTTTTATTTATGTTTGTAATGCGCTACATTAAATTAATTTATGAACTACACGCTAAATCAACTTCAAATTTTTCTGAAAATTGTTCATACTAAAAGTGTTACAAAAGCTGCAGAAGAGCTTAATTTAACGCAACCAGCTGTTTCTATTCAATTAAAAAATTTACAAGATCAGTTTGATATTCCCTTAACTGAGGTGATTGGCCGTAAAATTTTTATTACTGACTTCGGCTATGAAATTGCCAAGTCGGCCGAAAATATTTTGCTTCAAGTGCAAGCTATAAACTATAAAACATTGGCTTTTAAAGGCAAATTGAGTGGAGGGCTAAAAATTTCGGTTGTTTCTACGGGTAAATATGTAATGCCCTATTTTTTAGCTGATTTTATGAATATCCATACTGGTATTGAATTAAGCATGGATGTAACCAACAAAAAGCGCGTTATTGAAAGCCTTGAAAATAATGAAGTTGATTTTGCTTTGGTTTCTATTTTACCCAATAATTTGAATATTAAAAAAATTGATTTACTCCAAAATAAATTGTTTTTAGTTGGAAGTTCTAAACAAAAAATAGAAAAGGATTCATCTTTAAGTGAATTATTTGCAGAATTGCCATTTATTTTTCGGGAAAAAGGTTCAGGAACTAGGCAAACCATGGAAAGTTTTTTAGAGAAAAATAGTTTTCCGGTTTTAAAAAAAATGGAACTAACCTCAAATGAAGCCGTAAAGCAAGCTGTTTTGGCAGGTTTGGGTTTTTCTGTAATGCCTTTAATTGGAATAAAAAATGAATTAAACAATCATGAGTTACAAATTATTCCTGTTAAAAATTTACCTATTATAACTACTTGGAGTTTAATTTGGCTAAAAGATAAAAAACACTCGCCAGTTTCAGAGGCTTTGCTGAGTTATATCAACGCTGAAAAAGAAAATATAATTCAAGAAAAATTTAGTTGGTTTGAGCAATACGAATAAAAAAAGCCACTCAAATAGAGTGGCTTTTTTGTTATGAATTCATTTTTTGGTTAGTAACCAAAAACTTCATTCAGTTTTAATTCTTTCACTTCACCCAATTTTTTAAGGGCATTAAAATCAGTTTTGGCTTTGCTACCAACAACTAAATAGTGATAAGGTTTGCCTTTGATATTGGTATCAAAAAACGCTTTCATAGTTGGCATATCTAATTTTTGAATGGCTTCGTACTGCTCTTTGCGCATATCATAGTCAAAACCTAAACGTTTGTAATAATCAAATTGCCAGAAAATAGATTCTTTGATAATTCTTTCCGTTTCAATGGTTTTTAAGGAAGCCAATTTTGCATCTTCAAATTGTTTGTTGGCTTCTGGCATTTTATTCATTAAATCTACCATTGCAGTTGTTGCTTCACCTAATTTGTCGCTTTGTGTGCCAATGTAAGCATACACATAATTTGAAAAATCAGGACGGTTTGGAATTGAAAATGCAGAATAAGCAGCGTAGGCTAAAGCTTTTGATTCGCGAATTTCCTGGAATACAATAGATGATAATCCACCTCCAAAATATTGATTAAATACATTTGAAACTGGCATCAAATCTTTATTGAAGGCACCAGATTTTGATAACATAATCATCTCGTTTTGTACCATGTCGTAATCAACAAAATATACTTGAGGTTTATCCATTGGCAATTCTGCAAACACTTTTCTTTCAGGCAATGGCGTAAGCGTAGCAGGTAATTTGTGTTCGCTATTTAAAGTAGTATTAACTTCTGCTAGTTCTTTGCTGCCATAATAATTCACTAAATGCTCAAAACTTGTTATACTCTTAATTTGATTTACTAAATCTTCTGATTTTAAATTCAATAAATCTTTTTCAGATAAAATAGAAGTGTAAGGATTTTGAGGGCCATATTTGGCATAATTCATTAAACCACCATTTAAAATTGCTCCTTTGTTCTTTTTATTATCAATGCGTGATTTTAAAACATCGGCAATCAATTCTTTTAAAGCATCTTCATTTGGCTGGCAATCGCTCAGTAAATGTTCGAATAATTTTACACCTTCATTAAATGAATCATCCAATCCTGAAAGATTTACATACATTCTATCATTAGAAGCATATACATCGAAGCTTAAACCTAATTTGTAAAATTCTTTTTTCAAATCTTCAGCGCTGTATTTCGATGTTCCTAAGTATGGAAGGTATTTTACCGCCATTTCCATTGCTCTGTTGTCAACCGTGCCTCTGTCAATTACATAATAAAGTGAGAAAGTTTTGTTAGTTGTATTTTTAACATATTGAAGATTTACTTTATCGCCAATTGATGCGGTTTGAATAGCGGTTTTGAAATCAAGAAAAACTGGCGCTACTCTTTCACTTTGAATGCTATCAAATTTGATAGCGAAAGTTGATTGAGCCTCTCTATTAATATCAACAGGCGTAATTTTTGGTTTTTCAACTTTTGCTGCATTTTTATCTTCACCCGATTTTTTGTAAATCAAAACATAGTTATCGCCAAATTTTTTATTGGCAAAATCCATAATTTGTTGTTTAGTAATAGTGCCCATTTTGTTGAAGGTTTCAACTACTTCTTTCCAGTCGTTTTCTAACACAAAAGCATCAGTCATAATGCTAACACGCATGTAATTGCTTTCAGTATATTTTTCCATTTCTAGCTTCAAATTTTTCACAACTGCTTGTAACATCCAGTCTTCAAATTCGCCTTTTTTAATTTTTTCTATTTCAGCTAAAACCAAATCTTTTACCTCTTCTAAACTTTGGCCGCTTTTTGGATAAGCATTCATGTAGTAAAAACCATAATCTTTCATTTGATTATAGAAGGCATTTCCACGCAGAATTTTTTGTTTTTGAATCAAGTTCAAATCCATTAAACCAGCTTGACCATTGTATATTAAATTGCCAATTAAGTTCATGTAAACTTCATCATCGCTATTTGAACCATCAAAACGGTAAGCAATGTTTATCCATTCAGCTGATGGTCCAACCACTTCAGCCGTTTGAATTTGGGTTAATGGTTGTTCTTGAGGAACTTCTTTTTTAGGAATATCTTTAGCTTTTAACTTGCCAAAATATTTATCTAACATAGCAACTGTTTTGTCAGGGTCAATATCACCTGAAAGCACAATGGCCATATTGTTTGGAACATAATAGGTATTAAAATACTCATGAATGCGCTCCATTGATGGGTTTTTTAAATGGTCGCTAGTTCCAATAGTAGTTTGCGTTCCATAAGGGTGCGTTGGGAACAACAATTCGCTGGCTTTGTAATAGGCTTTACGGAAATCGTTGTCTTGTCCACGGTTAAATTCTTCATAAACCGCTTCTAATTCAGTGTGAAATAAACGTAAAACAAGTTCGCTAAATCTTTCTGATTCAAGCATAGCCCATTTTTCCAATTCATTGGAAGGCACATCGTTTACATAAACCGTTTGGTCTGTAGAAGTGTAAGCATTAGTAGCTTGCGCACCCAATGATGACATCATTTTGTCGTATTCATTGGCTACAGCAAATTTGGCTGCTAAACCTGAAATGCTATCAATTTGGCCATAAATTTTCTTTTTTTCTTCTGCATCGCTCGTATTTCTGTGTTTTTCATATAAATCAGAAATTTGTTTTAGCAATACTTTTTCATTTTCCCAGTCAATGGTAGCAAATTTGGAAGTTCCTTTGAACACCATGTGCTCTAAGTAGTGGGCTAGGCCAGTGCAATCAGCAGGATCGTTTTTGCTTCCTGTTCTTACTGCAATATTGGTAAATACTCTTGGTTCATCCTTGTTTACAGAAATGTAAACTTTTAAACCGTTTGATAATGTGTAGATTTTAACACCTAAAAGGTCACCATCTACTGTTTCGTATTTGTATTTGCTTTCCTCTGCTTTTTTTTCGCCACAAGCGCTAAAAAAAACAATGGCCAATGCACAAACCGATAAATAAATTTTCTTCATTTTTTCCTTGCTTTTTGAGAGCGGGAAATTATTAAAATAAAAATTAAATAAACTACTCTTTTTGGGTTATTTCGAGCATTATTATTTTCAATTTGCTATTTACTATCATTTAGATAGAATTATCTAAAAATTTTATTGGTAATTGAGGAATAAATTGAATTAATTAGCCTTTTAATCCAAAATAAATATGACTAAATCTGGTCTTTTTTCAGTTATTAAAATTCTTTCAGGTCCAGTTTTAGGTTTATTGGCTTTTTTTTGGATGCTTCATTTAAGTGGAAATATGCTTTACGCAAAAACTACTTTGGTGGTAGTTTGGATGGCATTTTGGTGGATAACGGAAGCTGTCAGCATGTTTGTTACAGCACTTTTGCCCTTGGTTTTGTATCCATTTTTGGGAGTAATGGATATGAAAAATGTTGCTCCAGCTTACACTAATGATATCATATTTTTATATGTAGGCGGTTTCTTTTTCGCTTTTGCCATCGAAAAGTGGAATTTGCATAAAAAAATTGCTTTTTATATTATTCTAAAATTTAAGAACAATGCCAATGGAATTTTATTTGGCTTCATGTTTTCAGCTTTTTTTCTTTCTATGTGGATTTCGAATGTTGCTGCTACCTTATTGCTTTTGCCGGCAGCTTTGGCCATTGGCAATCAATTAGAAGAATTGGGAACGGCTCAAAAAACGAATAATTTTTCAACAGCTTTACTGCTAGGATTGGCTTATTCAGCCTCAATTGGAGGTACAGCTACTTTAATAGGAACTGCTCCAAATTTAATTTTATCAGCATTTTACAATCAAAATTTTCCTGATTTAGTGCCAATAAATTTTGCCAATTGGATTATAATTGGTTTTCCAATAGCCTTTGTATTCTTTTTAATTACCTTTTTATTGCTAAAAACAATGTTGTTAAAAAATCTGACTTTTAATATCAATTTAGCGGAATGCAAAGCAGAGTATGACAAAATCGGGAAACTAGGAAATGAGTCTTATACCATCATTATTTTGTTTGGAATTACCTTATTAATGTGGTTTTTGAAAAGCGATATTGTAATTGGAAGTTTTATAATTAAAGGCTGGACAAACCTATTGCCTCAACCCAAATTTATAGGCGATGGCACAATAGCCATTGCTATGGGAATTTTGCTGTTTTTAATTTCATTTAAAAGCAATAAAAAACTACTTACATGGGAGGAAGCTAAAAATTTACCAATTGGTATTTTGTTTCTTTTTGGTGGTGGTTTTGCTATGGCCAATGGTATTGCTGAATCTGGTTTGAGCGATTATTTGGCACAAGGATTAGTGGCTTTTAAAAGTATGAATCCTATTTTGTTGATCTTTTTAATGACTACGATTATGCTGTTTTTTACTGAAATAACCTCTAATACAGCAGCAACCTATTTGTTTTTACCGATTATTATAAGTTTAACAAAATCAATTGATATGCATCCAATTTTGCTAATGTTTCCCATAGTTTTGGCGGCATCTTATGCATTTATGTTACCAATTGCAACACCGCCCAATACTGTGGTTTTTAGTTCTGAAAAAATAAAAATCGGAACGATGATAAAAATAGGATTTATTTTAAATGTTATAGCTGTTTTTTGGTTGGTAATAAGCAGTTACTTTTTATTAAAATGGCTTATTTAGTTTTTGTCCAAGTATCGGTTCTACCAATCAAGCTAAAACCAATGTAGCCGCGAACATCTAAGGTATTTGAGTTTTGTAGGGTTAGAATGCAGCTATATGTTTTTCCGTTTTCTGGGTCGTAAATTGTACCATCTTCCCAAACACCATTGCCTTCATATTCGAAGTTTTTAAGCAGATTTAATCCTAAAATTGGGTCGTTTTGACGCGCTTTATCTGGATTTTTTTCATCAACTTTTGGCTTTCCGGCTTTATTTAAAGGCTCACTCAACCAAACTAATTTCCCGAAAATCTTATTTCCTTGTTTGTAAATTTCAACATGACCTTTTTTATTTCCGGTTAACCATTTTCCTAAAATATCTTTTTCTTCAATTTTAGCATGATTAGAAATTAAAATCAAACTCAATAAAATGCTTAGTAGTTTCATTGTTCAAAATTTTGATTCAAAAATAATTTTAAATCAATAGCCTCAAATAAAAACTGAGATTTTTCACAGATTTTCACAGATTGAATTTGAGTTTTTGATAAATATTTCTGTGTTTTCTGTGCCTTCTGTGTGCAAAAAAAATCTCTCACGGATTACACGGATTTCACGGAGAGGAATTCATTAGATTTTCAGTGAACAATTCTGTGTTTTCTGTGCATTCTGTGTGCCAAAAATATTCTCACAGATTACACGGATTTCACAGAAAGGAATTCATTAGATTTTCAACAAACAATTCTGTGTTTTCTGTGCCTTCTGTGTGCCAAAAAAATTCTCACGGATTACACGGATTTCGCAGAAAGGAATTCATTAGATTTTCAGTGAACAATTCTGTGTTTTCTGTGCCTTCTGTGTGCCAAAATAAATCTCTCACGGATTACACGGATTTCACCGAAAGGAATTCATTAGATTTTCAGTGAACAATTCTGTGTTTTCTGTGCCTTCTGTGTGCCAAAAAAATTTTCACAGATTACACGGATTTCACAGAAAGGAATTCATTAGATTTTCAGTGAACAATTCTGTGTTTTCTGTGCCTTCTGTGTGCCAAAAAAAATCTCACAGATTACACGGATTTCACAGAAAGGAATTCATTAGATTTTCGACAAACAATTCTGTGTTTTCTGTGCCTTCTGTGAGCCGAAAATTTTTCTCACGGATTACACAGATTTCGCAGAAAGGAATTCATTAGATTTTCGATAAACAATTCTGTGCCTTCTGTGTGCCAAAAAACATTCTAAATAGCCACTGAAAAATCTCTTAAAGCATCATTTAAAGATGTTTTTAAATCGGTACTTGCTTTTCTTTTTCCAATAATTAAAGCACAAGGAACATTAAATTGACCTGCCGGAAATGATTTAGTGTATGAACCTGGAATTACCACACTTCTTTCAGGAACATAACCTTTAATTTCTTTAGGTTGATCGCCCGTAACATCAATAATTTTGGTAGATGCGGTTAAAACAACATTTGCACCCAAAACAGCTTCTTTTTTCACATGAACACCTTCTACAACAATGCAGCGAGAGCCAACAAAACAACCATCTTCAATAATTACTGGGCTTGCTTGAAGTGGTTCTAAAACACCGCCAATTCCTACACCACCGCTTAAATGCACATTTTTACCAATTTGAGCACATGAACCAACTGTAGCCCAAGTATCTACCATTGTTCCTGAGTCAACATAAGAGCCAATGTTTACATAAGATGGCATCAAAATTACACCTGGAGCTAAATAGGAACCATAACGCGCAATAGCATGCGGCACAACGCGAACGCCTTGTTCGGCATAGTTTTTTTTCAATAACATTTTATCATGAAATTCAAAAATTCCCATTTCAATGGTTTCCATTTTTTGAATCGGGAAATACATTACAACCGCTTTTTTAGCCCATTCATTAACCTGCCATCCATCTTCAATGGGTTCGGCAATTCTAAGTTTTCCTTTGTCTAACAATTCAATAACTTGGCGAATAGCATTTTGCGTGTATTCTTCTTTTAATAATTCTTTGTTTTCCCAAGCTTTTTCTATGGTTTGTATTAAATCGTGCATGTTTTTGTAAAATTAAATTTCACTTAGTTGAAAGGTATTATCCAATCTAATTCCTTTTTCGGTCATTTTTAATGTGCAACATTCATTCACTGAATCATGTTCTAAAAACAAAATGTAGTTTTCTGCAACTGCTTGATTAAGAAATTTTTCTTTTTCTTCTAAAGTAATGAGCGGACGAGTATCATAACCCATTACGTAGGGTAGAGGAATGTGACCAACCGAAGGCAATAAATCGGCTGTAAAAATAATGGTTTTGTCTTTGTATTTTATTTTTGGTAACATTTGATGGTCAGTATGTCCATCCATAAAAATTACCTCAAAGTTTTTGAAGTTATCACCATTTTCGTTTACGAAATTTAATTGTCCTGATTCTTTAATTGGAATTATATTTTCCTTTAAAAAACTGGCTTTTTCTCTTTTATTCGGTTCAGTTGCCCATTTCCAATGGCGTTCGTTGCTCCAAAATTGAGCGTTTTTAAATGCAGGAATAAAAGAAGTTTTATCATTATTCCATTCAATTGCGCCACCGCAATGGTCAAAATGAAGGTGTGTCAGAAAAACATATGTAATATCATCTCTGCTAAAACCTTTTGCTTTTAAAGACTTATCAAGTGTGGCATCGCCATGTAGATAATAATGACTCAAAAACTTTTGATCTTGTTTGTTGCCAATTCCTGTATCAATTAAAATGAGCTGATTCCCATCTTCAACTAGCAAACAGCGCATGGCCCAAGGACATAAATTATTTTCATCGCTCGGATTGGTTTTATACCAAATAGATTTAGGCACAACACCAAACATGGCGCCTCCATCAAGTTTAAAAAATCCAGTATCTATTGTGTGTAGTTTCATTGTTCAAAACATTATTAGCAGGGCTAAGTTAATAATTAAGCCATTTCACTCAATTATTAAAAACCTAAAGTGCTAATATTGTTACAAATTCATTGTAAATGAGGGTACATTTTATTGCTATAGGTGGTGCTGCCATGCATAATTTAGCGTTAGCATTACATGCAAAAGGTTATGAAGTTACAGGTTCAGATGACGAAATTTTTGAACCAAGCAAATCAAGATTATCAAACAAAGGATTGTTACCCCAAAATGAAGGTTGGTTTCCTGAAAAAATTACCTCAAATCTTGATGCCGTAATTTTAGGAATGCATGCCAGAACCGATAACCCTGAACTAATAAAAGCACAGGAATTAGGTTTGAAAATTTACTCTTATCCAGACTACATTTATGAACAAACTAAAGACAAAAAGCGTGTTGTAATTGCCGGAAGTCACGGAAAAACTACCATAACATCCATGATTATGCATGTTTTAAAAATGTGTGGCAAAGAATTCGACTATTTGGTGGGCGCTCAAATTGAGGGTTTTGAAACAATGGTTGGATTAAGTGATACTGCTCCTTATGCCATCATTGAAGGTGATGAATATTTAGCCTCACCAATTGACAGACGACCAAAATTTCATATTTACAAACCTCATGTAGCTATTATTTCCGGTATTGCTTGGGATCATATAAACGTATTTCCAACTTTCGAAAATTATGTTGATCAGTTTAAAATTTTCATTCAATTAATTGAACCAGGCGGCACTTTAATTTACTGTAATGAGGACTATCATTTGGCCAAATTGGTAAAAGCCGATAAATCATTAATCAAAAAACAGGCTTATCTATTGCCTGATCATGTTATTCAAGATGGCATAACAAGTTTGATAAAAGACAATGTAATTTATGCACCTTTAAAAGTATTCGGTAACCATAACTTATTAAATGTTCAAGGAGCAAGATTGGTTTGCGCTCAGTTAGGTATTACAGATGAAGAATTTATAGCTGCCATAAGCATGTTTAAAGGCGCTGCTAAAAGATTAGAATTAGTTTTTAGTAACGAAAAAACAAACATTTTCAAAGACTTTGCACACAGTCCTTCCAAACTTTTGGCCACTACAAATGCTGTTAAAAATCAGTTTCCGGAAAGGAAATTAATAGCCTGCATGGAATTACACACTTTTAGTAGTTTGAATGAAAATTTTTTAGGAGAATATAAAAACTCAATGCATTTGGCTGATGAGGCTTATGTTTATTACAATGAACATACCATTGAACACAAAAAATTGAAACCAATTAGCGCACAGCAAGTGAAAGATGCTTTTGGTACCAATAATGTTACAGTTATAAATAAAACCGAAGATTTGGTTAATATTTTGCAATCGAAAACTTGGGAAAACAGTAACTTATTAATGATGAGTTCAGGAAATTTTGATGGAATTAAATTTGAAGAATTAGCTAAAACAATTGGTTTGGAAGAATGACTTTAAACGAAATTGAGTTTACAACCCATATTTATAAATTACCTCATTTATATGGAATGCATTACATGGAAATTCCTAAAGAGATTGTTGAAAAACTGGGAGGAACTTTAAAAATGCGATTGGTTTGTACAGTCAATCAAACGGTTAGTTTTCAAGGTGGTTTAATGGCTTTAGGCAATGGTGATGCTTATATAAGTATCAATGTCAAAAGAATGAAACAGCTAAAAATAGAAGATGGCGATGAAATTCTTTTACATCTAAAAAAAGATGAAAGTAAATACGGAATGGATGTTCCTCCTGAATTAAATACCCTTTTGGAACAAGATCCTGAAGGTTTTGAACGCTTTGAGGCTTTAACACCAGGCAAACAACGATACATTATTCATTATGTAGCTTCTGTCAAAAGTTCGCAAAAGCGCATTGATAGAGCTATTTTGCTAATCACCAATCTTAAAAAATTACCCAGAGGCAAAGAAGAGTTTAGGGCAATGTTAGGTTTGGAGTGAATTGATTAAAAAATACCAATTATGAGTATTGCCGAAAGAAATAGAGGTTTATACTATTGAGTCAATCCTGAAGCTTAAATAAAGAAGGTAATTCTTTTAATCTATTTTTTATGACCTAAACTATTTTCTTAACCTAAAAATTCACCCGCATTTTTTATTTATTTTGCCGTCAATCTTCAAAAAAATCTCATGTATCAAATTACGGGAAATAACCTTAGCATCCATCAAGTTGTAGCTATTGCAAGAAATAATGAGGCCGTTACTTTATCACAACAAGCCATTGATAATATTAAAAAATCAAGAAATTATGTTGAAAAAATAGTGAATGAAAACCGTGTTTGTTATGGCATTAATACAGGTTTTGGTAAGTTTTCAGACATTGTAATTTCGAAAGATGAGCTATCGACCTTACAAAGAAATTTGATAATTAGTCATGCATGCGGAACAGGTGAAAATTTTGAAGAAGAAATAGTTAGAGGAATAATGTTGCTTCGCGTAAATGCACTTTCAGCAGGTTTTTCAGGTGTTCGTTTGGAAACAGTTCAAACATTAGTTGAAATGTTAAATAAAGGTGTGCATCCTGTTATTCCAAGCAAAGGTTCATTGGGTGCTTCGGGCGATTTAGCGCCATTATCACACATGGTTTTAACATTAATTGGAGAAGGAGAAGCGATATATAAAAACAAAAAAATGTCTTCAAAAGAAGCCATGAATTTAGCAGGAATAGCTACCATTGAATTGCAAGCAAAAGAAGGTTTAGCATTAATAAATGGTACTCAGGCTATGTGCGCCATTGCTTGTTTAGCATGGTTTGATGCTGAAAAAATTAGCCAATGGGCTGATAAAGCTGGCGCACTTACAATGGAGGCATTGAATGGAATTCGTGATGCTTTTAATCCTTTAGTGCATCAAATTAGAAGACAAAAAGGCCAAATGGAAACAGCCAAAAATATTTTAGAGCTGTTGGAAGGAAGCGAAAGAATTACAAATCAAGGCGAATTGCGCGTTCAAGATGCTTACACTTTGCGATGTATTCCGCAAGTACATGGCCCCGGAAAAGATACTTTGGCTGACGCAAAAATTAAAATTGAAAATGAAATAAATGCTGTAACAGATAATCCTTTAATTTTTCCAGATGAAGATTTGGTTATTTCTGGAGGAAATTTTCATGGTCAAGTTTTGGCATTGAACATGGATTTTATGGCCATTGCAGTGGCTGAATTTGCTAATATTTCAGAAAGAAGAATTGAACGTTTGGTAAACCCTGCGTTGAGCAATTTACCTGCTTTTTTAACACCTAATGGTGGTTTAAATTCAGGATTTATGATTGCTCAATATGTTGCGGCAGCTTTGGTTTCTGAAAACAAGATTTATGCGCATCCAGCTTCTGTTGATTCAATTCCATCATCCGCCAATCAAGAAGATCATGTTTCTATGGGTTTAACTGCGGGTTTAAAATTACGCGAAATCATTAAAAACACCCAAGCTGTTTTAGGAATTGAATTGGTTTGCGCAGCGCAAGCCATTGATTTAAAACCTGGCAAAAAATTAGGAAAAGGAACTAATTGGGTTTACACCAAATTGAGAGAAAATGTTCCATTTATTGCAGAAGATGTTTATTTGAAGCCGCTTTTAGACCAAGGAAAAGATTTGATTATAAAAAATTAATATCCCCGATTTTGTAAACCAAAAATCATATCATAGGTTTATGAAAACAAAATTGGAATATGAATTACAAATTATTAGGCAAGTCTGGTCTTAGAGTTTCTGAACTTAGTTTGGGCACAATGACCTTTGGTGAAGAGTGGGGCTATGGTGCGAACAAAGAAGAAAGTTTTGCGATTTTTAAAAAGTATTTAGAAGCAAATGGCAATTTTATAGATACGGCCAATCGCTACACAGAAGGAACAAGCGAAAAATATATTGGAGAGTTTGTAAAAGAAACAAACACCCGAAATCAATTGGTTTTAGCGTCAAAATATTCGCTTTTTACGCAAGCCAATAAAATTAATGATGGTGGAAATCATCGCAAAAACATGGTTCAATCATTGGAAGGAACTTTAAAAAGACTTCAAACAGATTATTTGGATGTATTTTATTTACATGCTTGGGATTTTACAACTCCCGAAGAGGAAGTTTTGCGCGGTTTGGATGATTTAATTCGTTCAGGAAAAGTTCTTTACATTGCTATTTCTGATACCCCAGCTTGGATTGTTTCTAAATGTAATGCTATCGCAGAATTAAGAGGTTGGAGTCAATTTATTGCCCTGCAAGTCGAATATAGTTTAATTACCCGCGATGCCGAAAGAGATTTAATTCCCATGGCTAAAGCTGGCGACATTGCCATTACAGCTTGGGCGCCTTTGGCAGGTGGTGCTTTAACAGGAAAATACTTAAATAATGAAGAGGGAAGAGTGAAACCTGAAAGCAAAAGAAGAAATGATAAAAGCAATGAAATAGTTAAAAAAGTAGTTGAAATTGCCGCAGAATTAAATACTAGTCCAGGTAATGTCGCCATTAAATGGATGATGCAAAAACACAACAATGTTTTTCCAGTTGTAGGCACTCGAAAATTGAATCAATTGGAAGATAATCTAAAGGCGGTTGATATTGTTCTAACCGAGACTCAAATGAAAGATTTAGATTCAGTAAGTGCCATTGAGTTGGGTTTTCCACATGATTTTTTATCGGGAGATGTTATTAAGAATTTATTGTTTAGTGGGAAAACAATAACAAACCATCGGTTAAAATAAATTTTGAGTATAAAAAAAAGAGGCAGCCAATTGGCTGCCTCTTTTTAATTTATAGACTAAAAAGACTACTTAATTATGTTAATACGTTTGCTAATATTGGTTTCATTTCCAATTAAACGAATTACATAAACACCAGATTCAGCATTTTGAATATCAAGATTGATGATATTATTTCCATTTACCGATTGTGTTAAAATCACTTTGCCTTCAATGTTTAATACTTCTAACAAATCAATAGATTGATTTAAAGCATTTAAATTAATGGTGAAATTACCATTTGAAGGATTTGGATAAGTAGAAACTAAATTAGACAAACTATTTTCATCAACACTAACTTGAGTAATTGTTACTTGCTGAGTTGATGTGTTAGTTCCACAGCTATTGGTTGCAGTTAATGTAACTGTATAAGTGCCATTAGCCGTGTAAGTATGTGAAGGATTTTCTAATGTTGATGTATTTCCATCGCCAAAATCCCAAGCATAAGTCATAGAAGCACTTCCAGCTGTAGTATTACTAATGTTAATAGTTGCACCAGAAACAGGAGCTGTGAAAGCAGCAGTTGGAGCAGCAAGATTTTCAACTGTAAAATGAATGGTATCATTTGAATTGTCAAAATCTTCTGTTAAGTTAGCCCATGCAGAAATATTATAAACGCCATCAGCTGATAAATCTGCTTTTTGTAGGAAGGTATAAGTAACTTCTAAATTTCCTCCTAAAAATGGAACAAGTTCAGAAACTACAGGTCCACCATTTATAGAGTAGGAAACTGGAATGTTGCTCTCGTCAGCTGGTCTGTTATTAGCAATTCTAAGTCTAACTGAGGCTACAGCAGAAAGTGTACAATTATCAGATAATCCTACAATTGAAACTCCACTAATTTCTCTCGTAATTACAGTTATTGAAGAAGTAAAAGTATCAGGACTACAAGTATTGTTGGCAGCAAGTTTAACTGTGTATGCACCATCATTTGCGTAAGTATGGGTTGGTGAAGCTGATGTAGAAGTATTTCCATCACCAAAATCCCAAGCATAGCTAGTTGCATTAATACTGTTATTAGTAAAGTCTACGTCTCTTGCATTTATTGAAGAAGTATAAAATGCAATTGGGAGTGGATTAACAGTAACTGTTATAGCATTTGAAGTTGCTGGACCGCCACTTTGGCAAGTTTCACTTGAAGTTAAAACAACCGTAACTTGATCATTATTGCTAATTGAACCAGAAGTGTATGAATTTCCTACTGCACCTGAAATAGGTGAACCATTTACAGACCATTGATAGCTAGGACTAGAGCCTCCATTGGTTGGAGTGGCAGTAAATGTGATATTATCACCTTCGCAAATAGTAGAATTAATAGTTGAAATTGAAGCACTTACTGGTAATAAAGGATTAACTGTTACAGTAGTAGATGCAACAGCGGTTGGAGATCCTGAAATACAAGCAGAGTTAGATAAAATACCTATTGAAACAACATCATTGTTATTTAATGTACTACTTGTAAAAGTGCTTAAGTTAGCGCCAGTAACAGGATTTCCATTTATTGCCCACTGATAAGATGGTGCACTTCCACCATTTGAAGGTGTGGCAGTAAATGTTACTGGTGTGTTTGCACAAAATGCTGTTGTAATGCTTGGAGTTACAGTTACCGAAACAGGCGCGCTGGTGGTAAGTATAACTGTAATAGGAGTTGAAATTGCTGTAGGCGATACAACACAAGCTTCTGACGATGTCATAGTCACAGTGACCTGATCATTATTTGAAAGCGTAGAAGAAGAGAATGTAGCATTGACAGCACCTGAAACTGGACTGCCATTTACGGCCCATTGATAACTTGGAGTGGCTCCGCCATTAGTTGGATTAGCAGTGAAAATTAAATTAGTTCCTGAACAAACAGCTCCAGTTTGATTAACTGAGGCGCTTACTGATACAGGTAAATTTGGGTTTACAGAAACTGCTATTGTATCTCTTCCTGGATTTCCTTGTGCATTAAATACACTCACAGAATAGTTACCACTCGAGTTTACTGTTATAGTTTGCGTTGTAGCACCCGTAGACCATAAATACGTTAAACCTGCATTTCCAGCATTTAAAGTGGTTGAATCTCCACTACATATGTTGACATTATTCCCTAAATTAACAGTTGGTGCTGCAGCAGGAGTCGACATTACTGCACTAATCATAAATTTACCAATGGTATTATTCATTGCAGGTAAAATACCTCCAGCCAAAGTGCTTGTGTAGTAAGCATTTGATCGAATAGGGGTTTCAATTTGGTAGCCTACTGGAAAATATCCTGTTGCAAAAGCTGTTTGAGCTAAACCAACATAAAAGTCATCATTTAATATAACTTGTGGGTTATTGATTTTGAATGATTTTAAGGTGTTGATATCACCTGCAGCAATAGTTAAAGTATCTGATTTTGCAATTCTAACACCCGCAGAGTTTACAACCACTGCGAATACTTTTCTACCCACTGAAGCCGGATTATTTCCAATAAACACTTTTACACTGTCAACCAACCATATACCATTCGAGCGGTACTTATTTAAAATAGTACCCGAGCCAGTATTAAATCCAACACTGCTCGCAGCCGTGCCCACACCATAACTAAATGTGTTTGGAGTTATTTGTTGCACTTGTGATTTGGAATTGTTTAAACTTACATCATCTGCTCCAACTGAAACGGTTATGTTATTATTTCCATTAGTGACTGAAGAATATGGGTCAAAATTTACAATTGTACTTTGCAAATAGCCAAGGCTTACTGTCTTTACATTTGAGAATGTATTAGCGCCAGTAATATTTAAAGTTACTGGATAATTATTCGATGAATTGTAACCCTTATTTGTAACTACTGCGCTTATAACGTATGGATTTCCCATTGGATTAGCATTTTGATCTAAGGTGTAAATTGCGTCCACACTCACATCATTTGCAGGAGCTGATGTTCCTAGTCTAACTGCGCCTCTAAATGCCGAAGTACCTGTAATGTCTGCTCCTTGTGTTGCACCAAAGTTATTTCTTAAACCATTTGCACCACCAACTAAGGTTGTATTGCATGCATAAATAGATGCTTGTTGTGCAGCTGTTCCTAGGGTAGTGGGAGTTAATATTTCCCAATCATATGAAACATAAAGATTATTTCCAGTGTAGGTGAAAGGTGTTTGTAAGCGAATATCGTATGAACCTAATTGAGGACTGATGACTAAAGTATCATTATATACTAATGTCATGGTTGAAATATGGGTAGCCCAATTAGTGCTTTTTAAAAACGAAGCATCAGTAGAATTTTCAAGATAAATTTTGATAATACCTTTAACTTCAGCCTGAGCAGAACCAATTCCTACAATTGTCCAGCCTACAGTTGTAATGTTGTTTCCATTGCCAACATTTGCAATTTCAGAAGCGGTATAAATAGATGAGGTTCTGTTAAATTTAGCCTGGGTTGTTGGAGCTCTACCATTTCCAGAAGTACCTGTATTAGCTAATTCAGTAATAACAGTGGCTGGGTAAATGGTTCTTTTTTGAGATGGATTTGTTATTGTAGGAATCCTTTTAGTGCCACCAACAAACACTGAATCAAAAGTTGCGTCAATAAAATTGCCAATTGTTGCTACTGGGGTTACATCATAGGTTAACCAAAAATAATTTGACCCAGTTGATAATATATTATTTGTATTGATCATAAATTGTCCATTTGGAGCCGCTACAACATTGCCAACTTGATTTGTGGTAGCAAAAGTTGTTGAGTTTCCTGTATAAAACAATTTAGCATTTGAAATATCAGCAACGTTAGTAGTTCCATTGGTTTTAAAGTAAAAATTCCCAGTACTAATTGTTGAAAGCGATCCACCAATTTCAATTTTTAACCTCATAACTTGTTGATTAGCAATTGGCTTATAGGCATCACCATTGGTTTGAAATGCTTCTGATGATAAATAGGTCAAAGGAACAGCAGGTGGCACTCTTCTCCAAACAACTGTTGAGTTAACTGAATTTGCGCCACAACCAACACCGCTAGTTTTTTGTGTTAAAGTAACTCTTGCAACTCCTGTAAAGGTAGCTGTCCAACTAATTTTAGCGTCATCACCACATGCATCGTCTGAAAAACAAATGAATGTTGCCGGAGTGGCATTATCTGCTAATGTTAATTCTGAATCATAACTAGCAACACCGCCATCCGCAGCGCAAGTTGACCATTCATAAGTGTCTCCTGAAACTACATTGTAAAGCGCATATTCACCGGCATAAGAGTCAATTGCTACGGCTGTAAAAGTGTTATTAGCACTTTGCGTGCCTGTTGGATATTGATAGGCTGTAGCAGGATTGCATCCACCAGTCAAACATTGCTGCGCATTGAGATTGGAGCTTACCCCTAATCCCAAAATTGACAGCAACAAAAATTTTCTTTTAAATAGTTGTTTTCTCATTTTTTCATTGTTTAGTTCTTATTTTGTCAAAATCACTTGTAAGTAGCAATTTCTAAATATCAATGTAAGTAGAATTAACAATAATTTAATATTTAGATTTAACTAAATCGAAAAAATATGTGTCTGATTTATAGTCTATTCTGACTCAAATGAAGAATTTCTCTGCTTTGCAGAGTTTTTTTTGCAATTAAAATTAAAAATTGTATTGTCTTCATTTTGTCTTTACCATTTTTTTTAATTGGTAATGAAAAGAAATTACTTTGAAATATAAACATCAAATAATGGAATTATGAAGAATAAAAAACAAATTTTGAAAAAACTATCTGTTCTAAGTGTTTTGCTCTTTGGGCTTTTCATTTATTCCGATTCTGTTTTTGGAACCACATGCCCTAATGCGCAGATTATTCCATCTAATCAAACTTTTCCATCAACGGCCATTTCTTTGGTTTGCGGAACTACCAATGATTTAACTGGAACAAATACTGCTGCTTGTGGATCTGCACTTTACAAGGGTGGTCAAGAGGCATTGTTTGTTTATACACCTTCAACGAATATTTCTAATTTTTCAGTTGCTTACACCGGAGTATCTTGGACTGGAATATTCATTTATGAAGGATGTCCGAGTTCGGGTGGACTATGTCTCACCAATATTACCTCATCTGCAACAGCAAAGAACACCTCTGCTAATCCTTTAAGTTTAACCGCTAATGTATCTTATTATATTTGGATAGATACTTATCCTTCTCCAGTAAGTCCATGTCCCGGAACAATTACGCTTTCTGGAATTATTCCGCCTGCTTGCTCAGGAACCCCTGCTCCTGGAAATACAATTGCCTCGAATTCTTCAGTTTGCGCAGGCTCGAATACAAGCTTAAGTTTGCAAAATAATTACGCAAACTTTAGTAATATTACCTATCAATGGGAGTCTTTTGATGGTACAAATTGGAATCCAATTTCTGGAGCTACAGCTTCTGTTTATAATGCTATCGGATTGACTGCTCAAACCCAATTTCGCTGCCAAGTTACTTGCAGCGGTACATTAACTGCCGCCTCAATGCCAATTACAATTTCTGTTAATACCATTCCTTCTATTTCGCTAAATGAAACGAATATTGCTCTATGTACTTTAAGTTCGGCATCATTAATCGCTAATGGAGGTGTAAGTTATTCTTGGTCGCCTGCAACAGGGTTAAGTGCTACAACTGGGGCTGCGGTTTCAGCCAGCCCGCTTGCAGCTACTACTTATACTGTTACAGGCACCGATGCTAATAATTGCAGCAGTACTGCAATCGTTAGTGTAAATCCAATTGTTTCTATGAATTTGATCAGTTCATCAAATCCTTCTTTAATTTGTCAATCAGGTAATCAAGTAACTTTAGATGTACAATCCTTACCTACAACCATTATTGGAGCCACTACTGGGGGAACTTGGGAGTATCAATGGTTAGATGACAATAGCAATGTTTTACAAGCTTGGAGTGCTGTATCGGCTTACAATATTGCCTCTGCTCCCGCAGGCTTACATGAATTTTATGTTAGTGCTAGAAGCACTAGCTGTCCTTCCTCACCAAGTGCTGATAAATTAGTTAATTTGAGCGTTGGGTTCGGTGGAAATATCAATACAACGAATATAAATTGCATAAATACATCAGGTGCGTTTAACATTGCTGATGCTTTTGGTCAAGGAGAAGTTGGAACATGGTATAACAATAATTTTACTTCCAATAATTTGGTTGCATCACAAGCATTTACTTCGGATGGCGCTAATTTTAATGGCGGAAGAATGGTTTTAACCAATTCAGCTGCTTCACAAAAAGGAGGTTTCACAATTCTAAATCCAAATGGAATTTCTGGGATTAACACTGAACTTGAAATTACCTTTAAATTAACTGCTGATCAACCAATAAACAATTTTGGTACTGGTGGTGGTGATGGTGTAGCCTATAGTTTTGGTAATAATGCAGATTATTCAACTACTGGTTCACAATGCAATGGAAATGGAGATAAATTAAGAATAACCTTCGATGCTGCTAATAATGGAGCTAGCAATGGTAATGTAGCTGGGATTTATTTAGTTTATGGTTATACTGGGGGAACAACACCTATGGGGCCTGCATCTGCCGGAACTTTAGCTCATTCTACTAATATGTCATGGAAAACTGCAACTGACACACCGGTAAAAATTTTAATAACAGCTGATGGTAAAGTAACATTAACCTTAGGAGGAGTCGTAATATTTAATCAAATACAATTACCTGCTGCTTATGCTGCTGCTGATAAATCAACATGGAAACATGTATTTTCTGCACATACAGGTGGTGATGCTTTGAGACAGGCTATTGATGATTTGAATATTAAATACACCAAATTAGATTTTGGTTATAGTTCAACAGGAACAGGTTGGCCAACAAACTGGCAAAATGGAAGTTACTTCTCAAATGTTGCAGCAGGGACCTATGATGTTTATATGGCTAACCCTATTGATTCAACTTGTAATATGGTTGTTGGTACAGTAACAATTACTGACGCTACTCCAAATGTTGATTTAGGTAATAGTATTGTTGGTTGCAATGGCGATTCGGTTGTGTTAGATGCACAAAATCCTGGATTGTTTTATAATTGGAATAATCTTTCTATAAGTCAAACCCAAACAGTAACTCAAAGTGGGACTTATTGGGTAACAGTTACTGATGCCGATGGCTGCACTGATTCAGATACAGTTGATGTCAATTTCATAGATTATCCTATTGTAGATTTAGGATCGAATATTACTGCCTGTGCTAACCAAACAATTAATTTGGATGCAGGAAACGCTGGTTTAAGTTTTAATTGGAGCAATGGAGCAACTACGCAAACCATAAGCCCAATAACTTCAGGAACTTATTGGGTAACTGTTAGCAATAATGGAAGTTGTTCAAGTTCTGATACAGTAAGTGTTAATCTTTTGGCTTTAGCAACGGCAAGTTCTGTTTCCGAAATTGTTACTGGATTTAATGCTGATTTTACTGTGAACAATCCTCAAAATGTCACTTCTTATTTCTGGAACTTTGGTGATGGAAGCACTTTAAATGGAACATCGCCAAATGCCCAACATACCTACGCAAATGGGACCTATAGCATGTACGTAGTTATTAATAATAATAATGGTTGCGATGCTGATACTCTAAAAACTACAGTTTTAGTTTCAGATGATACAAGCATTAATGAAGAACAATTAAATAATGCAATTCAGGTTTATCCAAATCCAACTAATGGTTTAATTCAGATTCAAAATAACTTGAATAAAGCAATTAATCAAGTTGTAGTTTATGATTATACTGGAAAAGAAGTTTTCTCAAATTCTATAAATTCCAATAAATTGAGTTTAGATATCAGTGATTTACCACAAGGCATATATTTTATAAAAGCAATTGTTAACGAGCAATTTGCAATAAAGAAAATAGTAAAATATTAATACAAAATTTTAAATTTTGGTTTGTACCGGGGTTGGAATTTTCCTCCCCGGTTTTTTATTTTTTCAAATTGACCTACATTCACAATTAATGAAACTATTTTCTACATTAATTCTATTACTTCTTTTTAGGACCATTCTGGCTCAAACAATTGATTCTACACGAATAAAAAATGATTCAATTGGAATTAAATTTTATCAAGAAGGCCAAGCATCTTATTATCATTCAAAATTTAAAGGAAGAAAAACTGCTAGTGGAGAAAGATATCATCCTGATTCACTCACTGCAGCACATTTAAAAATTCCATTAGGAACATTTGTAAAAGTAATAAATGCCAAAAACGATTCACTCTTTGTGATTGTAAAGATCAATGATAGAGGCCCTTATTCCAAAAAGTTTATTATTGATTTATCTAAATCAGCAGCTTTAAAAATTGGTTTAACCAAAAGCAAAGGTCATATACCTGTTCGTATTGAAATATTGAATCAAAATTTCATAAAAAAAGAGTGATTTTCTGCATTTAATAATGCTGACGAAGATTATTTTAAAATTATTAAAATATTTTTTGCCATTTCTTTTATTTATAAGTGAACTAAAATTTGCTCATAATTTTAGGAAAAGCTTTTCAAAAATAGATTGTATTTCCAATAAGATTGGGCTAAATTCGCGGCTCAAAATTTAAAAAAATGTCGCAAAACTTCTCGCAAGAAAATTTAGAAACAGCTAAAAAGCTTGGTTTATTCGAAGAAGAATACCATAAAATTCGTGAAATTTTAAATCGCGAACCTAATTTTACTGAATTATGCGCCTACTCGGGAATGTGGAGCGAACATTGTTCTTATAAAAACTCAATTATTTGGTTAAAAACATTACCAAAAGATGGTCCACACATGCTGGCTAAAGCTGGTGAAGAAAATGCAGGATTAGTTGATATTGGCGATGGTTTGGCTTGTGCTTTCAAAATTGAATCACACAATCATCCCAGCGCTTTAGAACCTTATCAAGGAGCCGCAACTGGAGTTGGTGGAATTAATAGAGATATTTTTACCATGGGCGCAAGACCTATTGCTCAGCTAAATTCATTACGTTTTGGAAATATTGATACAGATAAAACAAAACATTTATTAAAAGGTGTAGTTAAAGGAATTGGCGATTATGGCAATGCTTTTGGTGTTCCAACAGTAGCCGGAGAAGTATTTTTTGACGATTCTTATCAAACAAATCCATTGGTAAATGCCATGAGTGTTGGTATCGTAAAAGTTGGAGAAACAGTTAGTGCCATTTCTTATGGAAAAGGGAATCCAGTATTTATTGTGGGTTCAGCTACAGGAAAAGATGGAATAGGCGGAGCGGCATTTGCATCAAAAGATATTACTGCTGAATCGGTTAAAGATTTACCAGCAGTGCAAGTTGGTGATCCTTTTCAAGAAAAACTTTTATTAGAGGCAACATTAGAAGTTATTAAAACAGGAGCTGTAATAGGAATGCAGGATATGGGAGCAGCTGGAATTATTTGTTCAACTGCTGAAATGAGTGCAAAAGGTGAACATGGTATGAACATTTATTTGGAAAAAGTTCCTACACGTCAAGCCGATATGCAAGCTTGGGAGCTTTTGCTTTCTGAATCACAAGAACGAATGTTGATTGTTGCCAAAAAAGGAGAAGAGCAAAAAATATTAGACGTTTTTGCAAAATGGGATTTAAATTGTGTACAAATTGGTGAAGTTACCGAAGGCGATTCACTTAAATTTTATTTTAATGGTGAGCTTTCTGCTGATTTACCAGCTAAGTCCTTAGTTTTAGGAGGAGGTGCTCCAATTTATGAGCGCGAATACAAAGAACCTGACTATTTTGCTCAAAACATTTTATTTGATATAAATACAATCGAAGAACCAAAAAATTATAAAGAAGTAGCTAAGTTTATTTTATCACATCCCAACATTGCTTCCAAAAAATGGATTTACGAGCAGTATGATAGCATGGTTGGAACAGTGAATATGAGTGTAAATGGTGCTTCTGACGCTGGAATTGTAAACATTAAAGGCACAAATAAAGCATTGGCTTTAACGGTTGATTGCAACTCGCGCTATGTGAAAGCCGATCCTGAACTAGGATGCGCAATTGCAGTGGCAGAAGCTGCTAGAAATATTGTGTGTTCAGGCGGTGAACCTAGCGCTGTTACTAATTGTTTAAATTTTGGAAATCCTTATAATCCAGAAGTTTATTGGCAATTTGTAAATGCCATTAAAGGAATGAGTAAAGCTTGTTTGACCTTTAAAACCCCAGTAACTGGTGGTAATGTTAGCTTTTATAACCAAGCTAGCACAGTTGATAAAAAAGGTGGAAATGTAAGCAATGCAGTATTTCCTACACCAACTATTGGTATGATAGGTGTTCTACCTGATAAATCGCTTCAAACAACTATTCCATTCAAAGATTCAGGTGATTTAATTTTTCTTTTAGGCTGGACGCGTGATGATATTAATTCTTCTGAATATTTATATTCATGGCATGGTGTTAAAAGTTCACCAGCGCCTAGTATGAACTTATCGCAAGAATTAGCACTTCATAATTTGATAAAAGAGCTAATTCAAAATAAATTATTAAAATCAGCACATGATGTTTCTGACGGAGGAATTTTTACTTGTTTGGCTGAAAAAGCAATGCAAAGCGGTTTAGGATTCGATATTTTAACTGATAGCGATGTAAGAGTTGATAGCTTTTTGTTTGGCGAATCGCAAAGTAGGGCAGTGGTTTCTATCAATGCAGGATTAGAAGAAGAATTTTTGGAAATAGTAGAAAAATCAAAAGTCCCTTTTGTTGTGTTAGGTGAGGTTACTAAGAAAAAACAATTTAAAATTGATGATGAAGTTTTTATGACTGTAGATGAGGCCAAAGAACTTTATTACAACGCAATTGGTAATAAAATGAATCAAAATTAAGATTGTATTAAACAACTCAATTTTGTAAGTAATATAAAAAAAGAGCTTTCGAATTTTCGAAAGCTCTTTTTGTTTAAAGAATTTATCGCTTTAAAAATTAAGCAACAGATTTTCTGATGATATTTAAAGCACCACCGGCTTTAAACCATTCAATTTGTTGTTCATTGTAGGTGTGATTTGCTATTACCACATCTTTTGAACCATCTTTATGGGTAAATATTAATTCAAGTGGTTGACCAACTGAAAAATTGGTTAATCCATTTATAGCAATTACATCATCTTCCTGAATTTTATCATAATCGGCTTTATTAGCGAATGTTAATGCCAACATACCTTGTTTTTTCAGGTTAGTTTCGTGAATACGAGCAAATGATTTTACCAACACCGCGCGAACACCAAGATGTCTAGGTTCCATAGCAGCATGCTCTCTTGATGAACCTTCGCCATAGTTTTCATCACCAACTACAATTGACCCAATTCCAGCAGCTTTGTATTGTCTTTGAACTTTAGGAACTGATTCGTATTCGCCAGTAATTTGATTTTTAACATTATCGGTTTTTTCATTAAAATAATTAACTGCTCCAATTAGCATATTATTAGAAATATTATCTAAATGTCCACGATATTTTAACCAAGGACCAGCCATTGAAATGTGGTCAGTTGTGCATTTTCCTTTTGCTTTTATTAAAAGTCTTAAGCCACTTAAATTTGTGCCTTCCCATGCTGCAAAAGGATCTAATAGTTGCAGTCTATCTGATGTTGGTGAAACCAAAACCTCAACTTTACTTCCGTCAGCAGCTGGAGCTTGATAACCTGCGTCTTCAACTGAAAAACCATTTCTTGGCAATTCATCACCACTTGGAGGATCTAATTTTACCATTTCACCATTTTCGTTCATTAACGAATCGGTCATTGGATTAAAAGTTAAATCTCCAGCAATAGCTAATGCAGTAACTAATTCAGGTGAAGCTACAAAGGCAAATGTATTTGGATTTCCATCAGCACGTTTTGCAAAATTTCTGTTGAATGAGTGAACAATGGTATTTTTTTCAGCTTTTTCAGCACCCATGCGTGCCCACATTCCTATACAAGGGCCGCAAGCATTTGCAAAAACTTTGGCACCAATTTTATCAAAAGTATCTAAAAATCCATCTCTTTCAATGGTATATCTTACCAATTCTGAACCTGGTGTAATAGTGAACTCTGCTTTGGTTTTTAAATTTTTATCAGCAACTTGTTTGGCTAATGAAACCGAACGAGCAATGTCCTCATAAGATGAATTGGTACAAGAGCCAATTAAACCAACTTCAATTTTCGTAGGCCAGCCATTTTTAGCTGCTTCTTCTTTCATTTTTGAAATTGGAGTTGCTAAATCTGGGGTGAAAGGTCCATTTAAGTGTGGCTCTAATTCTGAGAGATTAATTTCAATTACTTGATCGAAATATATTTCAGGATTAGCATAAACTTCAGGGTCGGCAGTTAAATGTTCTTTAACTTTATTAGCCATTTCAGCAACATCTGCTCTGCCTGTTGATTTTAAATAACGTGCCATTGACTCATCATAACCAAAAGTAGAAGTTGTTGCGCCAATTTCAGCTCCCATGTTGCAAATTGTGCCTTTTCCGGTGCAGCTCATTGAGGTAGCGCCTTCACCGAAATATTCTACTACAGCATCAGTTCCGCCTTTTACTGTTAAAATACCTGCTACTTTCAAAATTACATCTTTTGGGGCAGTCCAGCCGTTTAGTTTTCCAGTTAATTTAACGCCAATCAGTTTAGGCATTTTTAATTCCCATGCTAAACCTGCCATTACATCGCAAGCATCTGCACCACCAACACCAATTGCAATCATTCCCAAACCGCCTGCATTAACTGTATGCGAATCGGTTCCAATCATCATACCTCCTGGGAAAGCATAATTTTCTAGCACTACTTGGTGAATAATTCCAGCGCCAGGTTTCCAAAAACCAATGCCGTATTTATTGGATACTGAACCTAAAAAATCAAAAACTTCTTTACTTTCTTTGTTAGCAAATGCTAAATCGGTTTTTGCACCTTCTTTTGCCACAATTAAGTGATCGCAATGAACAGTAGAAGGAACAGCAACTTTTGGACGACCAGATTGCATAAATTGTAAAAGAGCCATTTGAGCAGTTGCATCTTGCATAGCAACGCGATCAGGAGCAAAATCCACATAAGATTTTCCTCTTGTGAATGCTTCTAATTTTTGATCTGTATGCAAATGTGCAAACAAAATTTTCTCAGCTAAAGTTAAAGGACGACCAAGCATTTTGCGGGCTGCTTCGACCTTATTTGGCAGTTTTTCATAAACTGCTTTAATCATTTCAATATCAAACGCCATTTTTCTGGGATTAGAATGTTAAATATTTTTTGGGTGCCCGAAGTTAAAAATTACCCATTAAGAAATCAACAATATATTTCAGAAAGATAATTTAATGACAGTAATTAATTTGGTTTTTTATTTGAAGCCGTAAAATTTTAGCTATCTTTTAATATTAAAAACTAACCAATCGCTTCGTTGATATTTGGCAATTTTCCTACTGTTTGCAAATATCTAAAATGTGATTTAACGGCACACGAAAAAGTCTTATTTTCAAGATATCTTATATCGAATTCTTCAGCAGTTTGTTTCACAATATGTGATAATGCGGGATAATGCACATGGCTAATTTTTGGAAAAAGATGGTGCTCAATTTGATAATTTAAGCCTCCTAAATACCAAGTTAAAAATTTATTGTTTCTGCTAAAATTTACTGTAGTATTTAATTGATGTGTTGCCCAATCATTTTCTATTATTCCATCTTTTGGCATAGGATGAGAAGTTTGCTCTAAAGTATGTGCTAATTGAAAAATTAAAGTAAGTACCACTCCTGCGAAAAAGTGCATGGTTAAAAATCCGATGAAAACTTCTGTTTTTGGGATGTTAAATACTAAAATTGGTAATCCTAGCATCATAAAAAAATAAAAAATTTTAATTAAAATAATATGTGTAAATACAATGATATTTTGCTTTAAATTATTTGTATTGACGCCAGATTTTGTAAATTGGTAAAATTGCACGAAATCTTTTCCAACAGCCCAATACAGGGTTAGTAATCCGTAAAAAAACAATGCATAAACCCATTGATATTTATGAAACCATTTTGTTTTAGTGAATGGAGAAAATTTTAACACAAGTCTATCTTGGATGTCTTCGTCCAAATGGGTTATGTTTGTATAAGTGTGATGTAAAATATTGTGTTGCAATTTCCAATTAAAAATGCTTCCTCCTAAAAGGTTTAATGAACTTCCCATTAATTTATTTAATTTTTTATTCTCTGAAAATGAACCATGATTAGCATCGTGCATTACATTCATTCCAATTCCTGCAACTGCAAAACCCATTAAAGTCCAAATTAAAAGTGATAGCGGAAACTCAGGTTTAAAAAATAACAAATATGAAAATGGCAATAAATAGGCTCCAAGAAGAATGATGGATTTTAGCAATAATTCGACATTTCCGAATTTGCTTATTTTGTTTTCAATGAAATATGAATCAATACGATTTCTTAAGGTTTGAAAAAAAATCGTCTTGCAAATTGGTGAAAATTTTACTTGCTGTTTTGTTGCCATTCATATTTAAATTGACCTACAATGTATGCATTAAAAAGAGAATATCAATTTATTTGAACATTATTCGCTCATTAATCAATTAATTCGTACAAAAGGATTTAAGAGTGTAGAATTTCAACAACAAAAAAGCCGCTCAATTTGAGCGGCTTTTCGTATAATTTTTTCGTATTATCTTATAATCACAAATTGACCAATAAATTCATGAGATTTTCCATATTTATCTAATATGTTAATTTTATAAGCATAAACACCTTCTTTAACATATTCATTTCCGTTATCTTTTTTAGCGTCCCATCCTACTTCAATATTATCTGATGTGAAAACTAAAGTTCCCCAACGGTCAAAAATCTTCATTTGAAAATCAGCAATTCCTTCACCAACAGCATTAAATGAATCATTTAAATTATCACCATTGGGTGTAAAAGCATTAGGTACAAATAGTGAAAAATCACTTTCTACATAAACTGTATGGGCAATTGTATCAACACAACCAAAAATATTAGTAGCTATTAGATTTACATTATAAGCCCCAATACTTTGATAAGTTATTGTCTGGTTGATATTTTGATTAGGATTGTAGCCTGCGCTGTTATCATAATTCCAAACATAATAATCGCCATTAACGGTTGTATTGGTAAACACAAAATTTGGGTTTGAAATACTAGCTGAATAACTAGGACTCACATCAAAAGAAGCTTCAGGTTTTGGCCATACTTCTACTGCATTATTAAGCGTAATAGATTCTGAACATCCTTCGGCTGATGTGGCAGTTAAAGTTATATTAAAGTTACCATCATTAAAATAAGTATGTTCTGGATTTTCAATTTTACTAGTATTTGAATCACCAAAATTCCAATTATAATGAACAATGCTTCCTACTGAAATTGATGACGAATCAAACAATAATACTGAATGAGGCTCGCATCCTTTGTTATTAATAACTGCAAAGTTTGGATTTGGATTAGGGTGCACTGTAATTATTTTTTGAACAGTATCTCTACAAGAATTATTTGAGCGTGCAACTAGAGTTACGGTATGCTGACCTTCGCTTGCATAACTAAACATAGGATTTTGTTGGGTTGATGTCGATAAAACATTGCCATCGCCAAAATTCCAATTCCAACCATCAATAAATTCAGGACTTCCAATATTAGATAAATCGTTAAAGGTAGCAGTTTGCCCTTCGCAAATGTCTGATAAAGAGAAGCTAGCAATTGGTAATCTGTAGGTTTGAACTGTTTCTGATATACTATCAATACAACCAAAAGCAGTTTCTACAATTAATTTCACATTGTAACTGCCTGCATCTCCATAATAATGTTGAGGGTTATTGCCCGTCCCTATGCTATTATCTCCGAAAGTCCAATTCCATAAAATAACACTATCTGCCGCAGTTGCATTAATTACAGAGGTGCTATCACTAAACAATACGGGACTTTGTTTACAAGCATTTTGAAAATTGAATTTTACATTAGGTTGATTGTAAACAGTTAATGTTTTTGAAACGGTATCCCAACAATTGTCTTCATTGGTGGTTATGAGTGTCACTGTGTAATCACCTGGCTGACTGTAAGAATAATTGATTGATTCACCAAAATAGTTGAGTGCATTATCGCCAAAATTCCAATTGAAGAATATATTATCAGTCACAACACTATCCATTTGAGTTCCTGTTGCAATGAATGAAAAGTTATTTCCAGATAAACATTGATCATCGCTTTTAGCAAAATCAAAATTAAAAGGTAGTGATTGATGTATGTAAACTGAGTCAATCTTATTGCAACCCAAACTATCAGTAACCTTAACTCTTACAAAACCCGGTGAAAGATTGATTGCTGTTTGGGTTATTTGTAATGGATTTACATACCAATAATAATAGAATGGTGGCGAACCATAATTTACAGTTGCTGTTGCTGTTCCATTTTTATAACCTGGACAAGTTTCGTCTGTTGAAGTAAATGTGGTACTCTCTGGAATATTAACTCTAATAAGTATTGAACTTGTATCTGAACATTGAGTAGGGAAATATCTATTAATAACACTTACCTGATAAAACATATCAAAATCAGGCGTGCAAAATGGCATTTTAATAGTATCATTATTCAAAAAATCACCAGGAGTCCAATCCCATTTGTAATAGGCAGTTTGTCCAGAAAGGGATGTGCTGCTGTATCCATTTAATTGAATTGTTTGTCCTTTGCAAATAAATGAATCAGTTGCAAGGGCCTTGATATCTGGTTTTCTTGTTTTAATTAAAATTGTATCGCGACAAGTGGTATTGGTATTGTTAGTTAGCGTAACAGTTACTAGTGAATCTTGGAAAAAATTAGTGGTGAAGGAAGAAACAGTTGTATCGATTAGATTATTAACATCATTCCAATAAAAGTAAAATGGTCCACAAGCATTTGATAAAATTTGAACATTATCTAAACCCCAATGATCGTTGGCTTGAGAAGAATAAGCTTCTTGAATCCATCTGAATTTTGTATTGAGAGTCTCAGCCCCAGGAGGAATCGTAAAGCAATAAGTTCCCCAAGATGTAAATAATGTTTGACCATTTATTCCTCCTCCTCCTGCACCTGGATTAGCAGGTTGGAAAAGGCCTGATGCATTCATGTAAATGATATTAACCCAAGGACAAGTTGGACAAGTTTGATATTGCAAAGTAACACCCTCTTCAGGTAAATCTGGACCTTCACAGGGTGAAGCTTGACCTTGAACCGCATATCGAATATCGAAACAAACCGACCCTCCGCAAGCTACATCAAAATCTATGGTAGTTAGCGTTCTTGGTATTGGAACTTGATTTCCCATCCAAAGGTATTGATCGCCTGGCGCTCCTGAGGGACTTGCCCCGCACGGATTGTTAAATTGAACTCCCGAAGTTGCCGTCCATCCGGCACCTAAAGTACCAGTGTTGAAATTGTTATTTAAAGCATAAGTAAAGGTATCAGCAACTGCATTTAATGTAATTGGAATCCCGCAATATGCGGAATCATTTACTAAACCAGTTGCATTTAAAGTTACGTTGCAACCTTGACTGCCACCTTGAGAAAATGCTATTTGATTTGTGAAAATGATACCAATTAATGGAATCAAGACCAATTTTAAGAAACGGGTCATTTTAGTTGTTTTTTACAATTTTTAAATTTGTAAATTCAAAATTTGTTAGTACCGCGTTTGAGTTTCGATTTAGAAATTTAGAAAATACCATTGTATTTCTTTTAGTAGGCCATTCACATTTACCTTCTATAGTTTCTCCCGGTTTCAACTCTATAGTGTAAATATCTTCACCATTTGTATTATTACAATTGGCACAATTTCCATTGTAGTAATAGTCAAATTTCCACTCTAAACGCAGGTTTTGGTTAGTTTTATTTTTATATTTAACCAACATGTATTCGTTATGAAATCCTTCCATAACGAAGTTGCAATCAGCAAGTTTGTATGAAATTTCTACCTCAGTGTTGTTAACTTTTGGAGTCCAATTGTTAGACTTAACTAAAGTATTTTGTTGCGCAATACTTGCACCACCTAGTAACAAAATTGAAATGCTTAGTATAAAAGACTTCATATTATTTTTTTTGAAAGATAGATTAATTGTGTTTTATTTTTTAGAATGAATTTTGAATGTTGTCAACCTTTTATTGATGCTGCTAAGATAATTATTTGTAATTAGCGTATTATGGTTATATATCCTTGGTATTCATGCGATTTACCATATTTATCATAAATATTGATTTTATATATGTAAACACTCTCTTTTTGATATTCAGTTTTATCGTTGTTAAAGCTTGACCAACCTTTATTGATGTCATTTGATTCAAAAACTAATCCACCCCATCTGTCAAAAATTTTCATGCTAAAATTTTGAATTCCTTCGCCAACTGGTTGAAATATATCGTTTAATCCATCACCATTTGGGGTAAATGAATTGGGAATATAAAAAGTGAAATCTGAATCGACATAAACGGATTTTAAAATTGTATCAATACATCCATAATTATTTGAAGCTATTAATTGAACAGCAAATGTTCCTATATTGTTGAATGTATAACTGATATTTTCGCTATTAGATTGAAAATAAGGATTTTGATCAAAAATAGTCCAGCTGTAATAATTTGCATTTGTTGAGAGATTATCAAGATAAACCATGGATTCTGTAATCAATGTTAAAGACGGATCTGAATCAAAATCAGCTATTGGTGTTGGATAAACATTCACAATGTTAGGCACTGTAAATATGGTAGTACAACCTTTATCTGATGTAGCAGTCAAACTAATATTATATGTTCCTGGTGTTGTATAGGTGTGCGATGGCATTGAATTGATAGAAGTATTACCATCACCAAAATTCCAAAGAATATTATTAATGTTACCAGAGCTTATATATAAAGTATCTATTAAATTAACGGTTAATGGACCACATCCTTTAGTATTAAAATAGTTGAATCCAATTTCTGGTGCAGGATTTACAATAATTGAATTGTAAACTGAGTCTTTGCAGCCCATATCACTTGTAGTAATTAGGTAAACACCATAAGTTCCTGCACTGTCAAACACAAATTGGGCATTTTGTGTAAATGCCTGACCTTGGGTTGTTCTAGTTCCGAAATTCCAATACCATTCAGTTATCTCACCTTCAGAAATGCTAGATTGGTCAAAGAAGGTGTTTGCATTGTTTACACAAGTTTCGTTACCAACAAATTTGGCTATAGGAAGTGTGTATGTTTCTACAGTTTTAGTAATGCTATCTGAGCAGCCAAAAGCAGTCGTAACAATTAGCGTGGCATCATTTTCACCAACATTTGCATAATAATGAAGTGGACTAGGGCTCTCAGACCTTGATCCATCACCAAATAGCCATTGCCAAGATACAATTGATTCAGTGGTATCTGGATTAGTTACAGTAGATTGGTCGAAAAAAGCAACTTGTTTTTGGAAACAAGCATTTTGAAAATCATAATCAACATTTGGTTGGCTGTAAACCGTTATTTGCTTTATTATGGTATCAGTACAACCAGATAAATTACTTACCGCAAGAGTTACGTCAAATTGTCCAGATTGTGCGTAGGAATGTGAAACAGAATCTCCGAAAAAGTTTAACGCATTATCTCCAAAATTCCAATTATAGGTTATTCCGTTTGTTTGACTACCAAAACCATTGAATATGAAGTTATTTCCTTTTAAACATTGATTGTCAGATTTCATAAAATCGAAATCAAAAGGTGGAGCAGCATTTACATATACTGAATCAAAAACTTTACATCCTTTACCATTGGTGAATCTGACCTTTTTCCAACCTTCTGATAAATTTTGTGCTGTTTGTAATACCTGCGCGGGATAGGTATACCAATAGTAATAATGAGGTGTAGGCCCACCCGAATTTATTATTACACTCGCAGTTCCATCTGACGATCCAACGCAGCTTTCATCTGTTGAAGTTAAATCAATGTCTGGTAAATTGTTAACAACAATGGTAACGGTATCGCTCAATGGTCCCCACGGTGTGTAAGAAATTATATGATAAGTAGAAGTTACTGTAGGTTTGGCCCAAGCTGAGTCGTTTGAGATGAAATTTAAATCAGGATTATTACTCCAAACAAAACCAGAAGTATCACCCCCTTGAGCCCAAAGCAAAACAGAATCACCAATGCAAATTTCTGGCGCTGAATAAGCTAAATTGATTGGATTCGGACAATACAGACCTTGATAATCCAATAAAACGGCAGTATCTAAACTTCCATCACCAGCATCAGCAACTGCTAAAGTAAAGGTGTAGGTTGCATTTGGAACCACGTTAAGGGATGCAATCATAGGTATTGTGAAGTAATAATTTGCGGTCATCCCTGGAACAGTATTAAATGCACCTGGTATTAAACCTATGGTAGTAATAGTTATTGGGGTATTTGTACCATTTAATAAGGCAATGTTGTGATTGACAAAGTTGCCTCCAATAGGGTTGGGGCCATTAACAAAAAATCCGAAAACATCATTGTATGCCGTATTTACAAATGTGGGGTATTCTGTTGAACCAAAAATGAAATTAATTTCTAAATAATTACAAATTGGAGTAACATCAAAAGTTAAGGCGCATAAATCAAATAGGTTTGGACTACCGCCATTTAATATAGAAATGGCGGTCAATGGTGGAAAACTAGCACTTCCATTTCCGCCTATTCCACCTGCTGAAACTATTCCATTTGCGCTGCCAGATGTTAAAACTATTCCTGAATTAAGTCCAAAACCAGTACTTCCATTGCTAAAAGTTCCAGCTTGTGTTGCACCGCAATTAGCAATGGCGTTTGATATTGAAAGTCCTGGACCTGCTATAAATTGAGATAGTGTATTTGCATTGTTTGTAGGACTTACTGTTAATTGGGCGAATGCATAATTTGAGATAAGCACAATAGAAAACAGAAAGATTCTTAAAGTTGCAAGCATTTGTTTTTGAGGTTAATTGCTAAAAACGCCCTGAAAGTACAAAATAGATATTAAGATACGCAAACTGTTTTTTGAAAAAAAAATGTAAAACGTCAATGGAAATCAGTGACTTTTATTTTCTCAAATTCAGAATATTGAAGCATAAAAATTGAATTATTGAAATAAAATTGTTTGTTTTTTTCAAAGTCGAATGCAATTTTTAAACCTTTTTGTTTAAATGATTGAATTGATTTTTTTGAAATTAACAATGTGCTAAAATATTTACCGATATCGTATCCATGAAATGCATATTGCGTAGGTTGATTAGAATTTTCACTAAAATAATCATTTACAAATTTAACAACAGTTGAATCGTTATAGTTAATAAATGAAGAACTTGAAAAATGTAATCCAATATTATTTAAGTGATTTAAGTCTAAATTGTCGAATGTTTCCCATGATTCTAAACCTATAACTTTTATTCTTTTACTTTTACTTTGTTGGTACAATTTTGAAACTAAATCCGTAACAAAAAATTTACTATTTGAAGGGATTATTAAACAATTTTCTTGTCCTTCTTTCAAACTTGCTGAAACCTCGGTCATTCCCTGCAAATTGAAGTTAATACTCTTAAAATTTAAATTTTGCTTTTCTAGTTCAAATTTTGTTGCCTCAAATAAGTTTTGTTCTTCGGTTATATTTTTATGTATTAGTAAAATACTGGCGTTCAAAAGCTTTTTTTTGATGTAAGCTACATTGAATTTTATTTGTTCAGATGTGTTCGGTGTTATTTTAACAAATGGTGATGATGACTCAGGTAGTTCGTCAAATTTTGAAAATGGATTTACAATTGTAATTCCAAACTTATTGGCAAAATTTGAGGCTAAGTAAAAAGCTTGCGGATAAAGAGGACCAATTATTAAATCTGCTTTTTGCAATTTTTCATCTTTAAATAAGTTTACAATTTGAAGTGTATCGTTTGATGTGTCAAACACTGAAATTTCTATATTTTTTCCTTCAGGGTCATTTTCATTTAAAGCTTTTAAAAAACCTAAGTAAAATTCTACTGCTATTTTAGTTTCAGCATCAAAATCTTTTATGAGTTGGGCATTTGTTGTATCATTAATGTTTTTGACAATATCAATAATGTCATCGTATTTATAAGCCTTAAATGGTAATAACAATGCAATGTTATAACGTGTAGAATCTGATTTGTCGGTTCTGCTTTTTAGATCAATAACTTCTAAAATTTCTTTATTAGGTAAAGTTTCAGCATTTACTTGTTTTAAATCGGAGCTTTTTTTAGAATAATGATTTGAAGTTCTTTTATTTAAAACTAATTGAAGGGTATCGCCATTTTTTAAACCATTTTCTAAGTTAGGATTTATAAGTTTTAGACTATCGATAGAGATATTGTACTTTTTTGATAATGAATAAAAAGTTTCACCTTTTTCAACTATATGAATTTGACTATTTGTTTTAGGTTTAGGTGTTTCAGTTTCATTTTTTGACTTTTCCTTTTTATCATCTTTTTCTTTTTTTACCTCATTTGGTTTTGGAATTAAAATTTCCTGACCGTTACTTAATCCATTTTCTAAACCCTTATTGATTTTTACAATATCATCTGCACTTACATTATATATTTTTGAAATAGAATAAAGCGTTTGTCCTTTTTCAACTTTGTGAGTAATTGTTCCTGATTTTTTCGAATCATTTAACTCCTCTTTTTTGGCACCTTTTTTTGGAATTAAAATGGTTTGACCAATTTTTAAATCTCCATCCCAATCTTTATTTGCTTTTCTTATTTCTTCAACTGTAACATTGTATTCTTTTGATATAGAATATAATGTATTTTGAGGTTGAATTAAATAAATGAAATACTGCGAACTATCAATACTTGACTTTTGGGCAAATACAGACGCAGAAATAAAAGCGAATAAAAAAAATAAAACTCTCATAAATTATTCCCATTCAATGGTTGCAGGAGGTTTAGAGCTAATATCATAAACCACTCTGTTTACACCTTTTACTTTGTTAATTATTTCATTCGAAATTTTGGCTAAAAACTCATAAGGCAAATGACACCAATCCGCTGTCATGCCATCAGTAGAAGTAACAGCTCTCAATGCAACTGCATTTTCATAAGTTCTTTCATCGCCCATTACACCAACTGATTTCACAGGCAAAAGAATGGCTCCAGCTTGCCAAACTTGATTATAAAGTCCATTGTTTTTTAATCCTTCAATAAAAATATGATCTACTTCTTGCAGTAAACGCACTTTTTCAGCTGTTATATCGCCTAAAATTCTAATTCCTAATCCTGGACCAGGAAATGGATGACGGTTTAGAATATTTTCATCAATGTTTAATGCTCTTCCAACTCTTCTTACTTCATCTTTAAACAAAGTGTTTAAGGGTTCAACAATTTTAAGCTTCATTTTTTCAGGAAGGCCTCCCACATTGTGATGCGACTTAATGGTTGCCGAAGGTCCTTTAACGGAAACAGATTCGATTACATCAGGGTAAATTGTTCCTTGACCTAGCCATTTCACATCTTTTAATTTTTGCGCCTCTTCATCAAAAGTTTCAATAAAAACTCGACCAATTATTTTTCGTTTTTTCTCAGGATCAGATTCTCCTGCCATTGCTTCATAAAATTTTGATGAAGCATTAACACCAATAACATTTAAGCCAATGTGTTTGTATGAATCTAAAACAGAAGCATATTCATTTTTGCGAAGAAGACCATTGTCAACAAAAATGCAATAAAGGTTTTTCCCAATTGCCTTGTGTATCAAAACTGCTGCAACTGATGAATCAACCCCACCTGATAATCCTAAAACTACTTTATCGTTTCCGAGTTTTATTTTAAGATTTTCTATGGTTTCATCAATAAATGAATTGGGTGTCCAATCTTGTTGGCAACCACAGATATTTACCACAAAGTTTTTTAATAATTGCAAACCATCGGTTGAATGATAAACCTCAGGATGAAACTGAATGGCATAAGTATTTTCCGACTCAATTTTATAAGCTGCAATTTCAACATCGTGGGTGGAAGCAATGATCTTGTAATTAGAAGGAATACTTTTAATAGTATCACCATGTGACATCCAAACTTGGCTTCCAGCCTCAATTCCTTCAAATAAAATATTGTCATTTACATTTGAAAGATTGGCTCTTCCATATTCTCTGGTATTTGATGCAGCAACTTCGCCTCCAAAAAAGTGAGCTAAATATTGCGCACCATAACAAACTCCTAAAAGTGGTTTTTTGCCTTTTATTTCGCTTAAATTGGGATGCAAAGGTTGCGCTTCGCGAACGCTTGCAGGACTTCCTGAAAGTATTACACCTCTAAAATGTTGGATATTCTCTGGTAAATGATTAAAAGGATGAATTTCACAATACACGTTTAATTCTCTAACTCTTCTGGCTATCAGTTGAGTGTATTGCGACCCGAAATCTAGTATCAAAATACTATTATGCTCCATTGGATAATATTTGTTTTTTATTCTTCTGACTCAAATTCTTCGAAACCTGTAACAGCATTGTTCCAAAGCGATTTTGGAATTGAATTACCATTCTTAAAATAAAACACATCACCATAATTGTATTTCATTCTAGAGTAGGTAAAATTCTCTTCATTTTCGAGCACAAAGATTTGTAATATTTTTCGATAATCGTCTTGTGATTCTTGTTTACTTTGATAAACAACTACTATATCTTCTCCTTTTCCATTTTTATAAATATTAATTGGAATTGGTTTTCTTCTTTTTCTAACGGTAGGAGCAGGGTCAGGATTTGGATTTTCAACTTCAGTTGTTGGAGTGGTAACTTGAACAACCGTTTTATCCTCAGCTTCTTTTTTAGCTCTTAATTCTTCTTCAGCTTTTCTTTTTGCTTCAGCAGCGGCTTTGGCTTTAGCATCTTCTTCCGCTTTTTTCTTGGCTGCGGCAAATTCTTCTCTTCGTTTTGCTTTTGCCTCTTCTTCTGCTTTTAATTTTGCATCTGCTTCAGCCTTGGCTTTTTTTGCAGCCAACTCCTCGGCTTTTAATTTAGCTTCTTCTGCTTTTTTAATTTTTTCAGCTTCTAATTTTGCTTTGGCTTCATCAATTCTTTGTTTTTCGGCTTCATTGGCTTCATTTTTTTGCTTTTCTGCTAAAGCGATTTCATCAAGTTTTGTTTGAATAAATGCCAATTTTTCTTTTGGATAATTTTCATTTGGTTTATATCCACTGGCTTCAGTAAAAAAGCCTTTAGCACCATTAAAATCATTGTTAACTAACGCCTCATCTCCCGATTTGATAGCAGCTTTATATTTTGGTTCTAATTCTTTTAAACGTTTAGCTTCAGCAATTTCAGCTTGTTTTTTTGCTTTTTCATCATTGGCTAAAAGCTTCTCGATTTCAGCAATTTTATCTTTCGGATATTTTTCGTTTGGTTTTAAAGCCGAAGCATTGTTGTAACTGGCTTTTGCATTGGCATAATCTTTTTCAGTTAATTTTTTATCGGCTTCAGCAATTGCTTTTTTATAATTTTCCTCTAAAGCTTTGAGCTTTTCAGCACTTTCGCCTTCAGCTTTTTGTTTCAAATTTTCAGCGTCCGCAATAGCTTTATCAATTAAATCAATTTGCTCTTTTGGATATTTTTCATTGGCTTTTAAGGCAAGTGCGCCATTGTAAGATGTTTTGGCGTTTGGCCAATCTTTTTTCGTGAAAGCTTCGTCACCAGCTTTAATGGCTGCTTTGTATTTTTCATCAATTTCTTTGGCTTTTTTAGCTTCTTCTTCCTCAGCTTTTTTCTTGGCAACAGCATCATTAGCTAAAAGCTTTTCGATTTCAGCAATTTTATCTTTCGGATATTTTTCGTTTGGTTTTAAAGCTAAAGCATTGTTGTAACTGGCTTTTGCATTGGCATAATCTTTTTCAGTTAATTTTTTGTCGGCTTCAGCAATTGCTTTGTTATAATTTTCCTCTAAAGCTTTGAGTTTTTCAGCGCTTTCACCTTCAGCTTTTTGCTTCAAGTTTTCAGCGTCCGCAACAGCTTTGTCAATTAAATCAATTTGCTCTTTTGGATATTTTTCATTGGCTTTTAATGCAAGTGCGCCATTGTAAGATGTTTTGGCATTTGGCCAATCTTTTTTCGTGAAAGCTTCGTCACCAGCTTTAATGGCTGCTTTGTATTTTTCATCAATTTCTTTGGCTTTTTTAGCTTCTTCTTCCTCAGCTTTTTTCTTGGCAACAGCATCATTAGCTAAAAGCTTTTCGATTTCAGCAATTTTATCTTTCGGATATTTTTCGTTTGGTTTTAAAGCGGAAGCATTGTTGTAACTGGATTTTGCATTGGCATAATCTTTTTCAGTTAATTTTTTGTCGGCTTCAGCAATTGCTTTTTTATAATTTTCCTCTAAAGCTTTGAGCTTTTCAGCACTTTCACCTTCAGCTTTTTGTTTCAAATTTTCAGCGTCCGAAATAGCTTTATCAATTAAATCAATTTGCTCTTTTGGATATTTTTCATTGGCTTTTAAGGCAAGTGCTCCGTTGTAAGATGTTTTGGCGTTTGGCCAATCTTTTTCCGAGAAAGCTTTATCACCAGCTTTGATAGCAGCTTTGTATTTTTCATCAATTTCTTTGGCTTTTTTAGCTTCTTCTTCCTCAGCTTTTTTCTTGGCTACAGCATCATTGGCTAAAAGCTTCTCGATTTCGGCAATTTTGTCTTTTGGATATTTTTCGTTTGGTTTTAAAGCCGAAGCATTGTTGTAGCTTGCTTTTGCATTGGCATAATCTTTTTCAGTTAATTTTTTGTCGGCTTCAGCAATTGCTTTTTTATAATTTTCCTCTAAAGCTTTGAGCTTTTCAGCACTTTCACCTTCAGCTTTTTG
>Ga0209278_1000118_pt1 | contig 113264 bp, 97 predicted proteins | sample JI81BgreenDNA_FD_187504 | JGI IMG/M metagenome (GOLD analysis project Ga0209278, IMG submission 187504) | Wastewater effluent complex algal communities from Wisconsin, to seasonally profile nutrient transformation and Carbon sequestration -... | ecosystem: Engineered > WWTP > Effluent > Algae... | reverse complement strand
TGGGCAGGGCCTTTTACCTTTAATACTTTAGTGCCCCCACCAGTGTGTGGAGGAACCTTTACCGATGGTGGAGGAACCGCGGCCAACTATAACAACAATGCTGATCAAACGGTAACGATTTGTCCTCCCATTGGTTCTGGTCAAGTTGTTACAGTAACCTTCACAAGTTTCAACGTAGAGGCCACCAACGACGGATTGTATGTTTTCAATGGAAACTCAACTTCAGCACCACAAATTGCCAGTCCAAACCCCGCAGGGGCGGTACCAGGTGGATTGGCTGGAGCGTATTGGGGAACCACCAGTCCCGGTACGGTAACGTCTTCTAGCCCTGATGGCTGTTTGACCTTCCGTTTCCGCAGTAATGACACAACCACAGCAGCAGGATGGGTAGCCAATGTTACCTGTGCGGCACCTCCCGCTTGTCCTGCGCCTTTCTCTTTAGCGCCAACCGTTGTTTTAGGAACCTCAGCTACGTTCAACTGGACGGCTGGAAGCACTGAAACACAATGGCATATTATCGCAGTCCCCTGTGGTTCGCCTGCACCCAATGCAGCGACTACTGGATTTACGGTAGCCAACACCCGTCCTTTCCAATTGACTGGACTATCAGGATTGACTTGTTATGATGTGTATGTTCGTGCCGTATGTTCAGGAACTGATTTGAGCAACTGGGCTGGTCCAGCATCGATTACTACACAAGTAGCACCTCCTGTATGTGGTGGCGTATTTGCGGATGAAGGAGGTAATGGAAATTACCCTAATAATGCCGATTCAACGGTAACCATCTGTCCTGTAAATACAGGTGACGTTGTAACGGTAACCTTTACTAGTTTTGCTACGGAAGCAAACTGGGATGGATTGTATGTTTTCAATGGAAACTCAACATCAGCATCTCAGATTGCCAGTACAAATGGACCAGGTTTTGGAGATTTAACAACTCCAGGTGCTTTTTGGGGGACACTTACTGGAGGAAATTTACCAACATTTACGTCAACTGCCGTTGATGGTTGTTTGACTTTCCAATTTATTAGTGACGGTATCATCAATTTAGCGGGATGGACAGCGAATGTATTCTGTGGCCCACCACCAACTTGTCCAAATCCAAACACCTTAGTTACTTCGGCCGTTACTTCAAACAGCGCTACTTTAGCATGGACAAACCCAAATACCGCAACAACTTGGAATGTGATAGCCCTTCCATGTGGTTCTCCAGTTCCAACTACTACTACCACAGGATTTACGGTAACGACCACCAATCCTCATGTGTTTACAGGACTAACACCTGACACTTGTTATGACTTGTACGTACAAGCGGTTTGTCCTAGTGGCGACTTAAGTAACTGGGTTGGCCCAAGAACGATCACAACACAAATTGCCCCTCCGCAATGTGGTGGTATCTTTACCGACCTTGGAGGTGCGAATGCAAACTATGCTAACGGAACAGATAACACAGTTATAATTTGTCCACCTACTGGTTCTAACCAAGTAGTTACAGTAACCTTTACTGAATTCAATACCGAGGCTACCTGGGATGGGTTATATGTATTTGACGGACCAGATATCAACGCTCCTCAAATTGCAAGTGCTAATGGAGCAGGAAATGTCCCAGGAGGATTACCTGGTTCGTACTGGGGTAACTTAACCGGTGCAAATTTACCAGGTCCATTTACAGCTTCTACTGTAGGTGGTTGTTTAACATTCCGTTTCCGCAGTGATGGTTCTGTAAATGCGCCAGGATGGGTAGCGAATGTAACTTGTGAACAAGCCCCTGCCTGTCCAAGACCTGTGAGTTTGAATATTCAACAAGCCACTCAAAACTCTGTGCAATTGGCTTGGACAGAACAAGGAACTGCTACACAATGGGAAATTTTCATTGTTCCACTTGGTGGCTTACCTCCATCAGGGACTTCTATAGGTATTTTAACAACAAGTAATCCTTACACCCTTACCAACTTACCTGCAGGAACTGCTTACACGTTCTACGTACGTTCGATTTGTAATGCACAAGGTGAAACCAGTACATGGTCTCAACCGTTTACTTTCGGAACTTTACCCGTAAACGATGAGTGTAGTGCAGCTTCTTTTGCAGTTGTAAATCAAAACTTAAACTGTGTTCAGACAACGCCTGGTACATTAATTGGAGCTACTGCCTCTGCGCCAGCTGTCAACTGTCCTCCTGGAGTCGCCAACGATGACGTATGGTATACTTTTACAGCAACGGCTCCGACTCACATTGTTTCTTTTAACAACGTACTTCCAGCAGGAACAGATTTGGACTATGCTATCTTCACCGGAGATAATTGCGGTAACTTAACTCAGTTAAACTGTAATAGTGCCGATGATTTAGTGCCAGGAACTACCTATTACATTCGTATTTATTCGGCCTCTGCCAACCCTCAATATGTCACTTTTGACTTGTGTATTGGTACGTTACCATGTACTGAAGCACCTGCTTTCTGTACGGGTCAAACTATTACGTATGCCAACTCAACCAATGTACCAAGTTTAGGACAGATTGGATGTTTATTTACATCTCCAAACCCTGCTTTCTTCTTCTTACAAGTTAATCAAGCAGGACCATTGAGCTATTTAATTACTCAAGTAGATAACAATGGTGTTGGACGTGATGTGGATTATGTGGCTTGGGGACCCTTTACTGATTTAAATTCAGCTTGTATCGGAGTGCCTGCGAATCCATTGGCAGGTCAGTTACCTGCACTTACCCCAGCTCAAGGTTGTAATGGAAACTTACACGCTTGTAGTTATTCAGCAGCACCTCAAGAGATTATGTGTATTCCAAATGCACAATTGTGTGAGGTGTATGTAATTATGATTACTAACTTCTCCAATCAGCCTGGAACGGTGACGTTTACACAAACGAATACGAATGGAGGTACTACGGCTTGTTTCCCAATTAATATTTTCAATTATAGTTCAACATTCTATTGTCAAAACGATGCAGATCCAACTCCTGTTTTAGCGCCAGGCGCTACAGCTGGAACCTACACTGCTACTCCAACGGGATTAGTAATTGATCCTGTAACAGGTACCATCGATTTATCGGCTAGTGCTCCAGGAGCCTATGTGGTAACAGCTACAACGGCTACAACTATTGGAGGTACTTGTAATACTATTCCTTTTATTACAACTTCAAGAACAGTAATTATCACCGCACCTGCTGATGCTACGATTTCGTATCCAGCACCTGCCTATTGTAATTCTACTTTTGACCCTGTTGTTGCAACAATTACAGGTACACCTGGTGGAAATTTCTCAGCAACACCAGCGGGTCTAAATATTAATGCTATCAATGGTAATATAATCCCCGGAGCAAGTACACCTGGTACCTATACCGTATCCTACACCGTTCCGGCATCGGGAGGTTGTGATCCTTTTACTACTACAACTACTATTACCATTCAACCCACACCTGTAATTCCTTTCATTGCAAACGTAACGCAGTGTGGTGATTATACCTTACCCACACTTACGGTAGGTAATTATTTCTCTGAACCTGGTGGAACAGGAACAGCATACAATGCCGGTGATGTCATTTCGGCCTCACAAACCATGTATGTATATGCGGCTTCAGGAACTACACCTAACTGTACTAGCGAGCGTAGTTTCACGATTACGATTACGCAGCCTGTTGACCCTACCTTTGCACCTATTAATAGCATCTGTCAAGGAGCAACAGCACCGGTACTTCCAACAACTTCATTAAACAATATTGAAGGAACTTGGAATCCTGCCACTATTGATACTTCAACACTGGGAAGTACAGACTATGTCTTTACACCCAATGCAGGGCAATGTGGAAATCCAGTTACGGTGTCCATCTTAATCTCAACACCGATTACACCTACTTTTGATCCGATTACCGCATGTCAAGGACAAACAGCACCAACTTTACCAGCCACTTCAACCAACAATGTGGCGGGAACTTGGAATCCAGCAACTATTGACACTACGGTTGCAGGTACATTTGATTATGTGTTTACACCATTATCAGGTAACTGTTCGACCCCTGTAACCATTCAGGTGACGATTACTCCACCAGCTACAACACCAACTTTTGACCCAATCCCTGCGATTTGTCAAGATTTAGCTGCTCCAACGTTACCCACAACATCCTTGAACGGAATTGCTGGTACTTGGAACCCTGCAATAATCAGTACAGCTGTGGTGGGGACATTTACCTACACCTTTACACCAAATCCTGGGCAATGTGCTAATGGCACCACGTTGGATGTAGTAATCAATGCGCCTTCTGTAATTCCTTCATTTGAACCCATTGCACCAATATGTCAAGGTTTAACCCCTGGGACACTTCCTGCCGCAGATGCTAATGGAATCACAGGTACTTGGAATCCAGCTACCATTGATACTAGTGTGGTCGGTACATTTACCTATACCTTTACACCCAATGCAGCGCAATGTGCAGTGCCAACGACACTCCAAGTTTCGATTACGGCACCTTCGATTGTTCCTACATTTACGGCTATTGCTCCTTTGTGTCAAAATAGTTCGGCACCAACGTTACCAACTACCTCCGATAACGGAATCGCAGGAACATGGTCAGCTGCGATTGACACATCGGCTGTCGGTTCTCAAACAGTTACCTTTACACCCAATGCAGGGCAGTGTGCTGTAAGTACAACGTTGACGGTTACTATTACCGCGCCTACAGTGCCTACTTTTGCCGCTATTGCACCCGTATGTTCTGGAAGTGCCTCAATTACGCTACCCACTCAATCTACGAATGGAGTGAACGGAACTTGGAATCCGGCAACGATAACCACTACAACTGCGGGTTCATTTACATCAACGTTTACACCCGATGCTGGACAATGTGCTACCACTGCTTCAATTACAGTTACTGTTGTAGCAACGCCTGATGTATTACCGATCAACGACGTGTTTGCTTGTGATTCGTATACCCTTCCAGCCTTGACCGTAGGAAACTACTTTACCGGTCAAAATGGAACAGGTACACAGTTGAATGCTGGTGCTGTAGTTAATGCGAGTACTACGCTTTATGTTTTTGCTCAAAATGGAAGTTGTACTGACCAAGAAAGTTTTGACATCACCATTACTCCTGCTCCATCCTTTACAATTGAAGGTGGATGTGAAGGCAGCGTTTATGTGTTGGAAGTTGTTTCTGGTAATTTTGGAAGTGCTACCTATACATGGACCAATGCTTCAGGAGCTACTGTAGGAACAGGTGCTACCTTAAATGTAACAGCTTCTGGAACCTATACGGTAACCGTAACCGTAGGAAACGGAACATCCACTTGTACAACTACGCAATCGTTTACCGCCAATGAAGTCACTTGTGCTATCCCAAGAGGTATTTCACCTAACGGGGATGGTTTGAATGACAGCTTTGACCTAACCGGATTGAATGTAAAACAATTAAGTATTTACAACCGTTACGGTACAAAAGTGTACTCGCGTTCCAACTATACCAACCAATGGAGTGGTCAGTCGGATAATGATAATGAACTTCCTGATGGTACCTACTATTACGTCATTGAGCGTGATGGTGTACCAACCAAAACAGGATGGGTCTATGTAAATCGTGAAGTAAAATAAGTCACTTTACACCCTAAAACAAAAAGGAGATTCGATTTGAATCTCCTTTTTTTTATGCCATTATTTATCGACAGGGATAACTAAGGATGTTGATGCTAAACGCTAAAAACCTGAATAAAATGAAATGAGAAAAAAAGTATTGCAAAGCATAAAACCTTTACCCTTTTTACAAAGGTAAATGGTGTTCCAAAGATTTAAGGTCTATTCATACAATGTCTTAGCCTCTAAAAGAAGCGCTTCTAATACCGTTTGATTTAGGGATTCAATGGTTGTAAATTGAAGTGATTTAACCATCGTACGATTGGTTCCTACCAAAACCTCTTGATGCGATTTCAGTTGATAACCTCTATAAAATCCGAGATCAATATAGCCTTTTTTGTGTCTTGCATTGAGGTAACAAAACGGTTTATCATGGTAATAGTAAAAAGGAATAGCATAGCGATAACGCAATTCTACTGCAGGAATAACCGCTTCAATGGTCGCCATACAATGCATCAAAAGGGCCCGAAAAGGCTCGGGTTGACGCATCACATAATCATGAGCGGGTTGCATTAGCGAATGCCGTATTGATCAAACAAATACACCAAAGAAGCCATCGCAGCAGCTCCTAATTCCAACTCCCGTTTGTTCACGGCATCAAAGGTATCGTTGGCCGCATGATGGTGGTCAAAATAGCGTTGCGAATCGGGTTGCAGTCCCGCTTTGACAATCTTTGGGGATTGCAGGGGACCGATATCAACTCCTGAATGCCCTTGACGAAATAAATGTAAGAGGTACGGTTCAAACAAAGGTTTCCATTGTTGCACTTGCTCCATATTGGCAGCATCAATTTCAAACGAAAACCCGCGAGGCGCAAATCCTCCAGCATCACTCTCCAAAGCAAAAATATGTTGCTCGCCCAACCGTTTGGATTCGGCTTCATATTGCAGCCCTCCTTTTACCCCATTTTCTTCATTCATAAATAAAACCGCTCGAATAGTGTGCTTCGGACGGTATCCAAGTCGCTTAAACAGTGCCAATACTTCCATACTTTGTACACAGCCAGCACCATCATCATGCGAACCATCGCCCAAGTCCCACGAGTCCAAATGCCCACCCACCAAAATAATTTTATCCGGAAAAGTTGTCCCTTTAATCTCTCCAACTACATTATGGGAGAGCACTTCCCCTAAATAGCGGCAAGTTTGTCGAAAATAAATTTTAGCATTAGGTTGGGATTTTAAGACTTCGCTCAAGGCATTTGCATCTAAAGTACTCACTGCGGCCGCTGGAATACGCTGTGACTCGGGCGTATCCCCATAATTGGTCATTCCCGTATGGGGAAGATCGTCAATACGTAAATTCATTGAACGTACCAATACGCCAACAGCACCCAACTTACCTGCTTCACGAGCCCCGGAAGAACGTTGATCCACACACCCCCCATAAGCACGGAAGGTTTCAACATGCTCAGGATCCATGGGACGGTTAAAAAAAACGAGTTTCCCGCGAACGTTCTCTGCTCCCAAAGCTTTCAATTCGTCCAGCGATTTAACTTCAATAATCTCGGCTTCTAAACCGTTCTTGGGGGTAGCCACCGACATCCCTAAGGCACAAATGGATAAGTCTAAACGCTTTTTTCCAAATTGGACATAGGCAACTTCCTTCTCCCCTCGCTCCCATTTGGGTACCATCACCTCCTGCAAATAGACGCGATCAAGCCCCAACTGCTCCAATTGTGCTTTGGTATACGCCACTCCTTTGGCAGCTCCATCCGAACCTGATAAGCGCGCACCAATCGAATTAGATAAATGCTCCAACCAAGGATAACACTGCCCTTGCGTGAGCGCTGAACGGTGAATTCGATCGAGCATCTGCGCATCCGATTGCGCAAACAACGATTGAAAAGCGAGTAAAAGAGTCAGGGAAAGTCCGTATTTCATGAGCATTGTATTTTTCTCAAAAATAAACCAAAAAAAGTTTGTCTAAAAAATAAATATATATTTACTTTGTAACTCAAAGTACTTTTATGGAGACGAATGATTATTTAAAAGACTTAAAGGAGATCAAAGAAATGATGTCCAAATCCTCACAGACTTTATCGTTGAGTGGTTTATCGGGAGTGTTGGCGGGATTGTATGCTTTAGCCGGTGCCGGGTATGCGGATCACCTATTGCAGTTTTATGAAGTAGAGGATTACACGGAATCTCGCGGCGTAATCGGCTTCCCTCTGGATGCTTTGTCGTTACAATTGATGGGATTGGCCACCTTAATTGTATTAGCTTCAATCGTTACGGGAATAGTGCTAAGTGCAAAAAAGGCAAAAAAAATGGGAGAAACGCTCTGGAATGCATCGTCCCGACGACTGCTCATTAATTTCAGTATTCCCTTGGTAACCGGTGGGCTCCTAGTACTTATTCTTCTCTTTAAAGGGTATTACGAATTGATTGCTCCCATAATGCTTTTGTTTTACGGCATGGGCTGTGTCAATGCATCAAAATTCACCTTCCGAGATGTGCGGTATCTGGGCCTGACGCAAATCGTGTTGGGACTGATGGCGGCGTATTTCAAGGATTCCGATTTGCTCTTTTGGGCTCTTGGATTTGGCGTTTGCCACGTCCTCTACGGGGCCATGATGTATGTGAAATACGACCGAAATTAATCGTAATTTTACCGCAGCTGTGAAATCCCTACTTGAAAATATCAACAAAGCCTTTGACCATCGCATTCGACTGGGTATCATGTCGGTTCTCATGGTGAATGATCGTGTGGACTTTACCACGTTGAAAGAACTGCTCGGCGTGACCGATGGCAATTTGGCTTCGCATATCAAAGCTTTAGAAACTGAAGCCTACATCCAAGTAGAAAAACAATTTATCGGTAAAAAACCCAATACCCGCTATTTGGCCACAACGGCGGGAAAAACTGCCTTCAAGAACCATATCGAAGCCCTGGAAAAATTAATACAAAAGTCATAACCCTATTTTTTTATACTTATACTTTGTAATTCAAAGTACTTTTATTATGAGAGAATTATTTATTGAATGGATGTACCGCACCGTACGAATTCCCTACCAGTGGATTTTTAAACGAAAGGAAGCGTGGAATCTCACGCTACAAGAACTTTTACGCATGCCCGAAGAAAGTCTAGGATTTCATCTAGGTTGTTTCTTATGTCGGCATCATTTTGAAATACAACCCACCCTCGAAGAGCACGATATTTATCATGTACTTACCCAAACAGGCGGAACCGTATGCGATGAAATCACCATGCAATTTTACCTACTAGGCAATGGAAAACGAAGTCCCTTTGTTTTTTTAGTGGTTGGTACAGGAGTAGTGTTTTACCCGTTTCAATGGGGGCACTTTTACCAAACCTTCCGCAGAGGAAAACAAGCGCATCGGTTTTATGACCTCAACTTTCTCCCACTCCTTCCCTATCCTATTGCCGACTTTCGAAAAACGTTCAACATTCAGCCATGAAAGCCTATAACCTATACCAAAAAATCGCCTTAGTCACCTTTTGTGGCGAAACCCTCCTTTGTTATGCCTATGTAATTACCCGTCATGAAGTGGTGGTCTTCCTCGGATTTTTTTACACGCTTTTTGCCCTACTTATTCATGGTATGGCCTTCATCGCTCTTATTCACGAGGCAGTATACGCCCCCGAAAATCGTATACAGCATCTTAAAGATTTTGGCGTGTTAGTGCTCAATATCCCTGTAGTAGCCTGTTACCTCTTGCTTTACACGCTCATTCAAACACACGCCCGATGACTCGAAAACAATACCAAAGCGCTACCGGACAGCGCTCCACGCAAATTGCCATCGCTTCCTTTGTACTCGGAACGCTTTTACTGTTGGCTTTTTTAACCACAAGACATGAATATGTGCTCTTGGCCGGCTTTTATTATGTGCTCTTGGCCCTCGCAACCAACCTTATCGTGCTTGGCAACTTGCTCTACCAATGCGCGCGTTTACACAACCACAGGGACTATTACGGCGTTAAAATACTCCTCGTATTGGCCAATATTCCCATCGCTTTTGTCTACCTAAAAATCATTATTAATTCTTTATAAAACATGTCAATTATGGAACAGCAAGATCACGAAATGAAAACCTTTTTTCAATCGAATACCGCCAAAATGATGATGGTCGGATTCCTTACGCTCGTACTTCTCATCCCGCTTTTCTTTGTGCAAGACCTCATCACCGAACGCAGCCAACGAAAACAAGAAGTGATTACCGAAACCACCTCCAAATGGGGAGGCGAAGTCTTTTGCTACGGCCCCATGCTCAAAGTACCGTACTACGACAACACCACAAAACAACTGCAAACGGCTTACTTTTTTCCGGATAAGCTCACTACCGCTAGCGAGGTAAAAATGGCGCGTACCCTCAAACGGAGTATTTACAAAGCCAATGTCTTTTCGGCTGCCATCACCTTTGAAGGACAGTTTGCCACCCCCGATTTTTCGGCGCTTTCCATTCCCGCCGAGAACATCCATTGGGAAGAAACACAAATCGTCTTCCAAACTACCAACATCAACAGCATCAACAGTGAAGTCAAAGTGAACGTCAACGGTCAAAAAATTGCCTTTGAACCCGTGGCAAGCAGCAAACCCAACGACACTATCGCAACGCTCGAAAGCGGACGTTTTCCAGCAACGCAACTCGCGGGAAAAACCTTCAAAATGGAATTGAATTACAACGGAAGTCACGCCATCAGCTTTGTTCCCGTAGGCAAATCCACAAAGGCTACCCTCCATAGCGACTGGCATTCGCCTAGTTTCTCGGGTTATTTTTTGCCCAGCACTCAAAACGCTAGCCCCAACGGATTTCAAGCTACGTGGCAGGTGCAACACTTCAACCGTCCGTTCAACCAACAACAATTTGGTCCCTTGCCCGACTTAAGCAAATACGCCTACAAAGTCGATCTCATCACACCTGTCGACGAATACCAACAAAACGAACGGGCTTCCAAATACGGATTCCTGGTCATCGGTCTCACCTTTTTGGTCTTTTTCCTTATTCAAACACTCAGTAAAATCAACATCCACATCTTTCAATACAGCATGATTGGTATTGCATTGGTCCTCTTTTATGCCTTGCTCATCTCGATCACCGAACACAGCAGTTTCACCCTAGCCTACGCCATTGCCGGCACCGCCATCGTGAGTATGATAACGCTCTACGCCTACTCGATTCTACAAAACCGAAAATTCCCCTTACTCATCGGGGGCGCCTTATCGCTCATTTACGCCTTCCTTTTTGTGATCATTCAACTCGAAGATTACGCCCTGTTGGTAGGCAGTGTCGGCCTATTTGCTATCCTCGCAGCCGTCATGTTCTTCTCGCGAAAAATCGATTGGAGCAAGTAACCCCCTGCTAGCCACCACCGTAGTCCTGCTATCCGCGCTACACGCCTCCCTTCGTCCGGCGGGGTAGCTTGCTCCTATCAGGGCTAGTGTAGAAACGACAAAACTCCGAAAGAACCCAGTTCCTTCGGAGTTTTATATTGTACAATGAATACCTATTAATGACCGCTGCTCACCGTGGTGTCAAAGGCAATGCCTTGCTTTTTCAAAATACGGGTCACTTGCCACGCATAGAACGCTAAGTAGGCAAAACATCCAACCCCTACGATATAACTGGCATGAATAGAAACTACATCGGCCATATACCCTTGCAACAAACTCACCAAGCCACCGCCCATAATCATCATAATCAAAAAGCTACTGCCTTGCGAGGTATGTTTGCCCAGTCCGCTGATGGCCAGGGTAAAAATACAAGGCCACAAGGTACTGCAAAACAATCCCACCGAAGTAAAGGCGTACACCGAAACCATGCCGCGGGTAGCCATTCCAATAGCCAAAGCGGTAATCCCAAGCATAGAGAAAATAAACAACATCCGCGCGGGATTTCCTTTACTTGCGATATCGGCTACAATTAAAACAACAATTACAGCACCGTAAATATAGAAGGGTGTTAAATCGTGATTCATCAATCGGTTGACCCCTAAAAAGACCCCAAAAGCCAAATAGGGCGCGATAAAACGCAACACCTGACGCAAATTCATATTCTCCGTAAAAGCCTCTACGGCCCCCGTCCAACGGCCAATCATTAAACTCGCCCAGTACAACGAAATATAGGGGGCAATATCTTGTGTTTTAAAGCCCAAATCCTTTTCCATATAAGCGGGCAAATTACTCGCCGTGGAGACTTCAACACCTACATACACAAATATTGCAATCATCCCGAGCACCAATTGCGGATAGTGCAAGGCCGAATTACGAACTGTGTTACTCACTGTAATTTCTTCTTCCACGACAGCGGCGGGTCGATCGGGAATACTTGATAATTTTAACAACAACGCGACCACCAAAAACGCAGCGCCCAATACCAAATAGGGAATCTTTACACTTTCAATGTCCATGGCTGCTTTTTGGGCTGTAGGCGCCCCAAATATGGCAAAACTCACCAATAAGGGTCCGATAGTCGTCCCCAAATTGTTGATTCCCCCGGCCAAGGTTAACCGCTGCGACCCCGTATGTAACGGTCCCAAGGCAATGGCCAACGGATTGGCAACGGTTTGCTGCAAAGAAAATCCGAAAGCCACCACAAACAAGCCCGTAAGCATTAAAGGAAACGACTTCGTATTGGCAGCAGGATAAAACAATAAGGTGCCGAGGGCCGAGATGGTTAACCCCAAGGCTAACGCGTTTTTGTACCCAATGCGGTTGATTACATCCCCACCGGTAACATACGAAATCAAAAGGTAAACAACCGATCCTACGGTATAAGCAATGTAGAAGGCAACCGAGACCAGCTGACTTTGCCAATTTTCGAGCGTAAAAGCATTCTTGAAAACAGGAATTAGAATATCGTTACTCGCCGCCACGAATCCCCAGAAAAAGAAGACACTAGCGAGGGGCACAAACTGCGCCCAATTGGTTTGAGTAGAAGGACTACGCATAAGGTTTGTTTTTTGGTTTAGGTTTTAAAGATATTGAATTATTATGAAAAGCAACTCCCCTAGCCCGGATAGCAACGGAAAGCCCGCGCGTGGTGAGGGCTATTTTTGACCCAACGGCCGTAGCGACTTTAGGAGCTCACGGACTTTGGTCGTCAAAAAGCCGGAACGAGCGCGGCTTGCAGTGAATAGCCGGAAAAAGCTCCTGAATCTTACGGAAGAGGTTCAAAACTCACAGCAGTACCCCCGCCGGGTGCCAATCGCAAGGTTAATTTGGACTTGGCGGTTACCGTCATCGTTTTGATTTCATACGCTTTTGGATTGGTTTTCCAGTCGGCCTCTTTGGCATCTTGGTAGAGGATGGCTTTGTATTTTTTACCGGGAGTTAAGAAATCCAATTTGAGGGTCGTCGTACGCGCATTTTCGTCGGTAATCGCGCCCAAAAACCAACGCTCTCCCTTTTTCTCTTTACGCGCTACGGTGAGATAATCGCCTGGCTCGGCCTCCAAATACTTCGAGTCCTGCCAATCGACGGCCACGTCTTTGATAAACTGAAACGCATCGAGGTGGCGCTCGTAGTTTTCGGGCAAATCGGCAGCCATTTGCAACGGAGAATACAAGGTAACATACAAGGCGAGTTGCTTGGCAAGCGTGGTGTGGACTTGCTCTGATTTGGATTTATCGTAGTAACTCATTTTGATTTCAAAAATCCCAGGCGTATAATCCATTGGTCCCCCCAACAAACGGGTAAAAGGCAAAATCGTTTCGTGCATGGGCGGATTCCCCACACTCCATGCGTTGAATTCGTTGCCCCGTGCCGCTTCAGCCGCGATGTAGTTGGGGTACGTTCGATGATAGCCCGTGGGGCGTGAACTCTCGTGCGAATTGATCATGAGTTTGAAATCGGCCGCGCGTCGGGCCACAAAATTATAGTGGTTGACCATGGTTTGGCCGTCGTGAAACTCGCCCCGTGGAATAATGCGTCCCACATAGCCCGATTTTACAGCGGGGTACCCGTAATCTTTCATCAACTGAAACGCACGGTCAAGGTGGCGCTCGTAATTGGCTACCGAACCCGAGGTTTCATGATGCATAATCATTTTGACGCCCTTGGCTTGGGCATAAGCATTTACCGCTTTGAGGTCAAAATCGGGATAGGGCGTCACAAAATCAAACACATCCTCTTTCCAATTGCCAAACCAATCTTCCCAACCGGTATTCCAACCTTCGACCAAAACGCCATCAAATCCGTGTTGGGCGGCAAAGTCGATATAGCGTTTTACATTTTCGGTCGTAGCTCCATGGCGTCCTGAGGGTTTCAGGGATCCATCGGCGGCGTTTTGTGCATTTTGTGACCCGGCGTAATCCCAGGTTGATTTTCCTACATGCATTTCCCACCAAACGCCCACATACTTCATGGGTTTGATATACGAGACATCGCTGATTTTACAGGGTTCATTCAAACTGAGAATCATGCGTGAGGATACAATTTTTCGGGCATCATCGTGGACAAAGATCGTGCGCCAAGGCGTTACGGCTGGGGTTTGCAAATAGGCTTTGTCGCCCAAGGCATTGGGTACGAGATGCGACGTTAAACGGTAGGTTTTGGGCTGCACCTCCAAATGCATCACGGGGTAATTGACCACAGCGGCTTCAAAAATATTGAGGTAAAGACCTTGAGCTGTTTTCATCATCAAGGGCGACTGTACGCGTTGGTTGCTGCGGATGGTTTTTAATCCAATGCCGTTGTTCATATCAATTTTTGCCCCATCGATATCGGCAAATAAGGTTTCGTTGTAATCATATTCTTGACTGTCGTAGTCGCCGGGAATCCAGAATGTTTTATGATTGCCATTCAAATTAAATTGCGTCAACTCGTCTTCTATAATAAAATAATTGAGTTGGGGCTGTTTGGGAAATTCGTAGCGGAATGCGACACCTTCGTCGTATACCTTAAAAATAAGGGTGAGCAAACGACCTGTAGCCGCTTGGCGAAGGGCGACCGTGAGTTGGGAATAGTGGTTGGGAATTTCGGCGGTTTCTCCCAAAACGGGTGTCCAAGGTTCGTTGACAACGTTGGACTCGGTTTTCAGGACTTCAAAGCCTTCGGTCAAGGCAGGTAAATCCTTGATGCGCATCCCTAAGGTAGAGGGAAGTACGACATCTTGGGTTTTAAACCGAACACTGTAGGCCGGTTGACCTTTGTCGGTTAATTGAAAAGTTAGCGACAGATTGCCTCCAGGAGCGGTTACGGTTTGCGCAGAAGTTGCGGCTAGGACGAAAAAGCCAAGCCATCCAAAGAAACGTTTCATACGAATGGATTTAAAAGGCTAAAGATACCATAACCGAGGGAAATAAAAAATCCCGAGTGCAAACTCAGGATTGTATTTTTTAATGGCCGTCTACATAGTCTTGCAGGTAAGCAAATCGCGGTGTCAACTGTCCGTTTTCGGTCATCTTGGCGCGTTGAAGAATTCCGTCTTTATCGCCGTTAAAAAAGGCGGGGACCACGTGTTCCATAAACATTTCCCCAAATCCTTCGCTGGCATCTTTGGGCAATTCACAAGGCAGGTTATCCACCGACATCACCATAATGGCGCCGGGATGCATGTAGGGCACTTCGCGATGTTCTCTAGGCAAATAGCCCATAAACGGGTCGGCGATGGTTGTCGCGCGGGTAGTACACGCAATGGGTCCGTTTACATCACACGAAATATCAGCAACCACTTTGAGTTTGCAATCGGGAGCTTGCAGCATGGCTTGGGTGAGTATATCGGGGGAACCGTTGGCGTGAAAATGACCTGCCATAAATACATCGGCGACTTTGGTAAACCGCTCAAAATGGGAAGTGTAGGCTTCGGGATGGGCATAAAAGTCACTTTTACCGAGGTTTTGTCCGTCCACACGTACATTATAATCCATCACATCGATATGTGTATACACGGGTTCGGTGTAGGTTTTGGTCAAGAAATCTTCGACGGAAACCGATTTCATTTTCATTCCGTCCAGAATTTCTTTGGCGCCCATTCCGACTTTTCCTTTACCAGTCAATACAATTTTGATATTGGGCAAAAGGATACGCTTCAACCGTGCAATAAGATCGTCTTTGCTTTGTAGTGTTTCGGCTTTGGGAAGGGTGAACAATTCGTATTTGATGCCAAATCCTCTAAACCCGTTGTAGGCGCCCACGATACCCGCATAACGCCCAAATCCGATGAGCCGTTTGTTTTGGGCATCCACAATCGTTTCGTGGTCATAGAGTTCGATTTTTTTGGCTAAAATAGCTTGCAACAAAGCACGGTTGTAGGGTTGTTTTTTGATCGTATGCGAAAAAAAGAAATACTTTTTCCCGGGCAATAAGGCGTCCACGGGAATTTCTTTTACACCGAAAAGCACCTCGCAGTCCTGCATATCGGTGGTCACTTCGAGTCCCAACGTGCGGTAAGCTTCGTCGGGAAACACGCGGATGTCGGAAGATTCCACTTTGATACGAACCTCGGGATGGGCTTGTTGCAATCGGACCAATTCTTCGGGGGTAAAAACCACGCGACGATCGGGAGGAGACTTACGTTCTTTTACGATACCAAATACCATAGCTATTGCCTATTTTAAATTGAATGCGCCCAAAAGTACGGGTAACGAAATCGATTTCAAAACTTTTCCTAAAAATTCACTTTACGTTGGAACCTTCATTATCAATCGCTTACAAGAGCTGTTAATAATTTTGTTAGTTTTTAGCTTTTTTCAAAAACAAAAGCGCGTTCACGGTACTTATATTTGTTTTTTTTCGAACAAATTCATCATGCGAAAGCACTATTTATATACGGTAGTAACTACCGCTTTGCTCTTCATCGGTTGTCAACAATCGGGAGGACAGCAAAAGGAGCATACAGGGCCAGAATACGCGATGGTTCCTGCCTCTGATTCGTTACCCAAATTGGCTGAGAGTTACAAAAATGCCAAGCGCAACGAAATCGAGAAATACATCAAAAAGTTTTTCAACAACCAATTTGAAAACATTTGTTTTTTGGTGGCCAAAAATGGAGAAATCATTTACGAACGTTACGAAGGTTATGCCGATAAGGAGCAAAACCTGCTCAATGCAGAAGATACGCCTTTGCATATTGCTTCGGTAAGTAAAGTATTGACCGCCACGGCTATTTTAAAACTTATTGATGCTAAGAAACTCACCTTAGACCAGAAGTTGACTACTTTATTCCCTGGGTTTCCCTATAAAGAGGTCACCATTCGTACGCTTTTAAATCACCGCAGTGGAATGAAAAAGTACAATTACTTTTGTGACGATGCTAAAATTTGGGGACGCAAAAAGACCTTGACAAATAAAGACTTGCTGCATATTTTGATGACCAAGAATATACCTTTGGAAACCAAAACGGATACGCATTTCAGTTACAACAACACCAATTATGCCTTACTGGCTTTGGTGATTGAAAAAGTTACGGGTAAAAAGTACCGTGACGCGATGAAAGAAATCATTTTTGATCCACTGGGCATGACGCATACCTTTGTTTTTGATGAGGAAACGCCCAAAGAAAAAGCGACTCCTTCGTACAAGTACAATTATGTGAAATATGGTTTTGATTTCTTGGATGCGGTATATGGAGATAAGAACATCTATTCAACGCCGAGGGATTTATTAAAATTTGATTTAGCCCGCAACGCCCCCGGATTTTTGAGTCCCGACCTTCTCCAACAAGTTTTCAAAGGCTACAGCTATGAGGCTAAGGGTGAAAAAAACTATGGTTTGGGCATTCGTTTACGGGAATGGGCCACGGGACAAAAACTGTATTACCACAACGGCTGGTGGCATGGGAATACCTCGAGTTATATATCGTTACGCGAGGAAAATACGGTCATTATTGCCTTGTCGAATAAGTATACCAAGAAAACATATCAGTTGAAAAACTTATCCGCTTTGTTTGGTAATTATCCCTTTGCCCTTGGCGATACTGCCACGAATGGCGATTAAACAATTTTTCAATTTCTAGGAACTTTATGTACCTTTGCGGTCCCAATCACGTTTGGGTTCACTTTGGGGTCGACTGGTTTTGACAGCAAGTGGAATTGAATCGTAAGCACGTCGAGCCTTGTACTTTTGGCTCGTTAATCCAAAGGTACGACTTTATAAACGGCGAAAATAATTACGCTTTAGCTGCTTAATCCGAAGTTTAGTACGATTGGCCTAGTCTCGTCAAGGACGAGAAGCTAGATTCACCTCAAAAGCCTTGGTTTATGGCGGTTGGTCCAGGTGAACCGTAAAAGTAAACCTAGGAAAGGTAATGCTTTGAATCCTTTCTGACATTTATAAAGCTAAGCAAAAAGTGGCAGTTCTTGGCCTTGCTTTTTGACGAAAATTCAATCGAGAACTAAGCGTGTAGAAAGCTATTGGATTGCTTGTTTGGACCCGAGTTCGATTCTCGGCGACTCCACAAAAAAGCCTGCTCAACAAGGAGCAGGCTTTTTTTTCAAACAAAAACAACTACTAAAGCATCGTAGTATTGTTTATTTACATCATTTCAATCAATTAACTTTTTTCTGATAAGGCTTTCCCTACCCCTAATCTCATGGGACTTGCAGTAGGTTTAACAACTTAAAATACGAATTTTCAATACGATTCGTATGAAAATTAACATTATTAAGGACATATATAATCCCATTGCGATCTCTCCTTTTTGCGTAGGTTCTTGAAGAAATTTACAATACATTCTTTACTGATTGAAATTTTCAATTCCTATGATACGGATGCCTAATTTGAGGTAGGGTAAAACCAAGGGTAACTTGTTTTCGTAAATAGTAGAAAAAGCCCCTTCTATGACCACCTACCCTGTAGCGCAACATCGTGTGCATTTGAGTAAGAAATTTGGACTCATCACCCATGAGCAGTTACTTTTATTGCAGGGAGGGGAACAACAAAAATTGGACTTGAAAACCCTATCCAGTGTTCATTTAATCAAAAAAAGAAACTACACCATCAACCTATTCATGGGGGTTGGTGTGGGATTACTTTGGTCTGTAATGGCATGGAATGCCGAAACGCTGCCTTTGTGGGGGATTATTGTCATGGCGGGACTAGGAACACTATTGGCTGCATATGCCGCAGTGTATCGATTTCATACGTATACACTTCGCATTCGCCGCAAAAACCTCCCTGAGGTAAGTGTGCGAACTACACAATGGCATCATGATGAAATCAAAACATTCTATATGATTTTGTGTCAAAAGACACGGGAAAACCACCGTGCAAAGCACTAGGGCTGAACGACCTCACCGTTCCATTGCATCATGCCGCCTTCCAAATTGAACGTTTGAGCAAATCCCATTTGATCCATAATTTGACATGCTTGCGCACTTCGCCCGCCTGCTTTACAATACACGTAATAGTTTTTTTGAGGATCCAGCTCTTGTAAGCGATAAATAAATCCTTGTCCTTTATAAATATCATTAAGGATGGCTCCTGGAATGATCCCTTCCGCCCATTCTTCTTCGGTACGGACATCTAAAATTACAGCCTTTTCATCAGCGGCCAATTGCGCGGCCCAAGCCTCTTGCGATAAGTGTTGCATCGTTTTTATTTTGACCCAAAAATACCATAAATCGCAACGCAATCCTAAAAAGCAGGTAAAAAGATTAACAAAAATATAACACACGTTTGTATATACAAATAAACTGCTTTGCCATACATTTGTACCTACAAATTTTGTAATTACAATTATGAAAATTGAAGAACTCATTCAATCCAGTGTAACGTTAAGTGATACCAAGCGGGTTATCCTCAATTTGATGGTGACGCAAAATGTAGTTGCTGAAAAGTTTTACGAGGTACTTAAGCCTTATGACCTCTCGGGAGAACAATACAATGTATTGCGAATTCTTCGTGGACAAAAAGGGAAACCGGCCAACATGTGTGTCATTCAAGAGCGTATGGTTACCAAAAACAGCAACACTACGCGATTGATTGACAAACTCCTTCTGAAAGATTTGGTAACCCGAAACGTTTGTCCCAACAACCGCCGAAAAATGGAGGTGTTAATCACTGACAAAGGATTGGCCTTGCTTGAAGAATTGGAACCGATAGTGTTGGCACACGAGCAACTTTTTGCCCAAAACTTGAACCAGGAGGAAATCATCCAACTCAACGATTTATTAGAAAAATTTAGAACCCTTAATATGTAATTTGCTATGAGTGAATTTAATCAAAATGCCCGTTGGCGTTATGCCACCAAAAAATACGATGCAACGCGCAAAGTGAGTGACGCTGACATCGCCACCTTGAAAGACGCGATCAACTTATCTGCTTCTTCGTATGGTTTACAACCTTACAAAGTAATTTTTGTAGAAAATCCGGAGCTTCGTGCCCAATTGCAACCTGCCTCATGGGGACAATCTCAAATTGTAGATGCCTCGCATTTGGTGGTGTTTGCCAATGAATTAAACCTTGGAAACGAGCAAATCGATGCATATTTTGAGAATATGGTGCAAACCCGTGGTATTGCCTTGAGCGATGTACAAGGTTACATGGATTTCATGAAAAACACCATCAATGCTATTCCTGAAGAAGCGCGCAACGTTTGGACAGCCAAACAAACGTATATTGCCTTAAGCAATTTGATGAATGCGGCGGCTGAGCTCAAAATTGACACGACCCCGATGGAAGGTTTTGATGCACAACAGTACAACCAAATCTTAGGCTTAAACGAACGCAACCTCAACGCAGCTGTGGTTTGTGCCATTGGATACCGTCACCATGACGATGCTACACAGCACGCCCCAAAAGTTCGTAAAAGCGAATCCCAATTATTTGAAACCCTTTAATTCAACACTAATTTAATATTTACAATCATGAAAAAATTGAGAACAATTGCAGTAGCTTTATTCGTAGCCACCGCTACCATCGCATCAGCGCAAAACAAAAAAATCGATGTTGCAAAAAGTAAAATCGAATGGGTTGGTAAAAAAGTTACCGGCCAACACAATGGCGTCGTAGACTTCAAAGGAGGTACCTTAATTTTCAAAGGAAAAAAATTAACAGGAGGTTCATTTGTAGTAGACATGACTTCTATCAATGCTACTGATTTACAAGGGGAATACCAAGGTAAATTAAATGGTCACTTGAAAGCTGACGACTTCTTCGGAACAGAGAAATACCCTACATCAAAATTGGTTTTCAAAAAATTGGTTGACAAAGGAAACGGCACTTATGTGGTGACAGCTGACTTGACTATTAAAGATGTAACAGCTCCTGTAACTTTTGAATTGAAAGTAAACGGTTCAACCGCCACTACGAGCTTTAAAATCGACCGCACAAAATACGGTATCAAATACGGCTCAGGTAGTTTCTTTGACAACTTGGGTGACAAAACCATCAACGACGAATTTGATTTAACGGTAACTATCCAGTTCTAATTCCAAATCAAATACGAATTTTAAGCCTCAGTTCCTGCTGGGGCTTTTTTATTTTTCTCCCTATCTTTGAAGCCATGAAGCCCATATTACTCCTAGACAACTACGACAGTTTTACTTACAATTTACGGCACTACATCGAAGCTCTTGGAGCTCCTGTTGTGGTGTATCGCAACGATGAAATCACACTCGAGGAAGTCGCGGCCTTTGATCATATTGTACTTTCTCCCGGCCCTGGACTACCCCATGAAGCAGGAATTTTAAACGCGGTAATTGCCCGTTATGCCCGCGAAAAAGCCATTTTAGGTATCTGTCTTGGTATGCAAGCTATTGGTGAAGTATTTGGGGCTAAACTACAGAATTTAAACACCGTACACCATGGCGTTGCAACTGTTATTAACATCACCGATGCAACGGATGTACTCTACCAAAATCTTCCGCAGCAGCTCACCGTTGGACGTTATCATTCGTGGATTATCGACCCGGCTACACTTCCCGAAACTTTGGTAGTAACCGCGCAAACCCCTGAGGGTCATCCTATGTCTATTCGGCATACGGACTTGCCTGTTTACGGAGTTCAATACCATCCGGAGAGCATTTTAACGCCCATGGGAAAAACAATTTTACAACATTGGCTGACGCGATATTATTTTAAATTATAACTTTAGTAAAATACACTTTAATCATTGAATTACAATTTTTTAAAAATTCAATATAGATTTTTCTTATACCCAAAAAAAGCACGTTTTTGAACTGTAAATCCTCAAAATGAATGTCGTTTCGTGTAAGAAGTTATTAACATTATTTTTACATTTCGCTCAGGTTTTATACATTTATTTAATAATCAAGGGATTATGCAAAATCATTCAGTTATGGGACTATTAGATAACCAAAAGCGTAAAAAAGAAATTCAAGAACTCCAACGCAAGACGGAGGCCCTACACACCGATATTTCTCGGGAGATTGCAGAATTGTTGGAGGAACTAAATAGCGAATTTGAAGCACACCAAAAACAAGAAAAAGAATGGGAAGCCTTGCTTTTGGATTTGGCGAATAAACTCGATGCGCAAGAACGTACACGATTGGAACAACTCGCCTATCACCTCAGAGAGATCAAACAATGTGCACGTAAAGGGGTTGATGCGATGAAACAATTGGCACGCGATCACAAAAAAGCGGCCCAAGAAAACCGTCGTGATTACGAGGAATACTTGTATTTGTAAAAAAAAATAAAAAATTAGGTAGGGTAAAATCTCGGTGACTTGTATTATAAAAAAACACGTAAGTCATACCGTTTTTTTGCACTCTAAATCAGAAAACCTCCGCGTAGTCCCCGGAGGTTTTTATATTTATCGGGTAAAGACCAATTTCTTGTCTGTACTCAGCGATGGGTCGTAAGCATAACCCTCATAATGAAAGTCCTGCAAGGCTTCAAGGGTTTGAGCCTGAGTATCTAGAACATAGCGCACCATTAACCCACGGGCTTTTTTGGCAAAGAAACTAATCATTTTCAACTTACCGTCCTTATAATCTTTGAATTCGGCTGTAATAATTTGAGCTTTTAACTGCTTAGCGTCCAAGGCAGAAAAATATTCCGTACTGGCCAAATTAAGCAGCAACTCCCCTTCCTCCATCGAAGCATTTAGGGCTTTGGTTAATTTGGGTTTCCAAAAGGCATAGAGGTCCTTTGCGCTTCCCACAGGCAATTTTGTTCCCATCTCCAAGCGGTAAGGCTGCATCAAATCGAGGGGTTTTAAAAGTCCATATAAACCCGATAAAATCCGGAGTTGCTCTTGTGCTCGGTGCACTTGCGCTTCTGTCAACGTATACGCATCCAATCCTGTGTAAACGTCGCCATCAAAAGCGTACAGCGCCTGACGTGCATTGGAGGCTGTCATCACGTTGACGTCACGTCCTTGATTCCGTTCCCAATTTAAAGTGGCCAAGGCGGGAGAAATCTCCATAAGCGATTGCAAATCTTGCGGTTTGAGTTTCTTTAAAACCTTGTCAATCACCGCAGATTCTTTCGCAAAATCAAAAGTTGTATGTTGCGTAAAAGGAACCGGCCGCTCAAAATCGAGCGATTTAGCCGGTGAAATTACCATTTTCATAGCTGTATTTTTTAGCCTTCCAAAAATAAGGACTTTCCCGCGGACGTCCAACAATGCCCTTTCCTTTGCACTCAAAATCTTATCAACAATTGCCCTTTTTGGAACCCATTTTCTAAAATTAAATTTATCTTTGAACGCTCAAAAAAATACCCATATGATGATCTATAAATTCCGAGCTATCTTGGACGCTGAAGACGATATTTTTCGCGATATCGCTATCGAAGACAATGCAACTCTTGAGGATTTACACAATGCTTTGGTCAACGCTTTTGGTTTTGATGGGACAGAGGTTGCCTCGTTTTACACCTGCGACGATACGTGGAACCAAGAGGACGAGATTCCGATGTTTGATACCGGTGACACTCCCGGCGAAATGCGAACGATGGCCGACTTCCAGTTGCAAGATCTCCTGCACGAGGAACAGACCAAAATCATTTATGTTTATGACTTTATCAGCATGTGGACGTTTTTGGTCGAATTGGCTGCGATAGAAGAGCCTGTGCCTGGTGCTACTTATCCTGAATTGCTGTTTTCACACGGAGAAATGCCCGCAGAGGCCTTGGAAAAACAATTTGAAGCCGATGGAGATTTTGAATCGTATAATGATTTTGAGGACGAATTGGATGAGGAGGACATGGACATGTTTGGGGGTGATGATCATTTTGAGGATTATGGGTTTGAGGAAAATTGGAATTAAGCTACTGAGCCGCTGAGTTTCTGAGTAACTGAGCTGTTTTTCCGACAATAAAGCTTAACCGATCACAAATGGTTACATTCGGAAAGTTCACCTTAAGTTGTTGTATCTTGGCAAAAATATGAGCCATGAACACGTATCGAAATTTAATTGTTTGGCAAAAAGCCATGAATTTAGTGACAACAACTTATGAGATTACCCTTGAATTTCCTAAAACGGAGCTGTATTGCTTAACCGATCAAATGCGAAGGTCGGCACTATCAATTCCGTGTAACATTGCTGAAGGTAAGGCTCGAAATAGTAATAAAGATTTTATTCGTTTTTTACGAATTGCCCTGGGTTCGCTTTTCGAATTTCAAACCCAACTCGAAATTGCAAAAAATATTGAATATATCAATCAAGAACAGTTCCAACGACTTTGGAATTTCAGTACAGAAATTGAAGTAATGTTGGTATCGTTCATCAAAAAAATAAATGTATAATTAATGCTGTGTTCACCAGTCTCAGAAGCCTAGTGGCTCAGCATCTCAGAAGCTAATAACTATGCTCAATCTATTTAACACCCATATCGACTCCTTATCTATTCACCGTGTAGGCAACAAAAGTCGAAATGAAAATATATTCTTATCGGAGTCTACCTACAGTTTAACCGATGAAATTGTGCCTTTGCTCAAAGAGTTCTTTTTTCGCCCTTTTCGGGAAAAAGAGGAGAATTACTTCCAGTTTGCGCATGATGTCGATTTGGAATACAACGAAATGTTCAATTTAGCCACCGAAGTGTTTACCAACCCTAGCAGTGTGCATGAAGTGTCCAAAAAAATTACGCGGCACCTTTTTGAACAGTCGAATCATCCACACATCAAGAATGGGGAAGTGTATGTCACTTATTTGACCAACATCTCCATCGACAATCAAACCGTGGATGCTCTAGGGGTGTTTAAAAGCGAATTACGGACTGATTTCTTACAATTTGAAGAACGCGGTAGTAATTTGGAAATGATCCTTCAGGAAGGGATTAATCTCAATAAATTGGACAAGGGTTGCCTAATTTTTAACTATAAAAAAGAGGAGGGATACAAAATCCTCACGGTCGATAGCAACCGCTATGATGCCCGCTACTGGTTGGAACACTTTTTATCGGTCGATGCCTTTCAAGATGAAAATTACATGACAAAAAAATATTTGAAATTTTGTCAAGAGTTCGCCAAAGAAGTGGTTTTCCCTGCCGAGGATAAAAAAGAAGAGGTACTGTTCATGAATCGTGCTGTCAATCACTTTGCTAAAAACGATACGTTTGAAGAGACCAAGTTCTTGAATGAGGTCATTGAAAACCCCGATTTAATTCCCGAATTCAAGAGTTTCAAAGCCGATCGTGGAGAGAAGTATAGCATTGAAGACGTGACTTCCTTTCCGATTGCCAATGCCGCGGTTTCTGACGCAAGACGTTCGATAAAAAATGTGATCAATTTGGACACTAACATCCAAATCAAATTGGATTTTGTCAACCCCGACAGTGCCGAAAAGTTTGTAGAAAAAGGCTGGGACGAAGAACGCCAAATGTATTACTACTTGGTGTATTTCAACAAAGAACAAAAAAGTTGATCCATTTTTTTTCAATATTATGCCCAATGGATCGATGATTTGTTGGGCTTTTTTTTTGGGGGTTAGTGACTAGTGATTAGTGACTAGTGATTAGTGACTAGTGATTAGTGACTAGTGATTAGTGACTAGTGATTAGTGATTAGTGACTTACAACTGTTGACTGTTGACTGACGACTGACGACTGATGACTGTTGACTGATGACTGTTGACTGATGACTTACGACTTACGACTGTTGACTGACAACTGTTGACTGACATCTGTTGACTGACGACTGCCTTCTTTTTCATACCTTTGCCCGAAATTCATCTACCATGACCACTTTCGAAACGTTGCAATTGCCCAAAGCGCTCCAAAAAGCGATTGACGAAATGGGACTTACCCAGCCTACTCCCATACAGCAACGAGCGTTTCCGGTGATTAGTTCGGGAAGGGATGTCATCGGAATTGCGCAAACCGGGACGGGAAAAACATTGGCCTACCTCCTACCTGTTTTGAAACCGTGGAAATTTATGGCTTCTGAAACCCCTCGTGTCGTGATCCTTGTTCCTACCCGTGAACTTGTGGTACAAATTACCGAGGTGGTGACCCAACTTACCCAATACATGTCCATTCGCACGCTTGGCGTCTATGGAGGCGTAAACATCAACACCCAAAAGAAAGCTGTTTATGAGGGCGTAGATATTTTGGTAGGTACTCCGGGACGTATTATGGATTTGGCCCTAGACAATGTAGTGCGTTTTGATACGTTACAAAAACTCATTATCGATGAATTTGATGAAATTCTAAACTTAGGTTTCCGTGCTCAAGTAACAGCCATCCTTTCGATGATGCGTCAAAAACGCCAAAACATTCTCTTTTCAGCGACCATGACCGATGAAGTAGATGCCATGTTGGACGAGTATTTTGATTTCCCCGAAGAAGTTAGTTTGGCCCCCTCGGGAACCCCATTAGAAAAAATAGAACAATATGTTTACCGAGTGCCCAACTTTTTGACCAAACTAAATCTGCTCAAACAGTTGTTGCACAGCGACCCTTCGATGGAACGCATTCTAATTTTTGCCAACAACAAAAAGTCCGTTGACTTGATTGCGCAAGCGTTGGAACCCGATTTCCCTGAACAATTGGGCATTATCCATTCCAATAAATCGCAAAACTACCGACTGAACACCATGGCTTCTTTTCAAAAAGGAGAGCTTCGTGGGTTGGTCACTACCGATGTAATGGCGCGAGGATTGGACATTTCCGACATTACACATGTCATCAATTTTGAAATGACCGAAAGTCCCGAACAATACATCCACCGTATCGGACGAACAGGACGGGCCGACAAATCGGGTATTGCGATTAGTTTCATCAGTCCGCGTGAAGAGGAAATCCAACTTGAAGCAGAAATGCTTATGGAAAAAGAACTCACACTTCTTCCCTTTCCCGAGGAAATTGAAGTGGTCAACCGACTGTTGGAATTTGAAAAAGACAAAAAGAAAATCAAGTTTCTTCTCAAACGACCCAAACTCGAAGGAGGCACTGCTTTTCAAGAGAAAAAAGATAAAAACAAGAAAGTAAATTTAGGAGGACCCGGCAAACGTAAACCGCGAAAAACAGCCCCACGCAACCGAGCTGTTGAGCGTAAAAGGAATGAAAAACGCAAAAAAGGATAAGCGCTAAATTCCCGTTAAAGGCTTCTTACATCGGTTATTTTTGTTATTTTTGAAACCACAAACGTAAGTCCGACAATGCAATTTAAACACCCGGAAGTTCTCTATTTTCTCTCCCTTTTGGTGCTCCCGATTTTGGTGCATTTGTTTCAATTGCGGCGCTTTAAAACGCAATACTTTACCAACGTTCGATTCCTCAAAGAATTAGTTGTACAAACCCGAAAAAGTTCGACCCTCAAAAAATACTTACTTCTTGCCACCCGCCTATTACTGCTTACTTTTTTAATCCTTGCCTTTGCGCAACCTTTTTGGGAAGCCAAAGAAGCAAAAAATGCAAAAAACGAACTCTACATTATTTTAGACAATTCGTTTTCCATGCAAGCCAAAGGCAAAAAAGGGGAATTGCTCAAACGTGCCGTGCAAGACATTTTGGCGGAAGCCCCTGAGAGTGCCAACTTTTCGCTCCTCACCAATACTGAGAGTTTTTGGAATACCGATATCAAGTCGATTCAACGAGAACTGCAAAACCTTTCCTACAGCGCTACACCTTTTGAACCCGAACGATTGATTGCCCAAGTTCGCGCCCACCGTTCTGCTTTTCGCAAAGATATCGTTGTGATCTCCGACGGTGTGGGTACCCGTGCCGAAGCCTTGGGAGTTTTGAACAATGACGAAAAAGGGTATTACATTCCGGTACAAGCTGAAAAAACGCAAAATATCGCCATTGACAGTGTCTACCTCGATCAAACACTCGATCAGTTTTATGAGATTGAAGTGGCAGTACGCTCGTTTGGAGCCACTTCCGAAGCGGTACCGGTGGCCTTGTACGACGGTAAAAAATTGGTAGCCAAAACTTTAGTTACCTTCAATGAACCACGTCAAACCCTAAAATTTACGCTTCCAAAAACCGAGTTTAACGGGTATGTCTCGCTCAACGACAACAGTTTGGAGTACGATAACACCTATTATTTTTCACTCTCAAAACCCGAAAAAAGTCGGGTCATGAGTATTAGCGAATCGGCGCCCGCATCTTTTCTAACTAAAATTTACACCCCAGACGAATTTGAATTCACGGCCACAACCCTAGCGACCTTACCCTATGCGCTTCTAGAAAAACAAGACGCCATTGTTCTCAACGAAATTGCAACTTTACCTGCATCATTGCAAACTACCTTAAAAGCTTTTGTTGCGCAGGGTGGAAATCTGATTCTTATTCCTGCCCCCGAGACCAATGTTAGTTCGTACAACGCCTTACTCAATGCCCTCGGTGGTGGATATGTGTATCAAGATTGGAAAGTGACCGATCGATTGGTGACCAAAATCAATTTTAATCACCCCTTGTATGCGGGAGTTTTTGAAAAGAAAACGGAGAATTTTCAATACCCAACCTCAAAGGCGGGCTACTCGGTACAAACCTCTTTTCCAACCGTTTTGGAATACAATGATCAGCGACCTTTTTTGAGTGCCGTAACCCGTGGGGGGGGAACGATTTATTGTTTTGCTGCGCCCCTTCGTCAGGAATGGGGTAACTTTAAAAACTCACCGTACTTGATTGTGCCCACGCTATACAACATGGCCTTTAATAGTCAAAAAACAGGAGTCAAAGCCTCTACCATTGGAAGCAGTCGCCCCTACATTGCTGCGGTTTCGCTCGGTGCCGATGAAATTGTATCCTTACAAAAAGAAGAAACCGAAGTCATTCCCGAACAGCATAGACTTTACAATCAGGTGAAACTTACTTTTTCGACCCAACCGCAACAAGCAGGCAATTACACGCTTTTACGCAAAAAAGAAGCTGTCGATCAATTGAGTTTCAACTACCCTCGAACAGAAAGCGACCTACAAGCGGTGCCCTCCAATTGGATGGCGGAATGGGAGGAAATAACAGCTACCGACCAATTGTTTGATACCTTACAAGCGGATCGAAGCGATACTGTGATATGGAAATGGTGTATTCTTTTGGCCTTACTTTTCTTGCTAATCGAAATTGCCATTCAAAAAATAATGCGATAAACAACACACAACAACTATGACTACGGTACTTAAATCGGTAACAATTGTAGACCCCAAAGGGGCGCACCACAACCAATGTGTCGATATTCACCTTGAAGAAGGTTTGATTCAGGCTGTAGGCGAAAATCTGGCGCTCCCACAAGACGCTCAGGTCATCGAACTGCCCAATGCCTTTGTATCGCCGGGTTGGTTTGACACCTCGGTCGTTTTGGGCGAACCCGGATATGAAGCCGCTGAAACCATCGCCAATGGTTTGCACACTGCAGCTAGCTCAGGATTTACTGAAATCATGGTACAACCGCACACGCTCCCTGTAGCCGACAATGCCGCCGTTATTCATTTGTTGCATCAAAAAGCCTTGGGACAGGCAACTGCCATTCACCCGATTGGGGCACTCACAATGGGTAGTGCTGGACAAGCATTGGCCGAACTGTACGATATGCAACAAGCGGGAGCCATAGCTTTTGGAGATTATAAAAAAAGTATGAAAAATGCCAATCTGTTCAAGATTGCACTTCAATATGTACAGGATTTCAAGGGTCGGGTGCTTGCCTATTGTGAAGACGAAAACCTCCGCGGAAATGGGGTGGTTAATGAAGGTAGTACTGCAACACGACTCGGACTTAAGGGAATTCCAGGTTTGGCAGAAGAATTACAGGTGGCCCGCAATTTATTTTTATTGGAATATACCGGCGGTGCTTTACATATCCCTACCCTTTCGACGGCCAAATCGGTGGCACTTGTTCGTGAGGCTAAAGCACGGGGATTAAATGTTACTTGTAGTGTGGCTGTCGCGCATTTAGTTCTTACCGATGCCGTTTTGGAATCGTTTGATACCCGCTATAAACTTTCCCCTCCCCTACGCACGCCACAGGATCGAGAGGCGTTGTGGGAAGGGCTACGTGATAACACCATCGACTGTATCACGACCGACCATCATCCGGTAGCTATTGAAGGTAAAAAAGTAGAATTTGACTTAGCCCTTGATGGGTCAATCGGATTAGAATCGGCGTGGGGTGCCCTTGCAGCTGTTCTTCCGATGGATTTGATTATAGAAAAACTGACTGCGGGTCGAGCGATTTTTGGACTACCTCCGGCGGTAATTGCGCCAGGTGCTGCTGTGAATCTTACGCTATTTACCACAGCAGAAACGGGAACGTTTACCGCAGATCAAATTCGCTCAACCTCCAAAAATGCTGCTTTACTCGGTCAACCCACCCGTGGAAAAGTACTGGGTATCGCCCGTGAAAAACATCTTATACTCAATTAATTATGGACACAACAACCATCAAAGAAGGCAAATCAATGGCTATCTTGAGTTATGTGCTCATCATTGGCCCGCTTATCGCATTATCCATCAATGCCGACAAAAAAAATCCCTATACTTCGTTTCATTTGCGCCAAGGGTTGGGACTCACAGCAACATTTCTGTTGATTGGACTCACGATGAGTAGTTATTTCAACCGTTCACAATTACCCCCTGAAACGAGTTTCAACATCGCTTTTCCCTTTTGGATTTTTATAAGTATCCTTACCTTTTACGGCATGTTCACAGCGGTTATGGGGTATACCCGTCCCATTCCTTTGTTGGGATCTTTTTTTCAAAAATGGTTGAAACGGTTGTAACAATCTGACGTTTTTAGGACAAATGAGGTAATCAGAAACCTCATGAAAGCAAAACCCTTTACGATTACCCCATTTCTTTTTGTCCTCTTCAGTCTTTTTAGTTATGGTTTTCGTGCTCAAGCGCAAACCGGAAATGTCAAAGGAAGAGTTCGTTCGGAGAAAGAAACAGCCCTTTATGCCGCCTCTGTCGCTCTATTTGATACCGACAACAAACTAGTCAAAGCCGTTTTAACCGATGCCGAAGGCGCCTTTACCATTTCGCGATTGCGTCCTGGAACCTATACTTTAAAAGTCTCCTCTGTAGGGTTTGAAGACCAAATTCTCAAAGGACTGCTTATCACGGAAAGCGAATTAATTTTGGAACCCATCCGTCTGAAAGAAAGCGCTGTTCAGTTGAACGAAGTTGTCATCAAAAAAGAAAAACCACTGGTTCAAGTCTTGGCCGACAAAACGGTTTTCAATGTCGAAAATACGATTAATGCAACAGGGAATACTGGTTTTGAATTGTTGCGCAAAGCACCGGGTGTTGTAGTCGACAACAACGATAATGTTGTGGTTGAAGGCAAAAGTGGTGTTCTTTTTTACATCGATGGAAAACAATCGTTTTTGAGTGGCGCCGATATGACCAATTTTTTAAAAACGATCCAATCCACAGATATTGAATCGATTGAGATCATTACCCAACCGTCTTCCAAATACGATGCTGCCGGAAATGCAGGTATTGTCAATATCAAATTGAAAAAAAATAAAAACTTTGGGACGAACGGTACGGTCACTTCGGGGTACAATATCGGGCGTTTTGGTACGTCGGTGAATTCGATATCTTTAAACAACCGCAGTAAAAAATTTAACACCTACCTCAACTATAGCAACCGATTTGGAAAGAGTTACAACTTTATGGAGTTTGAACGCCAACAAAACGGTCGGGTTTTTAATTCCGATACGAAAACGGATTACATGACCAATGCCAACAACGTGAAAATGGGACTTGATTACACCCACAATCGTCGTCATTCATTTGGCCTTGTTCTCACGGGGAACTTTAATAATGCTTATGGAGATGGCCGATCTCGAACTCCTATTCGCCCGCAAACTTCCAATGTTATCGATAGCGTTTTGGTAGCGCAAAACAAGGCTCATAACAAAAATTATAACTTGTATGCCAACGTAAATTACCGATTTCAAGATACCACAGGGGTTTCGTTAACCACCGATTTGGATGTTGGGCGGTACAACTCAGATCGCGATACTTTTTTACCCAACTTTTATTTGGACCCCACCGAAACAACCGTATTAAGTGCCATCATCAACAGCCAATACACTCCTGTTATCATTGATATTGCCGCATTTAAATCCGATTATGAACAGCGATTGGGTAAAGGAAAATTGGGACTGGGAATGAAGACTTCGTTAGTATCCACAGAAAACACCTTTGATGTTTTTAATTATCCCGCAGGACAACCCGTTTTCAATACCACTTTGAGTAATCGCTTTACCTATAAAGAAAATGTAAATGCGGTGTATGTGAATTATAACCGTATGGTGAAGAAGTTCAATTTTCAATTGGGACTCCGCGTTGAAAACACACATTCCGATGGTGAATTGAGCAGTTTACAGCAAAACAACGATGCACGGGTAAAACGAAAATATACCGATTTTTTCCCCAGTGGAGGAATCACGTTTGCACAAAACGAAAGCAATTCGTGGGCACTTACGTACAGTCGCCGTATCGAACGCCCAAGTTACAACGCTTTAAATCCATTTGAATATCAAATTGATGAATTATCGGTTAGCAAAGGGAATCCTTTTTTGCAACCCCAGTACGTGCACAATGTTAAAGCTTCCCACACTTACAAATACAAACTGAACACTTCGTTGAGTTATAGTTATGTCTCTGATTTCTTTGCACAAGTAACCGAAGCAGTGGGACTGAATAAAAGTCGCATGACTACCAAAAATGTGGCCAATCAGGAAACGATAAACTTGGGAATTTCGTACCCATTTAAGGTCAACAATTGGTGGAATGTGTATATGAGTGTCAATGCCTTTCGCAGCCGCTACATTCCCACGGATCCCTCTTTTGTGGGCTTAACGCAGGAAACTTTGAACATTTATGGGCAAAATAATATTACGCTTCCTAAAAAAATCAATTTGGAAATTTCAGGATGGTTTAATTCGCCTTCGGTATGGGGTGGAACCTATCGTACAGCAAGCTTGGGATCCCTTGACATTGCGTTGCAAAAAAAGTTTTTGAAAGATAAATTAAACGTACGTGTGGCCGTTTCCGACGTATTATTTACCTCACCGTGGTCGGGTCGAACCGAGTTTGCCAACGTTATCATCAACGGCCGTGGGGGAAGTGACAGCCGCCAGCTTCGTTTTAACCTTACCTACAATTTTGGGAATGACCAAGTGAAAAGAGCACAAAACCGCAATACCGGAGTAGAAGACGAGAAAAATCGTATCGGGAATTAGTATCTTTGCGCGCAAACAATAGCTATGGACTTACACTACCTTGTTAGAGAACCTCAAACGATTCAATCCGGTCATCCCGTGTTGATTTTACTTCACGGCTACGGAAGCAACGAACAGGATTTATTTTCATTTGCCACTGAACTGCCAAAGGATTATTATGTGATTTCTGTTCGAGCGCCGTATGATCTCATGTACGGAAGTTATGCGTGGTATGCCATAAATTTTGACGCCGATGAAAATAAATTTTCAGATGTAGCACAAGCCCGTCAATCGCGGGATCGAATCGCAGATTGTATTGATGAACTTCTACAGAAATATCCTATTGATCCAAAACAGGTAACTCTCATCGGATTTAGTCAAGGGTGTATTTTGAGTTATGCTGTAGCGGTATCGTATCCCGAAAAAGTACAACGTGTTGTGGGGATGAGTGGGTATTTTAACCGAGACATTGCTGTGGAAGGATTTGAAGGCAAAGCGTTAGACACTTTACAAGTCTTTGCTTCTCATGGCAGTGTGGATCAGGTAATTCCTGTCGATTGGGCCCGAAAAGCAGTACCACAACTGGAGGCTTTGGGGATTGCGGTTACCTACAAAGAGTATCCTGTAGGGCATGGGGTGTCACCACAAAACTTTTTTGATTTTAGAAACTGGCTAGAAACTACGCGTTAATTATTCGGCTTCTGGATCGGCACTACCCGTCACCTTTTGCCCGATTTCACCATCACCTGCATACAAAGTCGTTTCCCCTTTTTTAAAGATAAACCCTTTCCAGGCGACCAATTGGTAGTCGTTTTTCACCCATGGACTGCCCTCGCTAGCACGCGTAAGCACCATGGATTCTTGGTTGGGTAAAAAGACTTCCACTTGCTTACGGTCTTCGCTAAACAAAACATAAGCCGCTAGAGTTTCATCTTCCGTATTGGCTTGATCTACGGGATTTAATTGCAATCCCGTGAACATCCGGACACATTCTTTGTTTAGTTTCGACCACGTATATCCCGCTGAAGCTAAACAACCGTTTTCGTCTTTATCTGAACCCGTAATGGTAGAATCCTTGACTTGCCCTTGCGCTGCGGTTGCCTCCTCCGATTGGGGTTTGCAAGCGCCGACAAGCAACAATAGCAGGAGTGAAAAAAAAGATGTTTTCATGCTGAAAATTAAACGTTAGTATTCCTCTTTGGGATAGATGTAGCTGTCCATGGTTTGGAAGGTAGCTTTTCCTTTATCATCTACAAAATATTTGATCATCACATCACCCCAATACGTTCCATCGCTATAATTGGCAATAATCCAGCGGTGGTTGAGGACTTTCATGGAATTAATAATGAATTTTTGTTCCCCTAATTTCTCTTGTCCCGTATACGGATTCCCCTCCGGTTTGTCGTTGAAACTCAATAACTGTTCCTTGATGGAAGGTTCTAACTTTTTTACATCAAAATTGGCAAAATAGTTTTGCGCATACTCGTTTTTTTGCAACGAAAAGGAATCGGCATTGGCCAACTGTTGCGAAAGTTGTGCAATACTATCGCTTTTCGCCTTTAAGTCAGCCGTTGCTTTCTTTTGTTGCATTTGAACCTGCTTGCTGTAATACACATAAGTAAACGAAGCCAAAAGTGCAGCGATGATAAATAAATAAAGATAAAGTTGTCTTGCCATGATTATTCGAGTGTTAAAACTAGGTTATCGTACGCCAAAAAAACCGTAGATGGGAGCGTTTTTTCCCGTTCTGCGTGAAAGCCCATGTGGTGACTAATGTGCGTTAAATAGGCTTGCTCTGGTTGTACCAAATTTACAAAATCTAATGCTTCCTGCAAATTGAAATGCGTATCATGAGGCGCTTCCCGTAAGGCATTCACCACCAATACTTTCAGCCCTTTCAGCTTATCCAATTCGGCTGTTTCAATGGTTTTAACGTCGGTCAAATACGCGAAATCACCTATTCGAAATCCCAAAACCGGTAAATCGCCATGCCAGACCCGTATAGGCTGAATCGTAACCCCACCGATAGAAAAAGGCGCGTCAGCCTCAATGGGATGCACGTGTACCTCGGGGGCTCCTGGATAGCGATTTTCAGTTGCAAAAATATAGCCATAGCGTTGCCTCAAATTGGCAATAACGCGAGATTCGGCATAAACAGGCATCGGACCGTATTGAAAATTAAACGGTCGAATGTCATCCAAACCCGCAGTATGATCGGCGTGCTCATGGGTAAAAAGCAAGCCATCAATGCGGGTACATCCTGACGATAGCATTTGCTGTCGAAAATCGGGTCCACAATCGACTACGAGGGATTGCCCCTCAACTTCCACCCAAATAGAAACCCGTAGCCGCTTGTCGCGAGGGTCTTGACTTAAGCAAACGGGATGGTCACTTCCGATGACGGGAATACCTTGTGAAGTACCGGTTCCTAGAAAATGAATTTTCATGTAGCACGATTTTTGTGGTAAGCGAGAAATACCCCGCGGTAATCAGGCGTAATTTAATACAAAATTAGGATTAATTCCCTTTACATACCGCAATCGTTTTATTAACTTTGCGAGGCATACAAGAATTATGGCGAATAACGAATTAAACATCAAGTTAAAAGGTGATCGTGTCATTACACAGATTCCGACAACAAAGGATAAGGCCTTACGGATTAACCTGAACGAAAATATTTACGGAACCTTTGCTGAAATTGGAGCCGGTCAAGAAACCGTACGTCATTTTTTCCGTGCGGGAGGATCGTCGGGTACCATTGCCAAGGCGATGTCGGCTTATGATAAAGACTTCAGCGATGCGATTTACGGCAACGAAGACGATGGGCGCTATGTGACCGAGAGCCGTTTGAAAAAAATGTTGAATCATGAAGTTCGCTTAATTGAAGAGCGTTTGAAGCGGGATAAGCATCCTAATAAAATGTTTTTCAGTTACGCCAATACGGTAGCGACAATTGATTTTGCAAAACAGTTCAAAGGCCACGGTTGGGTGGGTATCAAATACCAAGTTGAACCCGATGAGGATTACAATGAAATCACCCTTCACATCCGTTTTAAAGAAAATGATGCTCGTTTGCAACAAGAAACGTTGGGTATATTGGGGGTAAATTTGATTTATGGGGCGTTCTACAAATACAACGACCCTAAGAAACTGTTACGCTACCTCTACGATCATTTGGACAAAGACCAGTTGGAAATCGACACCATCAACTTTTCGGGTCCGCGCTTTGCCAATGTTGACAATCGATTGATCAGTTTGCAATTGGTTCGTAACGGCATGACCGATGCGGTAATGTTTGGCCCTGATGGAAAAAATATACTTCCCGCTGCGGTTTTATATAAGAAAAACATCTTAGCGATACGCGGAAGTTTCCGACCCGTGACCAAAGTAAACATGGACATGTACGAGAAATCGTTGGAAATGTTCTACCAGGAAAACAAAGTTGAAAAAGAAAACACCTTTGTCGTTTTTGAAATTACGCTTTCTAACCTTCGCTCGGAAGGGGAAATTGACGAACGCGACTTTATGGACCGTGCCGAATTGCTTTGTAAACTTGGGCAAACGGTTATGATATCCAATTTCCAAGAGTACTATCGCGTGGTGGAGTACTTCTCCAGCTACACCAAAGCCCGTATGGGATTGGCCATGGGTGTGAACAATTTGATTGATATTTTTGATGAAAAATACTACCGCCATTTGAGTGGTGGGATTTTGGAAGCCTTTGGTAAATTATTCTACCGTGATCTCAAAGTATACCTTTACCCGATGGAGGAAAATGGAGAAATTATCACGTCACAAAACTTAAAAGTTCACCCACGAATGAAAGAATTGTACAAGTTCTTTGCGTACAATGGTAAGGTAGTGGATGTAACCGATTATGACCGCGGCAATTTAAAAATATTCTCCCGCGAGGTCTTGAAAATGATCTCCAACGGCACGCCGGGTTGGGAAGCTATGTTGCCTGAAGGGACAGCAGATTTAATTAAACAACATCATTTGTTTGGATACGACCCCAATCGCGTCTTGGAAGAAGCATAAAAAAAGAAGCCCCGAAATCAATCGGGGCTTTTTTGTTAGGGTAAAATTTGTGCCGCGTGGGCTTTAGTTTTTACCTCGGTAATGACGTCATCAATCACGCCTGCCTCATTGATCACAAAAGTGGTGCGGTGGATGCCATCGTATTCTTTCCCCATAAATTTTTTGGGACCCCAAACCCCAAACGCTTGAATCACAGATTTATCTTCATCTGCCAACAATGGAAATGGAAATTCATACTTATTTTTAAAACTTGCCTGTGCTTTTGCCGAATCAGCACTTACGCCGAGTAAAGCATAATTTTGGGCTTCAAAACGGGCATAATTGTCCCGTAAGTCACACGCTTCTGCGGTACAGCCGGGTGTGTTGGCTTTGGGGTAAAAGAATACCACAAGTTTCTTACCCTTGTAATCCGCCAAGGTATGTACATTTCCATCTTGATCTTTGCCCGAAAATAAAGGGGCAGCATCGCCTTTTTTTAAAGTGGTCATCGTATTTTTTATTTGTTAGCGTTTGACGTAAATTTATACTTTTAAAAGTACAAAAATGACTCAGAAAGAACGCGCAACGTTTGTTATAAATACGTTAAAAGACCTCTACCCTACCATTCCCATTCCTTTGGACCATAAAGATCCCTATACGCTGTTAATTGCGGTTTTACTATCCGCTCAATGTACAGATGTTCGGGTAAATTTAACTACGCCTCATCTTTTTGCGAAAGCGGATAATCCCTATGCGATGGTAAAGTTATCCGTTGAAACGATACGAGAAATCATTAAACCCTGCGGACTTTCTCCGATGAAATCCAAAGCCATACACGGCTTATCACAGTTATTAATCGACCAATACAACGGTGAAGTACCCCAAAGTTTTGAAGCCCTCGAAGCTTTACCGGGTGTGGGACATAAAACAGCAAGTGTGGTGATGAGTCAAGCCTTTGGTGTACCAGCATTTCCAGTAGATACACATATTCACCGTTTGATGTACCGTTGGGGATTATCCAATGGGAAAAGTGTGGTTCAAACCGAACGAGATGCCAAAAAACTATTTCCCGAAGCGTCTTGGAATGATTTGCATTTACAAATTATTTGGTATGGTAGGGAGTACTCGCCTGCACGGGGATGGGACCTAGAAAAAGACATAATTACGAAAACCATCGGGCGAAAATCGGTACTCAAAGAAGCACAAAAAAAATCCCGATAACTTTTTGGATCCGGTAATCTATCCTGTTCATACGATTACTCCACGACTATTTTAACGATTTTTGTAGTATGGTTATGTTGGTCAATTTTAACAAAATACAATCCTTGTTTTAAGTTCGTAACCAAGGTTTGAAGCGCCTTTTTTTTCTCAAAAACCAATTGACCAAGAACATCATAAATCGCAATATCATTTTCTTGTTGCGTATTGATTGTAAATGTACCCTTATTCGGATTGGGAAACACATTGATTGGATCTCTTACTATTGCTTCCTCCCCCAAAGCACAGGTTGTTGAAATAGTAATCCCCGCTGTTGCAATCCCGCAAGCACTCAAATACGTTTGCAAGGCACTAAGCTCAAAACTATCCGCACAAATACGCGAAAGACTCGGGCAACCCGTCCAGCATTCGTTGTAAAGGGTGTTGGGTGGAAATTGTTGCGCTACGCCGTTTTTGATGTTGATATCGGTTAAATTGGGGTTGTTTTTACAACCCAAATCATTAAATAATGGGTTATGACTAAAATCTAAACTAGTTAATTGATTATTGCCGCAATACACCATTTCTATTAATGGATTATTTGAAAAATCAAGCGTATTTATTTGATTATTACTACAATTTAAAATTTTCAAACTAGTTAAATTATTTAAAATTAAAGTATCAATTTGATTAGTACTACAAAATAGTCTTTCAATATGAGTTAATTCTGAAATGCTGTCTACATTATTAATATTATTATAACCACAAAGTAAATACTTTAGACTAATAAAGTTTTCTATTCCACTTAGGTCGCTAACATTGGTACCGACAATATTCAAATACGTAATACCTTGTACTTCATTGACTTCGACTTCACCATTGTTATTAGTGTCAATTTTTACATTTACAAGTGTCGTTGAGTTATCAGGTAAAATATCACCAATCGCTGCAATAGCGTTATTTGTATTTGCCGCTAAAAGCACAGCCTTAAAATTAGGATCAGGAATGTTAATCACTTGGGCATTTACCCAACAACCCAGCATTAAAATACTATAATAAAAAATGGATTTCATAAAGAACTATTTTATTATTATTCTTTTGCTAATAGTTTCTTCATTGCAGCTTACTTTTATTAAATATGTGCCTTTAGCCAACCTGCTATTTTCATAGTTGTACTGACTTGAATTATTAATAGTAAAACCATCTATTTTTTGACCTAGCATAGTAAAAATCTCTAGGCTTGCCTCTTCAATAGTTTCATTAAAGTAAATTGTAAAATTACCGTCACTTGGGTTTGGCGTGATTGTAATTTTTTGTAAATCAAAAATAGTTGAAACAGGACTATTTCCCATCCTTGGGCTAGGAACGGTAATTTGCACAGTTACCGTTTGACAAATTGCTGGAAACAAATTATCACAAAGATTATAATTCAAAATGTAAGATCCTGGTGGTACTGGATTTAAAGTGTTATTAATTACTCCCGATGACAAAATAGAATAATAACTACTAAACGGCGCCACCTGTGTCAAGGTGACATTGCCTCCCGAGCCTGTGGTTGCCGGCACAATACTCGTACTACTGCAAGTTCCTCTGTAGACATCATTACTTAAAACATTGTAGGTAATTGCCCCCGAGGCTGCAGCGGTTACCGTATCGGCATTGGCGATAAATGTGCGATCAATTTGTATCCGACATTCAATAGTTCCTGTACAAAAACCACTAGAGCATATTTGATAATAGAAAAAATATGTCCCAGGAAGTGTCCCCGCAGGTATGGTAAATGTTCCATTGGTGGTTAATTGGGTCATTTGAGGGGGAGGTGTTAAGGTGGAAGATACTTGGACTATTTCGCTGATGGTCCCCATTTCATTGGCTTTTCTCTTCGTAAGAAATATTACCTCAGTAAAACCAAATTTAAGAGGATGTTTAATTGGTGTCTATGAAGAGGTGTTTTCCATAATTAATTGATTTTAAGTGGTGTTTATATACCTCGAATGTAGTGTTTTTTTTGAATTGATAAAGTAAACTAACTACAAAAAAAAGAATTACTTAATAAAACGGGTACGTAAGAAAATAAAAAAATCCCGATAATGCACGTTATCGGGATCATGGATTTAATTGGTAATCAGTTCGAAGTTCATTCGGCTGGTTTTTACAATTTTCAAGGCTTTTGAATAATTCAGTAAAAACTGCACCGTTTCTTTTTTGGGCAACCGTTTCGGACCCGAAAAGGCTTTTTGAGCGTAAAGTTTTGCCATAGATGTTAATTTGCGTGTTATTCTCATCTATAACGTTACCGTACGTCAAATATTGTTAATTGGTTAAAATAATTTTATTTTTTTCTATCACTTTGCGCAAGTTCATCAGGGCATAGCGCATTCTTCCTAGTGCGGTATTGATACTTACCCCTGTAATTTCAGCAATTTCGTTGAAACTCAGGTCCTGATAAATCCGCATCACCAGTACCTCTTTTTGGTCTGCTGGTAATTCTTGGATGATTCGGCGTAAATCCTCTTCAATGACCTGACTGATCATCAAACCTTCGATGGTTTTGGAATCGTCTTTGATGACCGAAAAGATGGAAAATTCATCCGTATCACGCACCACAGGCATTTTCTTGTTTTTTCGAAAATGGTCTACAATAAGGTTGTGAGCAATACGCATAACCCAAGGTAAAAACTTCCCTTCCTCGTTGTAAGCATTCGATTTCAACGTTTTAATTACCTTGATAAAGGTATCTTGAAAGATGTCGTCTGCTACATCCCGATCGGGTAACTTGGAATAGATAAATCCATAGATTTTGGATTGATGCCGGTTGATTAACATTGCCAAGGCGTTTTCATTGCCTGCAATGTATTGCTGTACTAAGACAGAATCGGAGAGATGAGTTGTAGCCATAGCGAACCCTTTTTAGTGATTTTTTTGTTTCTGTTGTCAATCTAAAAAGTAGTTTTTTACGCTATAGGCAAAAGATTTTGGTGTTAAGTAATAGCCAAATTTAATATAATATTTTTTTAATATGCAAGTTTCTTTCGATAAATTAACATATTGCACGAAAAAATCCCAAAATAAAGCGGCGGAAACCACGTTACCCTGGGATTCATTTTATATAAAATTCGCTGCTATGGTTGGGTGATGACCACTTTTTGAGTACGCTTTTGCCCTTCTGCATAAACGGTCAACAAATACAATCCCGGGGCTAGCGCCTGAATTGGAATGCGATTGGTAGCGGTGTAGGCTGTTAAAACCTCTTGCCCCATCATATCATGAATAGCCACTTTGTCGATGGGTAATGAGGCTTGAAGCAGCAATTCATGCGACGCTGGATTCAATACTTGAAACGATAATGCGTCGGGACTCGACAATTCTAAGGCGCAATTGCTCCCCACCACATACGAAAAATAACGGGTAACCGAAAGGCCCCCAGCATAGGCAAACTTTACCGCATAATTGATGGTTACGCCTGGCGTTTGTCCCGTTAACGTATACGTGAATGTTTGTCCCGTTGTATTGGTCATTTGAAATTCGGTGAAAGGACTTTGACGCCATAACAAGGCCACCAAGCCGACACGCCCGGTATCTAACAGTTCAAAAGTGATGCGAACATCGGTACCGAATGTTTCAAACAAATAATTATATCCCGTGGTAAATGTTCCTTGTTGCGCTTCATTGCTGGTTCCTGAACATCCTTGAACGGGCACAGTAGAAGCATTGACCTGCTGCGGATTGTTGGCGGCTTGATTTCCACTGGCATCCGATGCGGTAATGGTAAAGGTATAAGGCGTATTGGGGGTGAGGTTAGCCATTGTCACCGAACGTTGTTGTCCCGACGTACCAAACACCGTTTGAGGAGTTCCCCCAGGATAAGTAATCGTGTAGGACACCGTTCCCGAATTGTCGGTTGCATTCAATAACAATTGGATAGTTGAACTCGTCACAGCCCCTACAGTTGCAGTAAAATTGAGCGGCGCTGCCGTATCAGGGACCGTATTTTGGTAGACACGAACATAATCAATGATCATTGACGTTTGTGTATAACTCGAAGGAATACTTCCTGCAAAGCCTCCCATAGCAATATTTAACAATAGATACTGCTCGGCGTTAAATGGCCAAGTACTCGCGTTTTTTACGGCAGGATTGTAGGTATAATAAGCCACGCCATCCAATAAAAACGTAATTTGATTGGGCGACCAATTCATCGAATACACATGGTAATTTTGGGCGATATCAGATGCTTGAATCCCCCCTTTGTTGATCGTATTTCCAAATGAGGAGGGGGTGTGAATCGCGGCTCCAATATAATTCAGCGGTTGATTGGGGAAAATACCATGCTCCATAATGTCAATTTCACCACAGGCAGGCCAACTCGTATTGCCATATACGGCATCAAAAAAACCACCGTCTTCATTGATATTCCGACCCAGCAACCATAAGGCAGGCCAAGTTCCTTGCGCGTTTGGTGCTTTGGCACGAATATCTACACGCCCGTAGGTGAAGGCAAATTTTGAATTGAGTCGCGCAGAGGTGAACAGCTTCGTCACATTTTGATCGGTGAAAGTTTCCCGCTTGGCCACGATATGTAAATTCCCATTGGAAACAAAGGAATTATCCAGTCGGTTGGTATAATGTTGCACCTCGCCATTGTACCAATTACCGCCCGGAGGGATTTGTGTTTGATGATGCCATTTTGCACTGTTCACAGCTCCGTTGGTGTCAAACTCATCCGACCAGACCAAATCATTATAAATAACATCCAATTGGGCGTAACCCGTTTGAACCAAAGCCAAAAGGCTCCACAGTAATAGGTAATGTAATTTTCTTTTCATAGCATTTTTGATATTTTTGGGGTTCGGTTAAAATTTTAATTGTTCCTGGGCATCCCAAAGTCCCCAATAAGCCCCCACATCGCCTTCTGCCCCTACTTTCCAGGATTCATCAAACGAAGAAAAGTAATACATGGGTATTTGCGCTTCACGGGCCCAATGTTGTGCTTCAATAAAATAACGAATCGCATTTTCAGCAGAAGCCACGGCACCGCGTAAGGCTCCTCCAGCACTCGGCCAACCGGTTTCGGTAATGATGACAGGTTTGCCTTTCCCTGCCGCTTTGGCACCATAATACATACTTTGCATGTGCGAAAGAGCGTATTCAATGGGACAACCTTCCCAATAAGGATAACAATTGGCCAATACCACATCACACACTTCTGTGAGGGCAGGTCGATGCGAAAACTCGTAATAGGCATCCACATACCCAACAGGTATTGAAGGCGGCAAGGCTTCTCGAACCCGAAGAATATAGGCGATCAATTGTTCTTCGGTAAGGTCGTTTCGATACAACACTTCATTCCCAACGGCAGCAATGCTCACACACCCTTCATGCGCTAAAGCAATCAAGGAGGCAATCTCGCGCTCATTTTTTTCTAAATCCGAACCCAACCAGGCCCCAACTAAAGTTTGCATCCCATTTTCATGAGCAATACGTGGAATATGTTCGTTACCTTCTATAGTTGAGAAAGAGCGAATCGCTTTGACATAGGGTTTTAAGATTTTAATGCGTCGATTCACTTGTTCGGCATCTATAGCATCCCCGGGGCGCTGACCTTCGGCATAAAGACTGAAGCAAATGCCATAGATCCCTTGCGCTAATGTCTCCTGCCATATCGATTTCAATTTAATAGGAGCTACGTCATTGAAATTGATGTCAAGAGGTTTATAGTCATGAAACGATGGTATTGCGTTCGCTTCGTGGTTCCCTTCGTTTAACGAAAAATGGTGTCCTTCTCTATATGACATAAAAATGTTTTTAGAATTTTACTTTTTCATTTTTGTCCCAAATACCCCAAGCAGTTCCCACTTCGCCCTCTTGTTCCACTTTCCACATTTCATCAAAAGAAGAAAAATGGAATACATCAATATTGTGTTTATTGGCCCATTTTTGAGAGACTAAAAAGTACTTCATGGCATTGATTTCCGAGGGAATTGCCTCACTAACGGTCTCCCCTTTACTTGGCCAACCGGTTTCTGCGATGATAATTTTCTTTCCTTGGGCAACTTTTTGCGTCATCGCTAACATGCTTTGCAAATAGGAAACAGCATAATCATTATTTGCCCCTTCCCAAAAAGGATAGAAGTTCACAAGCAATACATCACAACTTGAAATTAAGTCGGGTCGATCTAAAAATTGATAATAAGCATCTACACAACCCACTGGAATATCGGGGAGTGCCTCTTTCACCCGGTGGATGTACCCCATCAATTCTTGCTCTGAAATTTCTTCACGGTGCAATACCTCATTTCCAACGGCTGCAATATCAACCAAACCTGATTTTCCAAGTTTGATTAACGTTTCAATTTCAATTTCGTTCCGTTCTCTATTGTTACTGATCCAGGCGCCAACCATGGTTTTTAACCCCTTTTGATGGGCTAGTTGAGGAATTAACTCATTCCCGTCGGTACATGAAAAAGAGCGTACCCAGTGGGTATACGGGGCAATAATGTCGATACGTCTTTGTATTTGATCTTCCGTGAGGATATCCCCCGCTTTTTGATTTTCTAGATACGGACTGAAACATAATCCATGCAATCCGTAATGCAACGTATCTGAAAAAAGTGCTCTTAATTCGGCTTCACTTTTACGAATCAATTCCTGATCAACATTGGTATTGATGGAACCGCTTTTGAGCAATGAAACCAATTTTCCTGAAAGATAGGCCGATGAATAATTTTTTGGTTTTTGTTTTCGTTGATCCAAAATCGCGCGAACAGCACGTGATTTTACCTCATCGATATCGTAATCTTTCATCACCCAAATGGCAACTGAAGTGCCTAGAATTGGAATCCCTACAAAGAAAATACGCAACCAAAACATGGTTTCATCGGTTTGGGTAGCGGCATTGGATTGAAAGGCCACTAAAGAAAGAATTAATCCACTCAACAATCCCGCTACGGCTGTCCCAAATTTTACCATCCACCAGTAAATAGCACCCAATGTTCCTTCTCTTCTTTTGCCTGTATTGAGTTCGTCAATATCAATTACATCAGAGGTCATGGACATCATTAAGGTAAATAAACTCCCTATTCCAAAGGAGAAAAAAGGTAAGGCAAACAAAAAGAGATAGGGTTTTCCCGGCACAAACAAAAGGTATAGTAAAATATAACCGATAACGGAGATTCCTTGTGAAACCAAAAAAGCTTTCTTCTTCCCCATTTTTTTTGACATGAAAGCGACTATCGGAATAACCACAAGGGTTGTAATTACAGCGCCCACACAACCAAATAAAGTAGGCCACAAGCCAAACCCATTCTCATTGCCTTTAAATAGATAATATTTAATGATGAAGTAGGAAAATCCGGCTGTAGTTTGAAAAGCATTAAAAATTAAAAACGTTGCGATACAAATTTTACGAAAGGGTTTAATTTCAATCGATGCCTTTAATCCTTCTTTTATTTCTCCAAAACTTCCAAGGATACCTTTAAAATCGATGGGACTGTAATTTTCATTCAGCGTTGATTTACTAGGAATAAAAAGGGCGGGAATTGCTGCCAAAATCGCACACCCTATAGCCACATAAACAGCGAGGGTACGCACCGCAACGTCACTGGAAGGAAACAATGTTTTATCGGCCATGATTACCCAAAACCAAGGGGCTACCACCCATGCCAATTGCCCTATGAGTTGAGACGTGGCCATAATATTGGTCCGTTCATGAAAATCATCACTCATTTCATAACCCATGGCAACATAGGGAATACTAAAAATGGTCAATCCTGAGTAAAAAATTAATGAAACAATCAAAAAATACCAGAAATTATAGGTTACCCCGTTTTCGGCATACAATTGCCACATGAGCGCAAAAGAAATCCCTAAAATTATAGCTCCCGCCAACACATATTGCCGTCTTCTCCCCCATTTAGACTTTGTATTATCACTCACATAGCCCATGACTAAGTCAAACAAGGCATCATAAAACTTTGGAATGAAATACGTTAGACCCAACAACAAACCACTAAACCCTATGTTTTCAATTAACACAACGGTAAAAATACCAATCATAGCAGGAAACATTTGATTGGCTAGCATACCCAGTCCAAAGGCAATTTTTTGTCCCATGGGTACTTTTCCTGATGAAGATGAATTAATCGTAGACATAGTGGTTTTGTTTATAAATTAGTGTCTTAGTTTGGTTTGATTACAATCGTTTGTAGCGCCTCTTTATCAATTGAAATCATTGTTTGTTTTGTATTCAAATGAATGGCTAGGGTGTGTTTTTCGGCTGTGGGATTAAAAATGGCCACAGCAATGGAACCATCCGGATTTTGAACAGCCGTTGCCATAACTGCATTGGAAGTTATCGAGCATCCAATTTTTACAGCCCCCGGACGCATGAATTTGCTGAAATGCGCCAGCACATAATACAAGGGCGTTTTATACACCTCATCGTTTTGAGGATCGGCAATTATAGGCGCTACACACCAGTTTTTAAACCAGTTGGGGCCGCCTTGGCGATCGAGAATCATGTTCCAATCAATCCAACCGTCGACCCAGTTGTTCAAACAACCAATAATATCGGTAGCATAGCGATGCACCGGTGCATACTTCGGATGCAAATATTTTTCATGCGGTGCCGCCCAATCCCAGCCCCAATCGGTGGCTTCTTTTTGCCAATACCAAGCATCGTCTTTCCAATGTGGCACCTCCGAATCGATACAGCCCTCAGTTTCAATTAAATATTTTGAAGGCGCTTTCTGATGCGCATATTGCAAAGCTTTTGGAAAATAATCGTAGGTACTTTCATACCAATGAATAGCAGTACCCGCAAAATACTTTGACGTAGCCTCATCGCGAAACATCGCATCTACCCATTCGGGCAAGCCTGCACGGTTTTGATCGTATCCCAAAATATTGACGTTACCCCACCCTTTTTGCTCCAAATGTGGGCCAAGATGGTGTTGTACAAATTGGGTCATTTCTTCAGGCGAAAACAAGGTACTTTCCCAGTTATTGCCGTTACCGTGTGGTTCATTTATCACCGTCACCCCCCAAATCGGAATTCCTTCGGCTTGATAGGCCTCTAAATATTTTGAAAAATACAAGGCGAAGGCCTGTTGGTATTCGGGTAATAATTTGCCCCCAACATAACTTTTATTGTCTTTCATCCACGGGGGAGAAGTCCAAGGGGAAGCGATAATTTTAAAGCCCTCTTTTGAAAGCGCTTGTGCAGCTTTGATCATGGGAATCAAATCAGCGCGATCGGGTTCAATCGAAAATTGCGTCAAATTAACATCCCCAGCTACGGGCGCATAGGTGTAATTCTGTCTTGAAAAATCACAAGAGGCGATATGCGTTCGCGTCAACGAATACTGGGCTCCTTCCTCACCAAAATAAGCCTCCAAAACCATTTTTTGATTGGCCGGACTCAATCCGTGAAGAACCGAGGCAGCAGCTTCGGTAAACGATCCGCCAAATCCCGTAATGGTTTGAAAACGTTCTTTGGGTTGAAGCACTACAGTAATCGGTGGTGAAGTGGTTGGTTCAAATGTATCTACAGGGGTCAAAGCCTTTCCTTGCGCCGATGTTTCATAAACGGTACACGCTAATTTCTGACTTCCTGAACAACTGAGTAATGTAGCCATAAAACAGTACATGGAATAGATTAAACAACGGTGATATGTAGCATAAAAAGACTTCATTTAGCGTTGCATTTCAGGGATTTGAGGAAGTTTCACCTCTTGCATTAGCGTTGAAAGCTTCCCTTGGTAGGTTTTTGAAATCGGATTTCCATTGCGCTGTAAACCGTTGAATACTCCTTGATCAACCAAAGGCCACAATGCATACTTAGCTTGTCCCTCGCGGGTAAACAATCCAAAATGATTTTCGGATCCTCCAGGATTTTGGGCATCTTTCCAATGCTCATCAAAAGCCTCAAAGTAAAAACAAGCTATTCTTTCACGGGTAGTCCATTCGCGAATCGCTTGATAATATTTACCCGATTTGTACTCATCGGTAGCGCGCGAACCCGAAGCTCCGTACTGTTCGTTGGAGTAGGTTGCCCAACCCGTTTCGCCAATGTGCACGGGTTTTTGAGCTCCCGTTGATTGCATATAACGCACTACGGCTTGGTATTGCGCTTGGGCATATCGCACCGACTTATACATTAATGAATCAACTTGCGTGGTTAGTGACAGGCTTTGTTCTTTTTCGGTTACGCCCCAAAAAACGGGATTGTAATGGGTATCGTGCATGGGATAGGTGTGCAACGAAATATAGTCGACGGCATGAATCAATGCATTCAAATCGGCATTATGATAGGCACTATCCCCTCCGCCCCAGGAGGCAAAATTATCGGAAGACGTAATCCACAACGATGCGGGTAATTTCCCTTCCTTCTTCAGGGCTTGCAAATGATTGACCCATTTCAAAATGATATTGGGGGTAACATAATACGCTGAGGCCCAATGCACCATCGCTTCGTTCCCCACTGCTATAATCTTTACAATTTCAGGATAGGCTTGCGTGAGTCGCACCGCCTCCTTAATTTCAACGGCATTTCGTTCGCTCTCTTCGTGATGGATCGGGGCTGCTGCTGTCCAAGCATTTTTACAATCGATCCAAGCGCCCAACATCACATACATTTCAAAACGGGGCTGCTCTTTTTGGAGTTCCCGAATCGCTTGCAAGAGATGTTCGGCTTCGGCATAATGCACGTTGTAGGTACGCAAGACTTTGATTTGCATGGCGGCCAATATTCGCAAATCCTCTTTAATTTCGGCAACTGTTGGCACTTGTTCACGTGTGGTAATACGATAACCACCGTAACACAATGCGGGATAATTTGGATTTCCTAATAGTTCAGCTGCAGTCATAGCAATACGTTTATTTTCAAAAGGTTTTGAGGCACACGAGAGCAAAAAAAGCAATCCCAAAAAACCACTTATTCGTTTCATTCCTGTACTTGATTGGGGGCAATGGGAACAGTTATTTTTTGAATCGATCCTGTTCGTAAAAACAGTTTCGCTGAGAGATCCTTTGGCAAACTTGTCCCTTCAATCCATTGTTCGGATTGATCGGAAAAAGTGACGCATAATTGTGACGCAGTGCTCAATTGATATACTACGGGAACTTGCGCATAGGTGAATACTAGACTGTTCTCGGGCAGGACTATAGTGTAATGCTCCCCAGTAACATTGACCAATTCTACAGTTCGTTCTTTCGTAGTAAATGCTTTTCGCGATAATAAACTAGGGTTAAAATGCAATTGACCGTTTTCAATATGCAATCCAAATTCGATATTTCGCGACAATATATCTTCTTTCACCTGACCTGTCATTCCCGGTTGTTGTGCTCCACGATGGAAGGGGGTATGCGAATAAGGGTCGGTAGGAAATGCTCCATACACTGAGGGAGATTTATGGACTCCAATGCCCGCATTAATCGTATGAAAATGGTGGGCCAAACGGTCAATTACGGTTTGAGATTCCTTTTGAGCTTGGGCTTTTTCGTAAATCTCAGCGACCGCAAGCACCAACTTTGAAACCATGTGCCAGTAAATGGAACCTAAACCTTCGTAGCCGTAAAAGGTCCCCGAACGACCTGTAAAGGCTTTGTGTACGAATACTTTTTCAAAAAGTTGCAACACCCTTGAAGCCTCTTGTGCCAGTACATCAGCATATTCCGGTTGGGACTCGAGTTGCTTCAACATAGCCGCTACATCATTGGCATTATGGAAATTACCGTTAAAATGATAGTTACCATGCAGGTCTTTATTGATTAGACGCGCATCGTTGCGTGCCACCATTTTTTGTAATAAGGGCGAAGCCAATACCTCGGCGGCTGGAATATTATTTTTTTCTAAAAATTTGGGCAAGGCCTTGTTGGGATAGAGTACATAACTATCTTGATCTGGACGATAAAGGGCACTGTTCCGTAAAGCATGGAGTGTATCAATGGCCTGTTCTGTTGATAAATAACCCGAACTCAATGCAGCCACTTGTCCCTCCAACATTTCTGGAAGATAATCGAGGGTGATGCCCTGCGGGGTATATTCCATCAAATTGTAGGCATGATACAATTGGTCGGGACGTTGATTGGCTTGAATGGAATGTTCTAAATACTCCAAGGCCAACGCAACAAATCGCTTCAATCCCGCCATGGAATGGGTTCGTTTCTTGCCCCAAAATCCGCTTTCATAAATTTGTGTGCGGTACTCTGAAGCAGCTTTACCCAAACAATCCACCATTTCTTTGCGTTGGGCATCGTTGATGGGATGTTGTAACCAATGGGTTCGTTGTTCCAAACATTCCCGTAACGTATGGTAAAACTCGACCATTTCTCCCGAAATTTTGATCGTGTCTTGGGGTGTTTTTTCTAAAATTTCTTGGAAAAAAGATAAAAAACGTCGCATGTAGTACAACGTGACCATAGAAACGCCATTGCCCACTAAGGCATTGTTGGCATCATTCCATTCGGGACGTTGCGTATTCATCCAAATACCGCCTTCGGGAATAAAATTGGCCATTTTGGCCAATACTGTGGCGAGAATTTTTTCAATAAAAGTAACCCGATAAATGGCCTCTTGCTTGTCGGTTAGCAGTGCGCCATCGGCACCGATTTTGGCTTTACGGTGGTGGATTTCTTTATCCCAATCCCAATCGAAAGTGATGGTGTCTTTGGGATTTTGTACAATTTCTTCATAGGGTTTGATACGGTAAGGAACAGCTGCGTATACAAACTGCTCTTTGTCGAACCATTCTTGCAAGGAATTGGGTTGGTATTTTTCTTTAAACTCTAAGAATTTAAGTAAATAGATGATTTGATGGTCACCCCAATAGCCGATATAGGACCACGGATTATCGGGTTCGATCGTTTCCCAATCAAAACCCCCTTTGGTCACGCGATACGGATTATACCCATCAAACGTAGAGGAATTTAAGAACTTAGTAATCATCCCATCAATAAAACCAGGGAAGGCAAAGGCCAACGATTCCCAATTTTGAAAAATATCGCGCCAGTTTCCTTCGTAATCCAAAATTTTTGAACCGTCAATTTCATTGCGTGTATTGATGGAGAACTTATTCCAAGGACGACTGGGGTCACCGTGACGGCGGCTAAATTTGAGCGGAAGGTATTCTACCGCAAGCCGCGAAAGATCGTCGTCGTGCAACAAAGCAATTTTCTCTTGAAGGGATGGGTAATCCAATTGTTCAGGCCATTCGGCAAACACGGCTTTATGACGGTTGGCCATTACTGGATTGGCATGATTGAGGTAGTTTAAAAAGTCTCCCTTATCCACTTGGTAGTTGTGGTCAAAGATACCCCCACGCATGATATTGAAGAGCACATTGGAAAAATGACGGGCATCTTTTCGCACATCAGCCGTGTATTGTAATCCATCGGCGGTGGCATTGAGTGCAATTAATTTTTGAGTCCCAAGCTGGGAATCCGCCATTACTTTGGCTTCCAAATCCTGAGGTGACTTTAAAGCTTCTATACGCTCAATCACTTGGGCTTGGTTATAATTCACGTCGGCAACAATATGCCATTGCAATGTTTCCCCTTTAACCAAATAATTTTCGCTAACAACGAAGTAAGCCCCTTTTTCGCCTTTGACATCTAATTCTGTTTCCAAAGGCATTTTTTTTCGAAAATGAGCCACTTGCTGTGAAGACACCAAGTACTTCGGATTTTTGAGTCCCAACGACCAAACCACATTGGCTTTTAAGGCTTCACTCGGTTCGGCTTTGTCTACAATGATAGCACTGAGGGCATAAATTCCTAATCCTACTTCGGCAACGAGTTCGTTACGTTTGTAGGCATCGACCAAATTACTGGTCGCATTTTGCAAATCAGCACTTACGCCATGGGGCATAATATTTTGTATCCCGTCCAACAGTTGAATGGCGTAATCTTGTTCGGCATGATTGATTAATTCTGCATTGCGAACAAAACCATAGACATCACTGGTGTGCCAACGGTAACGAAAGGTAAGCTCAAAATCATGGTGAATTTCTTCAAAAACGATACTATTGCCGTAAAAACTTTTGTAGAGGTTACGGGTAAGCGTGAAGGATTCATTGAATCGCTCTGAGAAAGGTTCCCAAAGAACGATTTTCCCTTCATGTTGAATTTGAAAAATAGTTTTGCTTCCTGTAGTATCAACGGATTCTGTTATTTTGTCATCAGTATAATACGGGAACAGAGCATATGATGCATTTTTACGTCCCGCTGTGAGTCCGCCATTACTAGCAATAAACAGCCAATGATTGGCATCGCTCACCATACTCATGAAAAAAGGGCGCATGTGATCGACATTCGAAATTTTAAAAAACTGTTGATCGTATAGCGTTACGAGTTCCATATCGGCAGGAATATTTTGATTTTTCGTATCTATCTTTGAAGAAAAAGGGGCACTAAAATTCATGGTTTTATGTTCAGTCAACGAATGGTTTTATTGGTATACACGTACGTAGTCGATAGTCATTTTTTGTGGGAAAACTGTTGTATTGTTATTGGGTAATCCCACATAATTTCCACCTACAGCAACGTTCAAAATCATAAAGAAAGCTTGATCAAATACCCAATCGCCGGGTACATCGCTTTTGGCAATGCGTTTATACAAGAAGCCGTCTACAAAAAAGTCAATTTTTTGAGCATCCCATTCAGCGGCAAAAATGTGGTAGCCCGTATCAAAACGACCGTTAAACAAGGTGTAGCTTCCAGAGATAGCGTTACCGCCTGAATAACCAGGACCGTGGATCGTACCATTGATGGTACTGGGCAATTGACCGCGCAATTCCATGATATCAATTTCACCACAATTGGGCCAACCTACAGTTTCAAAATTATCGCCCAACATCCAAAACGCAGGCCATAAACCTTGTCCATAGGGCGTTTTCAATCGCGCTTCAAAACGACCGTATTGTTGTGCAAATTTGCCTTTGGTTTTGATACGAGCAGAAGTGTATTGAGAACCGTTATAATTTTCTTTCAAAGCGGTAATAACCAAGTTCCCTTCCCCATCGGTTGAAACGTTTTGTACCCGATTGGTGTAAAATTGAAGTTCTTGGTTTCCCCAGCCATTTGACCCTGTTCCGATATCGTAAGCCCATTTGGTGGCATCGGGGGATTGTCCTGACGCGCCATCAAATTCATCACTCCAAACCAATTGCCAATTACGGCTTTCGATGTTTTGTTTGGTATCGGTTTCGCAGCCGGTAAAAAACCAACCCAGAGTGAGAAGGGCAACTGCTTTTGTACTATTGATAAGTGTTTTCATAGAGTTTACTAAAAAATGATTAATTGTGGAAATACACATTATCCACGTAAATAACCGAACCGTCGCCACCTTCTAAAATGATTTGGGCTAAGTTGGAACGGCTCGCCAAATTAGGCATGGCTGTAAATGGAATTTCGATAGACATCCAGTTTTGTGACACCAAGAACGGTGCTGTAAAAGTGGTTGAATGACGGGTATCGTCTCCTCCTCCAAATACACCATTGGCACCAAAATCTACAACGATAACACGCAATTGACGCCCCGGTGCAATAGGACCCGGAATAAATGCATCTAAATGGAAATGTGTCATCGCGGTGGCATTCACAGTTGGACTGCTAAACTCCATTCCCACAAAGTTGAAAATGCTATAGCCTAAAACATTATCTCCATTAACCGTAAAATCACTAGAAACGGTAGTTTGCCAAGGTTGCCAATAACCGTTGTAATAATTTACGGGAACATTGGTATAGGCATCACTGAAAATGGAGATCACATTAATTGGGTTCAACGTAGGTGTGGGCGCATTGACATAAGCTCCGGGACAGTTGATGGTTAATGAACCCGTCGCGTTTTGTGTCCCTAATTTTGCCGTAATGACCGCTGTTCCAGCTCCTACGGTAGTCACTACTCCCGTGTTGCTTACTGTGGCCACTGCAGTATTGGAGGAAGTAAAATTCAGATAGGCGGGCGACATGGATACCGCTTGGTTGATGGCATTCGGCATATTGAAAACCGAACCAATGCCGGTGATTGGGGTGTTTACGCCGCTAAATGTTGTTACCGAAGCATTTTGTCCATTGGAAATTCGGGCTTGCGCATGAGCGATCGTGCCTAAATTTTCAAACCGCACTTCATCAATCCAAAACGAGTAGCCATTGCCATTCTCTGGACCTTCAGAAAAATAGAACATTCCTTTTTCCATTTTCAATTTAGAAGGGTCTGGGATAGGAATGATGTACTTTTTCCAAACGGTAGACAAACTCAATCCGTTGATAGCTGCTTGGTATTTGTTTTCACCCAAATCAATTCCAAAACCTACCACATCTAAGGTAGCCGCTACCGAACTTTTGGCATAAAAGGTAAGGGCATTGTAGGACGATAAGTCACGACCTACCGAAGTGAAAAAAGCACCTCCTGCGTAGGACCCCGCGGGATCATTTACATTGGGAACATCAACACGCATCGAAGCTTCGGTGTTGTTGTAGGTTACGTCATTATCCACTTGGAAAGCGGTCAAAACCGATCCACCGAAAGCGGCATAATTTAATCCACCACTGAAGGTATCGATAAATACATCAGGATTTGAAGAATACTTGGCTTCTTTGAAGTCATTCGGATCGTTTTCACAACCCACCACAAAACTAGCCAATAAGCAACCGGTAAGGGTTTTTGTCATTGCGTTCATAAATCTCGTTTTCATAGGGTATTTTTTTTAATTTATGATATTAATATGAATATAGGTTCGAATTTCCCACTCCTGTCCATTATCAAAACCAATCGCATTGGGGTCGGGTACCCACTCCCCTGCTGGATTTTGAATTTGAGTTGGATTATAACGCGGCGAATACTTATCTAAAGAACGCCAAGTGCCGCGGATACCAATACGGGTTCCTGGAAGAATAAACCAATCTGGCTTTCCAATCGTTGTAGATAAATCAGCCATGAGCTGTAAAGGGAACGTTAAGTTGAAATCGCGGTGGTAGTCATATGGACCCCAATCGTTGATTTTTAGGGCTGAATTAAATTTTACGTTTTTATAAATGGCACGTAAGTCCATTCCCATACGGGTAATTTTTCGCGCATCACTTCCGTTGGCTTGAGCATCACCGGCATACAGCGTTGCAATAATTCCAAAATCTTTATTCAATTTTGAAACGATACGGGTATTCACTTCCCACAAATCAGCGGCAGGTGCAGCCCCGTCAAAGGCAAACAATGTTCTTCCATTCCCCAAAATACCAATAGCGGCATCTTGTGAAGTAGGTAAATGACGGTATACAAAACCAGCACTTACCGAGAATTTTGAATCTTCTGTACGGTCGTTATCCCACTCATACATCCAAGTTCCTGGCGTTTGATCGAAAGTGAATAAAATCTCAGCGGCCGTTTGCTCGCGGTTGGAACGTACGACAAAGGGATCGTCCAAAATATTTCGTGGGCGACCGGGTGCCGGCACATTCGTGGTCATCGGTCCTTCTAATGGTTTTTGCCATAAAAAGTTAGGGGCAATTTGTAGTTTTCCGATGGTGTACGTAAAACCAGTCAACACATTGTATTGGTTTCCGCTTCCACTATCTTTCAAACGCCATCCTGTAAAAGTTTGCGTCAAATCGGCTCCTCCATTGGCTACTAAGCCCATGGCTGCTCCTTGTCCATACCAATTAAAACGTCCTCCGGTGTAGGTTAGTTTCATTTTCCCACCCCAGTTGTCTTTAGATTCAACTTGAGTCAAAAATACTTGCGGGTTATTTTCATCCCCACGAGACACTTGATATTCGCGACCATTTAAAGGTTGTCCCGCCCAAATACCGCCTAAATCAACGGCTAATTTTCCAAATTTACGATTGAGGTGAAGCGTAAGACGACGCGTTTTCGGTTGGGGAACGGCAAACGAACTCACGATAGCACCTTGTTGTTCTAAATCTTCATGGAAGATGGTAGTAAAATCAGTGTTTGCTATTTTACGGCTATACTTTACCAAAATAGCAGGGTTGGCACCCCACCATAATTGAGGTCCGAAAGCTACTTTCAATCCGTTGAGCATTTTCTTACCCTCAACTTCAAAACCAAAAGGAGCAATACCGTTGTAGATATCCATTTGTGGTCCATAGTTGGCCTCAGGGTACAATCCGAAGAAATCGCCTTCATAACCCCAATGGTAATGTCCGGTTCGGTAAAATCCGGTTAAGTTAAAATACTTGCTATTCCAGTTGTAGCTTGCACGATACACTTGTACACGGTTGTTGTCTTGCAATTGAACAGGGCCATTGGTTCCGTCAACAATAACGGGACGCCCGCGATTTTCATAAAAAATTTGATCGATGGGATTTTGTGCTACATTCCCAAGCACGTTGAATTCGATATTGGCACTTGAATTGGCCGAAGGATTTCCGCCAATCCCTACAAAATACGATTCCATATTGTCAAACCCTTGTTGGTTGGGGAAATCGTTAAAATTGGGTGTTGGACTTTCGGGCGTGGTAATTAAAGAACCGCCTGTATTGAAGGTAGTGAACTCAGCTGATAATCGCGTAACGCGAATTTTACTTCCTTGAGAGGCTTCGGCAGCCGCTTTATCGCTACGGGCACGCAGGGCTGCATCCATGATTTGCGTTTTGTCCAAAACACTTTGCAATTGCGCTGCATTTGCTCCCGGAGCATAGGGATCAAATTGATGAATGTCTTTTAAAAGGTAGTAGGCTGTTCTAGGATAAAGTTGGTAAAATCCATTTTCATCGGTAGCTCCTTTGGCACAAATACCAAACCACTCTTCATTCATGTTGTTTTCGCCTTCGGTAAAATCCTTTTGGTATCCTCCATTAGACCATGAAGCGTTGGTATCGTGTACATCCAGATTTTTGGTTTGTCCAAATTTCCACCAACCGTCACTAAACTGGAAGGTAAACCCTCCAATACAGTTGCCTGTTTTACCCATACCGGCTGCATTTTCATATATTTCTTTCCAGTTTCCTTTTAAGTAGAAAGCCTGAGCGTTGGCATCCTCTTTGTTGGTTTGCACGTTAAACGCATCAGCACCAAACTCAGTGAAAAGTACAGGTTTTCCGTATTCTTTTTTCACGCGCTCAAACAAATCTCCAAAAGACACTCCGCGGTATACATTGGTTCCGAGAATATCTACATCCTTACATTCTTTGGCTATGATGTCGAGAAAAAGTAGGTCTCCATTACAAATGGCAATGGGTCGCGAACTGTCAATCGCTTTCATTTTCACCACAGCTTGGTTAAAGAGTTGGTACATTGACTTGGCACGTATGGTAGACTTGCGGTCTTGCATCGGAATGTTTTCAGTTTCCGCACCGTCCCAGAACAATCCGTAGTTGTTTTCGTTACCTAACAAGAAAAGTAACAATCCCTTGGTGTCTTTGTATTCAGCTACCATTTGTGTAACTTCTTGCAACAATAGGGCTTGCGTTTTGGGATCGGAATACTCTGTAATGGGTGTCCAAACGCCATCAATGGTTAAACCATAACGACCAAAAGAATGGTTTAGCATTGTATATATCCCGTGGGTTGCATAGACGTATTCAATCCATTTTTTGGGCATCCCCGTGTAGACACGAATGGTATTCACACCCATATTTTTCAACATCCCCATTTCATCGTCTAAAGCTTGACGAATAAATGAATCGGGTTGATTCCATAAACTGTAATTGTAATTGGTACCGATTGGAAAGTAATCCCAGTTCATTCCATTGATCATGAAATCTTTGCCGTTTACTTTCAAACGTACTTCTGCGTTCGTCTTATCTAGCGTTACGCGCTCGGATTGCGAAAAACCGAACCAAGAACAGCCAAAAAAGAGTAGAATAATAATTTTTTTCATTGGTTATTAAGGATTAGATAATTTAAGGGTTGAAATTTGGTTGAATTAATAATTTCATAAAATTAAGTAGTGTCTTTAATTGAGAAAAAGAATTCACCTCAACAAAAAACATACAATTTGATTTTCATTTCATTTGCGCTAAAACCCTTATATAACAAGGGCTTTAAACAATTATTTTTAAATTTACTTCACGCACTCAGCCGAATTAAATAAATAATTTGTAGAGGTGATGTATAGGAAATTTTAACTCTTTTTGTCTTAATTAAATGGAGAGAATATACTCCACAAGACCTTTTTCGTGCGGTAAATTCATTTTTTTACGCAAACGATATCGTTTAATTTCAATACTGCGTACCGAAATATTCAATAAGGGAGCAATTTCTTTTGACGATAGGTTTAAGCGTAAATAAGCACAAAGTCTTAAATCATTAGGGGTTAAAGAGGGATGTGCTTCTTTGACTTTCTTTAAAAAGTCTTTATCCGCCGTATCAAAGGCTTCTTTAAACACTTTCCAGGTATTTTCTTCGCCTATATTACGATTGATGGTAGAAATCAACGACTTAATGCTGCGACTGCTATTGGGTTCATCGGTCGTTTTCTTTAAGTCCTCTTTAATCAAGGCCAGTAACTCGTCCTTTTTAAGTAAACTCATCGTAGAAACGGCCAATTCTTTACTTTTGGCATCAACATCTTGTGCCAATTGCTCATTGCGCAGTTTCATCAATTGCTGTTCATTTTCCAACTCTTTGATTTCCAACAAGCGATTATTCTCTTCGATCAACTTTTCGCGTTGACGCATATAATAGTTTCGGTATTGTTTATTGATATATCGGAAAAGAAAAATGCCCGCAATGAGATAGAAAAAGAGCGCCAAGTTTGTAGCATACCAGGGTTTAGCAATGGTAAACCGGTAGATCGCTGTGTTTTCGGAGAGGGAATTGGTAATCCGGGCTCGCACTTTAAAAACGTAATCGCCTGGAGGAAGATTTCTGAAATTAATAGCCGATTTGGTCGTCCATTCGCTCCAATCGTCTTGAAAACCTTCGAGTAAATACTGGTATTCTGTAAAAATGTATTTGTTGTATTGCGGTACGGTAAAGTTGAATGAGACATTGTTATCGTCGTGACTAAAATCACCTTCTGCTTGAAGAGGAACATCGATTGACGCTTGATTTTGTTTGCCTACACTAACATCGGTAAGGGCAATTTTATGACTTTTTAAGCGCAAGGCGTTGTTGTCAAAGATATAATACCCATCGGTTGTTCCAAGAAGATACTCGTTGGAGGAAATTTGTGAAATATTTTCAAAACCCAACATTGGATTAATCAAACGTGAGGGAATGGGTAAAATCGTTCGTTTGAGTTGCGCGTTAATTTTATTGGACGAAAAGTAATTGATATAATTTTTTGAAAACAACCAAAGTTTACCCGCAGCATCGACAGTGATTTTTCCCGAAGTGTATTCTTTGTTTTGAAAAGCCTCACTAAGCACCGGATCTTTTGTAAACGCTTTGGTTTGCGTATTCAACCGAAAAATTCCGTTTTTGTAAGCGTAATAAATTCCGTTATTGTAACGAAACAATCCTGCATTCTTACTCTTCGTTGGATTTGAATAGGTAAAAATATCCAATGTTTTGGTCAACGTTGGATCGACTTGTAAGCGAAACAAACCTTTGTATTCATGACTAACATAGATTTCTTTGGGGGCGTTGAATTCAAAAAATCGGGCAGAATAGTTAAAATTTTGAATGCGGTTTTTAAACTGCCATTGATTATTGACTTTTTCCAAAACCGAAATGCCATAATAATTCCCTTGTAATAATTTGTTTTTATCAAAAGGAACTACAGTAAACTTCCATGTTCCCGATTGCGAAAAAATGAGTTTTGACGTTCCTTCTTGAATGGTAAACGTACCCGAATCATGTCCGCAAAACAAGGTGTTATCGTGAACAAATAAAGACCAAACCTGCCCTTTTGTTCCACTCACAAACTGATATCTGCTATTGCTGTTTTGAGGTTTAAAGAACAAGCCTTGATTGGTACCCAAATAAAGATTTCCGTTAAATACGATCGCCGAATAGACCGTACCTAAGGTCCCTGTTTCATCGATATAACTGCGTACTGGCGAGTTTAAATTAATACAGTTGATGCCATTGTCCAATCCCACCCAAAGATTATTACTCATGTCCTCAAACAAGGATAACACGGTATTGTTGCACAAGCCTTTGGATTGCGTCAAATTGAATCGCACACTCCCTTGCGGTGATAAAATATAAACACCATTGGAGATTGTTCCCACTGCAAAACTGCCGTCTTTTAATTGTTGACTACTGTAAATACTGGAATTAGCGATTTCTTTATCGGCTTCGGTATTGAATTTTACAAAGGTGTTGCCTAGCAAATTATAAAAACCATTAAACTGGGTATGCACTAAAAGACCCGTATTTTGAGCGTAGATATTGACAATTTTATTATTGGCTAACGTAGCGGCCGACGCGATTAACTTGCCCTTGCCTTGAGCGATTTCATAAAGGTTGAAATCACTTGTTTGGTAGTAAATTGTATTTCCTGTTAGAAAGGATTTTAGAATTTTGGCATCAGGTTTTAGAATTTGAAAGGTCTCGCGTTGTGTATCGTAAATATAAAGTTGATCCAAAGATTGAAAAACGACCCATTGATCATAACTGATGATGTTCCAAAATTGCTCGTCATCCAGAATTTTGGACTTCATTTTGGTAGTGAGTGAAGTATAGGTTAAATTACCATTGGTGTTTCGCGTCCAATACCCAAAATCCATATAACAACCCGTGTAAATGCGTTTTCCAATCACTTTCACCGAACGCAGTATACTTTCGTTAGGCGATTTGTACAAACGCCATGTAGAACCGTTATATTCCAGTAATCCTTCGTTATTGGCGAAATAAATAAAGTGATGCGCATCTTGGGCAATCATCCAATTTTGATTCCCTGCATTGTAAGTGGCATTGGTAAACTTGATAATTGGTGGATATTCTTGGGAAAAGCCAAAAAACATTCCCAAAATCAACCCTGCAAAAACCCAATATTTTCTCCTACCCATGTGTACAATTTTTTAGATAAAAAAAACCTTGAAATTTTCAAATCAAGGTTTTTAAAATTAATAAATAAAGAGGTACAACGATTATTTTTTCAAGAATTTTCTAGAAGATTCTATTCCGTTAACTGTTGTTTTTACGATGTACATACCGGGTTGGAATCCAGCTACATCTAAAGAAATTGTATTTTCAAGTGCTGCCGATTGGAAAACAGTTTGTCCCATAATGTTAACGATAGTAACTTTTTCAATCACATTAGCCGCTTGGATATTCAATACTGATTCAGCAGGATTTGGGAAAACTTTTACTTGAGTTGCTTCAAATTCAGCATTGTTCAATACTGTATTTTTGTGTAAATACACGTTATCGTAGTACACCGTACCTAAGTCAGAAGTAATGACAAACTGAACTAAGTCATTACGATTAGCGCCATTGATAGGCGTAAAACTCGATAAAGGCACGTCGATAGAATACCAAGTTCCAGGATTAGGGTTGGTCAACAAGTTGGCATTGGTCATCGACAATTCGATAGCATTTGCTTCCCCTGCACCACCATTCCAGTTAGAGAATTTTACATTGAAACTTTTATCTTGAGTCGCGGTGGGTGTCCAAAAATCAATGTGGAAATGCGTGAACGTAGTAGCATCAAAACGACCGCTCAAGAAGGTTACCCCTTCACAACCCAAACCTGTTACTTTGTTGGTTGGGTTTCCTTGAATACTCACCAAGGAAGTGATTCCACCACACCAAGAGTTATTGTAGGTATTATCATCTCCTGTATATCCCATTACAGCAACGGGTTGGTAAGCATCACTAAAAATTGAACGCACATCAGCTGCTGCACGGTTTGGTGGAGTTGGAGCCGCTGTTGTTGGCTCTGGATCTGGCGTAATTGCTGCTTCTTCAGCACGGATATTATCTACATGAAATGCAAAGTTGGCTGGAGGATTAAACCCTGTGTTGGTCGCATTCCAGTTTCCGAAGAAAACAATTTTTTGGTATTCACCATTAGCTACACCGGTGTTATCCATACCTGTAGTAAAGGAGAAGGTAAGCGTTTGCCATTGACCGGGTGTCGTATAGGCTTGTGAAGTTGCAGAAGCGGGTGCGCCTACTTCAACTTTCGCTAATAAATTAAAAGCTTGTGTAGAATAGACATCTACTTGCATTGTTTTGTTCGTTGTTAATTTAACACGTTTTGTAGTCAATACAATTTCCGCTCCTTGCCATGGATTACCCGAAGTTTGGTTGGTCAATTGAAAACCATTACCGCGTGTTCCTCCTGAAACAGGATCAGCTACTACCGCAGCACTAGCCAAACCTTCAAATCCAGCAAAGTTAAAGGTAGAAGCATTTTCAAAATCTTGGATTAATGGAAGTTGTGTAGGAACTTCAGTCAACTCAACATTGTCAATCCCAACAAACCCAGTAGCATTACCCATATCAAAGATGATGCGACTTGTAGCACTTTCAAAACTAGCGACCAAAGTAAGATTGAATGTTTGAGAGGTTGGCGTCAAATTTACTGTTTGTACTACACTTGTAAATGGACTTTGGTTCAAACCAATTCCTGCTACCAAAATACGATTGGTATTGGAAAAGGCATCAAATTTTAAATTGTAGGTTTTCCCTACCGGACCCAAAGGCAATACGTAACTTAAGTTTACATCCCAAGGGTTCCCTGCAGCAGTAACATTGGCTGCATTGTAGCTATTTCCACCTTCCACGACTACGTTTAAGGCATTTCCAGACCATCCGGCTGAACCACTCTCAAAGTTACCGTTGGTAATTAGATTTTGAGAAAACCCCAATTGTACCAGTAACAATGAAAAGAATACAGTAATTTTTTTCATAATTTTTTTCATTTAGTTGAATTGTAAAATTAGCAATAGCATGCTCCAAAAAAAATATCCCTCACTATATAAAAACTATACAAACTAAAATGAAGCGAAAACGATTGAAAAAGCTGGTTTTCGCTTTAAATCAAGCGCTAACAAGACCTAGGTGCTAAAAATACAGAAATACTATTTGTATAGGTAATGTATAGTTAAAATAGTGATTTTTTGAGCGAGTTGTGTAAGGAAATAAGAACGAAGGAATGAAAAATTATCCCTCATCGCTAAAATTCTCTCAAAAATGGACGCAAAAGCTTTGGCAATAGAGGCAAAAAAATGGGGAATGTGTATCTTTGAAAAAAAAAGAAATGCTATCGGAAAAGTTAGTCGAATTAGAGCCCAAAAAACACATTCTAATCAAAGGGGCTAGTATTCACAATCTCAAACATCTTAACCTCGCCATTCCTCGCAATCAATTGGTCGTTATCACGGGACTATCAGGTTCTGGTAAGTCGTCAATTGCTTTTGACACGCTCTATGCGGAAGGTCAACGACGTTATGTAGAGAGTTTATCGGCTTATGCCCGACAATTTTTGGGTCGCCTTGATAAACCCAAGGTTGAGTATATCAAAGGAATCGCACCAGCTATAGCCATTGAGCAAAAAGTTAACACCACCAATGCGCGTTCGACTGTAGGCACCTCTACAGAAATTTATGACTATTTAAAATTGCTTTATGCACGCATTGGGAAAACTATTTCACCGATTTCGGGAAATGAAGTAAAAAAAGATACCGTTTCTTCTGTTATTGATCACGTGAAGACCTTAGCGCCCGAAACCCGTTGGTTGCTGCTTGCTCCTATTCATGTGGAAGAAGGGAGAGCTATAGAGGACAAACTCAACGTTCTTCTACAACAGGGATTTATCCGTATTTTGGTGGACAATGAAATGCTGCGTTTGGATGAAATTGACCTAAAATCGGTCCCCAAGGAAAATATTCGTTTAGTTATTGATCGCATTGTGGTCAAAGAGGAAGAGGCCTTTTACAACCGTTTAGCCGATGCCATTCAAACGGCTTTTTACGAAGGAAAAGGAACCTGTTACATTGCGTCGGTAGATCACGAAATTTGTACTGAATTCAACACCAACTTTGAACTTGATGGGCTGACCTTCCTTGAACCCAACATTCATTTGTTCAGCTTTAATAATCCCTATGGCGCTTGCCCACGTTGTGAAGGCTATGGAAATATTATCGGTATCGATGAAGATCTGGTTATTCCAAATACGGCTTTATCGGTATTTGAAAATGCAATTTTTCCCTGGCGTGGCGAAAGCATGAGTTGGTATCGCGATCAATTGGTAAATAACGCTTATAAATTCGATTTCCCCATTCACAAACCATTTTTCCAATTGGAACCTGCCCAAAAAGAGTTGGTGTGGCAGGGAAATAGCTACTTTGTAGGGTTGCATGATTTTTTTAAGGAATTAGAGGAAAAAAACTATAAAATACAAAATCGGGTCATGCTATCCCGTTACCGCGGGAAAACGAAATGTCCCGTGTGTAAGGGAAAACGGCTACGCGAAGAAGCGCAATATGTGCACGTTGGCGGGAAAACCCTCGGCGAACTCGTAGCCATGCCTATTCGGACGCTATTGCCCTTTTTTGAAACACTGCAATTGTCGGAACACGATGCGCAAGTGGCCAAAAGACTCTTGTTGGAAATTAAAAACCGTTTGCGTTTTTTAAAAAATGTGGGCTTAGATTACCTTACATTAAACCGCAACTCGGCTACACTCTCGGGCGGAGAATCGCAACGTATTAATTTGGCGACCTCGTTAGGCAGCAGTTTAGTGGGTTCGATGTACATTCTTGATGAACCCAGTATCGGTTTGCATCCCAAGGACACGGAATTGCTTATTGAAGTATTAAAAAACCTTCGCGATTTGGGCAACACGGTCATTGTGGTTGAACATGATGAAGATATCATGCGGGAGGCCGATATGATAATCGATATCGGTCCCGAAGCGGGGAGTTTGGGAGGCGAATTGGTAGCCCAAGGTACTTTTTCCGAAATTTTAGAGGCCAACTCGTTAACGGCTCAATATTTAAACGGTACAATGGAAATTCCAGTGCCAAAAGTTCGTAGAAAATGGTCGGCTTATATCGACATTTTAGGCGCTAGAGAACACAACCTACAAAACGTAGACGTCCGATTTCCATTGGAGTGTCTTACCGTAATTACCGGGGTTTCGGGTAGTGGTAAGAGTACATTGGTCAAACGAATTCTTTTCCCTGCTTTGCAAAAAAAACTTGAAGGTATTGGCGAAAAAGCGGGTCAATTTAGCGATATGCAAGGCCACTACCATCGGATTCATCATATTGAATATGTCGATCAAAATCCAATTGGCCGTAGCTCGCGTTCAAATCCTGTTACTTACATCAAAGCCTACGATGACATTCGGGATTTGTTTGCCAAGGAAAAACTATCCAAAATACGCGGCTACCAACCCAAACATTTTTCGTTTAATGTAGAGGGTGGACGCTGTGAAACGTGCAAAGGTGACGGAACGATTAATGTGGAAATGGTATTCATGGCCGATGTGGAATTGCCCTGTGAAACCTGTGGTGGTAAACGTTTTAAGAAAGAAATTTTGGAAGTTCAATGTAACGGTCTCAACATCGATGCGATACTCAACTTAACCATTGATGAGGCCATTGCCTTTTTTAAAAAACACGAACTAAATAAAATTGTACAAAAATTACAACCCTTACAAGATGTCGGTTTAGGATATGTGCAGCTGGGACAATCTTCCTCCACTTTATCGGGCGGTGAAGCGCAACGAATAAAACTCGCTTCATTTCTTGTGAAAGGCGCAACCAAAGAAAAAGCACTATTTGTTTTTGATGAACCTACTACTGGACTTCATTTTCACGACATCAAGAAGCTACTCGCATCCTTTGATGCACTCATTGAAAAAGGCCACTCCATCATCGTAATTGAGCACAATTTGGATTTAATCAAATGTGCCGATTGGATTATTGATTTGGGGCCTGAGGGTGGCGAAAATGGAGGCCAATTGATGGCTTTTGGCACTCCTGAGGAAATTGTTAAGAATCCCGAATCGATTACAGGCCAATACTTAAAAGCAAAGTTATAATGAAAAACCCCTTCGTATCAGGAAGGGGTTTTTGCTATTTTTTATTCTAAAACAATCTTGCGGGTAACGCGGGTGGAATCCGATTCCATCACCGCCATGTACATGCCACGGGCCAAATGACCTACGGCAAACCCCTTGACCAAAGGTGCATCGGTAACCGCTTGGGAAAGTATAACTTTACCGGTGCTGTCAATCAGGCTAAATTGATACTCGTTTTTGGGAAATGTCCCCAAATTCCAATAAATCTCATTCGTCGCTGGATTGGGGAAAACCGACATTTGATATTCCTGCGCCGATGATGTGCTTAGGGTGGTACTCGCTACTGCAAAATGCAACATTGCCCCCGTAGCAGCTTGGGCCACTTTATAGTTGTACACCGGATCCATATTGACCAATAAATCGGTAGCCGTGTGTCGGTGCGTTGTTTCATTGGTTTCATAAAACCCTGTAATGATTTCACCGTTATCTTCAAATGTCATATAATCGGAGGCATAGGCATACGACAAATTGGTATTTAGGGGCGAATACAATTCAGTACAAGTAATCAATTGTTGCGTCATGGCATTGGAAGTCGCATTATTGGACGTTGGACTCCCTGTATCGCGCTCACAAGTAATCGTATCGTTGATTTCTCCGGCAACTCCGCCTACTTGATCAATATTGAACACCAAACGGATACTCATTTTGGGGGTGGTGCCATTTACGACCGTGTTGACATAATTTTGACTGCCTCGCAAACCATCTTCTTCTCCAGAGAAATTGATAAAACGAATGGAATATTCCGTGGGAACATTTTGCAATAAGCGCGCGACTTCCAAAATAGCCGCTACCCCACTCCCATTATCATTGGTTCCTGTCCCTACAATAGAATCATAATGACCACATATAATGACATAGGTATTGGGATAAGTGGTACCGATTTTGGTAACTACTAAATTTTTACACACGGCTGACGAACCCGAATAGGTATAGGAAAACTCTTGAAGCTGGTTGGCCGTGTAGCCATAGCTAAGGTATTTGCTCTTCAACCAATCTAAAGTATTTTGCAAGGCTGCGGTGCCACGACGTTTTACACCTAAACCTTCAAACTCAGTCAAACTGTTCGTGATATTCGTTTGGGAACACTGATTGGCAATGTCGGCATAGGCTTGAATAAAAGATTGGGCATTGGAGGCAAATTGAAATCCAACTAAAGAAATAAGGACCAGTAGGTTTTTTTTCATGGGGTAATCTTCAATAAAGTGGTTTGTTGTGGGGTCAAATATACTAAAATAATGTTGAAAATAAAGCAGTCACTTGCACTAAGACTTTTGCATTCAACAGGTTAAAAATCATTAACAAATCGTTGACAATTCAATCGATAAAGATGGCACAGCAATTGAAAATACCTTTACATCACAATGATCGAAGAAGCTGAAAATCGAAAGAGTAAGCACCAACCGTAAACCGAATGCCTTATGAAAACTATTACGCTTTTATCCAGTTTAGTGTTCGCTTTTAACACTTGGGCTCATGCCACTACTTTGGAGTTTGCTAACCACCGTCATGGTCTACACTTCAATGAAGCCGAACCGATTCAATTTATGGAACGCGGGATTGTATTTTATGTGTTCTTGAATGGTGATTTTGACTTCAATACCCGTCCCGAAGATGTTGGAGGTAGCTACTACTTCCGCGGGGCTAGCTCCAAAACTATGGCGCGAGGAAGTCGCCCTGTAAATTACGGGGTTTTGATTGAATTTGACTCCTTTGGACGTGTACGACGCGTGGGTAATACATTCATCAACTATGATAGTCGTGATCGGGTCAGTCGAATTGGAAGTGTGTTCATGTACTACAACCGTTTTGCGCTAACGCAAATTGGCGGTATGCGAATCGTTTACAACCGCTTGGGTCAAATCGTCCATACCGTGGGGAGCGTCAAACGTCAAGGTTTTACACCCAATTACTATGAGCAAGCCACCTGTTCAACCACCTATTACGGTTCAAGCACCCATTATACCCCTGGAGGCTATTACTACCGTACAACAGACCAAAATACAAGACAAGAAGAAACGTCGGAATCTATAGCAAATGAAGAGTAAATAAAGTTTGGGTTAGTTAGTTTGATTCGGAGACCCTGTAGTCCTAGGATTGCAGGGTTTTCTCTTTTTTATCGCTTTAAAAAACGAGGTAAAAAACGATCCATTACTTCATTTACCTCATCGGAAACGCGCCAATAATAATGTGCAAAAAGATACAGTGGCGCAACTAATAACGATTTAAACCCAATATTGATTATCGGGTGGAAAGGAAATTCCCAGGCATAAAATAATCCAAAAACTACCAGTAAAACTACTACCGATCGAACCGTATGTTGGGTAAAAGGAAAGAGTTTTAACTTCTTAACGACAAAAACAAATTTCACTGTATTATACAGCATAATTGTCAGTAATGTTGCCAAAGCCGAACCATTGATTCCATATAAAGGAATACAAATAGCATTCAAAATAATCATCAACACCACAGTAGCCACCCCAAAAAACAAAACCATACGGTAGTATCGGGTATTGACAATTATCGCGTTGTTATTGCCCAAAAGCACATCGTAATACTTAGAAATCCCAATCATAAATACCACCCAAACGCCCCCGTCATAATTATCAGGAATAATGCGATACAACATGTGGATATTGGTTAAAATCAACACCAACAACAGCCCGCCCGTGATTTGTAAATTGATGGATGTTTTTTGATATAATTCTTGCAATTCATCCCATTTTTCTTGCACCATCAAGCGCGCCGTTATGGGGGATACAATTTGATTCATCGCACGGTAAGGCACTGCGATAACGGTGGCAATAAAAATGGCTACCGAATACACTGCATTGTGTGCAATAGGTAGATATTGCGGAATCATTACTTTATCAAAATCGACCAACATAACCGCAATGCCTCCCGATACGATAATGAAGGAAGAATAATAAAATATCTCTTTAAAATTATGCGGAATTTGTAAGGCAAAAGAAGGGCGTCGCACCCGCATCGCATAAGCAAACATGACTACCGTTTGTAACGCATAAATCCCCGTAACACTGTATATAAATTGTGCCTTCGTGAGGTAATCAAAATGAAGTAAAATCAAATGAAACATGATTAAAGCCCGTCCGAAAACCTCATAAATAAAGTTGCCATATACCGAACGCAAATGCACTTTAACCCAGGCATAAAAAACTTCAAAATAGGCCATTAGAAAACCAATAACCGGAATTAAACCGAAAAAGGGTTGTAACGTAGGATTTTCAGTCACCCAATAGGAAGCGATGCTATCGTAAAAACAGTAAAACAATACGCCAATCGGAATCATTAAGTAAAAAGGAACCAACGCCATAAATGCAAGAAAACGCTCTCGCTTGGCCTCTGAATCGTATTGTGTGTAAAACCGAATGATGGTGTTTTGTGCGCCAAAAGCCATCAAGGGCATCATGATATTGGCCCCAGAAAGCAAGGTCGAAACAATGCCATAATGTTCTTTTCCTAAGAAATGGGTATAAAAAAACAAGGCATTAATCGCACCAATTCCAAAACCGAAAAAGGTAATGACGGTATTCTTAATGGATTGATTTTGAACGATTCCCATTTAAACGGAATGAATTAGTTGAACCAACGCTTGGGTGAGTTGCTTTCGCGAATACTGTTGCAGTCCCACGGGATGTGACTGGAGATTACCCGCTTGATACTGCGCATAAAGTTCGCTAATTTTTTGCTTCAAGGCGACTTTTTCCGCATAGGTAAAAAACGTGCCGGTATTGGTGGATTGCACAATTTCGGCAAAATCAGAACCTTTCGGACCCAATGCAATAATCGGACGACCAGAAACCATATATTCAAATAATTTTCCAGGGATAATACTGCGGGTATCGGGTGAGTCAATTTCGATCAATAGTAAAACTTGGGATTTACGTTGATGCGCTACCGCTTCGTCATGGGCTACATACCCCAAATTATTTACATACGGATTCAGTTGATACTGGGAAATGCTTTGCAACACTTCTTCACTGACTTTACCGATTAACTTCAAGGAAAAATCAGCAGCAAACTGAGAATTTTCATGAATAAGTTCGGCTAAAACTTCCCATAATATAATCGGATTTCGGTCGGAAAGAAACGAACCGATATGCGCAAGGGAAAACGACGTATCCAAGGTTTGTGGGGGAACTTGTTCCGTATCATAGCCATTGGTGATGACCGTGATGGGTTGGGAAGTAAGCGCAGAAAATTCTTCTTTTGTGGTGGGGCTCGTCACTATAATATGATCGGCGCTTTGCAAGACTTGTCGCTCCAAGTCACGGTGAATTTTGGCGGCATACCGGGATAATTTCAGGGCTTTGTGGTACCCAATGGTCGTCCAAGGATCACGAAAATCGGCTATCCATTTTACATTCATTGAGGCGCGCAATTGCTGACCAATTAAATGCAAACTGTGTGGAGGACCCGAAGTAATGATCGTGGTAATCCCCTCTCTTTCTATATAATTTTTTAAAAAATGAACCGACGGTTTTACCCATAAAAAGCGAGCATCAGGAATAAAAATATTGCCCCGAACCCATAGCAGAAATTTTTGCAATACCGATTGTTTTTGGGCTGCGGGTATAATCCCAGAACTGATTTTTTGGGTCGATTTCTTTGAAAACAATGCTGCCCATTGGTAGGGCTCGCGAATTTTCTTTTTGATCACGATGGCCTTCTCCGACACTTCACGTAGTAAACCCGTATCTTGTATAGGATAACTGGGATTTTCGGGCACATACACATAAGGAGTCACGTCAAAATCGGGAAGGTATTTTACAAATTTTAACCAACGCTGAACGCCCGGCCCTCCCGCAGGTGGCCAATAGTAGGTGATGATTAAAACTTTTTCCTTAGGGGTACTCATACCTTACGAGGGAGAATGTTCTTTCTGTTGGCGACGGTCAAGATAAATACCCACAATGGATAACAACACAATTAGGATAAAACTGACTAACGATACCATGCTGCCTGTTTTTACCACTTGGGGTTCAAACGTAAACGTGATCGTGTGTTTACCCGCGGGAACAACCATACCCCGTAATGCAAAGTTTACCTTGCCATACGCTACGGATTTTCCATCGATTTTGGCCTGCCACCCCGGTTTGTAATACATTTCAGAAAACACTACAAAACCTTCATGCTTGCTGTTGGAAACATAGGTTAACAGATTGGGACGGTAGGCTGTGAGTTGTACACGAGCCGTGGTATCACGCACAAATCGCGTTGTTGTGGGTTTAAACTCATTACGATTATAAACGGCCACCGACTTGGTTTTCAGCGTATCTAAGCTTTTCATTACCGCATCATCCGAGGATACGCCTTGAATCGAATGGACAAACCAAGCATTGCCATTGGCATTGGGGTTAAATGTGGGAAACTGCTCGCCTTTTTCATTCACTTGGATAATGTATTTGATGTTCAACATATCCAATACCTCTTTGTTATTTTTGGCAATTTGATAGTCAAACAACTCCTGAATAGCACGGGGTTTAACAGCACTGTATCCGCCTATCGATTTATGGAAAAAGGACGCGCGGGCACTGCTCATATTGCCTTCTACATCCAACACTCGGTAGTAGGTAGTGTCTTGCAAGATTTGTTCGTCGGCGAGCGTGGCTTGAAAAGGACGATCAACCTCATGTGCGGAGACGAAATCAGTACTATCGACATATTTTTTATCGACCAATACCAAATCAATTACCATAACGATACCGACACAGAGGATGGTATTCATTGCGCCTAATTTTACTTTAGAAAAACGCCAAAGAAACACAAAGGCTAAGGCCATTAAAAATCCGGAGCGCAACAAATCGGCGGCATACAAGGTTTCTCGATCGGCTTTTAGGGCGTCGATAAAACCTATTCCGAATGATTTATCTTGTCCTTCACTAAACATGCGAAGCAAATCCGCATCCAAAGTCCCCGAAAAATTAAAACTGCTTTTGAGGAAAAAAATCAGCAGTAAAATACCTAAACAAGTAAGCCCTGCTTTCTTCAAATTATTCCATCGCTTCTCGGCGTCAGTGGTCATAAAAGCATGAAGACCCATTATTGCCAATACCGGTATACACAATTCCAAAACGACTTGAATTGAAGATACCGCGCGAAATTTATCGTACAAAGGAACGTAATCGATAAAAAAGTCGGTTAAGGCTGGGAAATTTTTCCCCCATGACAGCAACAACGATACCAAAGCACCTCCAAAAAAGACCCATTTAAGCTGACGTTTGTCATGATACAAGGCCAAAACAAAAAGAAAGAAAACAACGGCCCCAATATAGGCAGGTGCCGCAACAATAGGCTGTTCTCCCCAGTAGGTTCGCGCATACGCATCGGTAAACTGGCGGGCTTCCGACTCGGTTGCCCCGTAATTCAACATGAATTGATACACGCTTGAGTCGTCGCTTAATTTTTCGTCGTTACCTCCACCAAACAATCGAGGCGCAATAAGATTTAAACTCTCGGCAATTCCGTAACTGTACTCAGTGATATAACTGCGGTCAAGAGTAGCCTTATCGGTTTTGGGCTTTCCGTCGGGTTCCAGTTGCAAGGTACTCTTTCCACGGGTACTAAATTGTGCATATTCTTGGGTAGCGAGAAGAGAGGTGGCATTGGCCCCTATGGCCAGAATTAATGCGATGACAAAGGTGGCAGCGGTTTTCCACAAGGCGTTAAAGTCCTTTTCACGCAACATTTTGATACCGTAATAGATACCCAATCCCAAAAGTATAATGAGCAAATAGTAAGTCATTTGAAAGTGGTTGGCATTGATTTCGAGCGCAACTGCAAAAAGCGTTAAAATACCTCCCCACAAATACCGTTTTTGAAACACCCCTAAAACACCGGCAACGACCAACGGCATGTAGGCTATTGCGTGGGCTTTGGCGTTGTGCCCCACACCCAAAATGACAATCAAATAGGTTGAAAAACCAAAGGCTAAGGCCCCAAAGAAAGCTTTCAATGGATCGGTTTTAAGCACGAGCATAAGCACGTAAAACCCTATAAAATAGAGCCATAAATAATCGGCAGGACGCGGTAAAAACCGTACTATATCGTCGATTGCACCGATGTAATCGTGCGGGTATTTTGCCCCCAATTGGTACGTGGGCATTCCCCCAAAGGCACTATTGGTCCAATACGGCTCAGTATCATAAGTAGCGCGAAAATCATTTTGCTCCTTGGCCATACCCGTATATTGTACGATATCGCTTTGGTAAATTTTTCTTCCTTGTAAAATGGGATAAAAATAGATTACTGCTACAAGGATAAATCCCGAAATGGCTAACAAATGAGGATATCCTTTTTGAAGGTATGCTTGAATTTTTTGCATCATAAAAATAAATTTGCTAGTCCTTTACTTCTTCAAAATCGATGTATTCACCGACTTGTTTTTCGCTCTTCTTAGGCGCTGAAGTTGAGGCTGTAGTAGACTGATTTTGTTGGTGTTGACGAAATTTATCTTCCATTTGTTGATTGGCTTTTTCAACCACTTTTTGCGCTAAGATAGGCAACAATAAGCGGGCGATAAAACGAAATAAGTAGTAAAACAGAATGATATAAAACAAGGTCTTAAGAAGTCCTTGTAAACTGGCTTCCTGCATGGGTATAAATTTTGTCAAAAATACTAAAAACCATATAGGAAATCATGGTGTAGGTCATAAATAAATAATAAAAAGTGTACTTTTGGGTCACCTAACCCACAACGCATTGACCATGAAATTCACCCCTTTATACCTGTTGGTTCTCACTCTTAGCTCATTACTCACCCATGCGCAGTATACCGATGAAATCAACACCAATCGTCCTGGCGAATCGATGAATGCCTATGCGGTTGGAAAACGTGTCCTTCAATTTGAGTCGGGATTTAGCTACAGTCAGGAACAATTTGACCGAAATGCCTTCAATACTGAAGGATATTTGGTGAGTTTGACCACACGCTATGGTTTTTTTAAAGAGGAATTGGAAGGGATTTTAGAAATGACCTACCAAAACGACAGCTACTTTTCACCGACGGGCAATTTTCATCGAGACGGCTTCCGACGGGTTCTTTTGGGATTTAAATATTTGATTTATGATCCGTTTAAAAACTATGATGCCAAACCCAACCTATACAGCTGGAAGGCCAACCATAAATTCAATTGGCGCATGATGATTCCGGCGGTTTCGGTGTATGCAGGAACCAATATTAAACTAGGAAATTATCCTTTTATGTATCCCGGCGAATCGTATGGTACTTTTAGTCCCAAAGTGATGTTGATTTCTCAAAATGTATTTTCGGGTGCTTGGGCTTTTGTCACGAATACCTTTGTAGACAAAATTGCCTCCAACAACCAAACTGTGGGATTCATTGGAACCATAACTAAAGGATTTGATCGTTGGTCGGGATTTATTGAAGGAAAAATGCTTAGCGGAGGCTATTATAGCGATGTGTTTATGACCGCAGGAGCCGCCTATTTGTGGGGAACGAGTTTTCAAGTCGATGCGTTTATCAGTCAAAACATGAAAAATACCCCTTCGATTACCTATGCGGGATTGGGCGTTTCGTGGCGAACGGATACGTATTATGAAGACAATTTGATTCGCGCTCCCAAAAAAGAAGAAAAGAAAGAGAAAAAAACCAAAGGCGAGAAAAAGAAAGAAAAAGAGAAAGAAAAGCTAAAAAAACGTTTGGACGAAGTTCCCACCGCAAAACCCTAACACGATGATTACGCTACTAGAAGTTAATTCAAAAGCCTTATTTCGCGAATTTGTCACTTTTCCGTTTCGCTTGTACAAAAACGATCCCAACTGGGTACCGCCCTTGATTGAGGACGAATTGGCCACCTTGGATGCTACAAAAAATCCCGCCTTTGACCAAGCAGAGGCCCTGTTTTATTTGGCCCAACGCGAGGGGAAAACCGTAGGTCGCATTGCTGCGATTATCAATTGGGAAGAAGTGAACAACCAAAAGAAACGTAAGGTACGCTTCGGATGGTGGGATGTGATTGATGATCTTTCGGTAACGGAAGCACTTTTAGAAAAAGTATATGCTTTGGGAAAAAAACACGACCTCACTTATGTTGAGGGACCGATAGGATTCTCCAATTTGGATAAAGTGGGAGTAGTCACTGAGGGATTTGACCGTTTGGCCTCCATGATAACTTGGTATAATTATCCGTACTATAAAACGCATTTGGAGCAGTTGGGATTTGTGAAAGAAAAAGAATACTTGGAAAATGTATTTTCTTTTAAAAACGTCGAAATCGAACCGTACCGAAAAGCGAGTGCCTTGATACAAAAACGCTACCAGTTGGTGTGTAAAAATTTCAAAAAAACGGCAGAGATCATGCCGTATGTTGATGAAATGTTTGATTTGTTTAACAAAGCGTATGCCTCTTTATCCTCATTTGTAGCCATCAATGCGAGGCAAAAAGAATATTTTAAAAAAAAATACATTGGTCTTATCAAACCCGAGTACATCAAATTTGTTTTTGATAATGCTGGAAAATTGATTGCTTTTGGAATTGTGATGCCCAATCTATCGGCAGCAATGAAAAAAGCGAATGGAAAATTGTTTCCTTTTGGGTTTTATCACTTGTTGAAGGCGCAAAAAAAACACGATGAAGTTTTATTTTATCTCATTGGAGTTGATCCCGAATATCAAAACAAAGGAGTAACTGCTTTAATTTTTGAAGCGTATTATGATTCGTTCCAAAAAAATGGGGTACAAACTTGTGTTCGTACCCCAGAATTGGAGGATAATACGGCCATTCATAACATCTGGAAGAACTTCAACCCAACCGTTTTCCGACGTAGAAGGACCTATAAAAAAGATTTATAATTACTCTCCGAGATAAACAAATCCATTCGCTGCCATATAGGGATTTTGAATGTTTAATGATTCTTGTGACACTCCGCCATTGATGGAAGAAGTGGTATGGGAGTGCGATCCGCTTGACGTGGTTTGCGCCGTATTTGTTGAACCATTCAACAGTTGAAAGGTAATACCCCCAGTGAGATTTAAGTTGTAATTCCCCACCGTACCTGCTCCGTGCGTATGCGCGCCATTGGTAGAAGTCGTTAAGGTTACATCGGGTAATTGATTTTGGGAAATGGTTACCGTTGAGTTTCCACCGTAGCCCCCCAAAGGTTTGCTGACACTCGAACCTACTAATGTTTTATCCGACAAATTAGGAATGCTTTCACCGAATCCAAGGAGCGTAGCCGCTGCTTGTTGAGAAGGAGTTAATGTACTCACAGCACGTCCGTTGAGCAATACCCATCCCTGATGATCCGCTGTTTTGAGACTGTATTTCATGTCCCCAAAATCATGCACTTGTTGGTAGATGGCTAGCCATTTGACCCCATCATAATAATAGTAGCGATTGACAGTAGTAAAATACACCAATTGTCCCGCACGATTTCCTGTGGTTGGGAGCGCATCCACTTGAGGAATAGCAATTCCCGCAGCGGCATCAGGCGCACTTGGATTGGTAGTTCGAACATCTAAATCGGCTTGCGGATCTGTTGTTCCGACACCTACTTGCGCAAAAGATACACTTGCTGCAAAAAAACTGATTAGTAGTAACGTTTGTTTCATGGTCGTTCAATTTTGAAACTCAGAGTTAGGGCTTTTGAGTTGGTTAAACATTATTTTTGTACTGCTTGAAACCATTCGTTCTACACGAGTAGATTGAATTGTTATTAGGGCAAAACGTACTCAAATGTAGAATTATCTTACAAAACTGAGAAATTTTTTATCGGTAAAATACTACAATTTTCGATAAAATGCATAAAAATATATTATTTGTAAGTTATTTCTTATAATTATTTATAACAAGAAATAACTTACATATGTGGACAAAAAAAATCCACCCCGAAGGATGGATTCGCTATGAATTCGAAAAAAAATTAGTGTTGTGGGTTACGATACATCTACCGTAGTAGCTTCAGCGATTTGTTTGTAGGTTCCGTTTTCTAACTTTTCACGGATCGCTTCAAAAGCAGCTAATGTTTCGTCAATATCTTGTTTGGTATGCGAAGCGGTAGGAATCATGCGGAGTAAAATAATTCCTTTGGGTATAACCGGATACACCACGATAGAAAGGAAAATATTGTAGTTTTCACGCAAATCATTTACCATAACCATCGCCTCTGGAATAGAACCCTCCAAATATACTGGAGTTACACAAGTGTTGGTATCGCCAATATTGAAACCGCGACTTGTTAAACCACTTTGCAAATAATTTACATTCTCCCAAAGTTTGTCTTTCAACTCGGGCATAGTGCGCAACATTTCCAAGCGTTTCAGTGCGCCAACGGTCATGATCATTGGCAATGACTTGGCAAACATTTGCGAACGAAGATTGTATTTTAAATAATCAATCACATCTTGGTCGGCAGCTACAAAGGCACCAATACTAGCCATCGATTTGGCAAACGTAGAGAAATAGACATCAATTCCGTCTTGGCATCCTTGCTCCTCTCCAGCTCCAGCTCCTGTTTTTCCTAAAGTTCCAAATCCATGGGCATCGTCGACTAACAAACGGAAATTGTATTTGGACTTTAAGTCGACAATTTCTTTGATTTTTCCTTGTTGCCCACGCATTCCAAAAACACCTTCAGTAATAACGAGAATACCTCCGCCATTTTCCTCCGCCATTTTGGTTGCCCGCTGCAAGTTTTTTTCCAAACTCTCTACATCATTGTGCTTGTAGGTAAAACGTTTCCCCATGTGCAAACGTACCCCATCAATAATACAACCGTGCGAATCGACGTCGTAAACAATCACATCATTTTTGGTTACTAGTGCATCGATAATCGACACCATTCCTTGGTACCCAAAATTCAACAAATAAGCAGCTTCTTTTTGGACAAAAGCCGCTAATTCATTTTGCAATTGTTCGTGTAATGTAGTGTGACCACTCATCATACGTGCCCCCATCGGGTAGGCAGCACCGTATTGTTGTGCGGCTTCAGTATCTACTTTGCGGATTTCGGGATGATTGGCCAAACCTAAGTAATCATTGATACTCCAGTTTAGAATTTCTTTTCCTTGAAACTGCATCCGAGGTCCTAATTCACCTTCCAACTTCGGAAAAACATAATACCCCTCTGCTTGAGAAGCCCATCGCCCTAACGGCCCTTTATTTTGTTGAATTCGTTCAAATAAATCTTTTACCATGATTCAAAACAGGTTATAATCGCTGCAAAAGTAACGATAATCGATTTCTAATCATAGCGCTTTAACACGATTATATCAACAACGTGTCGTTTATAATTCTTGCCGGTACGCCACTATTGCCTCCAACAATTGCGCTTTGTCGACGGGTTTGGTCATATAATGATTCATCCCCAGTTCCCGCACCCGAACTTTGGTCGCTTCCATCACATCGGCCGTGACAGCAATGATAGGAATTGCCGCGGAGTTGATTCCCGATTGTCCCTTTCGAATGGCCAGCGTCGTTTCATAACCATCCATAATAGGCATTTGTAAGTCCATTAAAATCAAATTGTATTCTTGACGCGAAAGATAGGTCAGTGCTTCTTCGCCGTGCATGGCATAATCGACCGTTAGATGAGGCCATTTTTTAAAAATCATTTTCAACACCATTTGGTTCATTACATTATCCTCTACGACCAAAAGACGTGTGTCCGACCAATCGCGTTCCTCGGGGGTTGCCACGCAAATAGGCGCCTCGGCTTCAACAATTTCAAGCGGAAAGGTCAACGTACAAACTGTCCCTTGATTGACCAAACTATCCAGGTGTAAGGTACCGTTCATTTGCGTGATTAACGCTTTTACAATGTATAATCCCAATCCTAAACCGCCATATTTCCGTTTGTTATCGATACGCTGCTGGGTAAATGACTCATAGATTTGATCCATTTTGGACTTCGGAATTCCCTCCCCTGTGTCAGAAATAATCCCCTTCACTTGCAAAAGGGTACCCTCAGTAGTGAGTTCTACCCGAAACTTAATCATACCCTCGGCGGTGAATTTGAGGGCATTTTGCAGCAAATTATAGAAAACTTGTCGAATTCGATCGCGATCCCCAACGACTTGGTGTGGCACATTTCCTTCCACAACCCACTGAAAGTCCAATTGCTTTTCGGCAGCGCGGTTTTTAAAATCTTGATGCAAATCGTTGAGCAATTGTTTTAAATCAAAAGGCTGCGGATCTAAGGTCATGGCCTCTTTTTCGATTTTAGAAAAATCCAAAATATCGTTGACCGAACCCAACAAACTGCGGGAATTACTGCGAATGACCTCACATTTTTCACGAATGGTTGGTGCTTCACTTTCTTGCAAAATAGCATCCGAATAGTTCAAAATGGCATTCAGTGGTGTACGCAGCTCGTGACTGATATTGGATAAAAAATAGGTTTTCATTTCGTTCATCTCTTCCGACTTACGCAAGGCTTCAATTTGCAACTGCTCGCGATCGTCCCGCAACTTTTTAATCAAATTCGCCATCGAAAGCGACAAAAAGATGACCTCCAACCCGGTTCCCAATTTCGAACTGTTTTCGGTGGCAAAACTAACGGGCAAAACACTTAAGTTTTTCAAAATAAACACTACAAATCCCGTAACCAAAGACAAAATACCCAAGGAGAAAAATTGGTAGATCACTCGCGTTCGAAAATAAATGACCCAAAGCGTGAATATAATGAGTAGCAATTCAAACAAACCTGCCAAGTTCATCAAGGGATAGGTGAGATAAAAATAATCGGGTACCCAAAGGGTAATCACCATCAATCCTGCTAAGAATACATATAACCCATAAAAAAGACGATTGATGAGGGTACTCACATTCCAAACTTCAAGATAGTACTGGGCATACCGTCCTAAAAAATATCCCGCAATTATGGCAAAGAAAATCACCGCCTTATCGGAAAACCAACCGCCATTTGGTGCCAGGATATAGTGAAAAAAACCATCGACTGAAAATTGCAACATGCCAATAAAAAAGACATACAAGCTGTAATTCAAAAATACCCGTTGTTTCATGGCAAAGAAGAAAAACAAATAGATGATTGCCGACAAAAGCAGCATCCCGTAAAAGAACCCAAAGACCACCTGTTCAAACGCGATGGTGTCCAACAACTGATCGGAACTGCGCAACAATAAAGGCGCATTAATTACCTCCCCGTCACTTTGCAACCGTATCCAATACTGGTATTCTTGATGCGCTGGAAGGGTAATCGTAAACAAGGTTTTTCGCTGCTTTACTGATTTTTGAGAAATAGGAATTCGATCGCCACTTTCCTGAAAAGCCACTCTTTTTTTTCCTTCAAAGCCATAGAGCGTAGCTTTATCAATGATGGGGCGAGCGGTTTCTAAATAATAGGAAACAGGATGATCCAATTCATTCTTTATCGAAAATCGCAACCAGTACGTAGCGGTGGTAAAACCCAAATCGGTATTTTCAACCACCAATGGCGTAAACGCACTTGAAGGCAATTGCTGTACTGCTTCTAGGGTTAATTTTGCAGTAGCATCTTTGTAAATTACGGCATGTCGGTGCAAGGATTCTTCTTGAAGTGAAGGCGAAGTAACACGAAATTGTGACCATACCATTCCGCTCCAAAAAAGAGACATAAATCCAAGTACCATACGGAGATTTGGGGAACAACGCATGATGTATTTGATTAGAGTGTGACTAAATATACGATATTGTAGGTCATTCGGTTTTACGACTCAATTATTTTTTTTAAAAAAAGCTATTTTACACTGTTTTTTGAGATGTAAAAAAATTGGAAGCTAAATAAAAGTTGGTAGTTTTTAGTTGCTTTTGCCTAGTTTTGAAAGAAAAAAACATGAAACTCGTTTTTGCTTCCAATAATGCCCATAAAATTGCTGAAATTCAAGCCATGCTACCTCCATCTATTGAATTGGTGGGTTTGCAAGACATTGGGTGCTTTGAAGATATTCCCGAAACCGCCTTAACCCTCGAGGGGAATGCCCAATTGAAAGCGGATTTTGTTACAGAAAATTATGGACCTCCCTGTTTTGCTGATGATACAGGACTGGAAGTCGAGGCATTAAACGGAGCGCCAGGCGTGTATTCGGCACGGTATGCGGGCGAACAGAAAAATGCGCAAGACAATATGCAAAAGCTCTTGACGGCATTGGAAGACAAAAGCAATCGAAAAGCCCAATTTAAAACGGTTATCGCTTTGAATATCAATGGAAAATCACATCAATTTACGGGTGTAGTACAAGGCGAAATTAGCCATGAAAAAAAAGGAACGCAGGGATTTGGCTACGACCCGATTTTTGTCCCCGAGGGCTTTACGATCAGCTTTGCCGAAATGAATCAAGACGAAAAAGCCCGACTCAGTCACCGCGGAAAAGCAGTGGCGCAGCTAATTGCATTTTTGACCGATAAATAGAGAAAAAACTACATCTTGGGTAGATAAACCCCGTTTTAAAAACGCATTCGTCATTTTTCTTGCAAAATAACTGCATTAATCGCAGTAGAATTTGATGTAATTTATTGAATTTCAAGCCAACTAATCCCGAATGTCCGCTTACTAATCACTTAATAATTAGCTATATCCAATTATTAAGTCTACCTTTGCCCCCGAATTAATACGATCTATGAATAAATTTGAACAATTAGGCCTGAACGCCGCGCTTCTTCAAGCGATTGGCGATATGGGATTTGAAACTCCATCGGAGGTTCAAGAAAAAGCGATTCCTGTGCTTTTGGAACAGGAGACTGACCTTGTGGCTTTGGCCCAAACCGGAACCGGAAAAACAGCAGCCTTTGGCTTTCCGTTACTTCAAAAAATAGATGTCGAGGACCGCAGTACGCAAGCCTTGATTTTATCGCCCACCCGCGAACTTTGTCTCCAAATTACGAACGAACTTAAACAGTACTCCAAATACATCAAAGGACTTCATGTCGTGGCCGTGTATGGGGGCGCAAGCATTACCGAACAAGCCCGTGAAGTAAAACGTGGGGCTCAGGTTATTGTAGCAACTCCCGGACGTATGCAAGACATGATTAACCGTGGATTTGTCAACATTAAAAACATCGCTTACTGCATTTTGGATGAAGCCGATGAAATGTTGAATATGGGATTTTATGACGATATCTGTGCTATCCTTTCCGATACCCCCGATGACAAGTCTACTTGGTTATTTTCGGCGACAATGCCTGCCGAGGTGGCGCGCATCGCGAAAAAATTTATGGCCGACCCTGTTGAAATTACTGTGGGTGCAAAAAACTCAGGTACAGCAACGGTTTCCCATGAATTTTATGTAGTCAATGCCCGCGATCGATACGAAGCATTAAAACGGTTGGCCGATGCCAATCCCGATATTTTCTCAGTAATTTTTTGTCGTACAAAACGCGATACCCAAGCTGTTGCTGAAAAACTTATCGAAGACGGTTACAATGCCGCAGCTTTGCATGGCGACTTGTCACAAGCGCAACGCGACTCGGTGATGAAATCCTTCCGTGGACGACAAATCCAAATGTTGGTTGCTACCGATGTGGCGGCTCGTGGAATTGATGTGGACAACGTTACCCACGTTATCAATTACCAATTACCCGATGAAATTGAAACCTATAACCACCGTTCGGGGCGTACTGGACGTGCTGGAAAATTGGGGACTTCCATTGTAATCATTACCAAATCAGAAGTACGAAAAATCCACACCATCGAGAAAATCATCAAACAAAAGTTTGAAGAAAAAGCGATTCCTAGTGGTATCGAAATCTGCGAAATTCAATTATTGCATTTAGCCAATAAAATTCATGATACCGAAATCGACCATGAAATCGACAATTACCTCCCTGCTATTTACCAGGTTTTTGAAAACCTAAGCAAAGAGGATTTGATTCGTAAAATGGTATCGGTAGAATTTAACCGCTTCTTGAATTACTACAAAAAGAAAAAAGACCTATCGAGCGAACGCAGCAGTGAACGTACGTCGGGCGGTTCAATTAAAGCTGGCGATGCCGTTCGTTATTTTATCAATATCGGAACTCGCGATGATTTTGATTGGATGAAATTGAAAGATTTCTTGCGTGAAGCCTTAGATTTAGGACGTGACGATGTTTTCAAAGTCGATGTAAAAGAAGGGTTCTCTTTCTTCAATACCGACGGAGAACATGCTGAACGTGTCATGGATATTTTTAGCAACTTCCAATTGGAAGGCCGAAAAATTAACGTTGAAATTTCTAAAAATGACAACGGTGGACGTAAAAGTGGTCGTGGTGATTTTGGCGGTAAACGCGAACGTCGTGATCGTTTTGCCGACCATTCTGAACGCCGCAGTGAACGCCGTAGCGAAGGACGTTTTGAACCTCGTGGTGAACGCCGTAGTGGTGGTGAAGCAAGACCTTTGGGACGCCGTAGTGATGCGAGTCGCGATCGACAGCCCGCCAACAAAGCATTTGAAGCAGCCAAACGCCGCCGTAAAAGTTAGATACAAGCCCTCTTCGGAGGGTTTTTTTTTGAATAAAACTTTGATCCCCCTCAATCCACGACACCTCTCTGTTCCTTAATCCGCAAGGCTATGATGGTTCTATTGGAGGCTGTGACAGCACAATATAAAGGACACTCCTCTAACGATGGGCTGTTAATTTTCTGATAATCTTTCGATACGAAATTGGAATTCCTGTTAAAATTGCTACTTTTAACACTGAATTTGGTGACCATGCAATACCGCTATTTATTACTTTTCTTTTGTATTTTTCTTGGTGTCTCTGCCCAAACTACCCCTACCGATCGCTTGGTGAAAGGAACTATTGTCAATAGTGCCTCTACCCTACCTGTGGCTAATGTGAATATCATTAATATTAATAAAGTCAAAGGAACACAAACCAATACCAAAGGAGAGTTTGAAATCAATGCTTCCGTCAACGATACACTTCACATCACCATGATTGGATTTCAATCCCTTCGGGTTCGTGTCACCAACGACTGGATAAAAACCGGAACAGCTCGATTGGAACTGACCGAAAAGGCGATTGCGCTTGAAGAAGTGGTGATCCGGAAATACAAGCTCACGGGGTATCTTGAGGTCGACACCAAATTAATTCCCATTGCTGAAAATTATCGCTATAGCATTTCTGGCTTACCACAAGCGTATGAAGCGGGAGAATCCTCCCCCAACGCCTTCACTCGTGTGGTCAACTCGGTATTTAATCCGGCCGATATGCTCTATAATTTCTTTGGAAAAAAACCAAAAGAACTGCGAAAATTACGGGAAATGAAAAAAGATGATACAGTGAAAAATCTTTTAGAAACCAAATACGATCGGGAAACCATTGCTATTCTTTTGGGCGTCGATAAAAAAGATATTGCCGAAATTCTCAGCCGCTGTAGTTACTCGGAAGCCTTTATCGAAACCGCCAACGATTTGCAAATCATGGAAGCCATTAGCCAATGCTATGAGCAGTATAAAGTATTGAGCAAGTCCAAATAATTTCCCTTCCTGCATTTTTTCTCCCTAAATTGCACTACCTTGGGCTCTTAAAATCCTAGACCCATGCGTAAACTCGCTCTTTTTGCTATACTATCGATAGCAATGCTTACCGTTTCTTGTAAATCGCGCACTCAAAAAATGCACGAATTTGTCAATGGTTTTAATCAAACCGCTGCAATGTCCTACAATGGACTTTCGGGCACCCAAGCCAAAGTAGAAGGTTTGGACGTTATCGAGTTAAACTTGGCTTCCCCTTTGGACATCAACGACCCCACGGCTTCGCAAGCAGCGCAGTTAATGATTTCGGCACTTCCCGCCATGTTTCAACGCGAAGAATCAATGTTGGAACTCATCAACGAGGGCGTTAAGTTTAAAGTTAGAATCATCGACTCCAACGGCCGAATCATCACCGATGCGCTTGTAGATAAACCGTATTTGGATAAAACCCAACAAAGTAGCCCGATCAATGATGGTCAATCGGCTGAAGAAACAGCCATCAACGCCTTGAATGCGAGTTTACCCATGAAATATGAAGATGGAAGTCGCTTGATGAAAATTGAACGCACATCGCGAAACGAACTCACCTATACCTTAGAAATGCCTGCCGACATGCAGGAAATTCTGAAATCACCCAATGCAGAACCTTTGTTGAAAGAGGTACTAAAATCAGATCCCTCTACCCAAAATACGCTCCGCCGTATGCGTGGCCTGGGGATTACTAAAGTCACCTACCAATTAATCACTCCAGAGGGCAAAGCCATTCAATCCATGACATTTAACGCCTCCGAATTTTAAGCGATGGAAAGTAATAATCCTTGGCGTAAAATTCTCACGTTCGGAATTTTGATTTTTGCGCTAGTTCGTATCGCCCTTTTATGCAGCCGAACCCAACAAGCGCCAACCATTTCTCCGGTAAATCAATCGGTAAATAATACCCTTCAAATGCAGCAAGAAAACCTGCAACGGATTCGCGAAACCCAATATGCACAGGCCCCCAAAGCCTTGTATACTCCGTATCAAGAATTGCGTGAAACCGAAGATATTGTGTTGTTGCAACGCGGCATTCAACGGTTGGCTAAAGACAGTTTATTTCCTTTTGACATCAACACAAGTATTCGCTTGACCAAAGAAACAATGTTCCTTACCCATCCGCCAATGCCCATTCGCTTCGGCTTCAAGTCGACCGATAATACAGTTACCTATGTTATTGAATACGAAGGCGAAGAAAAAGGAAATATTTGGCTAAAACAACATCGGGAAGCTTTTAAACTCAGTAAAAAAGAGGCTTCTTCTGATCGCACCGACCAATTGTTTTACCAATTTCAACAGGAGAATCGATCCTTTAATGGATATGGGGTATCGACCACCGATCAAGGAGTAACCACACTGATGGTCGTTGAAAGTCCAAAACTAACATCAGCCCAACTCCAAACACACTTTCTTATGTTTGCGTTGACGAATTTTGTGAAGGTTCAAAAGAAGGAGGCTGCGAATAACGTTCCATAATTCGTGCCACATCTTTGATTGAATTTTGGGTCCATTGCATTCGATAATGCAGGCGTTCCTCGGGGGTTAATGACCATGCGATTTCTGATTGGCGCAATCGTGACGTAAGGTCTTGAATAACAATCGCAGCGGAAACCGAAATATTTAAACTTTCTGTAAATCCAACCATTGGAATCTTTAAAAATCCATCGGCTTGTGCCAGAATTTCAGGAGATAAGCCTTCTTTTTCTGTCCCAAAAAAAAGGGCTGACCGTTGGGAGATATCAAATTCATGCAGCAGACAGGAATCGTTGTGCGGTGTGGTGGCGATAATTTGATACCCTTGTGAACGCAACTTTTCGATGCATGAGGTTACAGAATTATACCGCTGTACATCAACCCATTTTTGCGCCCCCATGGCAATTTCTCGATCGATTCGCTTGCCAAACTTTTGTTCGATCACATGCAACTGCTGCACGCCAAATACTTCACAACTACGCATTACGGCACTGGTATTGTGCAATTGATACACGTCTTCCATCGCAATAGTAATATGATTGGTACGTGAAGCCAATATCTTTTGAAACTTTTCTTTGCGTTCTTCGGTTAAAAACCCCTCGAGATAGGTTAACAAGTTCAAATCGACCATAGGTATTTTTTTAGCTAAAATACAATAAGGAAGTTGAAATAAAAATGAAGTACTGTTTGCAAAGCCTAAACTTTACATGGCAATAGATTTTTGATCGTTGTTGTATCTTTACAATTAACTTCCTACTTTGCGTTAACCAATCCATGAATCCGTTCCAAAAAACAACGCACCCTTCATTGTCTCTAGCACTCATAATTCATAACTCATAATTCATAATTACAATTGAAAACACTTACCGTTTTAACAGGTGCCGGTATTTCGGCAGAAAGTGGAATTGCCACATTTCGCGATGCCAATGGTCTTTGGGAAGGTCATGACGTTATGGAAGTGGCTACTCCCGAGGGATTTAGACGTAATCCCGAATTGGTTTTGGAATTTTACAACCAACGACGACGGCAATTGCATACCGTACACCCCAATTTTGGACACGCCACTTTGGCCGCGATGGAGCAGGACTATCGGATACATATCGTTACACAAAATGTGGATGACTTGCATGAAAGGGCGGGCAGTTCGCATGTTTTACACCTGCATGGTGAACTATTAAAAGTGCGATCGACCCAAGACCCCAACTACATCATCGACTGGCCGGGTGATTTGCATTGGGGTGATAAAGATCAAAAGGGAGCACAACTGCGTCCTCATATCGTTTGGTTTGGTGAGGAGGTTCCTGCACTTGAACAAGCCCTACACTATGTACAACAAGCGGATGCCGTTGTCGTGATAGGAACGTCCTTGCAAGTGTATCCTGCGGCGGGACTTATTCACTATGCGCGACCAGGTGTTCCATTGTTTTACATTGACCCCAAACCCGCTTCCCTGTATGATGTGGCTAATCCGTTGGAAATCATTTCAGAATCGGCTACAATAGGCGTTCCCCTGCTTTGGGAAAAGTTAAAAAAAGTACTGTGAACGCTTGGCGTTTCCAAAATCAAATCCGTAATTTTGCGCCTTAACAACACAACCTATGTCACTTACTGCACTGAACGCCATATCGCCCATAGACGGACGTTATCGTAAAGTTACCCAACCGCTTGCTGCATATTTTTCGGAAGAAGCGTTAATCAAATACCGTGTTCTTGTGGAAATCGAGTATTTTATCGCTTTGTGTGAAGCGGGTATTCCACAATTGAAGGACGTTAATCCATCGGTTTTTCCAAGTCTTCGGGAGTTGTACAACGAATTTACAACGGAAGATGCCTTGTGGATTAAGGAAACTGAAAAAACGACCAACCATGATGTTAAAGCCGTTGAATATTTTATCAAACATAAATTTGACGCCTTAGGTTTAGAACCCTTCAAAGAATTCATTCACTTTGGACTGACCTCGCAAGACATCAATAATACTGCTATTCCACTCTCGACAAAACAGGCTTTTGAGAAAGTATATTTGCCTTCGTTAATTGCAGTTATCGCCAAACTTAAACAGTTGTCGATGGAATGGCATGATGTACCTATGTTGGCGCGTACCCATGGGCAACCCGCTTCTCCTACCCGCTTGGGTAAAGAGATTTTGGTGTTTGTGGAACGATTGGAAGAACAAATGCGATTGCTGTTTAATGTTCCTTTTGCCGCTAAATTTGGGGGAGCTACTGGAAATTACAACGCGCATCGTGTAGCCTATCCGAATACGGACTGGAAAAATTTTGGTACCAATTTCGTGGAAGGCATTTTGGGGTTACACCATTCGTTTCCTACCACACAAATTGAGCATTACGACCATTTTGCTGCTTTTTTTGATGCGTTAAAGCGAATTAATACGATATTAATTGATTTGGATCGCGATCTCTGGACGTATGTGTCGATGGATTATTTTAAGCAAAAAATCAAAGCCGGTGAAATTGGATCTTCAGCTATGCCGCACAAGGTGAATCCGATTGATTTTGAAAATTCAGAAGGGAACTTAGGGATAGCCAATGCGCTATTTGAACATTTAGCCGCCAAATTACCCATTTCTCGATTGCAACGGGATTTGACCGATAGTACCGTTTTGCGCAACGTGGGCGTCCCCTTGGGCCATACCCTTATCGCCTTTGAAGCTACCTTAAAAGGGTTGAACAAGTTATTATTGAACGAAGCCAAATTAGCCGAAGATTTGGAAAACAACTGGGCTGTGGTAGCTGAGGCTATACAAACGATTCTACGTCGGGAAGGGTATCCGAATCCGTATGAAGCCTTAAAAGATTTAACCCGAACCAACAGTGCCATTAACCAAGAATCTATTCAAGCGTTTATACAAACCTTACAAGTAAATGATGCTGTCAAAGCCGAATTACTGGCCATTACACCGAGTAATTACTTGGGAATATGAGGGGTGTTATGAATTATAAATTATAAATTTTAAATTTTAAATGAACGGCTTACTGAGGTGAGCCGTTTTTTTGTTTTTGGACTTACTTTTCTCATTACTTCAAGGAAAGAAAAAAATAGCGCATCTTATTTTGAAAAGATACGCCATCCTATTATTATTTTATCGGGAATAATTCGGGGCTTCTTTGGTAATAGTCACGTTGTGCGGGTGACTTTCGCCGATGCCGCTGGCGGTAATACGCACAAAACGCCCGTTTTCTTGTAGGGTTGGAATGTCTTTGGCACCACAATACCCCATACCAGCCCGCAATCCGCCTATAAATTGCTGCATACTTTCGTTGAGTTCGCCTTTGTAAGGCACGCGACCTACAATACCTTCGGGAACTAGTTTTTTTACATCATCTTCTACGTCTTGGAAATAACGGTCTTTCGAACCTTCTTGCATAGCTTCAACCGAACCCATACCGCGGTAGGATTTGAATTTACGACCTTCAAATATGATAGTTTCCCCGGGAGATTCTTTGGTTCCCGCCAATAACGACCCGAGCATTACACAATCGGCTCCTGCTGCAATGGCTTTGGGAATATCGCCGGTATAACGAACTCCACCGTCGGCAATCACGGGAACACCTGTGCCGCGAAGAGCAGCCGCTACTTCTAGCACAGCAGAAAACTGTGGAAATCCCACACCTGCAACTACGCGCGTGGTACAAATAGAACCCGGACCGATACCCACTTTTACCGCATCGGCGCCATTTTCAACCAAAAATAAGGCAGCCTCAGGCGTGGCAATATTTCCGACTACAACGTCCAATTGCGGGAATTTAGTTTTTACTTCTTTTAAGATACGGATAACCCCTTGTGAATGACCGTGGGCGGTATCGATTACAATAGCATCAACGCCTGCATTAACTAAAGCGGTGGCACGATCCAAAGCATCGCCTGTAACGCCTATCGCGGCCGCTACTCGCAACCTACCCAAGGCATCTTTATTGGCATTGGGTTTCTGAATTAATTTGGTGATATCGCGGAAGGTGATTAAACCAATCAACTTATTTTGACCGTCAACAACCGGCAACTTTTCAATTTTATTTTCTTGTAAAATGCTTTCGGCTTCTACTAGTGTCGTTCCTTGTGCTGCCGTAACTAAGTTGTCTGACGTCATTACTTCCAAAATAGAGCGGCTATTCACTTTTTCAAAACGCAAATCACGATTGGTCACAATTCCTTTCAACAAGCCTTGTTCATCGACCACGGGAATCCCACCAATACCGTACTCTTTCATCGCCATTTTGGCATCACCAACCGTAGCAGAAAGGGGCAACGTTACCGGATCAATAATCATCCCACTTTCGGCACGTTTTACTTTACGTACCTTGGCTGCTTGTTGTTCGATGGTCATGTTTTTATGTAAAACACCAATCCCACCTTCTTGCGCCATCGCTATAGCCATCGCACTTTCGGTCACGGTATCCATCGCCGCAGAAACTACGGGAACATTTAGGGAAATATTTCGGGTGAATTTGGATTGAATATTGACCTCGCGGGGAAGCACTTCAGAGTATCCAGGAATGAGCAGAACATCGTCGTAAGTTAATCCCTCACCAACGATTTTGGTAGTGTGTGCCTTCATGTTGCAATTTAGTTGTTGTTGTTAAATTGCATGCAAATGTAGGGCTTTTATTTGAGGAAAAGGTTTAAAATTTGTTATTTGTTTCAGGTTTAAAGTTTCAGGTTACAGGTTAGTCTAACTTGAAACATGAAACCTGAAACCTGAAACCTGAAACTTGAAACCTCTAATGAAACTCCCCAAACACGCGTGATGCGACATTATAGGCGCTTTCAAAACTCATCGGACTCAATCCGGTGTGGGCTTTGACAGCCGTGAAATAGGAAAGCATTTTCTCGGTAGGCATGTTGCCTGTGAGGTCGTCTTTGGCCATGGGGCATCCGCCAAAACCTTGAATGGCACCATCAAAACGACGGCAACCTGCTTTGTAGGCGGCATCTACTTTTTCATACCACTTGTCGGGTGTGGTATGCAAATGTGCTCCAAACTCGACATTGGGGTATTTTTGAATGAGATTACTGAACAAATACGTAATTACTTCGGGGGTAGAACTCCCAATGGTATCCGACAATGACAAAATTGTGACACCCATTTGCGCCAAGCGCTCCGTCCACTCCCCTACGATTTCCACATTCCAAGGGTCGCCATACGGATTGCCAAAACCCATCGATAAGTAAGCTACTACTTCTTTTTGGGAAGACTGCGCAATTTCCAAAATTTCTTGCAACGTGACTAAACTTTCTGCAATGGTTTTGTGGGTATTGCGCATTTGAAAATTTTCCGAAATCGAAAAAGGAAAACCGAGGTACTGAATTTCTTGATGCTCCGCTGCATTTAGGGCGCCTTGTGTATTGGCGATTATGGCGAGGAGTTTACTGCGCGTCTGACTTAAATCCAATCGGGCCAAAACCTCAGCCGTATCTTGCATTTGCGGAATGGCTTTTGGAGAAACAAAACTTCCGAAGTCTAGGGTATCAAACCCTACCCGCAGTAGCGCTTGAAGGTAATTGACTTTGACCTCTGTGGGAATAAACGTTTTGATGCCTTGCATCGCATCCCGTGGACATTCGATAAGTTTTACTGTTTCCATCCGAGGCCAAATATAGTAAAGAAAACGTTTTCGTAAAGGAAATTAACGCATCCGTGCTAACAAGGCTTGATTGATCGCCTTCACCAGAGCTGGTCCTTCATAAATAAACCCCGTATACAATTGCACCAAACTCGCTCCCGCATCCAATTTATCCAAGGCGTCTTGGGCCGAATGTATGCCTCCTACCCCAATAATTGGAAAGGAACCGTTGCTTTTTTCATGTAAAAAACGAATAACTTCAGTCGCACGATGGGTTAAGGGTTTGCCCGAAAGTCCACCCATTTCTGACTTATTCGGCGAATACAAGCCCTCACGAGACAACGTTGTATTGGTAGCAATCACCCCTGCGATATGGGTATCTTGCACAATTTCGATAATATCCAACAACTGCTCGTTGGTCAAATCGGGTGCAATTTTTAATAGAATAGGCTTGGGCAGCGGACGCTTTTGATTCTCCGTTTGCAAGGTGGCTAAAAGTTCGGTCAAGGGTTTTTTATCCTGAAGTTCGCGCAGGTTGGGCGTATTGGGCGAACTCACATTCACCACAAAATAATCCACATAGGGGAATAAGGCTTCGAAACAGATTTTGTAATCGGAAACCGCCTCTTCGTTGGGGGTCACTTTATTTTTTCCAATATTACCCCCAATAAGAACGCCTTTATTTTTCTTCAATCGTGCAACGGCTTCTTGCACACCGCCGTTGTTAAACCCCATTCGGTTGATAATGGCTTCGTCTTCACGCAATCGAAACAATCGTTTTTTAGGATTCCCTTCTTGTCCCACGGGCGTCAGTGTCCCAATTTCGATAAATCCAAACCCGAAGTCGGACAACTCATTAAACAACTTCGCATCTTTATCAAAACCAGCGGCTAGTCCGACCGGATTTTTAAACTTCAATCCAAAGACCTCCCGTTCGAGTCGCGGATCATTGACGTCATAAAGCGCTCGGCAAAGTCGGGAAAATCCCGGAAGCTTCGCGAGTCTTTTTATCCATTTAAAGGTAAAATAGTGAACATTTTCAGGATCGAAACGGAAGAGTATCGGACGAATAAGAATGCGGTACATGGTTGTGTTGTTGTGTGGCACAAAGATACAATTCGATTTGAACTTTTCAGGCTCCCTTAGAATTTTCCCTATTTTTGCGTTGAAAAATAAAGGGGATGAACATCAAACTTTTGGCCGTTGGAAAAACCGACAACAAGCAATTGCAACAATTGATGGAGGACTATCAAAAGCGGTTGTCGTTTTACATCAAATTTGAATTGGAGATTTTACCCGACATCAAAAATGCCAAAAACTTATCGGAAGCCCAGCAAAAAGAAAAGGAAGGCGAATTGATTTTGTCGAAAATTGGTCCCGGGGAGGAATTAATTTTGTTGGATGAAAACGGAAAATCCTTTACGAGTGTGGGTTTTTCTGAATTTTTACAAAAAAAAATGAATGCCGGACTCAAAACGCTCGTCTTTGTGATTGGCGGACCCTATGGTTTTAGTGAAACGGTGTACCAAAAAGCCCAGGGTAAAGTTGCCTTATCGGCTATGACGTTTTCTCATCAAATGGTGCGTTTATTTTTTATTGAGCAATTGTACCGCGGCTTTACGATTTTAAAAGGTGAGCCGTATCATCATCAGTAAAAGTTTTTTTACTGTCGATCAAACACCACCTCCATTTTTGTCACACCCTCGGTATTGTATTTCAAAATACGATTGGGCTGGTTATTCAGTTCCCATTGATCATTGACCATAAATTTAAATTCGGTTGCTAAAAACCCGGTCTTGGACGTAAACGTCACACGGTAGACCGAATCGGCAATAATGGGCTCGAGCGCCAACGGTTGCTGCCAGGATAACGGATTACCGCTACCGTAGACGCCAACCGTGGTTACAACTTGCTTTTGGGGTAAACGCAAGGTGAGTTCGACTTTACGTTCGTAAGCTTTTTGGACACACGACACCAAAGTCAGGGCAAGAATAAAGAAGAATGCGAAATTTTTCATAGTGTTTTGTTTTTAGTGAGTAAATAATCGATACCAAAGCGGCCACTGCCCAAAATCATGCAGTACAAGGCCACCCAAAAGAAATGCATAGCGGGCAATTGTTGCCAAAGTTCTTCGCCGGCATGTTGGACAAAAGCTGCGACCAACATAGTTACCGCAATGAGAAAAGAGAAAATACGGGTTTGAAATCCGAGGATCAAAGCCAAACCGCCAACCGCTTCACTGAAGGCTCCCAACCAAGCGAGTAATGCAGGACAAAGTGAAAAAACACCACCATATTCATTAATGTCGTTGGGGAACCAAAAAGCGACTTCAAAGAAACCGAGGTTATTCTCGGGCGGACTCCAAGGCAGTCCAAATTTGGCGGCACCAAAATTAAAGGCAAGATGATAGCCACAATAGATTCTCGGAATCCATAACAACGCATCTTGCCATACGTAGCGTTGTAGTGTGGGTCGGGTAAGGTGTAAAAGAAATGTTTTCATGCGTTCTGAATTTTGAGCAAAGTTGCCCTGAAATTCAGACCTGCGCGCTTCAGATTATAATTTGAGTCCTAGTTGTAACGATTTTTTTGCGCCTTAATATAGGCTTGCGGACTCATACCTTCTTGTTTTTTAAACGCCCGATTAAAGGTAGCCTTGCTATTAAAACCACATTCCAAAGCCAAGGCTAAAAGCGTTTCACGTTGTTGCCGATTCTCGAGAATAAGGTGTTTGAAATGATCAATGCGGTAGGCGTTGATGAGATCGTTAAAATTTTTTCCAAAACCTTGATTGATGATTTTACTGAGTTGTACGGGATGGATTTGAAAAACTTGAGCTAAGGCAAATAAGGTCAAATCGGGATCCAAATACAATTGATGTTCGGTAATTGCTGCTTCAATTTTTTGGATCCATTCTGTCCAAACGACGGAGCTATCCATTTCTACTACTTCACTACTATCCGCGCTAAAATCAACAAATGATGAAGTAGTTGTTCCCAAAAGCACTTTGGGAGGCGCCAAATACCATTGAATTTGGGGAGACCAAAATTTGGATTGAAAATAGACTCTTGACACTCCTGCATGGGCGTATCCTGCAATGGCTAAGATATAGCCCCCGACAATGAATCCGAAATAATACCACCACGTCCCCCAATAATCGAGGGAAACCCATAGTTCAAGGACTATAAAACTAACACGAAAAACCAATAAGGAGAGAAAAATGATTAAAAACCAACGCATCCAAACCAGAAGAAAATCGGCGGCATTACTTAGTACAGATTCCAAGGCTTTTCGGTAAAAATGATAGTAGCGTAACGCCGCTAATCCATAAAAAATCATACTCAAAAGTCCGAGTCCTTGATACCACGGCTGAAAGTCTGGATCTTCGCCATTGGTAATAAAATAAGGCTGTTTTGCAATGCCCAAGTCATACAACGCGACCCAAGCACTCATTAAAAGGTGTAAAAAACCTGGAAGAAAATGAAAGAAATCACGTTTTTGTAACGTAAACCTTGGATTGAGTAACGTCACCAAATAAAAATAGATGACGGGTCCAATCCAAAACAAATGTTGAAAGGGTACGTAAAAAAGAATCGTACGGTAAGGCTGATTGTCATACCAACCCGCAAAGCCCAGCATCCATGGTGCAGTGTAAAGATTTACCAAAATCAAAAACCATCCCATCCATAGTGCTGCTTTTTGTTGTTGCACCACAAACTTTCGGAAAAATAGCCCTGCATAAATTGCCGTATGAATCCAAAATACCAATAAAAAAACGCTGTAAAAGTTGTATTGAAAGGTCATTACAAGCCTAGTTTAGGTCGAAGCTACGAAAATAAACGGTTAAATAGCGAAAAAAAAAGCCCCCATCATGGAGGCCTTTAGAATTAAAACTGAAAACGATACCCAAAATCGGGGAATCGTCCAATTTGATCCACACGATTGACTTGGTTAGTCACTCGATTGTAGCGACTTATAAATATGTTGTTGTTATCGGTTACATTTTGCACCTCGAGATAAATTAAATGTGACTGCTTCTTTTTAGTACTATTAAATTTATATCCCACGCGAAGGTCAAGTCGAAAATACGCTTCATATTGTAAACTATACGCTTTATCATCTTGCGTTATTTCGTACCCTGCTTGTTGTGAAGCTACCAAATCAACTGGAGTATAAAATCGCCCTCCCGATGTGGTTACTTTTCCATCAAATGAAAGCGTATTTTTTTGGTTGGCACCTACTTTAAATTCTTTCCCTCCCAATACATTGACCACATAACGATTATTAAAGGGTGAATTATACCACAGACCGTCGCTTCCGCGGTATTTACTTTCAAATAATGAAGTGGTAATTAAAGCATGATATCCCTTGCTAAAGAACTTTTCTAAGGTAAATTCAACCCCTGCATTGTAACCCCGTCCTTGGCTTACTAAATTGATCTTATCGGTAGAATACCCAAAATCAGCACCCTCAGTAAGTGAGGAATAACTAGATGGAAAGCGCTCAACAGCGGCACGATCAATTGCTTGGTAATACAACTCTATTTTTCCTCTCCATTGGGGAGCAAGCTTAACATCGTACCCAAGAACCCAATGTTGACTGCGAACCAAGTCCAAATGCTGATTGGGTTGTTCGGTTTGTCCAGCTACTTGTGAATTTTGAAATAGTATGGGAGCCGGTACATTTTGATGATGCATACCATAGCCAAAATTGAGACTATGCCGCGGATTGACTGCAAAGGTAAGCGCTGCTCGGGGTTCGACTACACCTTGTTTGTTTATCGAAAAATATTGCCCGTGTATCCCCGCATTGAGCGTTAATTTGTTGGTAAAACGATATTGGACTTGTGCGTAGGGTTGAATCACTTGATAATTTCCTTTGGATAAATAGATTCGATTCAAGTCGGGATAGCCATCCAAATTGGCATCGGGCTGTCGATTTCGATCGTCAAGGCTGTAATCGAGTGAAAAATACTCCCCCAAAATCCCAGCTTTTAAAGTTGTTTTTTTATTCACTTTTGAATTGATAAACGAACTTACCGTATACCGTTGGTCTTGGTTATCGTTTAGTGTAAAAGGCAAGGTTAGCGCATTGGGGGTATTTAAATTGTAAATGCGTTCTTCTTCATAACGATTGCCGCTCGTTGCCCAAGCTAGAGTCGTTTTCCAAAACGTTTGTGTACCAATGTAAATTTTATGCGATATGCCCAGTACAGCAAATTGAGAATCAACATATTGATTGGCATCTTTGGCGGAAAATAAATCTTCATCAGTGGCATCTTTCCCTAAAAAGTTAATGTTGGATAAACCTCCTATCCCAAAAAGCGACCACGAACCTGAGGCGAGTTTTCCGAAGTCCAAATGAAAAGATACATCATTGTAGTTGGGGATCGCAGCACCTGTTCCTGCGCCGCCCAAATAACCCGCAATTCCATACCGTGCGGCTACCAAAAATGAACCACCCTTTTTACCCATGGGACCTTCAGCAACAAATTCGGCTCCGGGATAAGCTCCGACCCCAGCCATGAATTCGTAACGATCGGCATTTCCTTTGCGAAAATTTAAATCAAAAACCCCACTAATTGCATTCCCATATTCGGCTGGAAAAGCAGAAGTAAGGAAATCAGAATTGGCCAACATATTGGGATTCAAAGCCGAAACCGGACTACCTGTAGTTCCTAACGTGGCAAAGTGATTAGGACTGGGAACAGGTACCCCTTCAATACGCCATAACATCCCCGCGGGAGAGTTTCCCCTAACGACGATATCGTTTCGACTATCATTGGCCGCAGAAACGCCCGCAAAATTGGCAACCAATCGGGCCACATCACTTCTACCGCCGGCATACCGATTGACCTCCTCAACGGTAAACTGTCGCGCAGACACAGCGGCCATTTTATTTAATGCCCGCCCTTTGGAAGTTTCACTTTTTACCACAACTTCATTGAGCGTTGTCAATTGTTCGGTTAGTGGAATCGTGAGAATTAACTCTTTCCCCGCCGTAATTTCAAGGTTGGGTAATGTTACAGAAGCATACCCTAAAGCCTGAACAGTAAGCATTTGACGACCTAAAGGAACCCCTGAAAGCACAAAACTTCCATTGGCATCGGTGGTCGTTTCAAATCCTTGAACATTTAGAAGTGCGATTTGAGCGGATTCAAGGGGCTTTTCAGATTGTTTGTCGATGACTTTCCCTTTAAGGGTTCCCGTTTGACTCCAACTCCATCCCACACTTAAACAAAAAAGTGTAATGAGCATTTTTTTCATGATTATGTAAATTAAAGAGAGATAAAAGGTTTGGCGCGAAGCGCTTGAAAAAGTGTATAAGTGACGCCAATACCATAGAGAAGTGCGATAATAAGAACATCCCTTTTGGTTTGGGCTATGTAATAACTCAAAAAAGGCACTAGTTGCAAAGCATGGATTCCAAAAAAATGTGCCACACGTAAATCTCCTGCTCGAGTGCTCCAATTCAGTACAGGAAGACCTGATTGCCCATCAGCAGCTCCCACCGTATGTTGCAACAAAGCCCCCATGATGAACCCTTCGAAGGCAAAAATGACCGTTATGGAAATGGCCACGGCGATAGAAAAAGGAAGCAAAGTTGTCGTGGCCTGTGATTGTTGGTAAAATAAAAATGCCAAGTAAACGGTATGCAACATTAATACAGTAATGGCCAATGCCATCAAATTGAATAGAAATTGATCGAGTGGTGTAGCGGTGTTAAAATGGGATAACTTCCCTTGTGCCGCTTGGTAAACGATGATAACCAATTCAATAGAGAAGAATACAACCGCTGAAATACTATAAATCAACTCTTGTATCGGGTGCTCTAAATAGTTTAAAAAAAAGGCCATTGTCCATACAAATAGTACAACGGATAAAAAAAATTTAAATGGTTTTAACCACGCACTTACTCCTAAAATTTGGTCAGGTTGTGTGCGCATCAAATAACCACATACTAAGGTTCCAAGAAGGCACAGAAAGCCATACCACGCCAAAATCTCTTGCCGACGAATCATTTCAAAAATTTCTTTCATTTTAACAACGTTTATTTATTGAACAATGTTCAAATTATAGTAAAAAAAATTAGAGTTTATTTAAAAGCAAAACAAACTGTTGGTACCCTTGCCAAACAATCGTGTCCGGATTTTGAAATTTTACGCCTTTAGTTCGTTGACGTATTTCTAAACTACACATCCCATGCACAAGGCTCCAAATCATAAACGATAATGGCTCCAAATCATGATCCAAAAAATGACCCTGGTCCATGCATTCTTTAACCGTTTGACGTAAGGCGTCAAAAGTTCCTACTCCCTCATCCCATTCTTCATCGTCGCAAGTATCAAGGTATTCGATAGGTGCTTTAACGGTAAACATCAAATCGTACATTTCAGGATTTTCCAAAGCAAATTTCATATACAACACCCCCATTTTCTGTAAACGCTCCATGGGATCCGTAATAGACGCTATAGAACCAAAACTTCCACCCAACTGTTGAAAACCCGAAGAGTGTATTGCGTGAAGAATAGCCTTTTTGTCTTTGAAATACACATAAACTGTCCCAACACTATAATCAATAGCATCGGCTATGTTACGGATAGTAGTATGTTCAATACCTTTTTCCAAAAACAAACGCTTGGCCCCTTGAAGAATAAGATTCCTGAGGTTTTCTTTTTCGCGCGCTTTACGTTCTGAAATCGTCATGGGACAAAGGTATATTTATTTTTTGAACAGTGTTCATTTTTTTTAAAAAAAATATTATTTCTAAAAATTTCGAACACAAATTATTGAAAATAATCCTCTGAAAACCAATGCGCTCCCATGGAAGGAATCGTCCACTGCTGTACCGCAATGCGAAACTTCATATAGGCGCCATAGGTCATATCGCCTTCAAATTGAAACTGCGCTTTAAATGGCTTATCTGAAGGAAGCTTCGCTAAAAAGGAGGGAACGTCTTCCACTGCTACCGATTGCTCAAGGATGCGAACTTTACCCGCTTTTGAGACATGTACTACGATACCTTTTGGACATGTCCCTGTTGTAAATTTTATCCGTTGTACATTTAAAAAAGCCAACCGGCGGGCTTTGGTATCGGAATAGGAAAAGTAATTTTGGGCCACTTCACTCTTGTGCGGACTCGCCTCTTTCTTTTGTAAAACCAAATTAACTTCGGGAATCACCAAGCGCATCGGCAACCGCTTATCGATGTTGAAAATGTAATTCGTGGAGGTAATCGTATTCTTTCGGTTTAAATCGGCTACCGTATCCTTGCCTTTTTGAGCAAAAAAAAGATATACCGGCGACCAATTATCGACTTTTTCTACCACCGTAACATCCGCTTCAGGCAAAAGAACTTCCTTATTTGCACAAGCGGTTAATAGGACTAAAAGCCCCAATACTAGAAAACTTTTTTTCATTGAAATTGTTGTAAAAGTTGAATACATTCCACCGCCTCCTTCACATCATGAACCCGAAGTATGTGCGCTCCTTTTTGCAAAGCAACGGTATGCAACACGGTGGTGCCGTTAAGTGCTTCTTGCGGGGTGGATTGTAAGAGTTTATAAATCATAGATTTTCGGGAAACGCCTACGAGTACAGGAACTTTATGAAAATGAAACAATTCCAACCGTTGCAATACCTCATAATTCTGTTCCAATGTTTTGGCAAAACCAAATCCGGGATCGATGAGCACATCATTTATCTGTAACGCCCTTGCGGCAGCGATGCGCTCCGAAAAATAGTATTGCATATCCGTAACGATATTCTCGTAATCTGTTAGTGTGGTCATGGTTTGCGGCGTACCACGCATGTGCATCATAATGTAAGGCACTTGCAATCGCGCTACGGTGGGGAGCATTTGGGCATCCAACAGTCCGGCGGAAATATCGTTGATCATACACGCACCCGCATGAACGGCAACTTCAGCCACACTACTGCGAAAGGTATCGATGGAAATGAGAATCTCGGGAAAATGATGCACCAAACTTTCAATAATGGGAACCACCCGTTGGCGTTCCACTTCCTCAGCAACCGGCGAAGCATTGGGGCGACTCGAATAGCCACCAATATCGATAAACGTAGCGCCATCTTCGAGCATTTGTTGCACTTGAGCGATCACTTGTTCCCGATGTTGCCACTTTCCGCCATCGTAAAACGAATCGGGGGTAAGATTGAGTATTCCCATTACTTTGGGCGTTGATAAATCCAGCAATTGGCCTCGGCATTGTAGCATCATAGGGTGTAAAATAGGAAAACGATTTCGGTGAAAAACAATAGCTAACTTGGGTTGTTTTGGTCGAATTCGTTACATTTGAAAAAATTTCAAACAAAGATACGAGTTAATGCGAAATACAGCTCAAGAATACGATAAGGTCATCGGCATCTGCCGTGATTTGTTTGTCAAAAAAATGACCGATTACGGTAGCGCTTGGCGCATTTTACGGTTGCCTTCCCTCACCGATCAAATCTTTATCAAAGCGCAACGCATTCGCAGCTTGCAAGAAAATGAGGTGCGAAAAGTAGATGAAGATGAAACCGGAGAATTCATTGGCATCATCAATTATTGCATTATGGCTTTGATTCAGTTGGAACTTGGCGTAGTAGATCAACCCGACTTAGACACGGCAGCCGCTTCGAAATTATATGACGAAAAAGTAGCCCTTACCAAAGCCTTGATGGAAGCCAAAAACCACGATTATGGTGAAGCTTGGCGTGAAATGCGCGTGAGTAGTTTGACGGATTTGATTTTGCAAAAGTTATTGCGCGTTAAGCAAATCGAAGACAATCAAGGGAAAACATTGGTTTCTGAGGGCATTGATGCCAACTACCAAGACATGATTAATTATTCGGTTTTTGCCTTGATATTAATGGGCTTCGGGCAATAACAAATCGTTAACATCCCCTATTCGTTTGGGGTATTACCTTTGTCAAAAAAGTAATTTGTATGAAAAATAACTCTACCCCAATCGCGTGGGGCTTGCGCATTGTTGTGGCCGTATTGTTTATCGTTTCGGCCATTGCCAAATTATATCCTTCCCCCTATTTTGCGATTTCAACTTTTGAAGTGAAGCAATTGTACCCGATGGGATTCTCACCAGAAGTTGCGGTATTCTTTTCACGTACGTTAATCGGAATTGAAATGGCGTTGGGCCTTTTGTTGTTGCAAAACCATTGGTTGAAACGCTTTATTATTCCAGCCACGATTGCCCTCCTAGTGGTTTTCATCGGCCATTTGAGTTATGAAACCTTTATCAGTGGAAATTCGGGAAATTGTGGTTGCTTTGGCGAATTGATTCCAATGACCCCTGTGGAAGCGATTATAAAAAATGTAATTGCAGTGGGACTGCTTGGGTACCTCAACCGATTACTCCCGAAAGGATCGGATGCGCCTAACTTTTGGGTGTTGACTACAGTCCTTTTTGCCTCCATTCTCGGGATTTTTATGTTGGCACCGATTCAACCGCCCGCTCCTGAATTTACAGTGAGTCAGCCCACCGTAGTCCCGCAAGACACGTCCCCAGTGGCCATCGATACTCCAGATACTATTGCTGCCCCCGTAGCGAAAACAAAAGTCGATACCTTGGCAACTGCCAAAGTAGTTCAAGCCCCCAAAGAGCCTAAAAAAGTGAGCTCAGGCTATGCCAATTTGTTTCCTACTATTGATCAGGGGAAAAAGATACTCTGCTACTTCGTGCCGGGATGCGACCATTGTCGGGATGCTGCCAAAGAACTAACCCAAATGCGAAAAACGAATCCTTCTATGCCTCCTATATCCATTATCTTTATGAATGAGGAAGCCGATTTGATTCCGAAGTTTTTTGAAGAAACGGGCGCTACCTATCCGTATCAAATCATCGAGATTATTCCGTTTTGGAATCAATTGGGCCGTGGAAAAGACACGCCGGGGGTAAAATACCTTTGGAACGGTAATGAAGTGAAATACTGGTGGGGCATTGACAGCAATCAATTTAAACCCGCCGAATTGCAAACGGTGTTGAAAAAGAGCTATGAAGAATTAAAAAAATCCAATCCTAAATTATAACGTATGAAAAAAATAATCCCTTTCGCTGTGATTTTACTTTCCCTCGTATCCTGTGCGCAAAGCACCCCTCCCAAGCAATTTTCGGAGGCTACTAAACAAGAAAAAGTAACCGATTTACAAGGCCAAGAATTATCGTTTGGCGACTTACTCAAACGCCACCGTGGGAAAATTACGGTTATCGAAATCTGGGCGTCTTGGTGCGGCGACTGTGTCAAAGCCATGCCTAAAGTCAAAGAAATGCAAGCGGCACATCCCGATGTTGATTATGTATTTATCTCCATGGATAAAGGGCTTGACAAATGGAAAGCGGGGATTGAAAAGCACCAACTCACGGGCGATCAATACTGGGTGAACGATGAAAAAGGCATGAAAGGAAGTTTTGGAAAATCGATTGATTTGGACTGGATTCCACGCTACATCGTCTTGGATGCTGAAGGAAATATTGTAACCTATCGGGCGATTGAAACCGACTTTGAACAACTTAATGCTACTTTAAAAACGTTGAAATAATGAGAAGAAAAATTGTTGCCGGCAACTGGAAAATGCATAAAAATGCTGAAGAAACAGAAGATTTCCTAAATGAATTAATTGCCGCGCTTCCCGACGATATTGAGGCCGAAGTGATTGTTGCGCCTCCTTTTGTGAATTTAGCTTCGGCGGCCGATCATGTTGAATTTACACCGATTACGGTAGCGGCTCAAAATATGCATCAAGCAGAAAGCGGTGCCTTTACCGGCGAAATTTCGGCTGCCATGTTAAAAAGCATTGGGGTAAATACGGTGATTCTAGGGCACTCGGAGCGTCGTGCGTACTTCAACGAAACGGATGCCGCTTTGGCGAATAAAGTAGATACGGCTTTGAAACACGATATGACCGTTATTTTTTGCTTTGGGGAAGAGTTGAAAGACCGTCAAAACGGACAACATTTTAACGTCGTTGAAAATCAGTTACGCGATGGATTGTTCCATATTGACGATAAGGACTGGGCGCAAATTGTCTTGGCTTACGAACCCGTTTGGGCGATTGGCACAGGAGAAACGGCGACCCCAGATCAAGCACAAGAAATGCATGAATTTATTCGCAACACCCTTCGATCACGCTACCCTCAAGTGGCGGAAGATGTTTCGATTTTATATGGCGGTAGTGTAAAACCCGATAATGCGCGTGAAATATTCTCCAAACCCGATGTCGATGGTGGTTTGATTGGTGGCGCAGCTTTGAAAGTAGCCGATTTTGTGGCGATTGCGGAAGCGATTTAATTTCTAAGCTGCTGAGACGCTGAGATGCTGAGCTCCTGAGCTTCTGAACAATCGTCAACGACAAATCTCCCCTAGACTCCTACATTAAGCACCATGCAACGGCTATACGAACTATGTTACTATGTGGTTTAAAAAAACATTACGCATCTTTCAAGTTTACCACACAGTAAAATAAGGTAGTAATTAAATTTAACCACATAGGGACATAGGTGTTGAGATGCTGAGATGCTGAGCTCCTGAGACGCTGAGTTTCTGTGCTCCTGAGCTACTAAGCTCCTGAGCAATCGTCAACGACAAATCTCCCCTAGTCTCCAACATTAAGTACCATGCAACGGCTATGCGAACTATGTTACTATGTGGTTTAAAAAACATAACGCATCTTTCAAGTTTACTAGACAGTAAAATAAGGTAGTAATTAAATTTAACCACATAGGGACATAGGTGTTGAGCTGCTGAGATGCTGAGCTTCTGAGACGCTGAGCTCCTGAGAAAACACCCCAAAAACATTACAAATCTGCTGCTGTTTACGGATGATGTTTCTGGGTTTGAAGGAAAGGTATAATTGCTGCTAAGTCGGGATGCGAACGGGGTGTGGTTTCGTTTCATGAGCACAATACTCCTTAGATACCGGTTGTCATTTCGACGTTAGGAGAAATCCCATAACGTTAGGTAAAATCGTGTGACGAGCTAATTATTTTCATTGAAAGCTGCTGAGCTCCTGAGCTCCTGAGCTCCTGAGCAATCGTTGTGTGAAGATAGGGATGGGATTTCTCCTTGCGTCGAAAGGACAACAGGACGTTGAATTTTTTTAGCTAGCTAAAAACTTTACTCCTAAGTTGTGCTTCCAAAGAAGCATAAATCCCTTAACGTTGCGCGCGGGTTTGCTAAAAAAGTATAGCCGGTTTCTTGAAACTTTAGACCCGAAACGGGGGGATTCCTTTTTTATCCTTTTCGCTGGTTTTCGCTGGTTTTCGACTATGATTTTGGGTTTCGATTTCATGGCTTTTTCATGGACTATCTATGGAGTATCTAGGGCGTATCTAGGGCATACCCCTACCCCAGCCCATAATTTGGGGCAAAACTAGCGTTTGCGTTCAGAATTTAGTATACATGAAAACTACCGCAACGCTGTTTTTTTTACACTTTCGCTGACCGAAGCAACCCCTTTACGTTGCCTTTTTTGGCAAGCGCTGTACCTCCCCCAAAAAAGAACTTCTTTTTACACTCCTTTACGGAAAACCGTACCCTCCCCACTTTTCTTTGCTGTAATTTTATGACTTGGGGGAAAAAACCGACTACCCACCGGAAAAATACCTGTTGCTGCGGGGAAAAATCCTGTGGAAAATTGGGAGAGAATGTTTAATTTGCGGGGATATATTTAGAATAAACTAATATAGCTGTTGGTTAAATTATAAAAATAACATATTAAAGAAAATGATAACTAAATTAGAAGTAAATGGATTTAAATCCTTGAATAATTTTTCCCTTGAATTGAATAAGGGATTAAATATTTTAGTTGGTCCAAATGGTTCAGGTAAGACAAATATAATTTTATTTTTTGAGTTTTTATCTTTCCTCTGCAATAACCAAGTTGGTATTGCAGTCAGTAAAGTTGGTGGAGCTGGGTCGATTTTTAGGAAAATTTCTTTTGATGAATTTGAAAAGGAAATTTCTTTTACAGTAGAAGGGTTAAAGAAAATTTCTTCAAAAAGATATTTTAAATATAGTTATTCAGCAACAATAACAAATACAGAAGACTTTGATAATATTTACTATTCAAAACAGACACTTAAAATAAAATTTCAATCAAAGTTTGATTCTATTACTAATCAAAAATGGGATTTTGAAATTGAAACATCAATTACTGAAAAAAATTCTCTAACTATTGAAAAATTCGAAATAGTAAATGAAAAGTTTAAAACACGTCAATATGTTATAGATCATGATGGTTCGATAAACACTAGTAGAAATGTAACTAAAGAATTGGTTCACAAAATATTAGATAAAAAAAGTTTAAATCATAACATTATAATAAGTTTACTTTTTCAAATATTAGAAGATACAGCTTTTCAAATTATTCAAGATTTACGTGGTGGAGAAACTTTCAATATTGTCCCAAGTAAAGTCAAAGAATTTGAAGATGCTGCAAATCCACCAGGAATAAAAAAAGATGGTTCAGGTCTAGCAGCGACACTTTATGCAATTAAAAATGAAAAGTTTAAGGATAATTTTAATGATTTGCCTTTCTATTTCTTTTCAGATGAATCAAGAAATAAGTATAAAAAGGAATCTTTAGTAAAAATCCAAGATTATCTTCGTTTAGCTAATAAGACTATAGAAAATTTAGATGTAATAAATGATCCTTTTGATAATCGTTTAGTTTTGAAAATTAATATCAATACACATCAATATAACGCTGTGTTACCTTTATCTTCAATGTCAGACGGGACAATTAAATGGATTACATTAATAACTGCTATTTTAACTTCAAACTCTATATTTTCAATTGAAGAACCTGAGAACTTTTTACATCCTTGGATGCAAGCAGAAATCGTAAGGATTATGAGAAATCACATTATAGAAAAAGATGAAGAATCTTGTATAATTATGACTACACACAGTGAATCTTTATTAAATTATGCAGAACCAACAGAATTAATTTTAGTTGAATTTTTCAATGGAAAAACAAACACTATGAGAGTTGAAGATGTAGAACTTATTAAAAGTGAGATATCCAATTCTGGTCTTGGTCTTGGTCATTTTTATTTTTCAAATTCATTAGTTTAGTATGAGAGGGAATCCTGCATTTATAGTTGACGGTTTTACTGAAAAAAATATTATTGATAAAATATGTCCAAACAGACCTATTCGCAGAACAGATCTTAATGGTAAAAAAGTTACTCTTGATAAAATCGCTGAAAGATTAGGCACTTATCTTCGTTTATTCAATAATAGATATTATCCAATAATAGTGATAATTGATAAAGAAGACAGAACAGAATCATGCGATGAAATAATTAATTATTTAATTGAAAAACTTAATGAACTAGGCTTTAGAGATCAAGATGTCCGAATAAGTATTGCTGACAGAATGATTGAAAATTGGTTAATAGCTGATACAAGAATTTTTAGGGATCATGAAATACCAAGTAAGATTGATGGGGTTAATGGTAGTGCTATTCTAAAAAAGAAATATGGTTCATACAGTAAATCAACAGATTGTTTAAAGATAATTAATTCCTTTGATCCCAAAATTGCATATAAAACTTCCTCTTCTTTCAAACAATTTATTCATAATATTGATGATTTAGAATGTAGTTTTACAGAATTTGAAAAGTAAATTCACACAACAACCGTCACAGTTGATCAACCCTTTATTTTAAATAAAATGACATTAATAACAAACTTTTTAAATACAATTTAAAAGTGGTTCGTTTTAATATAAAATTCAAAACTGTAAAATTTAGATGGCTTATAAAGGTAGCCCTCCATCAAAATAGGAAAATATGTTTAGTTCAGTTAAAAAAAAATTAGGAACAACCAGAGAAAATTTACTTAGTCAATAGCTAAAAAGATAAAAAAAGCACGTGATTTCAGTTTTATGTATTAAGCACTAAGATTGTGCTTGATTTAGACGTAAAACAATTAAACTACCAAAAAAATGTTTGTTTGCTTTATCAATTTCTTTGCTTTGAATTAATATGATTTAGCAATTCTTTAATCGAAATCGTATAAAACAAAAACATTATGTCGTTTTTCAACAAAATATTCGGTAAAAAAAATAAAATTGAAGTAAATGAAAAAAGTCCAACTGAGATATTGAATATAAAATTTTTCAGAAATTTAGATTTAATGGTAGATTATGATATTTCTATAGACTCTTATTGCGATATTTTTGAAACTTGGAATGAAAAACCCTTAGGGAGCGAAATATCATATGTGGAGATTCACAAAAAAATTAAAGATATTATTAAAAATGAATTTAATGAAGATATTTGTGAACGAGTTAAAAGAGGTAGTTTTGAAAAATCAGAGATTGAATCAATGATTATAAAGTTAGATTCAGATTATTTACTCTACAAGCCACAACTAGATTATGTAAAAGCAACTGAAGAAGATTTATTAAATAAATTTCAAAAAGGAGAGTTATGAAATATACTGCTCCACATCAGTTTAAGACTTTGTTTTAGCCTCAAAACTTATAAGTTTACAGTAGATTTTCTTGAGAAAACCAATAACCTAGTTTATAAATTTAAGGTATTAATGTAGTAAGCCTTAGTCAACCTCAAAATTAACAATTTAGAGATTTTTACAAAAGAAAAAGTTTATGGATTTTATAAACAAGTTACTTGAAAACTCATCTTTACAAAATATTTTCAGTGGTATAATCGGTGGTCTAATTGTTCTTTTCGTTCAAAAAATATTTGAGAAAAAAGAAAAGAAAAAAGAGAAAATTGAACAATCGATAGTTGGAAGAAAAGATTTAAAAATTCTTAGTCAAAATTTTCTTTACGAATACGAGCCAGGCAATATTACAATAGAAAAACTAATTGAGGATTTTGGACAACCTCAAAGAAGATATGATTCAGCGCAATATGACAACTATATTTTTGATTTTCAAAATGCAAAACTTGAAGTTGTATCAAGTAAAGATTATAAAATAATTGTAGCATTAACGGTTTTCTCAAAACTAGATAATAAATACCCTATTAATTGTAGATTATCATTTGAAGAAGATAATGAGATATTGGGAAAAGCAAAAATTTCAGATATAATAATAGAAAATCATTTTGCATTTGAAACTATTAACACACAATTAGGCTTTGAAACAATTATAGGAACTAATAACGGTTATAGACAAACAAAACATTTAAGCTATTATTATTTAATTGAGGGAACTTTCGATAATATCCATGAAACTAAAAATGAAATTATTAGCCAAGTTTGTGTTACTGAAGTTAGCAATCTTTATTCATTTTTTAATTTTCATGATACATTTTACAACTAAAATTATAAATAAACCTATTAGTTTATATTAATACTGCTTCGAAGAGAATTAATGTTTTAAAGTAGAGAACTTTTTACTTAAAATCTTTATTAAATGTTTATAAAAAAATTGTAACCACAGATTAGAAAGTATTAACTTAATTTTAACCATAATTATAATCTATGAACAAAAAAGAAGAACGTGGATTGTGTGTGCAATGGGAAATAGAAAATTATTTTTATTCTCACACTTTTAATATGGAACGAATTGGTTACTATTTTAGTAATATTTCATATAAAGGAATGTTACTTAAGGAACCTGATTTTCTATTTAAATTTTATGACTGCTCGCAATGGAATCTAGATGCATTGCTCAATGGTTACCTTTATTTTCCTAATCCGAGAAATTTCAATGATCCATTTGATTGCCTAAGCAACAGGGAAACTTTTATCAAAAATATGAGTGAAGGTGCTTCTAAACATCGAGACGAAATTGGCATATGTTGCTTTAGTACGACTGAAAATAATCCTCTATTATGGGGCCATTATGCGAAAAGTTTCACGGGATTTTGTGTAAAATATAAAAATGACTCACTGATTAAAAACAGAAATGTAGCAATACGCTCACACGTCTCTTATTTGAAAGACTACACTCCTTCAAACCCAAAATTTAAAAATGTTGCAAAACAAATTGATGAACTACCTGAAGGTGAATTTAAGAAAACAGTTCAACATTTACTAGTAATGCTTCATGAATATTGTTGGAAATATCATGATTGGAAATACGAAAGAGAATTTAGGGCGATTACAATTAATTCAAGTGAATTTAAACGTAAACTAAATTATGAAAAAGATCAAGTTTTAGAAGTTTATATTGGTCATCGTATGCGATTACAAGAGCCAATAGCTTTTAATTTACTGACTCATATACTAAAAACTGTGTATCCAGAAGTAAAAGTATTTGAAGTTAAACCAAACCCATTAGTCGTAAAATTGGAATTTGAAGAATTGTATATTTAACTAAGCTCAATAAATTTTACTTACACAGAGTATTGGTTTCTCGAATTTGCGCTTCTGATTTGTCTTTTTATTTCGTGATAAGGTTTCAAGTTCCAGTTAAAGAAAGCCCCCTGAACTCCTGAGCTACCTATAAACTCCACTCCCGTTTTTTGTACGGCGTTTTTTTTTGCACTACGGATAGAGGCCTTGGGGAGCTCGGCCGGGGCGTGAGCCCAAGGCCAGCGACGGCCGAAAGCCGGACCCCGACCACAAAAGTGCTTTGGAAACGTGGGCGGGATTCGGGGGAGTGCCCAAAAAAATGAACATCCAAGTAACAAACCGTTTGTTGTATCGTCTAAAACATAAACCTAACTTTTTATACGCTTGGAAACAATACTATCGATTCGGAATTTAAACAAACGGTATGGCCGCGTGCATGCGGTGAATGATTTGTCGTTGGACATTCAAAAAGGCAACGTTTACGGGATATTGGGTCCGAATGGATCGGGAAAATCTACCACCCTGGGTATCGTGTTGAATGTGGTCAACCGCACGTCGGGCGACTATGCTTGGTTTGATGGAAAATTGCCTACCCACGAAGCTTTGAAGAAAGTGGGGGCCATCATTGAACGTCCCAATTTTTATCCCTATATGTCGGCACAGCAAAACTTGGAGCTGGTGTGTAAAATCAAAGGCATCGGGTACCACAAAGTGCAGGAGAAATTGGAACTTGTGGGCTTGTGGGAGCGCAAAGACAGTAAGTTTCGCACCTTTTCGTTGGGAATGAAACAGCGGTTGGCGATTGCTTCGGCCTTGTTGAACGACCCGGAGATTTTGATTTTGGACGAACCCACCAACGGTTTAGATCCGCAAGGGATACGACAGATTCGCGACATAATTCAGTTGATCGCTTCACAAGGAACGACGATATTATTGGCTTCGCACTTACTCGACGAAGTGGAAAAAGTGTGTTCGCATGTTTTGGTTTTGCAATATGGAAAAGTATTGTATTCGGGTACGGTTGCGGGCATGGGATCGCAACAAAGTTATTGGGAATTACGGTCAGCCTCGCTGGAAGCACTGCAAACGGCCTTGGAACAGTATCCCGATTTGAGTTCGATTACCCTTGAACAAGATACCGTAGTGGTTCAGGCGAAAAGCGGCTTGGATGCCGGTTTGTTGAACAAATTTTTGAGTGAGCGCGGGATTTATGTGCATCACTTGATGGAACGCAAGCGCTCGTTGGAACAGCAATTTTTAACCCTAACCGAAACAAAATCCTAAGAAGACATGAAACGTTTATTAGCCATAGAATTACAGAAAATTTGGTTGAATCGCGCGAGTCGCATCTTGACCCTGACCTATTTTGGAATTTTGAGTTTGATTGCACTGATTGCCTCGATTGAGTTTGATTTGGGTCCTATACACTTTGATGCTTCCGAGCAGGGTATTTTTAACTTCCCCTACATTTGGCATTTGAACAGCTACATTGGGGCGTCGCCGAAGATTTTTTTGGCTTTGGTGATTGTTTCGATGATGGCCAATGAATACACGTACGGCACCTTAAAACAGAACTTGATTGACGGGATGAGTAAGAAAGAATTTGTCCTCTCTAAGTTCTTGACGGTCTTGGTGTTTTCGGGTTTGTCGACGGTTTTTATTTTTGTGATTTCCTTGCTTTTGGGATTGCTGTATTCGACCTATGACGAAGTAGGCATTATTTTCTCGGAAATGGATTATTTATTGGCCTTTTTTGTCAAGTTAACTGGATTTTTTAGTTTTTGTTTGTTCTTGGGTGTACTGATCAAACGGTCGGCTTTTGCGATTGGATTTTTGTTTGTTTGGTTTTTGATAGAAAATATTGGTTTCTTGATTTTTGGAAAACTGATTGTCAACGACTTTGAATTGGCGCGTAGTATTTTCCGATACATGCCTTTGGAAGCGATGTCGGGAGTATTGATAGAACCCTTCACCAAATTGGATATGATTCAAGCCGTTGGAAATCAGGTAGGTGTACTTGAAATCAAAGACTATGCTGTGGATTACGGTTTGGTAGCGGTTGTCTTGGTTTGGACCGGCCTTTTTGTATGGGGTTCGTATGCGTTGATTCAAAAAAGAGATTTGTAACCTACGAGTGTTAAAATCGTCAAAAAATAAATAGTATGCACGCCTAATAGCGGGGTATTGTTTATTTTTGGGCTATGAATGCAAAATTTTTATCGAACCTATTAACGCTTTTATTTTCAGCGATTTGTTTCGCTCAATTTAGTAAAACGCATTACATCCCTCCGATCTCCAATTCGCAAAATATGCCCATTGGACCGAAGTTTCTATACATTTCAACCCCGAGTATCACGCCCATTCAATTTACGATCAAACAATTGGGGAGTGTTAACATCACCGGAACGGTTTCGCGTGATATCCCTTATGTCTTTGATATGGATAGCAGTGGGAGTCCGTTTCAGTTTGTCGTGGATCAGTCGGCGGCGAATACCATTTTACAAGATGCGGGCTATATCATCGAAGCCGAGGATTTAATTTCGGTTTCGGGTCGTATTGTCGACGCGTCAGGAAACCAAGCAGGTTGTGTGGTTTCGAAAGGGATGGCGGCATTGGGCACCCAATTTCGCATTGGTGGGATGACCAATTTGCTGGTTAACAACTACTTTGAATTGCATTACACTTTTGTGAGTGTGATGGCCACCGAGAATAATACTACGGTTACTTTTAGCGACATCGGCCCTGGCGCTCAACTTGTCAATACCACGGGAAATACACCGCCTCCTGTTTTACTCAACAGTGGCGAAACTTTTGTCATTGCCGTTCAAGGACCCTTAGCGGCCAACCGCGATGCCCTTATTGGATCACTAGTAACCGCAGACAAACCCATTGCCGTGAATTGTGGATCGGTTGGTGGAACGAATGGCCAAATGTCGAATATCGATACAGGCTTTGACCAAATTGTATCGGTAGAGCGAACCGGGAAAGACTATATTTTTATAAAAAGTACGGGGATGGACAATGTGGAGCGCGTATTGTTGATTGCCCACGAAAACAACACCTCCATCTTTCTCAATGGGAATACAACGCCGAGCTATCAATTGAATGCGGGGGACTATGTGCAACTTACCGGAGCCGATTACAATGTGAATGGCAATTTATATGTTCGTTCGGATAA